>JAESGE010000098.1_pt1 | contig 91119 bp, 86 predicted proteins | sample 9269601 | NCBI WGS metagenome assembly JAESGE01 (sample SAMN14515569, study PRJNA621662) | algae metagenome | isolation source: Tolypothrix brevis GSE-NOS-MK-07-07A and co-occurring heterotrophs from wet... | place: USA: Grand Staircase Escalante National Monument, Utah | collected 2006-04-16
CCGGTCGGTATTTGCCTTCGGCAAAACCTTATAACGCGGGGTGGAGCAGCCCGGTAGCTCGTCAGGCTCATAACCTGAAGGCCGCAGGTTCAAATCCTGCCCCCGCAACCAGTTCAAACATAAGTCGCTGATTGCAGCTATATAACAAAGGCCTAGCCACAAAATCTATCCTACCGCCTCTGTACCGCAGGGGCGGTTTTTGCGTTTGGGAGACAGCTGATGTTAACGAGATGCATTTGCTATTGGGCGATCTTGAGCATCTCAACGACAAATCTACGATCGGCTGACACACAAAAGGACCAGTTCCCCGTCCCTTAGGGTCGCTAACTTGGCGGGATCCTCAGTCGAGCGAGCCCTTCGGCCATTTTAATCGCGGCCGCAACGCCATCGATCACCGGTATACCAAATTGCTTTTCAAGATCGCCTGCGCGTCCGGTCAGGCCACCTGAACCAAGCAGAATTGCCTTCGCACCGTCTTGGTCGACTGCTTCGCGCACCGCTGAGAGGATACGACTCTCTGTATCGCTGTCTCCTCCCGCGGCTGCAGCGACTCCAATACCAGCCGCTCGAACCGTGCAAATATCGGCAGCCCCGTAGCGAGCCAGCAGGCGTTGGATACCGGGCACGGCTGAATGGACCGTGGTGATGATGGTAAACTGTGCGGCCATGGTCCGCGCCGCGGCAATCCCGGCTTCGCAGGTGCCCACGACCGGAACGCCAGTCATGGCACGCGTTTCAAACAGCGCAATATCGTCGAAGCAAGCAAAGACATAGGCGTCATAACGATGATCGAGTGTGTGGCGCACGAGGTCCAGCACCTGCGGCACGGCGGCGTCGCGATGCTCCATCGTTTCGATGGAAAACGGTCCCGTCGCCGGGTTGACAACGGTTACCGAAGTCTGCGGCGTTACGATCGCTTCGGCAACTTGGCGGACGCGCTGCGTGACTGTGGGATTGATGTTGGGGTTGATGACCAGGAGGCGCCGTTGCGGCACCTCCTTTCCTGAGGAGGCGGGGCTGTTCATCATTGGCCCGCCAGCATGTTTGGAAGCCACAAGACGATGCCGGGGAAGAACATCAGGACGATGGCGAACAGCATCATGATAACCACGTAGGGGGCCGCACCCTTGATCACGTCACTATAGGGGCCGCTATCGACGCGCACACCCTGCACGACGAAGAGGTTCATGCCGACGGGCGGAGTGATCAGGGCCACTTCGCACATGATCACGATGAAGATGCCGAACCAGACCGGATCGATGCCGGCGGCAACGACGATCGGGATAACGATTGGCACCGTCAGCACCAGCATCGACATGGCGTCCATGAAGGTGCCGAGTACCATGTAGAAGGCCAGCAGAACGAACAGTAGGGCGATCTGGCTCAGATCGAAGGATGCGATCCATTGGGTCATGGTCTGGGCGGCGCCGGTCATGGAGATCGTGACGTTGAGCAACAGGGCGCAGACCAGCACGATCATAACCATTCCGCTGGTCTTTGCCGCCTGGATCGAGCAATTGACCAGAAGGTCGAAATTTAGCCGACCGTTGAGTCCGACAAAAAACAGCGCGATGACCACACCGATAGCGGCCGATTCCGTCGGCGTTGCCAAACCACCATAAATCGAGCCCATGACGACGCCGAAGATGATGAAGGGCGGGATGAGGTATTTGCCGAGCGCGAGCTTCTGGCGCAGCGGCATGTCAATCAGATCCTTCGCCTCCGCTCCCGCCTTGCCGTGGAACAGGAAGATATAGACGGAGAAGCTGAGTGCCATCAGGATGCCGGGCACCACGCCGCCGGCAAAGAGCTGGCCAACAGACGTGTTGGCGAGCGAACCGTAAACCAGAAGGTTGACGCTGGGTGGAATGAGAATACCGAGCGTGCCACCCGCCGCCAGCGAACCGAGTGACGGTTGCATCGGATATTTGTATTGTTGTAGTGCCGGGAGCGCGATGGTGCCGACAGTGGCCGCAGTCGCGACCGACGACCCTGACGTTGCGGAAAACAGCGTGCAGGTTGCGATGTTGGTGTGCAGCAGGCCGCCCGGCAGCCGGGCAAGCCAGACCGCAAGCGCATCGAACATGCGGTCGGCAATGCCGCCCCGCAGCAACAATTCCCCCAGCATCATGAACAACGGGATAGCCAGCATGGACGGGCTGTTGAGGCTCGACCAGATAACGCCGCCCATCATGTCGACTAGTGGCATGCCGTACATTAGGTAGCCGCCCAACGCGCCGACGGCGATGATTGCCACAGCGACCGGGAAACTCAGGAACATCAGGACCAACATGGCTGCGAAGCCGATACCCACGATAGCTATACTCATTGGGTTGCTCCTTCGCGCTTCTTGAGGTCTTCGAGTTCGGCCTGGAGTTCCTCCTGGGCGGAGACCGGCCCGAAGTGCCGGTTGAGCATCTGCCATTCACCGCGTGCCATCAGTGCCAGGGCCTTGCCGGCAAAAACGAGTGCGGCAATGGGGAAGGTCGCCATGGCGACAAGCCAAATGGTCTGCGGATAGATCAGCGGCGTTGCCCATGGGGTCTGGGCGATCGACTGATAGGTCTGGGTATCGATCACCGTATCGACGGTGAAGTAGAAAAAATATCCCGCCAGCAGCGCCAGGGTGATCGCCGAGATGCCGTTGAGCACGGCTTGTGCCGTCTTCGGCATCAGCGCTGTCAGTTGGTTGATCCGGATATGAGAGTTCTCGACCAGCGCGACCGTAAAGGCGAGCGGGGCGGCGATGGCAATCGCGTAGCCGCCCAGTTCATCGATCCCGCCCAGCGAATAGGAAAAGAACTTCCGCAACAGTGTCTCGGCCGTTATGGCCAGTGACAGAAGGATCATCATGACCCCGAATGTTATGCCAAGCATGCGTGCATAGATTTGCATGGGTTCTTCTCCTCGCTGGTGCCTGATGTCAGAGGCCGAGTTCTACGCCGACCGACTTCTTCCAAGCCTCTTCGCAGTCGGGAGCGACGGCGTTGCACTGCTTGGCCCAGATCGGCAGGGAGACTTCACCCACGGCGGCAGCGACGGTCTTGAGATCAGCCTCGGAGACGAGAGCCTCGGTCAGCTTGTAGGGCTTGCCGCGTTCGCACGGGGTCTGTCCGGTATTGCAGCGCATGGCGTCTTCATAAAGGTCCTTGGAGAAGGCCCAGATATCGGCATTGAGTTCGCCGATGGCGCCTGCGAGCTTTGTCTGCTGTTCCGGCGTGAACTTGGCCCAACTTTTGAGGTTGATGGCATAGCCGTTGACCGCAAGCTGCAGGGCGACAGGAAGAACCGTGGTGGTGGCCTCAGGCCAGCCGCCCGAATTGGCCGAGGACGGGCCAGTGATGGCGCAATCCACCACGCCGCGCGACAGGGACTGCTGCACTTCGCCGAACGGCATGGAAATGCCGGTTGCGCCGAGCTTGGCAACAAAATTGGCCGCGCTCTGGTCGCCCACGCGAACCTTCATGCCCTTGAGGTCGGAAAGGCCCTTGACCTCAGGCTTGCAAAAGATGACCTGAGGACCAGCCGGCCAGACGCCGAGGAGCTTGGCGTTGAACTGGCTTTCCAGCCGGGCACCGACATAGCCGCTGAAGGCGTCGATATGTTTCTTGCCGGCTTCGAAGCTGGTGTTGAGGCCGACGAGATCGAGACCCAGCACGGAGGGCTCGTCACGGCTGACCTGGGGACCGCGGATCGAGACGATGTCGAACAGGCCCGACTTCAGGATGCGCAGGCCATCGGTGTCGGGAATACCGGCGACGTCGACCGGCAGGTATTCGACCTTGATGTCGAGCCCGGTCTTCTCGGCCAGCGCCTCGAAGAACGGCTTTTCCTTCTGCTGGGCGATGAGGCCCGACCCCGAGGGCTGGCCAAGCACGCGCAGCGTGATGGTTTCAGCCTGTGCCGAGGAGAACTGCGCGGTGGAAAACAACAATGCGCTCGTCAGGGTGATCATGATGCGGTTGAACATGCGATTATCCTTTCTTGGCCGTCAGGCCCTGGTGCTCAGAAAATCAAATTCACACTTTCGGACGCGATCGACATCGGGGTGGCGCAGGTTTTGCCATTGCCTCAAATTCCAACAGTTCGTTCCCCGGCGTCTTGTGCGCCTTTCAGTACCGATATGGAATGCAGATTTCATGCCAATTGATATGAAACCACAGTTTCATAATTAGAATCATGGGCTTGAGCACATCATGAGGAGGAGCGTCACGCGAAACTGTAGTTTCTTGAGATTAAATAATGGCCGATTGTTTCATGCAGGTGCACAAAAGCCGCTCACAGCTCTTCCAGGCTGTCGTTCAGCGCTTCGATGCCGCGCAGCCGGTTGCGCCCGGAAACGCCTGATATCTCGATGCAGCGCGTGGTGATGAGATGGCACAGCGCCATGACCGAGACATGGTTGAACAGCGGCCCGGGAGCCAGGGTGTGGCAGCGGAAATGCCAGGCGGCGCTGGAGAGAAAGGTGACCCCTTCATCCGTCACGTAAAGCAATCGGGCCTTGGACTTCTCGATCTGTCCAAGAACAAGGTCCATACGGGCAATGCGCCGGCGCAGGCCGAAGACGATCACGACGTCATCGTTTGACAGACTGACCAGGTGTTCGCCCAGCGTCTGGCCGCCGCCGGGAATGGCGACGATATTTTCAACCACCTGTGTCAGTTGCCATTGCAGATAGCTGGCGAAAGGATGACTGGCGCGAAAGCCCACCACCCAGACCTTGCGCGCCTGGAGAATTGCCGTTGCGGCGGATGAAATCTGGCTGTCTGATATGGCCAGGAATGTCGATTCCAGATTGGCGACACCTTGGGCCACATGGGCTGCGACGGACTGTTCAGCCCCGGCATCAGCTGCTGTTGTCAGGAACAGCCGCGAACCGGTCTGTTTTTCCGCCCGCGCATGGCGCCGCGCTTCATCATAGTTTTCATAGCCAAGGCGCTGGACAAAACGCGAGACGGTCGCCTTGGACACATGGGCAAGGGCTGCCAATTCCTGTGCCGAATAGCTCGCGAGTTCGCCGGGAAAATCGCAGACAAAATCACCCAGACGCCGTTCAGCAGGATGTAGCCTTGGCAGGATCTGCCGAACACGGGTCAGAAAGGATAGCTCTTTGGTGCGCACAACTGATCTCATGAAATTCGAGTTTCATGAGATCAGTTGTGATGCGCTTGGTTTGGAATGGCAAGCACCCCGGTGTGCCCAACTGCCAATATGCCGGAAATCCGCCTGGTACGGCGGCCTCGTTCACGGACGCTCCATCTTGAATTACACGCCTAAATCGATGATTGCCCCAATATAACAGTCGGTTACCCGCCAGTCATCCTCACCGCCTCTGTATCTCAGGGGCGGTTTTTGCATTTGGGGGATCATGATAAATCCGCCAATATCACCATCATGTCACTGCCGCCCAAGTCCCCGGAACTCAACCGGGTCGAAAATCTCGAGCTCTTCATGCGCGAGAACTGGCTGTCGAACGCACCTTCAAGTCTTACGAGGATATCCTCGCCCATTGCTGTGAAGCCTAGCGCAAACTTTAAAACCAGCCTTGATGCATCATGTCCATCGGGCACAGGCACTAGGCGCATGGGTTCTGATCAATGAGGACGCGTATAACCAGAGGCTGCCAATACCGTGCCGACCGCGGCTGAGATTTTACAAGTCTCCAATGCCGGAAGCGCATGTCGGTCTCTCTAGCTTGTCACGCGGATGTAATTATCGAACTTGGTGACCAACCGGGCATCCTTCCGTAAAGTTGGCAATCTCCTTCTCTCGCGTCTTCCGCTCTGCCTCCAGGCGATCGAGGGCAGCGATGCGCCCCCCATGCCGGACTACAGAAAAGCAATGGGGGGCGACTTGGAAGCACGTGTCTATAGCGGTAACCCGCGCTTACGCGGCCTGTTTCTCCCCGAGGTTTCCGGCTTCGACAAGGGCCGAGACGATCACGCCGGCGACCAGGGCCCAGAAGGGTGCGCTGATGCCGAGGAGCGTGACATTCGACATGGCGACGGCAAGGGCGACGAAGGCGCCGGTCTGGTTGCCGAGCGACTTGCCAAAGGCGTTCTGGAAGGCCGAGAGCAACACGCCGATCATGGCGAGACCAGCGACCGTGCCGATGAGAGCAGACGGCAGGCTGAGCACGATCGGGACGGCAGCACCCGCGATGAGGCCGAAGGCGGCGAAGAGCAGGCCGTTGACGACCGTTGCGGCATAGCGTCCTTCCTTGTTTTCACCAGCCTGTTCGGACGAACAAATCGCTGTCATCGGACCTGCGATATTGGCATTGTGGCCGCCGAGTATGCCGGCGACCACACCGCCGATGCCGGAGATGATCGTCATCGCGTTGACCGGCGGCTTGTAGCCTTCCGCCATCAGTACGCCGGTCGCCTGCGCATTCTCGGCGCCGATCACCAGAAGGGCGAGCGGGATGGCGATTGCGAAGAAGGCATCGATGGAAAACACCGGCATCGTGAATTCCGGTGCGGCAAAGGCGATGTTGGCCGCCCCGCCTCCGACTGCACCCGTCGCAAAGGCCGCGATCAGGCCGGCGACGAGAGCGGCCAGCACTGGCGGTATCGTCTTGGTCAGCCGCATCGAGACGAAGAAGGCGAGGATTGCAGCACCCGCGATCAACGGTGCCGTGCCGAGTGCATTGACGGCGCCTGTCGCAAAGCGGATCAATGCACCCGCGATCATCGCCATGACGATCGGCATCGGCAGCCAGCGCATCACCTTGCCGATGAGCCCGGTAACCCCGAGCAATAGCACCAGCAGGCCCGCCAGGATAAATGCGCCGACGGCTTCGTTGAAGGGAATGGTCGCAAGCGAGCCGGCAACGAGGGCTGCACCCGGGATCGAGTAGGCGCCGTTGACCGGCTGCTTGTAGTGGAGCGCGAGCAGCAGGCTGATGATCCCGCCGAGCACGTAGATCGCAAAGAGCCAGGCGACGGTCTGGCCGTTGGTCAACTGGCCTGCCTCGGCCGCGCCGATGACGATAAGAGCCGGGCCGGAGCAGCCGAAGATGGCGGCGACAAGTCCGGCGCTCATAGTCTTGATGCCAAGATGTTTCGGCAGGTCGCGCAGACCCGACGCAATGCCGGGGCCCCGTTCGACAAGGCGCTTTTCCTGTGTCGTCTGCTGTGTGGTATCCATTCTCAATCCTCCCGAAGCGGTTACGAGGCCGCTTCCTCCTCCTGGAAAATGAAGCCGGGTTCCCGCCCGGCCAGTGGTTAGCGTCCGACGAAGGCCGGTGCGCGCTTTTCGTGGAAGGCGAGTACGCCTTCGCGGAAATCCTCCGACGTGCGAAGCCGGCTGTAGCAATGACCCTCGAGCTCGATGGCCGTCGACAGCAGCGCGTCGTCCGTGTCGGTCAGGAGTTTTTTCGCCGTGCGCTGGGCGAGCGGCGAGAAGCCGATCAGCTCCTCGACCAGCGCATCGACGGCCTTTTCGAGATCGGCATCCGCGACGATCTCCGAGGCGATGCCCCAGTCATAGGCTTCCTGGCCGGTGACCCGCTTCGAGCGCATCACGATGTTCTTGGTGCGGGTGACGCCGACCATCTTCTGAAGACGGGCCGAGCCGCCGGAGCCTGGGATCTGGCCGAGCTTCTGCTCGGGCAGGGCGTAGCGGGTGGTTTCGGTCGCGATACGGAAGTCGCAGGCAAGCGACAGTTCGAAGCCGACGCCGAAGCAAAAGCCGCGATTGGCGGCGATGACCGGCTTTGAACAACGCGTGGGAGCCGCGATGTTCCAGGCGAGGTGCGAGACATGCTCCGGGCTCGCCTCGAGGAAGCCCTTGATGTTGCCGCCGGACGAGAAATGCTCGCCCTTGCCGGCAACGACGATGATGCGCACGCGATCGTCCTCGTCGAGAGCCTCGAAGACGAGACGCAACTGGTCGCGGGCCAGCATCGAGACGACGTTGTAGGGCGGACGGTCGAGCGTGATGTCTGCGCGCTGGCGGGCCGCATCGATCGTGACGGTGAAGCCATCGAGTTCGGCGAGGCGTGGGTCCTGGAATGTGGCGTGTTCGGGCATGGAATGTCCTTTCATGGGTCTTGTGGCGTTCTGGTCGCTCACTGGTGTTCGGGAATGCGTTCCTCGGTGTATTCGCCGGCCACCAGGAGGCGGCGCAGCAGCTTGCCGACGGGTGATTTCGGGATCGCTTCGACGAAGACGAAGCGACGTGGGCGGCGGAAATTGGCAAGTCCGGAATCGCGGCAATGGCGGTCGAGATCCTCGGCCGTGATGTCGCCGCGCCGCTTGACGAAGGCGACGACGATCTTGCCCCAACGTTCGTCGGGCAGGCCGACCACGGCGACCTCGGCGACGCCCTCGTGCAGCGACAGGCAACTTTCCACCTCGACCGGCGACACGTTCTCGCCGCCCGTGATGATCATGTCGTCGGCCCGGCCGGTGACGAAGAGATCACCGTCCCGGTCGACGAAGCCGGTGTCGCCGGTGAAGTACCAGCCGCCGTGAAGTGCCTTGGCGTCCGCGTCGGGCCGCTTCCAGTAACCCTCGAAGGCCTCGTCGCTCTTCATCAGGGCGATGATCTCGCCTTCCTCGCCGACTTCCGCCCGTTCGTCGGGATTGCGGCTGCCGAGCTTCACGACGCGGATCGTCTGGTTGATGCCGGCGCGGCCGGCCGAGCCGGGTTTCGCGGTCGCCGTCTGCTCGATCGTGAAGGTGTAGATCTCCGACGAGCCATAATGGTTGACGAAAAGCTCCGGCCGGAAGGTCTGGTCCAGCCGCTTCAGCAATCCGTCGGTCATCGAGGCGCCGGCATAGCCGAGCTTGGTGACGGAGGCGACGCGTTCGGGCGAGAACGCCTCGTGATGCACGAGGTCGTGATAGAGCGTCGGCACGAGGTACAGATTGGTGATCTTCTCCTCTTCGATGAGGTCGAGCGCCTTTGCCACGTCGAAGCGCGGCAGGCAGACGAAGGTGCCGCCGATCAGCGAGGATGCGATCAGTGAGCGCACGCCCATCGTGTGATAGAGTGGCATGACGCCGAGCGTGCGCTCTCCATGCCGGTAAAGGTTCTGCGCCACATGGGCGACGGCGCCGGCGCGTTCGGCGCGGTGACGGCGTGGCACGCCCTTCGGCTTGGAAGTCGTGCCTGATGTGTACAGCATCAGCGACCAGTCGTTGGCGTCCGCAACGGGCACCACATCGCGCGCCTTTCCTTTCATGATATCGGCGAGCGCCTCGGCAGAAAATTGCGGCAAGTCCTGCGCGAGGCGCGACAGGCGCACGGCCTCTTCCGTCGATGCCTCGTAGAACACGGCCTTCGCGTCGGCATCCTCGATGCCGAAGTCGATTTCATCGGCCTTCGCCCGCCAGTTGAGCGGCGTGACGACCAGGCCAAGAAACTGGCAGGCCCAGTGCAGCGACGCGTTCTCCCAACGGTTCTGCATGGCGGTCAGCACATGGTCTCCGCGCTTCAGGCCGGTCTCGCGAAGGGCCGCGGCAAGCGCCGAAATCTTGTCGTACCATTGGCGATAGCTCAGTCGCATCTCCCCATCGACGATCGCGAGCGCGTCCGGGTCGCGCTCCACGCTCGCGAGGAAGCTCGTTCCTAGATCAAGCATTGGGTGTCTCCTCCTTCCGTTGTTCCTCCGCGGCGGCGAGCGCCGCCTCGACGATGGTCGCGTAGCCCGTGCACCGGCAGAGATGGCCGGAGAGGTGTTCGCGTATCTCTTCCCGGCCCGCGTCCGGCTGCTCGCGCAAGAGCGCGTCGAGCGACATCAGGATGCCGGGCGTACAGAAGCCGCATTGCAGGCCGTGATGACGGCGAAAGGCCGCCTGAAGCGGGGAAAGCTCGGCCGGACCGGGAGCCAGCGCTTCCACGGTCCGCACATCGCTGCCGCGCACCTGCTGTGCGAGCGTCAGGCAGGCCCGCGCCGGCTTTCCGTCGATCTGCACGGTGCAGGCGCCGCAGACGCCGTGCTCGCAACCGACATGGGTGCCGGTCAGCCCGACTTCGTGGCGCAGCAGGTCCGAGAGCAGCATGCGGTTTTCCGCCTCTGCGCGGACTTTCTGGCCGTTTAGCGTGAAATCGACCACATGCCTCTTAGCAGCGTTCATGCGCGGCATCGGCTTGCCTCCTTGAGGGTTTCGCGACCGAGATTGCGGACCAGTTCGCGCCGGTAGCGGGCACTGGCGTGAATGTCGTCGCGGGCGTTCAGCGACCAGGCGATATCGTTGAGGGCATCGTCGAACTGGTCGTCGTCGAGCGCAGGCAGCGCGAAGACGCGCGGCCGGTCGTCGACCCCGGCAATGCCGAGCCGCAATCCCTTCTCGTCGGCGACGGCAGCGCAGGCGACGATGGCGAAATCGCCATGTCTCCGGCCAATCTCGCGGAAGGCATAACCGCTGGCGGGCCGGGCTTTCGGGAAATGCACGGCTTCGATCATCTCGCCCTCGGCGAGATCGGTCGCCATCATGCCGATGAAGAAGTCGTCCGCCTTGACCTTGCGCTTCTGCTTTCGGCTGCGCAGGCTCACCGCACCACCGAGCGTCACCAGGGAAAGCGGCAACTCTGCGCTCGGGTCCGCATGGGCGACAGAGCCACAGACCGTGCCGCGCGCCCGGGTCTGCACATGGCCGAGCCAGGGGAAGGCGGCCGCCAGCAGCGGCAGGTCGCGCGAAAGATTTGTCCAGGCTTCCAGTTCCGCCTGCCGCACGCCGGCGCCAACGGTGATCTCGTCACCCGACGTTTCGATCCGGCGCAGGGCCTCGAGCCGCATGATATCGACCAGCAGGGCGGGACGGGCGAGCCGCATGTTGAGCATCGGCACCAGCGACTGCCCGCCCGCGATGACGCGAGCCTCACCGCCGCCCTCGGCGAGCGCGGCAAGCGCTTCCTCCAGCGTGTCCGGGCACAGGAAATCGAAGGATGCGGGCTTCATTTGCGCCTCCTGAAAAGGCTCGAAAGCCGTTGGATGAAGCCGGCGGCGGCGCTGGGAGGCCCTCCGCCGCCGGCATGACGGGCGAGCGCCTGGAAGAACTGTCCGATCACCACGCGCGCCGCGCCGTCGAGAAGTCGGCCGCCCACAGAGGCGACCTTGCCGCCGATCGCGGCCTCATATCGATAGTTTATTCGGGTGCCGGTCGCCGTTTCCGTCAGCGTGACACGGCCCGTGCCGCGACCGGAACCGAGTGCGCCCTCCGTGCCGCCAGACAGCGTGACCGCTTCAGGTGCCACCATGTCGGAGAGGCGTATTTCGGCTCGGTATCGGCCCTTGACTGGACCGATGCCGAGCGTGACCTCGGCGCGAAAATGCGTGTCGGAGATCTTTCGGACCTCGTGTGCGCCGGGAATGATTGCCTTCAGCGTGTTCGGGTCGAGCAGCATCGTCCAGACGGAATCACGCGTGGCGACGACGTCGGCCGAGCCCGAGCCCGTCAGCAACCGTTCTCCGGAGGCGCCGGTGGCAACGGGGGTCGAATCCTGTGGTTTCGACGGCGGGTGCTCCTCGCCATAGAGCCATTCGCTGACCCGGCTCGGCGACAGCGGCAGCCGGATGTCCTCGACCCCGAGCGCATCGGCGACGGCATTGGCGATGCAGACCGGCGTCGACATGCAATTGCCCTCGCCGACGCCCTTTGCACCAAGCGGCGTGAAGGGCGATGGCGTCTCGTGATGGAGGATCAGCGGCTCCGGCGTCTCCATGACGGTCGGGATGAGGTAGTCGGCGAGCGTGCCGGTCAGGAAGCTGCCATCGCCGCCATAGGCATATTCCTCGTAGAGTGCGGCACCTATAGCCTGGGCAAAGCCGCCGCGCACCTGGCCGTCGACCATGCCGGGATGCAGGATGCGGCCGCAGTCATGCATCGTCACGTAGCGGTCGATGCGGACTTGCCCGGTCGCCCGGTCGATCTCCACGCCGCAGATGTCGAAGATGAAGCCGTGGCAAAGCGAGGAGTTGATTCCATCCGCTGCCGTCGGCGCCTCGAGTTGCTCCGGCGTCCAGAAAACCGTCTCGCGGATGGTCTGGCCGGTTCCATCAGGCAGGGTGTCGGGCGCCCAGTGGCTTGCAGCCGCCACACGCCCGAAGGAGATGGCATTGTCCGGATTGTCGCGATCGAAGAGCTTTCCGGCGCGGAAGTCTATGCGATCCGCCGTGACATTGAGTTGGCTAGCGGCGATCGATGCAAGACGGTCCCTGACACGGTCCGCGGCAAGGGCCGCAGCACCTGCGACGGCAGCGGCAAACCGGCTTGCATAGTTGCCCGAGGCAATCGACCAGGCGTCGCGCGCCGTGTCGAGTTCGGTATTGACGCGCACGGCCTCCAGGGGAAGGCCGAGCCGCTCGGCGACGACTTGCGCCAGAACGGTGCGATGGCCCTGGCCCTGTGGTACTGACGCGACCTTGACGGTGACGGAGCCGAGTGGATCGATGGCCACCGTTGCAACGGACTGGGCGCCGTTCTTCGGACCCGCCTTCGCTCTTTCCTCCGGCGTGAGGACCGTCGTGATATAGCCCATGTTGGAGACGCTCGGCTCGACAACCGTCGCATAGCCGATGCCGTAAAGACGACCTTCGGCACGCGCTTGATCCCTTCGCAGCCTCAGAGCCTCCAGGCCGCCTTCGGCACAGGCGCGGTCGATTGCGGTTTGATAGTCGCCCGAATCCAGAAGCCCGCCGGTCGCTGTGCGATAGGGAAAGGCGTCGGCCGGCACGAGGTTGCGGCGGATGACCGCAAGCCTGTCGAGGCCAAGTTCGTCGGCGATCTTGTGGACGAGCCGTTCGAGCGCGAAATAGACCTGCGGTCCGCCAAAGCCGCGGTTGAGCCCGGTCGGCGTCTTGTTGGTGAGCACGACGCGGTTGCGGATGGCGACGTTTTCGATCGCATAGGCGCCGGTCATGTTGCCATGCATGCGATAGAGGGTCGCCGGCTCCGGAGCGCGGAGATGGGCGCCGCAATCCTCCAGTTGATCCCAACAGAGTGCTGTGATGCGGCCGTCGGCGGCAACGGCTGCCTCGAGCGTCGTCACGCGGTTGGTCGCTGAAACGGAGGCCGTCAGGTGTTCGAGCCGGTCCTCGATCCATTTCACCGGCCGTCCTGCAACGCGGGCGGCGACGGCGGCGAGGATGACATAGGGAAAGACGCCCTGCTTGATGCCGAAGGAGCCGCCGGAATCGGGTGGCGTGCGCAGCCGCATGCGGTTGCCGGGTACGTTCAGCGCGCGGGAAATCACGGCATGGATCGAGAACGGTCCCTGAAAATTCGCCGTGACGTCATAGGCGTCCTCTCCGGGATCGTATTCAGCGATGACACCGTAGGTCTCGATCGGCGTGCAGGAATTGCGGGGATAGGCTATACGGATGGAAATGCGGTGGTCGGCAGTCGCAAGCGCTGCTTCAGGGTCCCCGTAACGAAAGCTGCGCTCGTTGATGAGGTTGGTGCCGAGCGACGGATGCAAGACCGGTGCGTCTGTTGCGAGTGCCTTCTCGGGATCAACAATGGCGGCCAGGGTCTCGTACTCGACCTCGATCAGATCGAGCGCATCCTCTGCAACATAGCGGTTCTCGGCAACGACGAGGGCCACGGGTTCGCCGACATAGCGTACCCGGTCCCGGGCGATCGGCCAGCATTCGACATTCGCCTTGACCCCCACGGTCATGCTGCGGGTGAGCCGCGCAACATCGTCCCCGGTCAGCACAGCGGAGACGCCGGGCAGTGCCCTGGCAGCAGTCGTATTGATCGCACGGATTTCGGCATGGCCATGCGGCGAGCGCAGGATTGCCAGATGGGCGGTGTCGCGCCGGACGGGCAGGTCGTCGATGTAGCGGCCGCGGCCGGTCAGAAGTCCGGCATCCTCGACACGTTCCACGGTCCGGCCGATCAGGCCGCCCGGTGTCTCCAAGCTCTTCATGTGCTCCTCCCGCACCCGTTTGTGTCGGGGTGCCCTGGGGAGAAGGTGAAGGAGGGGACACAATCGGGCGATACCGCCGTGTATCAGACCTTACCGAGGAGTCTCAAAATCGTCAGCAGAGAGCCGGCTGACGGTGCGGAAGATGCTCGGCGAGGAGCCGGCATGATCATGGAAGAAGCGCGAAAAATGAGCCGGCACGGAAAAGCCGAGCTGGTCGCCGATCGCCGCGAAGCTCTCCGTTCCATCGGCAACGGCGGACACCGCCCGTTCCAAGCGCTGCACATTGAGGAAGACCCGGGGCGTCACACCCATCGAGGTCTCGAACAGCCGGAAGAAATGCGCTCGCGACAGGCCGATATCGGTCGCGAGAAGATCGAGATCGGCGATCTCGCCAGGCGCCGCCTTCATACGCTCGACGGCCTTGCGGATACGAAAGTCGAGCAGCGGGCGGGATGCGAGGTCGCGGATCGAATTCGGCACAGCCCGCCAGTCGGCAAAGCGCTCGATAACGGCGACCATCAGTTCGCCGAGAAGCACCTCGTGCACTTCGGCGCTGTTCGGCTCCTTCACCATGGCCTCTGCCAGCGTCCGTGTGCGCGAACGGATATGGGGTGTGATAGAGCCGACATTCGAGGCGAAGAAGTCGGGAGCGTGGCTCGCGGCCCAGTTCGGCCGGAAATGGCCGAGCCATTGCGGCTCGATGTAGAGCGCGAGGATCACCGTCTTCGGTCGCGCCTGGTTATGCGCATAGGCATGCGGCTCCCAGGCATTGATCAGGACGGCGCTTTCGTCCGTGAGCGGCACGAGCCGGTCGCGCACCGAAAACTGCGTGTCTACACCCTCGACCTTCAACAGAACATGGCAATGCGGATGCGCATGCCGCACCAGGGGCCGATCCATATCCAGCAGCGCCACTCTCCCGAAGCGACCACGTGCGATGCGTAAAGCATTCGACATTGCTTAAATATTGGGTTGTTCCGCAGAAACTACAAGTTCGAAAGAGCTTTCCCGCTCAAGACGGGTGTTGATCGGAAGCCTTCAGGCCGACGAGCCTGAGCCTTCGGAGAACTTCCTGGGGTGCCGGCGCCCGCCACACGGTCTGGAAACACTCCACCACATTGCTTGCGGTGACCGCAAGGCCGGGAAGCGCGACCCAGTCGGGGGCCGGCCGGCCGAGGAGCGCGGTCACTGTGATGGATGCAGCAGATTCACCCTGGCGAAACGGCTGCTGGGCGGCAATCGCGACGAGGGGATCGCTGGCAGCAAGGCCGATCGCCGCTGCATGACCGAGATCTACGGTCGTCATCGGAATCTTGCGCCCGAGCGTTTTGAGAACGCCGGCGGCCATCATTGCCGGCGTGTCCCAGACGACAAAGAGGCCGGCGAGATCCGGATGGGCTTCGGCAAGAGCGCGCGTGGTTGCGGCAACTGCCGACAGGGATGGAAACCGCTGGACGCGCAGAGACACGTCCGGACGGTTGACCTGCATCCATTTGACGAAGGCGATTTCCCGCTCGTTGGTCGCGAAGAAATCGGCGTCATAGCCGAGGACGCCGACCTCCGCGCCATCAGGCACATGCGGCGACAAACCTTCCGCCGCGATCTTGCCGAGTCCGAAATTATCCGCCGAGACGAGGGAGATGTAGTCCTTTCCCGGAAGAAGGCCGGTCGGCGCGTTGTCGAGCAGGACGAGTTTGATCCCGGCTGCGGAAACACGCGCATGCGCCGCTGCCACTTTCGAATTGGCGACGGGAAGCGATATGATGGCATCCGGTGCTTCCTCGATCAGTCGCACGAGTGCCTCGATCTGAACCTCCGGCGTGAAGGCGCAATCGATCACGTCGATGACTGCGACCCCGCAATTGCCGAGCATGCCGATGATGCCGGAAAGCTGCTGTTTGGCCCAGTCGCTTTCGAGCGTGTGCAGCACGACGGCGACCCGCAAGCCTCTTGCCCGCGCCCGCTCCATGTCCTCCGGCAGCAGCAGAACCCGCTCGGGCGCCGATGCCCGCTCCCCATGAGGGCCGAGACCCGCAATCGTCATTCAATCCTCCTCACATATCCGGCGGCCGGACCATATCCCCCTTGATGACCTTTCGCCGGGCAATTTCTTTTTTCATCTCCTGGAAAAGCGGATGTGCCTGAGGGTGCCCGGCCATGATCCAGTCTTTCAGCATCGGTGGTGCGAACAGCCCCTCGGACGCAACGATTGCGGCCCCGACAAGACCTGAAGAGCTGCCCATCTGGGAGCGGATGATCTGCATGTCGCGGCTGACGAGGGGGTGGCAGCCACCGTAGATGGCCTCCCGTGCGGAGGCGAGAAGAATGTCGTTCGTCTGCGCTATCGAGCCGGACAACACGATGAGCGCGGGGTTCAGCATGTTGGCGAGTGTCGCGACCACCTGACCGATCAGCCGGCCACTCTGCGCCAGGATATCGATGGCGGCGGCATCGCCCATCTGGGCGGCCTGGGCGACTTCCAGCGCCGTGATCTCGGCGCCGCGTCGAACGAGCTCGGCAAGTATCGGGCTGGTGCCGTTCTCTGCTGCAAGCCTACCATCCTGGGCAATGTGGTCCGACCCCGCCATCGCCTCCAGCGTGCCTGTCCTTTCGCCGACGGTGACCGGAACAGAACCGATGAGGCCGACGGCCCCCTGTGCGCCGCGAAAGAGAATTCCGTCGCTTGCAAGCCCGGCCCCGATGCGTTTGCCGACCTTGACGAACATCATGGTGCGCTGATTGCGCCCGGCTCCGGCATGCAGTTCGCCCATCGTCATGGTCTCGACGCTGGAACGAAGCCAGACGGGTGCATCGAAGGCCCCAACGAGTGTTTCGACAAGCGGAAAACTCTCCCAGCCGGGCAAAACGCCGGGCGTGGCGCGTTGGAATAGCGTCTCGGCACCGTCGGAGACTGCGCCTGGAACCGAGACGGAGATGCCGTAGAGCTGGATGTCCGAATGCCGTTCCAGGATCCAGCGAAAAAGCGTGACCAGACGATCGGCAAGGGCCGACACAGGTTGGCTGAGCTCAGTCGCCTCGTGATGCTCCATGAGCAGGGAGCCGCCGAGATCGGCAATCCCGACGCCGAGCGCGGTTTGGTCGAGCGTGGCAACGAGGATGCGGCCACGATCTGCGGCAAAACGCACAAGGCGCGGCGCGCGCCCACCGGATGCGGTCGCAAGTTCGCTTTCGTCGACCAGACCGAGTTCGCCGAGCGTACCCAAGCGGTCTGCGACGACCGCGCGGCCGAGTTCACTCTGGCGCTCGATTTCCTGGCGTGTGGCGGCCTGTTCTGTCCGCACCAGATTGAGAATTTCGACAAGGCTCGGCGCCGCGGTCTCGGTGACGCGCGGCCGACCTTTGCGGCGGGGAGCGGCGTCATTTGCCGCGGTTGCCGTCGTCGCCATGCCTTCTTCCTTCTGGCGGATTCGCCCTCTCCATCCTTCTTAAAGCGGAGGCTTCCGACTGGCAACATCGATCTTTTGCATTAAATCAGCAAAAGTATCCTTGGTTGTGCAGTTAAATAATTGACATGCACTTTTTATGGACGTAAGACAGCTCGCACATCAACACGGTCACTGGGAGGAGGCGCCGATGTCGAACTTCAAGCTCGCCTATCATGCGAACTGCTGGGGCAGCCTTGGCGGAGACGCGATCGGCGTCACGTCGATCACCAATCTCGCCTACCGCACCTTTGGCGACATGCGCCGGGCCTTCGCAGACATCGCGGCGGCGGGTTACGAAGGCGTCGAGCTCTTCGACGGCAATCTTCTCGATTTCGGCGTGGACGACATGCGGGCCCTGCTTGAAGACTGCGGGCTGACGCTCGTGGCGACCTATGCTGGCGGCAACTTCATCTTCGACGACATCCTGCCGGAGGAGCTGGTCCGGGTGACCCGCGCGGCGGATCGTGCTGCCGAACTCGGCGCCCCGCATCTCGTCGTCGGCGGGGGCGCCAAGCGCTTCGACGGTATTCGCGAGGCCGACTATCACAAGCTCGCAGCTGCCCTCGACCGCGTGAAGGAAATCGCCGAGGCGCGCGGCCTCACCGCACACTACCACCCGCATCTTTCGACCATCGTTGAGGGACCGGCCGAGGTGCGCAAGATCTTTGCGCTTACCGGCATTCATTTCTGCCCGGACACGGCCCATCTCGCCGCTGCCGGCGGGGATCCCGCCGCGCTCGTCCGCGAGCATGCGGCACGCATCTCCTATGTCCATCTCAAGGGTTTCCAGAAGGAGCCCTTCGCCTTCACACCGATCGATCGCGGCGACGTGCCGACGGACGACATCATCGCGGCCCTTCGGGAGGTTGGCTTCGATGGCTGGGTCTGCACCGAGCTCGATTCATGGTCTGACCCACTCGAAGGTGCGAAGGCGAGCATGACCTATCTCAAATCGGCCTGACGGCCGCGACCGGGGCGCATGCCCCACTTTCGGGAGGAGAAAGTGATGATGAAGAGACGAACCCTGTTGGGCACTGCCGCCGTGTTGGCGCTTGCCTGCACCTATGCAGCGCCGGCCTTAGCCGATCCTGACAGCGCTCTGGCCGCGCTCCAGCAGACGGTCCTGTCCAAGGGACCGTCGGGCGAAGATCCCTCGCCAGCCGCCGACGTTACCCTGACCGACGAGGAACTGGCGAAGATCAAGGCCATGAATGCGACGGCCGCGATCGTCATGCACTATGGCGGCAACGACTGGTCACGCGCCCAGATCAATGGCCTTCAGACCCAATTCGCCGCGATGGGCATCAAGGTGCTTGCGGTGACCGACGCCGGCTTCAAGCCGGAAAAACAGGTCTCCGACCTTGAGACCATCATGGCGCAGAAGCCAAACGTCATCGTCTCGATCCCGACGGATCCGACAGCGACGGCCGCGGCCTACAAGGCAGCCGCAGAGGCTGGCACCAAACTCGTCTTCATGGACAATGTGCCGACAGGCTTTGAAGCCGGCAAGGACTATGTGTCGGTCGTATCTGCCGACAACTACGGCAATGGCGTGGCCTCTGCGCACCTGATGGCCAAGGCGCTGAACGGGGAGGGCGATATCGGGCTTGTGTTCCATGCCGCCGATTTCTTCGTCACCAAGCAGCGTTACGATGCCTTCAAGGCGACCATCGCCTCCGACTATCCGAATATCAAGATCGTGGCCGAGCAGGGCATCGGCGGACCTGATTTCTCGGGCGATGCGGAAAAGGCGGCGTCTGCGATCCTTACCTCCAACCCCACCATCAAGGGCATCTGGGCGGTCTGGGACGTGCCGGCCGAAGGCGTGATTTCGGCGGCCCGTGTCGCGGGTCGCGACGATCTCGTCATCACCACGATCGACCTCGGGGAAAACGTGGCGATCTCGATGGCCCAGGGCGGCTTCGTCAAGGGGCTCGGTGCGCAGCGGCCTTATGATGCCGGTGTCGTCGAGGCCAAGCTTGCCGGCTATGCGCTGCTCGGTAAGGAAGCGCCGGCCTTTGTCGCACTGCCTGCCCTTCCGGTGACACGCGACACGCTGCTCGATGGCTGGAAGGCGGTCTACTCCACCGAGGCGACCGACAACATCAAGACTAGCCTCGGACAGTGATCCGCAGGATACGGGACGCTGCTCGCGCCCCGTATCCGACACGATCCGGCCTCCGCCGGCAGTCGAACTTGGCGCCCAAAGGGCGAGTTTTTTCAGGAGAGAACCGATGACCAAAGTGATGAACGTCGCCATGATCGGTGGCGGCTTCATGGGCAAGGCGCATGCCATGGCCTATGCCTCCATGCCAATGTTCTTCTGGCCCGCACCGGCCATTCCCCACCGCAAGGTCGTCGTCGATGTGACCGACGGCATGGCCGAGGAAGCGCGCGAGCGCTACGGTTTCGAGGAAGCGTCGTCGGACTGGCGGGCTGTCGTCAACCGGCCGGATATCGACGTCGTCGATATCTGCACGCCGAACAACGTGCACGCCGAGATCGCCATTGCGGCCGCCAAGGCCGGCAAGCACATCATCTGCGAAAAGCCGCTTGCCCGCACCGTCGAAGAGGCGAGGGCGATGCATGAGGCGGTGAAAGCCGCCGGCGTCATTCACATGGTGGCCTTCAATTATCGCCGCACGCCGGCCGTGGCGCTCGCGAAGAAGTACATCGACGAGGGCCGGATCGGCCGGATCCTGAATTTCCGCGGCACCTATCTGCAGGACTGGTCGGCCGATCCGGATTCGCCCCTCTCCTGGCGCTTCCAGAAGAAGATCGCCGGCTCCGGCACGGTCGGCGACATCGCCACCCATGTCGTCGATCTCGCCCATTATCTCGTCGGCCCGATCGCCGAGGTCAACGCGATCACGACGACCTACAACAAGACGCGTCCGCTGCAGCAGAGCGGCGTCGATAAGCTCGGCGCGGCAGAGAAGGCCGCGGATGCCGAACGCGGCGAGGTGGATGTCGACGACGAGGTCATCTCGATGCTGAGGTTCGAAGGCGGCGCGATCGGCAGCCTGGAAGCGACCCGCAATGCCTATGGCCGCAACAATTTCATCACCCTGGAAATACACGGCACCAAAGGCTCGATCCACTTCAACTACGAGCGCCGCGACGAGCTTCAGGTGATGTTCGCCGACGACCCGGCGGATGCGCGCGGTTTCCGCACCGTCTATACAGGTCCGGCCCATCCCTATGGCAACGGCCTCTGGCCAATCCCCGGCCTCGGCATCGGCTATTCTGAAACGAAGATCGTCGAATGCTATGATTTCTTCTCGGCTATCGCGAAGAACCGGCAGCCGAGCCCGAACTTCGAGGATGGCTTGCTGACGGAACTCGTCGCCGACGCCCTCATCCGTTCCGGCGAAACCGGACTGTGGGAGAAGGTGGGATGAGCGCCAGCGCCGCTGCGGTCCGCATGACCGGCATATCCAAGACCTTCGGCGGCGTGCGTGCGCTGGACGACGTGTCCTTCGAGGTCATGCCCGGCGAGGTTCATGCGCTGCTGGGCGGCAACGGCGCCGGCAAGTCGACGATCCTCAAGGTGTTGAATGGGGTGCATCGCCCGGACAAGGGCGCAATCGAGGTCGGTGGTATGCCCCTGTCCACCCATTCACCGGAGGCATCCCGGGCTGCCGGCATCGCCATGAACTACCAGGAAATGAGCCTCGTCCCGACGCTGACGGTGGCGCAGAACATCTTCCTAACGCGAGAGTACCGCGCCGGCACGGGGCTCATCGACGATCATGAGGCGGAGAAGCGTGCGGCGGAAATTTTCGCCATGCTCGACGTCTTTGTCGATCCGAAGGCCCTAGTCGGCGATCTCGGTGCTGGCCAGAAGCAACTGACGGAGATCGCCAAGGCCATATCGCAGGATGCGAGGGTGCTGGTTCTGGACGAACCGTCAACGGCGCTTGCCGTGTCCGATGTCGAGCGGCTCTTCGTCTTCCTGCGCAATCTGAAGGCAAAGGGCGTGGCCATCATCTATGTCAGCCACCGCATGGACGAGATAGCCCGCATCGCCGATCGCGCGACGATCCTGCGCGACGGACGACATGTCATCACGGCACCGCTCAGTGAATTGCCGATCGACACGATGATCGAGCACATCGTCGGCCGGCGCTCGAAGGGGCTGTCGGACGTCGAGCGCGGCGTGGCCATCAAAGGTGACGTGCTGCTGGAAGTCGATAATGTCAGCGGCCGCCACAAGCCGGAGAACGTCTCCCTGACGCTGCATCGTGGCGAAGTGCTGGGGCTCGCGGGCCTGCTCGGCTCGGGCCGCTCGTCGCTGGCGCGCGTCATGGCCGGCATCGACCCGGTGGCGAAGGGCGAAATCCGCATCAAGGGTCGAGCAGTCACGGTCCGCAAGCCTGGTGACGCGATTGCCGCGGGTGTCGCGCTGGTGCCGGAAGCGCGTGCCACGCAGGGCATCATTCCCGACCATTCGGTCGCCTCGAATATGATCCTTGCCGTCATAGACAGGCTGTCCAAGGGTGGCCTCGTCGATACCAAGGCGGCAAACGACCTGACGGACGCGCAAATCGAGCGCCTGCGCGTGAAAACGGCGAGCCGCGACCATGCGGTCTCGACACTTTCGGGCGGCAACCAGCAGAAGGTAGTCATCGGCAAGTGGCTCGCCACCAACCCCGACATCCTCATCCTCGACGAGCCGACCGCGGGCATCGATATCGGATCCAAGTCCGAAATCATCCGCCTCGTGCGGGAACTCGCCGCCGCCGGCAAAGGCATCATCATGATCTCATCCGAGCTGTCCGAACTGCTGACCGCCTGCGATCGCATTCTCGTCATGGCTGACGGGCGCGTGCACCAGGATCTGCCTCGTGAGGCGCTGGAAGATTCGTCCGTGCCCGCCGATGATCTTGCCCACCGTCTCCAGGCCGCAGAGCAGCGGCTCCAGATCGAAATTCAAAAGGCCCTTGCGGTTCAGGAGGTTTCCCATGGCTAACGCCTTCTTCGCCAACTGGCGCCAGAACATCATCTATATCGGCTTCGTCGTCATCTTCCTCGTCTTCGCGGTGACCCTGACAGACAAGGGGTTCCTCAATCCCAACAACCTGCTCAACATCGTCCGGCAGACGGCGATGATCGCCGTCATGGCGATCGCCATGACCTTCGTGCTCTCGGCAGGAGAGATCGACCTTTCGGTCGGCGCGGTCGCAGGGCTTGCGACGGTCACGGTCGCGATGGGCATCGCCGCAGGCGGGCCGATCGTCGGCGTTGGTGCAGGCATCGCCACGGGGCTCGCCGTCGGCATGTTCAACGGCTGGCTCACCACCCGCATCGGCATCCCGTCCTTCCTCACCACATTGGCAATGATGGGCATCGCCAAGGGCGTCGCCATGTGGATATCGGCGACAGCCGCCGTGCCGATCCTGTCGCCTGGCTATTCCTGGCTCTTCGGCGGCGGCAATCTCGGGCCGGTGCCGGTGCTTATGCTCTGGATGGCGGTCCTCGGCGGCATCGGCCACATCGTGCTGCGCCGCTCGGGCTTTGGCCGGCGGGTGCTGGCGACCGGTGGCGGCGAGACGGCGGCGCGCTATTCCGGCATCGATACGAAGGCGATCAAGTTCAAGGTGCTGGTCATCTCTTCGGTCGCGGCGGCGCTCGCCGGCATGCTCTATGCGGGGCGCCTGCAATCCGGCCGCTTCCAGCTCGGCGAGGGCGACGAACTTTCGGTCATCGCAGCAGCGGTGCTCGGCGGCACCAGCCTCTTTGGCGGCAGGGGAACCGTGATCGGCACCATCGTTGGCGCCCTGATGATCGGCCTCATCAACAACGGATTGATCCTCATGGGTCTGGAATTCAGCCAGCAATTGATCGCGCGCGGTGGCATCATCATTCTCGCCGTCGCGCTCAGCCAGAAGCGGAGCTGAGGCCATGATCGTTTCCCTGATTGCAACGCTGACGGCCTTCCCGGAAACCCGGGAGGAGCTTCACCGCCTTATCGTCGATCAGGTCGGGCCCACCCGTGCCGAACATGGCTGCATCGACTACAATCTTCACGTGGATGCCAGCGATCCCTGCATCTTCGTTTTCTATGAGAACTGGAAGAGCCAGGCGGACCTCGATGCACACATGAAAATGCCGCACCTCGAGCCTCTGCTGAGCCAGATCGACCGTCTGCTGGCGAAACCGATCGAGATGTGGCGGCTGCACCCGGCGGAGCTCGCAACGACGAAGTGATCGACCGTGCCTGACGAAAGGCGAAAGCGATCAGCGCTGCCGGCGAGGCGGCAGTTCCTCATTTGCCGCATTTCCGGCTTGAGCGCTCATCTGGCGTCTGACGGCGCATCGATCGCATCCCGCAAGGCCTCTGCCAGCTGCCGTCGCGTATAAGGCTTCGCCAGCGGCGACAATCTCGACGTTGCGCCGATGCCGTCGATATCCGCATAGCCGGTCGCCAGGACGACAGGGAGCATTGGATGCCGGATCCTGATTTCGCTGGCCAGGGCGCGGCCGTCGATTGGGCCGGGCATGACCACATCCGAGAAGACCAGATCGAACGGGCCGTCCGTTTCGAGTGTGCGCAGCGCTTCCGTCCCATTCTCCACGCAAGTGACCGAATAGCCGAGCGAAAGGAGCGTTCCTGTGGCGAAATCGCGGACCATGGGGTCGTCCTCCACGACAAGAATATGTTCCTTGCCACCCTGAAGTCCCCCTTGCGAAGCAGGTTCGGCAGGAGTGTCTGTCGGCGCCAGTCGGGGAAAGGAGAGGGAAATGGTCGTTCCCTCCTCCGGCTCCGACTCGATGTCGATCCTGCCTCCCGATTGCCGCATGAAGCCATAGACCGTGCTGAGGCCCAATCCGCTGCCCTTGCCGAAGGGCTTCGTGGTGAAGAAGGGCTCGAAGGCTTTCGCGCGCGTGTCTGTGTCCATGCCGAAGCCATCGTCGGAAATACGGACCACGGCATCATCGCCGTTTCTGGTCGTCGAAATTGTCAGCCTGCCCCCATTGGGCATTGCGTCGCGGGCGTTGATGCAGAGGTTCATGATCGACGCTTCCAGTTGCGCCGCATCCGCCCTCACATGTCCAGCTGAAGGATCGAGTTCGAGCCGCAGTATGATGGTTTCGCCGAGCGCAGAGGTAAGCAACTCCTCCATGGCACGTATGGAACCATTGATATCAAGGGAGGCCGGCTCGAGCGGCTGTCGTCCTGCAAAGGTCAGAAGCTGGCGGGTCAGGGCGGCGCCCTGCTGAGATGCCTTGTGGTTCAAGTGCGCGATCGCGGACAGTCTGGGATCGGTAATTTCGTCTGCCAGGGTCTCTGCCGTCCCGAGAATGACCGTCAAAAGATTGTTGAAGTCGTGCGCGACGCCACCCGTGAGTTGGCCAATCGCTTCGAGGCGCTGCGCCTGCAGCCGTTTTGCCTCATCCAGCCTGGTTTCGGTGACGTCGCGGACGCCACCGACCATGCGCGTTGCCTCGCCTGCGGCATTGCGGATGATATGACCCTGATCGAGAACCTCGGCATAGGTCCCCGTTCCACGCCGGAAGCGGTACTCTTCCCGCCACGTGTCGATCCGACCTTCGATCGCGGCCAGCACGCTGGACACCACGCTCGCGCGGTCGTCCGGGTGGATCATGGATTCCCATTCCCTCAATCCATTCTCGACCGGCACATCGTCATGACCGAAGACGGATGCGATATTGCTGTTCCATTCCACTCGACCGGTGGCAATGTCCCAGTCCCAGATCGCATCCGTCGTCATCATGGCGACGATCGCGAAGCGCTCCTCGCTTTCGGCCAGACGTTCCTTTGCAGTCCGTTTGTCGGTGATGTCACGCCCTGTCGCGACGAAATGGGTGGCGCGTCCGTCCGCGCCGACAATCGGTGCGATGCTCATGTCCACCCAGTATTCGCGTCCATCCTTGGCGTAGTTGAGAATTTCGACCCGGATCGCCCTTGGAAGCGCCATGGCGCGATCGATCTGTTCGATGGTCGAGGCGGCCGTGTGCTTTCCCTGAAGAAAGCTCGGAGAACGACCGAGCGCATCGCTCGGTGAATAGCCGGTGATCCGCACGAAGGCGTCGTTGACATAGACGATGGCATGGCTGTTTCCGGGCTGTGATGGAGCCTTCGTGACGATGACGAAGTCCTCGGTCCTCGAAATCGCCATTTCCAGCAGGTGCAGGTGTTCATCGGTGGCGTGCCGTTTCGTCACGTCGCGAAAATAGACTGTCAAACCTCCCGGTCCGGGATAGGCGGTGACTGCAAACCACGCGTTCAAAGACTCGTAGAAGACTTCGAAGTCGGCGGTCATGTTTTCGAGGATGGCCCGCTCGTAGTGCTGCCGGATGATCCCCGACGAGGCTTCCGGGAATTCCTGCCAGATCAAGCGTCCCAGCAGCGTCGAACGCTGACGCTCCAGGAGGAGTTCGGCTTGTCGGTTGAGGTAGATGAAGCGCCAATTCTGATCGAGTTGGAAAAAGGCATCGCTGATATTATCCATAGAGTCGGCAAAACGCCGTTCGAGATCCCTCGCAGTGCTTTCCAGTCGTTTTCGCTCGTCGATATCCTGCAGGGCGCCCTGGATGCGGGCGATCCTGCCCATGTCATCGCGGATGGCGACACCGATTGCGCGAACCCATTTTCGCCGGCCCGTGGCGTCGATGATCTCCACCTCGATGTCGTAGGGCATACCCGTCGCGACGCAGGTCTCGAAGTGCTGCGTGATTGTGTCGCCCCACTCGGGTGCGAAGTAGTTTATCCCTTCCTCGAGGGTTACGGTCTTGCCCTTTGGTCGCCCGTGGATCTCCCAGGTCTCATTCGACCATTCGATCCGCCGCTCTGGCAGGTGCACCACCCATCCGCCGAGCTTCGCGGCCTTGCCGGCCATTTCGAGAAGCGCCTGGTTCCCGCAGACATCGTGCTGCCTGGGCCACGCCCCGTCGTGACGAAGCCGCCAGGCAATGAAGAGGGCGGCTCCGATGAACCAGAGCCAAGCGGGCATCGGCGGCCATGTGAGAACGAGAGCGGAGATGCCACCCGCAAGCAATCCGGCGGAAAACCGATCCGCTGCACACTGCCTGAGTGCGGTCACAAGAGTGCGAAAGACTTTGCCGGCCATTGTGTGTCCCGGTCGCATGGTCTGCCTCGTCCTCGATCGTCATGGATTCCACCCTTTCGATAGTCTTCAAAGGCGGTGCAATCCATAGGGATCGCTTCAGTTTAACCTTTTTTAAATTTGGAGCGGCGGTCGCTTAAGGACGGTCCGGTTTAGTCGATGCATCCAAATGCGGTGGTTTGTCTCCCGATAGCGGGGCAGATCTCGGCAAGCATCGAGGCGATCCTGTGACACACACCAAGAGAACTACCTATCTCAGCCGTGTTCAATCCGACTACTTCAGCCGCAAATGGTATTGCCGCAGCGTCACCCTTTTCTGCAATCTGCTCTTCACCGGACAATGGATGCGCAGGGCGCAGATCATTCGCTGCCTGGTCGTCGAAATCAGCGAGGGCGGCGCCACTGTGCGGATAGGCAGGTCGCAGATTCCGGACCACCTCTATCTCGTCATCGGCAGCTTTGACGTATTGATCGGGAGCATCGTCGTCCGGCGCGACGCGGGACATTTACAACTCTGTTTCCTGAAGGAGCTGAGGCCGGACTTCGTCAATCGCCTGGCCCGTCTGACATCGCCCTTCGCCACCTTGGAAAGCTTGAGTCGAGCCCCCATATCGACGGCTGATGAAACGCAGCTGAAGCTGCGGCCGATGCCACCTGAGCTGCATAGCGTTCGGGAAGGACGCATGGGCCAAACAACCAGGCATCCGAAAAGACAATGAACATAATGATCATAGAGGATCAGCGCGACGTCGTTGATATGTTGCGGCTGAACTGGTCGGATTCGCGGGACCGGCTGGATTGCCTTGCCTCCGTGAAGCTGGCGAACCGCTTCATCCATTCCAACGAACTCGCCGCCTATGACTGCATCCTGATCGATATCAACCTGACCGACGGGAGCGGCCTCGAGGTGCTTCGCAGTGCACGCGCGCGCTCTGATATCCCGATCATCATGATCTCTGGCGCCGGCGATGCCGATAGCCGCGCGGACGCCATCAGTGTCGGGGCCGACGACTATGTGATGAAACCGTTCAGCGTCAAGGAACTGCGCGCCCGCGTTCATCGTCTGCACGCAGCGCGGTTGGGCCGCGACGTCGTCCGGCAGGGACTTGCTTTCAAGGTCGGCAATATCGGATGCGACATCGGGCGCCTGTCGATGGATTTCGACGGCGCCAGTCAGCCGCTGACCGCCCTCGAAGGACGGATATTGCAGGTTCTTCACGCCTGCGCCGGCGAGGACTGCCCGAAGTCTTGCATTGCACGCCAGGCGCTCTTCCGCGAGTACGATCCGCGCGACAAGACGATCGACGTCTATATCAACCGGCTTCGCGGCAAGCTCGCGGAACTCGACGCCGCCAGCGGTGAGGTCATCAAGACGATCCGCGGCGTGGGCTATCGCTTAACCAAAATCCAATAACTGCAGGAGTAGAGGTGCCTATGCCTCAGTTCGTTGATCGGCATGTTTTTTCCCAAGAAATGGTCAGACCCGATCGATCCGGGCCGGATGAAGCGGCTCGCCTTAAACGATTGAGAGAAGTTTCCAGCGTTTCGTCCGGCTCGGATCCGGTGCTCGATGCGCTGGTTGACGCGGCCTGTCTCGCGGCAGACATGCCGATCGGGCTCATCACCCTGCTTGACGGGGAACGCCAGTGGTTCAAGTCAAAACGGGGCATCGAAGGATATGGGTCGCGCAGGGCAGACGCCTTCTGCGACCACACGATCCGCTCATCGCGGCCCTTCATCGTACCCGATGCCGCTCGCGATGTCCGTTTTGCCGACAATCCTTTCGTGACCGGAGGCGACAGGATCCGCTTTTATGCCGGAATCCCGCTGGAAATAGAGCCGGGACTTCGGCTCGGCTCGCTCTGTGTTCTCGACCGCGTGCCGCGGCGGCTCGGCGCCGACAAGCGCGGGGTGCTGGAGCGGCTGGCACACTGCGCCGTGGAACGCCTGCTGCAATCCGAAGATCGGTATCTATTGTCCCGGATCGAACCGGGCAGGCTCGATCATGCGAAAACCGACAAGGCGGCGCTGGCGCTTGCTGAAGAGGCGCTCGTTGAGGATCTCTTCACGCTTTACTACCAGCCGAAGATAGCGCTCGATACGGGCCGGCGGATCGGGTTCGAGGCACTGCTGAGGCTGAAGAAGCCTGATGGTTCGATGCTCGGTCCTGCGGCCTTTGCCGCAGCTTTCGACGAGCCGGCGCTTTCCAGGCGAATCGGCAAACATGTGCTCCGGTGCTCGGTCGCACAGGCCAGGGAGTGGCAGGCGGCCGGCATCGATTTCGGGCATATCGCGATCAACGTCTCGTCGTCGCAGTTCACGGCATCGCCGGGCAGCCCCGGCCTGGTCGAAGAAATCCTGAGCGCAACCCGGTCGGCCGGGCTGTCGCCCCGACATATCCAGATCGAAGTCACAGAAGGCGTCATGTTGTCGGAGCAGAGCGCTGCCATAAGCAGGCAACTCGAGGCGCTACGGGCAGCGGGCTTCACCGTTGCCTTCGACGATTTCGGCACCGGGTTCGCGTCCCTCGTGCATCTGAAGGAATTCGCCTATGACCAGATCAAGATTGATGGCGCCTTCGTGCGCGCGATGACCGGCTCCACCGCCGATCATGCCATCGTGAAGGCCATCGTAGACATGGCGAAGGCAATGGGAAAGCAGGTCGTTGCCGAAGGTGTGGAAACCATGATGGAACTCCAGGCCTTGCAAGAGCTCGGCTGCCCCTATGGTCAGGGCTTCCTTTTCGGTCGACCAGCCAGTGCAACCGATATTCATTTCGCTGCCGATTGGAGGATGGATGTAATTACGGGCGCGTATCCCCGCGCCCTTGAGGCGGGCGAGGCTGTTGATCAGCGTGTTGCCACCGGGAAGCCGTCTTGGTAGCGCAACCGCTCAGTTGTCAAAGCGGTTGCCGACAAGAATCTCAGCTGCACCATTGATTGGTATCTTTCATCGTCCCTCACCAAATGCGGACAGCGCTCTTCCTGGCCGATCCCGATTGTTGCTATGCTGGAAAGGCAAATCAACTCGACCCGAAGCAGCAATAGTTCCGCCCTTGCCGATCTATGTCGAAACACACAAGTCTCTGTGGATTCAGGCCCCCGCAACCAGTTCACGCATAAATCAATAACCGCCTCGGTATAACCGGGGCGGTTTTTGCGTTTGCAGATCTGTGACCCTTGCAGATTCCCGCGAAAAGTTGGAGACTTGGCGTCGATACTACAACGAGGAACGTCCTCACTCGGCCATCGGATATAACGTCCCGATTGCCCTGCATAAATCCGGTGGCGCAACCAGCCAGCCATCGTGATCAGAGCCGAAAACTCTAGTTCCCGGCGGTCCAAAGTTTGGTCCCAGAGCACCATCACATTCGCTCCTTCTCTCGTCAGCTCGTCCGCTGCGGCCTGTCCGCGCTCGACATGACGGCAGCCAAGATAGACCCGCATTCCGAGCCCGCTGAGCTGGCGGGCAACCTCTTTGCCCAGTCCCTTGTTGGCGCCGGTAATCAGCGCAATCGGCTTCTTCGTCATGGATTCGCTCCTCAGCCAAGGACTGCGCGGGGTTCAAGATAGGCCTCGAGCCCGAAGACGCCGAATTCCCGTCCGAAACCGGATTGCTTGAAGCCGCCAAACGGTGCCATTGGTTCGTGCGGGGCGCCATTGAGGATGACGCGGCCGGCCTCGATCCGGTCCGCCACACGCCGTGCCCGGGTGATGTCCGATGAGAAGACCTGGGCCTGCAGGCCGTAGTCGGTGTCGTTTGCGATCGTGATGGCCTCTTCCTCATCGCGGTACGGAATGAGGGAGAGGACCGGTCCGAAAATCTCCTCGCGGGCGATCCGCATGTTGTTGTTCACGCCGGTAAAGATGGTGGGACGAACAAACCAGCCGCGTGAAAGCCCTTCCGGCCGGCCCTCGCCGCCAGCGAGCAGGCTGGCACCTTCTTCCTGGCCCAGCCTGATATAGGACTGCACGCGCTCCCATTGTTTCTGGCTGACCATCGGGCCGACGCGGACGCTTTTGTCCTTGGGGTCGCCCACCTTGAAATCCTTGACTGCCTCACGGAGGCGGGTTTCGATTTCCTTGAACCTGCTCTCGGGCGCAAGAATGCGGGTTCCGGCTATGCAGGCCTGCCCGCTGTTGAGGAAGCCGGCCGCCAACACCTGAGGGACTGCGACGTCAAGATCGGCATCGTCGAGAATGATGCTGGGGCTCTTGCCGCCAAGTTCCATCGTCACCCGCTTCATGGTTTCCGCGGCGGTGCGGACAATGGTTCGACCTGTGGCCGTGGACCCCGTGAAGGTAATTTTCGACACATCGCGGTGCGCGGTCAGCGCGGACCCGACCACGGCGCCATAGCCGGTGACGATATTGAAGACCCCTTTGGGCAGACCGGCCACATGCAGGCATTCCGTGATCACCTGGGTCTGGATGGCGCTCATCTCCGAAGGTTTGATCACCATGGTGGCGCCCGCAGCAATGGCAGCGGACAGCTTTCCGCAGATAAAGCCATAGTTGCTGTTCCAGGGGGTAATCGCCACCGTGACACCGGAGGGCCGCATCTCAACCTCGGCAGTCCCGATACGGCGTCTGAATTCATAGCCTTTAAGCGTATTGGCCATTTCCAGGAAGACGTTGCCCGCTCTTGGCGCTGAGAAGTCGATGAAGTTCGACGGTGCGCCATATTCCTCGCGCATGGCGTCAATGAGATCGTTTCCACGGGCGGCCACGGCGGCATGCAGCCGGTGCAGCATATCGACTCGTTCTTCCTTGGTGGTGTTGGAAAACGCCAGAAATGCGCGCTTGGCGGCCGCAACTGCGCGATCGGCATCGTGCGCATCGGCGAGACGCACGGTGCCGATCTGTTCCTCGGTTGCCGGATTGAAGAGTGGCGCCCATTGGTCGCCATGGGGTTCGACGAACGCGCCGTCAATGTAAATGCGATCGATGATATGCATGTCGTTTCTCCTGCAATGACTTCACGGGGAAAATGGCATGCGTTATGTGTTGCGAGTAGTAGGACAAAATCGGACGAGCTGATGAACTGGATCGCGCAATGAGGGCGAGTCTCATCGAACTGGAGGCCGTTGCTGCAGTGGCTCGTCATGGCGGATTCCGAGCTGCTGCGCGGGAGCTCGGCATGTCCTCATCGGCGTTGAGCCATGCGATCGCCGCATTGGAAGAGCGCATTGCCGTCAGGCTGTTCAACCGCACCACGCGCAGCGTGGCCCTTTCCGCGGCAGGGGAGCAGTTCCTGTCCGAAATCGTGCCGGCCTTGCAGACGCTGGAAAAAGCTATCGAGAATGTCGGGGAACACGCGGATCGGCCGTCGGGAAGGCTGCGGCTGAACATGGCGCCGGGCGCAGCCCGCATCCTGATGCGCCCGCTTCTCCTGGAATACGCCCGACGCTACCCGGAAGTGGAGCTTGAAGTCGTCACCGAGAATGCGTTGGTCGACGTGATCGGCAAGGGGTTCGATGCCGGCATTCGTCTCACTGAGGCGATTTCCCCCGACATGGTCGCGGTACCTATCATATCGAAAATGCGCTCCTTCGTCGTCGGATCGCCGCGCTATTTTGAAGGTCGCGACCAGCCTCTTGTGCCCAGCGACCTGTCCCGGCATCGCTGCATTCAGATGCGCATGACAGGCGGAAGGCTTTATCGCTGGGAATTCGAAAAGCGCGGAGAGACCTTTCTGATCGATGTCTCGGGGCACCTGATATTCGATGCGTCGGACCTGATACTCGAGGCGGCCCTTGCCGGCTTCGGCCTCGCCTATCTGGGGGAACATGCACTCGGCACACATATCGCTTCGGGCGACCTCATTCCAGTTCTCGAAGATTGGTCCCCGTCTTATCCGGGTCTCAGTCTCTACTTCTCACAGCGGCGGCATATGCCCTCCAAACTGCGGGCATTCATAGACCTGATCCGTGAGCACGCTGTGCGAGATAGCTGATGGCCACCAAGATTTGCACTGTGGGGAACAGGGTCGCAGGTTCAGATCCCATCCAGGCGTTTGATGCGGAGTGGGTCCAAATTGAAAGCGGTCGCAAACAATGATGACTTGCTGAAATTCTGCATCCCGGCGCACTCGTTCAGCCAAGTGGCAAGGCGGCAGTCAAAAGTTGATCGCCCCACTGTGCATTGCGTCGCGATACAGACTACGGTAACGCGCGGGCGATTGGCCGAGGGCGCGGCGGAAGCTGGCAGCAAAAGCGCTGTCAGAAGCGTAGCCGAGCGACTGTGCAATCCGTGGCAGTGGCTCGTTGCCACGCCGCAGCCGGGCGGCGGCAAGCCGCATCCTCCAGTTCGCGAGATAGTCGATCGGCGATGCTCCGACCGTGGCGCGAAATCTTTCAGCAAATCCGGAGCGGGACTGGCCCGCAAGAGACGCTAGTGCCTGTACGGTCCAGCGGCGCGACGGATCGGCGTGGATGGCCCGCATTGCCGGCGCTAGACGGGCATCGGCAAGTCCGGAGAGCCAGCCGGGATGCTGGGATGTCTGGCGCGCCATATAGGCACGTAGTACATGGATAAACACCAGTCGCAGCAGGTCGTTGCAGGCGATGCGAGCACCTGGCGCGGCACTGTTCCACTCCATGTCTAACTGTTCGAGCAGCCAGCCAATCGGTCCTGCCTCCTCGCGGTCGACGACTACGACAGGCGGCAGGGCGTCGGTGAGGAGTGACCCGTCGACGGTGTCAAGGTTCACGCTGCCGCCGAGGAGCACGAAATCCCGACCATCGCCCACTGAGACATCGAGATTGCCCCCGGCGAATACCTCTGCCGCCGATATCGGCTTCACGTCGGGATCGCTGCAAAGCATAAACGCCTTGCCGCTGACCACCAGACAATCGCCGGCTTCAATGCGCAACGGCGCCTCTCCCTCCGAGATCAGCCAGGCACCGCCTTCGCGGATCGCATTGAACTTCAGATAGCCCGGTGGTGGAAAAGCAACAGACCACGCGCCTCCGGCTGCAAAACGCACGGAGAACAGCGCACGCGCATCGATGGCGCTGAGCACGTCGGACAGGGGATCCTGGATATTTTGGACGATCACGACAGAAATCCGGATCCTGCAGGCTGGGGGCTCCAAGAAATTACCCGATATAGGTGACGGACACCAGAGCCACAAATGAAGGAGTAAAAACATGTCCGAACAGAAGCCTATTGTATCTCGTTTCAGCGCATCCAGCACGGCACGCGAGGTCACCGAGGGTATCGACCTTTCCGGCAAGATGGCGATTGTCACCGGCGGCTATTCCGGTCTCGGCGTCGAGACGACGCGGGCGCTCGCAGGTGTCGGCGCTCGTGTCATCGTACCGGCTCGCAATCGCAAAAAGGCTGAACGCACGCTTGCCGGTATCGACAATGTTGTTATCGAAGCGATGGATCTTGCGGATCCCTCATCGGTTGCCGCCTTTGCTGGCAGGATTGTTGCGGCGGGCATGCCAATCTCGATCCTGGTCAACAGCGCCGGCATCATGGCAACGCCGTTTGCCCGTGATGAGGCTGGGCACGAGAGCCAGTTTGCCACCAATCACCTCGGCCATTTCCGGCTGGTCGCAGGCCTGTGGCCGGCGTTGGTCAAGGCCGGCAACGCGCGGGTGGTCTCTGTGTCGTCGCGCGGCCATCAAATCGGTCCGGTCGATTTCGACGACATTGATTTCAAGGCTCGCCCCTATGACAAGTGGCAGGCCTATGGGCAGGCGAAGACGGCAAATGCGCTGTTTGCGCTGGCGCTCGATCGACGTGGAGCCGCGCTTGGCGTCCGGGCATTTTCATTGCACCCCGGCGTCATCCTGACCGATCTCGCCCGCCATCTCAGCGAAGACGAGATCAACTCCTTCGACGTCTATGACGAGAATGGCAATCGCCGGGTCGATCCATCGCGCGATCTCAAGACGCCGGAACAAGGGGCGGCAACGGGCGTCTGGGCAGCAACGCGGCCCGAACTCGACGGTATCGGCGGTGTGTATTGCGAAGATTGCGAGGTCGCCCTGCCGCAAGCGGAGACGGACGGCACCAAAGGTGTGGCGCCTTGGGCCATGGATCCACAGGCGGCGGAACGGCTCTGGCTGGTTTCGGAGCAGTTGACCGGCTTGTCGCTGGGCAATGGTCGCCGCTGAGCCTAAGTCAGCACGCATGCAACGTGCGGCCATTCCCCTCGGGATGGCCGTATATCCTGAAGAGGGTCAGCTGATGGACATTTGGCATCCCGAGCCAGATGTTTCATCCAACAATCGCCTGAGGCGTTCGGCTTTGCGGAAACCAGCGTGGTTTCCTTCGAAGACCTTTTTGCCGGCAAGCTGGTTGCTGCGCTGGACGGACAGCATCCGCGCGACCTCTTCGACGTGCAAGGCCTGCTTGCCCATGAAGGGCTGAGCAACGACCTCCGCGAAGCGTTCATCGTCTATCTGCTCAGTCACAACCGCCCCATGGGTGAAGTGCTTTCGGGCCGCGTCAAAGACCTTTTGAGCGAATACAGCAATGGCTTTGAAGGCATGACCGAGGCCACTGTCGCAATCGATGAACTGGTCCAAACTCAGCATGAAATGATCGAAGTGTTGATCGGCGCAATGCCGGATCGCCACCGGGAATTTCTGATGGCTTCGAGCGCGGAGAACCGGACTGGTCCTTGCTGAAGATTGGTCACGTGGCAGCGCTTCCCGCCATCCGTTGGCGGCAGCGCAATCTCGACAAACTCAAGCCGGACCAACGTTCAGCCCTGGTCGAATTGCTGCGAACTTCCCTTGAACGGCGCGCATAGAAACTCCCGCTCCCTCGGCTTTGAACACCGGAAAGCAGCGATATTGGGAGCGTAAACGGGGGTCCATAACCAACAGCCAACGGCATTGCGCCGACGCTGTGTAGTGATTCAAACGTAGATGCACCGCCTTTTCCCCTATTTCCCTTGTGTAAAATGCCTGATATTGTTTGTATGAACGTATACAAAAGGATCAGCCTTATGCATTCCATTGTTAATTATCCCGGCCATCCGCCAGATTCAAAGCCGCTCGGTCCTGCTCCGCTCACGCCGGCGATGCGGGCGGGCGATGTTCTCTATATTTCCGGCCAGGTGGGCATAGATCCGGATGCGGCCACCATCGTTGGTCCCGGCTTCGAGGAGCAGGCGCACCAGGCCTTAAAGAATGTCCGCTCGCTCGTCGAAAATGCGGGGTTCAAGATGAGCGACGTCATCAAAATCACTGTTTTTCTGACACGCCCTGACCATTTCCCCCAACTCAACGCCATTTATGCCCAGTATTTTGCCGAACCTTATCCAACCCGTTCGACGGTCGCCGTCGCGTTACAGCCGAAGTCACTGCTGATTGAAATCGAGGGCGTCGCGATACGCTCGGGAGAATGAAAGTTATGTCAAGAACACGTGTCCTGATCGAAAGCGATGCTTCGCAAGGTGCGGCACTGGTGATCAATCCTGGTGACGTGCGTGTGGCTCTGGGAAGTGATGGCGCGGACATCGAACTCGTCGTCAACACCGATCCAAACCTGACGATCCAGGCTATGGTTGGCGTCGACGTTGTGTTCAGCAATCACAAGTTCGACATTGCCGCAGCAAAACAGGCATCGCCATCGCTGCGTTGGATACAAGTCGTCTCAGCGGGTGTGGAAGCCTACTTGAAGACCATGCCGGAAGGAGTGGTCCTGACCAACGCATCGGGCGTTCACTCCGAAAAGGGCAGCGAGTTCATACTCACTTCGGTTCTGATGCTCAACTACAAGATCCCCTTCTTTGCCTCGCAGAAGCAGCAGCATGAATGGTCGCCAATGTTCGGCGGCCCGCTCAGAGGCAAGACCGTGACGATGCTCGGTGTTGGAGCAATCGGCAAGGCGGCGGTCGAGCCGTTGAAGCAGCGTGGGACCAGGGTGTTAGGTGTTACCAGCACCGGACAGTCCGATGCTGATCTTGACGGCTGCATCAGTCTCAATCGGATCGCCGAAATCCTTCCATCGACCGACTTTCTGGTGTCGACCTTACCACTGACGCCCCTGACGGTAGGCAGGATCGGCGGAGCGGAACTTGACCTTCTCCCCGAAGGAGCAGGGGTAGTCGTCGTCGGCCGTGCCAATGTCTTCGACTACCATGCGCTCGCATCGCGCTTGCAAAGCGGCAGGCTCGGGGGCGCAGTTCTGGACGTCTTTCCGAAAGAGCCGCTACCGAAGGACGATCCGCTTTGGAATACACCGCGGCTGATCATGACGCCGCATTGCAGCATCGACGATCATGACGGCTATATCGATCGTTGCATCGCAATTTTCAGTGATAACATGATCCGTTTCCGGGCTGAAAAACCGTTACGGAACATTGTCCTGGCAAGCCGTGGATACTGAAAACGAAATGGGCCGGCGGATTGCGCCGGCCCATCGTACATTCCTTTCGCGCGTGTCAGACGACGAGATACTTCTCGATGATTGCCGGATCCGGCTCGACGCCGAGGCCTGGTTCGGTCGGCAGATGGGCAAACCCATCGCGGATCGAGACCGGATTTAGCGCCAGCTTTCGGGCGATCTCGTTCGGTTCGACGCAATATTCCATGACCAGCGCGTTTTCCGTCGCGCAGAGGAAATGCAGTGATGCCGCTGTATTGATATCGGTGGTGAAATTGTGGTTGCAGACCTTGCGACCTCGGCTCATCGCGTAATCGGCGATCCGGATCGCCTGCGTGAAGCCGGTGCGGGTCAGGTCGATTTGCACGACATCCACGCCGCCTTCATCGATCAGGCGCTCGAATCCCGAAACACTGCATTCTTCCTCGCCGGCCGCGATATATTGCGAGCAAGCTTGCGAGACCTGACCATAGCCTGCGTAGTTGTCGGGATGCAGCGGTTCTTCGATCCAGAACAGACGGTAGGGTTCGAACAATTGGGCGCGGCGGATCGTGGTCTTGGCGTCCCATGCAAGGCCGACATCGAGCATGAAGTCGTTGTTGTCCCCGATCGCCTTACGCACGGCCTCGACATAGGTGACGTCCATCCGCTCGTCGCGGCCAAACGGTTCCCAGCCAAATTTGACGCCGGTATGGCCGGTATCGATCGCAGCCTTAGCGCGGGCGACGGTTGCCTCGATGGTAAACTGGAACATATTGGATGAATAGACTCGCATCTTGTCACGGAATGCGCCGCCCAGAAGAGTAACGATCGGTTGTCCAAGCGCCTTGCCCTTGATGTCCCAGAGCGCTATGTCGATACCGGCCATCGCCTGAAGTACGGCGCCGCTTCGCCCGTAGAAGATTGTGGAACGATGCATCAGCGACCATAACCGCCCTGTTTCAAGCGGGTCTTGGCCGATCAGCAGGCGCTTCAGGCCGGTCACCATCGTATGTGAATAGGGTGCATCTATGATTGCCCGGACAACAGATGGGCAACCATCGACTTCGCCCCAACCGACAATGCCGGAATCGGTGCTGATCTTGATCAGCAGGGTATCTTGCGAACTGTCTGTACGGTTCTCGATAGTCGGCAGCTTAAGGTAGAAAGTTTCAACGTCGGTAATTTTCATGAATTGCATCCTTCGCATGGTGGACCGGACGCATTTTGACACAATGTCTGATTATATACAATCATACATTACAGAACTCCCGCTTGAGTATTTTTCTCGATCGTGGAGTCATTCGCTGGCGTGTGCGTTCCTGATCGCGCGCCGCTTAGCAATTATGGCGTCAAAGTCGACCTCGAAAGGCTGTGTCAGGACATGCTCCCGGATGGCGGCTTCGGTCGCAGCAAGATGTCCAATGGCAAAGATTGAAACGAGCTTGGCGTGCTCGTCTATGATTTCGTCCATGCTCTTGCCGAGAGTCGAGAGGCCAAAAATGACCGTAAGCTGACGTGATATCGATTGCCAGAGAGCTAGAAGGGTAGGGTTCTCCGCCAGCTCACACAAAATTCGGTGGAAGGCGGTGTCGGCGCTGGCAAAACCATAAGCGTCGCCGCGGTCGCGCATTAGCCTCATTTCGTTGATCGCGCCTTCAAGTCTGGCGAGGTGCTTTCCTCCGTTGCGACCCTGCTGTATTGCGCGTGTCGCCGCCAGCGTTTCAAGCGTGGCACGGACATCCAGAACGTTGTCCAGTGTCTGTTTGTTTATTTGCATCAGGCGGATACCCTTGTAGGGCTCGTTTGTCACCACGCCTTGGCTTTCCAAGATCCGCAGCGCCTCGCGTATGGGTACGCGGCTCATATTTAGCAGCTCTCCCAGTTCCTTCTCCGTCAGGCGTTCGCCCGGCAGGATCAGGCCGCGTGCTGCTGCCGACATGATTACGTCCAGTGCGTGATCGACAAGTGTACGAGGTCTTTCGGGCTGCCAGTCATCGTGGGTGGGCGCCAAAGCCATAGGGGAGTTGCTCCGAAATCTGCTCATTGGTTTTGTAATTCCATTCCTACACACAAAATATCCAAAAATACAATTTTCCCGCGCCGTTTGTGTCCTTGCCGTGCATAAAGTTTTGGCAACCCGATTTCCCGCGCATTTTATGTGCAAGACACTTGACACGCGTATGATAGTATACAATCTTGAGCAGAAGACAAGATCGGAACTGCCCGGGCCGTGAGGTACGTGCGCTATCGCGTCCCGGCGAAAGACCACTCAGCGCAACAGGGGAACACAACAATGCTAAACCATATGCCTACGCTGGCCATCGCCTTCGCCTTGCTTGCCGCGTCGACCGCAGCTGCCCAGGATACGCCAAGCCCGGCGCCAGCCGAGTTCGCATCCATGCCGGCTTGCCAGACGCTTCAGGCAAAATATCCCAGCCTCAAGGGCAAGGAGCTGACGGTCGGTCTCGGAGGCTACAACAAGGGTTTCCAGTCTCCGAAGGCCGACAATCCCGATCAGCTTGAAGGTCTCGACCCGGACATGTTTGACCGGCTTGGCGCCTGCCTTGGCTTCACCTACAAGTTCCAGCTCGGCGCCTTCAACGTCCTGATCACGTCGCTGACCTCCGGTCGGATTGATATCGGCCCGTCGCTCTACGTCACACCGGTTCGCCTGGAGCAAGTCGCGTTCGTCTCGTCCTACCAGGTCATTGATGGTTCGGTCGTTCCGAAGGGGAACCCCAAGAACCTGAAATCGCTGGACGACCTTTGTGGCATGACCATCTCGGCCGCGGCTGGAACATTCGAAGCCGCCAACCTCGCGCCGGAGCAGACCAAGAAGTGCCTTGAAGCCGGAAAGCCGGCAATCGACGTCCTGCTCGTGCAGAATACCGACAACGCGATCATGGCTGTTCAGGCCGGCCGCGCCGACATCCACCTGACGTCCGCTGCGGTCGCACGCGGCCTTGTCGCCGCCGATCCGAAGCTTGAACGCGCTTTCGATGTGGACCTGCCGATTCGCAACGGTTACCCAGTCGCCAAGGGCAATACCGAATTGCGCGCCGCCATCACGGAAGGCATTGCGATCATTCAAGGTACCGGCGTTCAGAAAAAGCTGCTCGAAAAGTGGGGGCAGGGCGGCGACGCTGAGCGTCCCGTCGAAAATCTGGGCTGATTGAACAGACCCATGCCGCGTCGTCCAAATGGCTGCGCGGCATGGCGATGGTGCAATAATACGTATACTGCATCGCTAATGTCTCCTTAGCTTGGGACTGCAGGCGACACGACTGAAGACGGGACATGCCCATGGATACCTTCCTGCACTATTTGACCTTTCCCTATCTCTGGCAGGGAGCGGTCATAGCGGTCCAGCTGCTGGTTGGGGCGCTTCTGGGCGGGATCCTGATCGGTTTCTTCCTGGCGCTGGCCAGCATGTCGCCGCGCTGGTTCATCCGTTACCCGGTCAAGGCCTATATCTACCTGCTGCGCGGAACACCCGTCCTGTTGCAGCTTATCCTCCTCTATAATGTCTTGCCCCAGTTTGGCATTCGACTCAGTCCCTTTTCGAGCGCGCTTCTCGCGCTGATGCTGAATGAGACGGCCTATTGTGCCGAGATCATTCGCGGCGGCATCATTTCCGCCAACCGGGACCAGAGAACGGCAGCTCAGGCATTCGGTTTCACCCGCACGGCCGAAATGATCCATGTCGTCATTCCGCAGGCGCTGAGGGCGATCATGCCGACGCTCGGCAACGAATCGGTCGGCCTGCTGAAGTCGACTTCGCTTGCCTCCGTTGTCGGCGTCAGCGAACTCACGATGCGCAGCCAGACGATCGTTTCGGAAAACTTCCTCTTCATCCCGGTGCTTTTGGCCACCGGCGGCATCTATGTGATCATGTCGAGCGTTCTGGCGCTTGGCCAATGGTGGATGGAGACACGCGTCGGACTGGAGTTCCGCGCCCGTCGCGCCCGATCGCGCAAACCGGGAGCTGTAGAGACACTGCCGCCCGCGGCACAGGTTCCCACCCATGCCAGCCCGTCGGAGAAACTGCTTGAAGTCATCGACCTTCATGTCGCCTATCACGGCAAGGAGGTGCTCAAGGGACTGTCGCTGACGGTCCGTCGTGGACAGGTCGTCGTGCTGCTCGGCCGTTCGGGATCGGGCAAGAGCACGCTGCTGAAATCTATACTCGCACTGGCGCCTGTATCGTCGGGCGATATCCGGGTGAGTGGCCAGCGGATCGGGCGTGGCCCGAGCGGTTCGCCTCTTCCAGCCCGCCAGCTTCCGGCCAACCGCGCCGCTGGCCGCATTGGTATCGTCTTCCAGAACTTCGCGCTGTTCGATCATCTCACCGCCGAGGAAAACGTGATGAGCATTCCGGTGATCGTGCAGGGGGACAAGAAGACGCTTGCCCGCGCCAAGGCCCGGCGTGCGCTCGATCAGGTCGGCCTTTCCGCCTTCTACAATGCACTGCCGCACGAACTGTCCGGTGGTCAGCAGCAGCGCGTCGCGATCGCGCGTGCTCTTGCCAGCGATCCGCAACTGATATTGTTCGACGAGCCAACATCGGCGCTCGATCCGGAACTGGTGCGCGAAGTGCTCACCACAATCCGTCGCCTGGCGGAGACCGGGCTGACGCTGGTGATCAGCACCCATGACGTGGCTTTTGCCGCGAGCGTGGCCGACCAGATCGTCTTCCTGCAAAACGGAGTGCTGGTCGAACAGGGGCCACCATCGATCATAGACAATCCGGCAACATCAACCTTTGCCGCCTATCTGCGCCAGGAAGCGGCCGGTGAAATCGAAATTTTGCAGACTGTGCCGGTGCATACAGGCCCTGTAAAGGCTCCAAAACTCATTCACACGGAACGCTAATGACACTCCCATACCAATCTGAAGCACGGGCCGCGGTCGGCGACGAGCTCTTCCGCTATATGCTCGGACGCGCCCTCGACGGTGACGCCGAAGATGCAAACGAGACGGCATTGCGACGGTATTTTCTGGTTCCACGTGTGCTCACCCGCGTCGATTGGGTCAACACGACGACAAAGTTTCTCGGTATGCAAAGCGCAGCACCGCTGATGATCGGCGCCTTCGCCGGCGATCGCCTGTTTCATCGCGAGGGGCTCATGCCGGTGGCCCGGGCCTGCAGGACGCTGGCCCTGCCACTAATCGTTTCTGAAGAGACCGTTACGCCTCTTGCTGATATCTGCGCCGAACACGACATGGTGTTGTTGCAATTGCGGGCCGCAGGCCCTGTGGAGCGGGTGCAGGCGCTGGTGGACATGGCGGCAGGCGCGGGGGCCAAGGGCATCGTCCTGACAGTGCTCGCACCGGTTCACCCGGTTCAGGGCATGCAGCCAGGCGGCTTTGATGTCGGTCAGGTTCTTCGCGAAAAGGGCTGGAAAACGATCGGCTCCGATGGTCCCGGGCCGCAACCTTTGCCGGCCTTTCCACAATGGACCGGCGAGCAGGTGGCGAAGGTCGTCTCTACCGCTTCTGGCCACGGAATGCCCGTCGTGCTCAAGGGCATACTACATCCCGGCGATGTCGCAGGTGCCGAGGCGACCGGCGCAAAGGGGATCGCGGTCTCCAATATCGGCCTGCGCCAGAGCGGCCGGTGGCTGGCATCGCCGCATGCGGTCAGGGCGGTGCGCCATTCGGCGGCCAGTGATACAGCGGTCCTGCTAGACGGCGGTGTGCGCCACGGCAGTGACGTGCTGACAGCCTGCCTTCTGGGTGCGAATGCGGCTATCGTCTCCCGCCCCGTGCTCAGCGCGCTGGCCGGTGGTGGCGAGGCTTGCGTCGAAGCCTACTTAAAAGCGGTCATCGATGCTGTCGCGGCCCTGACGATGTGGATGGGCGCGGAAAGTCCTTCAGCCCTTGGTCGTGACCAGATCACCATTGCCGATGGAGGCTGTAATGACTGATCCAGTACTGCGCCTCAACGAAGGTGACCCGAGCGAGACCCGCCTCTATTATTTGCCGCATTATGTAGCCGCCGAACTCGGCTACTTTCGACAGGCTGGCATAGATGTCGTCTTTACGCGAACCGCAACCGGCGGCCATACAGTGCGGGGCGGACAGATCCCGGCGGTGGTGTCCGGCGAGGCCGACCTGACGATCGGGGGACCGATGGTGACGATGAAGATGCTAGAGGAAGGCAACACACGTCTGGTTAGTATCTGCGCAGCGGTCCGCACCCATCCATGGTTCCTGCTGGCAAGGCGCAAGCAGCCGGATTTCAACTGGAGCGATTTGGCCGGTTGCGAGGTGATCGACATAGCCAATATTGGCACGGCGAGTTTCACATTCCGTGCCTTACTGGAAGAGCAGGGTCTAGGTGACAGCGTTAGGCTGACGCCCGGCATCGGCGGCGAAGAGGCGGCATTGCGGGATTTTGTCGCCGGCGCAGGAGACTACGCTATCCAACAATTGCATTCGGCTGGTCCGCGCCTTGCCGATGGGAGCGTGCATGCCGTCCGCGATCTCGCGACCGCGACGGGTGGCATTCCATGGAGCGCCTATATCGCCCTGCCGGATGTCGTTAGGAAACGGGCCGGTGATTTCCGGGCTTTTACGCAGTCCATCGAGCGGGCATTTGCATGGATTGCGGCTCATCCGGGCAACGACGTTGCGGCCCTGGTTGGCATGCGATTTGGCTCCTATCCGCGTGATGCCATGGCAACAGCAATTGATCTCTACAAGGCGGTCTGTCTTTGGCCGCAATCAGGTACAATCCCGCGCGAGGATTTCGAGCGCTTTGGCGGACTGCTGACGCAGGCAGGCTGGTTGCAGCGCCCAGCACCCTATGACGATCTTGTCAGATCGTTCTGACTTCCAGACGAGATACACGGAGCCAGTGATGGATATCCTTATTACCGGTGGCGTTGTCGTCACCGAATTTGATGCAAAGCTGATGGACATCGGAATTTCCGGAGAGCGGATCGTCGCGCTGTTTGCGCCGGGAACCAGGCCCGGCGATGCGAAACGCACCATCGACGCAAGCGGCCAACTGATCTTCGCCGGCGCCATCGATGCGCACGTGCATCTGACCGGCTCCAACCCGTACCCGTACCAGGAATTCTTCGACGGTACCTGCGCTGCCGCCATGGGTGGAGTGACAACCATTATAGAAATGCCCCACAGCAACCCGCCGGCCACAACACTTGCAGCGTTCGAGGCGAAGAAGGCGATGGCTGCGTCCCGCGCGGTCGTCGATTTTGGCCTCTGGGCGGGTCTCGACGGCGCCAACCTGGATGCGCTGCCGCAACTGCATGAAGCCGGTGCACTTGCCTTCAAGGGTTTCATGTGTAGTGCTGTCGCTGACCGTCAGGCCGGCGACGACAGCGGCTTGCCGGCACTGAACGATGCCGAACTTCTCGACGCCATGAAGGTCGTGGGCGAATTCGATGGTCTTGTAGGCTTGCATGCGGAAAACCACGACATTCTGATCGCGGCGCAGACCCGCCTCAAGGCAGAAGGTCGTCACGACATGCGAGCCCATGCGGAATCCGGCCCGGAGATCGCCGAGATCGAGGCCGTGTCACGCATTATTACCTTCGCTCGAGAGACCGGCACGCGCTGCCATGTAGTACACCTGAGTTCTGGCAAGGCCGCCGGACTGATCGCCGACGCCCGGACGACGGCGCCGATCACTGTTGAGACCTGCTCGCACTACTTGCTGCTCGACGAGGATGATCTGGTGCGAATTGGCCCCAAGGCCCGTTGCGGCCCGCCGCTGCGCCCGCGCGAAACCATCAACTTGCTGTGGGATCACCTGCTGGATGGCAGCATCGACATGCTTGCCTCCGATCACTGCCCCTATCTTCCCGAAGCCAAGGCGGTCGGCGAGGAAAGCATCTGGAAGGCGGGCATGGGTCTGACCGGCATCCAGACGACGGTGCCGCTGCTGTTCAGCGAAGGTGTCGTCAAGCGCGGGCTGCCGCTGCATGAATTTGCCCGCCTGACGGCTGCGGCCCCGGCCCAGATCTTCGGCCTCTATCCGAAAAAGGGCACAATCGCGCCCGGCAGTGATGCCGATCTCGTGTTCTACGATGCCGGCGAGGAGTGGACAATCCGCGGAGCCGACTTTCCCGGTGTCGCCAAGTGGACGCCGTTCGAGGGCACAGTCTGCACCGGCAGAGTGGTCCGAACCATGGTCCGTGGAACGGATGTATTCGATGGCGGTAAAATCAGGGTCGAGGCAGGCTGCGGTCGCTTCCAGCGAGCTGCCGTGTAGCAGATATGTTGAAACAGACGTTGACTATCGTCGCCGTGCAAGATCAGGTCCAGAGTATCGATCCCCTTGAGATCCTCGGTGTTCTAGGGCGAAGCGGAAGTCGTTTGTTTTGACGAGTGCGATAAGTCGACTTTTACATGTCTCCGTGCGCTCAGGCCCCCGCAACCAAAATTACACAAATACAAGCCGCTCCCAAATCGGGGGCGGTTTTTGCGTTTGGGGTCTCCCGCCACCGGGCAATCTCGAGCAGACACTCTTCTGTGACAGCCTATACGCTCATTGCAGCGACTTTCAGGTAGGCTATCAGATCTGCCCGGTCCTCAGCTGTGGCTGTCCGCTAGGAAGTTTGGCCGCGGCAATCAGGGCTATGGCATAATCCGCATTAAGACTGGCGCTCTCTGCTAGTTACAGCTTCCCTTCCAACCCATAGAAGTTTGCCTGCCAGCAAGGCGTTTTGGAGAAGGTCGTAAGAAGATGATGATCGATACAGCGCATCCCGTCATGATCACCGGAGCTACTGGCTTTGTCGCCGGGTGGATCGTCAAACTGCTGCTTGAAGCAGGTGTTACCGTTCATGCGCCCATACGCAACATGGCGGATTCGAGTAAGACGAAGCACCTGACCGAGCTTGCCGCCAAGACGCCGGGCACCATCAAGTTTTTTGAGGCGGATCTTTTGAAGGCCGGCTCGTATGCGCAGGCGATGGCCGGCTGCCAAACCGTCTTCCACACGGCTTCTCCCTTCGTGACGAATGTGGCTGATCCGCAGAAGGATCTGGTCGATCCGGCAGTCATCGGGACGCGCAATGTTCTGGAGGAGGCCGATCGCGTCGAAAGCGTCAAGCGCGTCGTGCTGACCAGCAGTTGCGCCGCGATCTATGGCGATGCAGCCGACGTGCAGGAAACGCCGGGTGGCATCCTGACCGAGGAGATCTGGAATACGACATCGTCGCTCCAGCATAATCCCTATTCCTATTCCAAGACCGTTGCGGAGCGCGAAGCCTGGTCGATCGCCAAGCGCCAAAACCGTTGGGATCTTGTCGTGATCAATCCGTCGCTGGTGTTCGGGCCTGCGATCAATCCTCACACCACCTCTGAAAGCCTCCGCATCGTTCGGCAAATCGGTGACGGGACCTTGAAGATGGGTGCACCGCGCATGGGAATGGGCGCCGTCGATGTGCGGGATCTGGCCACGGCGCATCTCACAGCTGCGTTTACGCCGTCTGCAAGCGGCCGATACATCATCAACGGCGTCAACTCGGATCTGCTGGAAATCGCGAAAACCTTGCTGCTGAAATATGGCAAGGCCTACCCCATTCCCCGCCGTGCGATGCCAAAGTGGGTGATGTGGTTGGCCGGACCGCTGGCGGGAGACGGCATTACCCGAAAATTTGTCGCGCGAAATGTCGGGCACGCCTGGAAGGCGGACAACGGCCGTGGCAGGCGTGAACTTGGGCAGACCTATCGACCGCTGCGCGAGACAATGAACGATATGTTCGAGCAGATGATTGCCAGCGGCCTCGTTACAAACAAATAGTAGCAACGGAAACCAGTGAGCGGGGAGCAAGATGATGCTGAAACGTGCAAACCGCTTTGCAATGCATCCGGGTTGGCGGCTTCTCATCCAGGACATGGGAATGGATCCCGTCGATGTTCTGTCTCACGCGAAACTGCCCGCCGATCTTTTCGCCGCGAAAGATGCGTGGCTTTCGCCGGCGGAGTATTTTCGTCTGTGGCACGGTCTGGAAGCGAGCAGCAACGACCGGAACGTCGCCGTCATGCTCGGAAAATCGATCTCCGTGGAGACCTTCGATCCGCCGATTTACGCGAGCTTCTGCAGTGCAAACTTCAATGTCGCGCTGCAGCGGCTTGCCGAATACAAGCGGCTCATTGGCCCGCTTGTCGCGGATGTTTCCGTCGGATCTCAGGAGACGGCCATCACGCTGACCTGCTATGGTTATGACAGGCCGCTGCCGCCTAGCTTCGCTATCACGGAAGCCGTGTTTCTGACGCAACTCGCCCGGATGGCGACGCGATCCGCCATCCGGCCACTGTCTTGCGAACTCGTGACGTTGCCCGGGCATCAGGCCGAATGCGAGGCGTTTCTCGGCTGCAGCATCCGACAAGGGTCGACCAATACCATTCGCTTTTCCGCGGAAGACGCCGCTCGACCTTTCCTGACCGAAAACCTGGCGATGCGGAATTTTTTCGAACCCGGTCTTCAGGCCCGTCTGGCAACCCTTGACGGCGAGGCATCCATTTCCGAGCGTGTGCGCGCAGTGTTGTTGGACATGTTGCCGAGCGGAGCATCGTCCATCGACGAGGTCGCCAGGAGGCTTGTGATGAGCACCCGATCCCTCCAGCGTCGGCTGACGCAAAGCAACCTGAACTACCGCGATGTTCTGAGCGATCTTCGGCGCGAACTGGCGTCCCACTACCTTCGTCATTCGGATCTGTCTCCCGCAGAAATTTCCTACCTGCTGGGCTTTGACGATCCAAACTCGTTTCTGAGGTCTTTCAAGGAGTGGACCGGTCAACCCCCGGGCCGCTTCCGGTCAGAGTCGCGCGACGTCAATGAAGAAGAAGTGCGGAACCTTCAGGGCCATAGGTCCAAATCGTCATTTTGACTGCTAGCGTTTCGGCATCCGCATGTGAGGTATTTTCAGGGGAGCACACCCGATATTTGCCGGCGGCGTCAGCATGACTGGCAACTAGCAAACGATAGCCGCTGATCACGCGCCATGTGGCCTCCCCAATATCGAAACTGAGATAACCGCATGTCCAGAAAGCCCCAGCTTTCTGGGATCGGGATGCCCTTGTTCGGCGAGAGGAAGCTCGTCGACAAAAACTTCAACTGAGACTTCTATAGGAGAGAATGCATGGCTGAAAGTCACGGCGACAGTCTTTTGGGAGAGGCATTGGAAGCAAGCGCCTATATTGACCTTTTCAGGAATGCACCTGCGGAATTTGCTCAATCCACGTCGCTTGCATTTAGCGCAATTGGCAGAGGATGCGCGATTTCGTTGCCTCCTGCGCCGACTTTGGTCCTCAATCGGATACAGGGGTTGCATGGGCTGGATGAACTAAGGGAGGCCTATGGCTGGCTGGAGCGGGGAACGGGCACCCATTATCTGCAGATCAACCCTGAGCTTGCGTCTGCCGAGGTCCTTGAATGGCTCGATTCGAAGCGGCTGATCAAAGAAAATCCGAACTGGTCGAAGCTCATGTGGCGCGGCGATGCCGTGGATGAGCATCCGTCCGAAGATTTCCGCATCCGAGCAGCGACTGCTCAAGACGCTGACGTGTTCGGGTCAATAACCAGCCAGGGTTTCGGCCTGCCTTCCGCCATTGGCCGGATATGGAAAGGCGTTGTCGGGACGGATTCCTGGATTTGCCTCATTGGCTACTGGAAGGATCGACCCGTTGCCGCCGGCGCCATGTTTGTCAACGATGGCTGCGCCTGGTTGGGCGTGGGTACAACGCTCCAGGAGCATCGCAACAAAGGTCTCCAGAAAGCTTTGATCCGTGCGCGTTTAGGGGCAGGTCTGCGGCGGGGCATCAAGACATTTTATACCGAGACCGTTCGCTTTGCGAACAACATGGAAGTGCCGAATGTCTCCTTACAGAATCTTGAAAAGGTCGGTTTCCGTCAGGTCCACGAGCGCTCGAACTACCGCATTCCCCCATTTTCCGGATGAGTTTGGACAGGGGTCAAACGTTCCGACGAATGGGTTCAAGGCGAGGACGCCGGAAAGGTATTTTGGTCGCGTTCATGCCGCCCACCAGCAATGACAGCTTTGCGTAAAATGTCAGTTCGGACACCAGCCGCACATGACAAAAGCGGCGGACGCGCACCAGCAGCCTCAGGGCTGCGCGAGCCGTCCGGCCGCGTAGTCGCGCGCGAGCGCAATAAAGGCCTGGAAGGCGGCGGAGGAATTGCGCCGATTGGAATAATAGAGACACAGCGGCACGAGCGGCGGCGTCCAGTCTTCGAGAATGCGCACAAGCCGTCCCGCTGCGATGTCTTCGCGGACATCGGTTTCCATGAAATAGCCGATGCCCACGCCGTTCGTAACCGCGATCCGCGCCAGGGAGGCTTCGTCTAGGGTGATCGGGCCCTCGACGTCGAGCTGCAGTTCGTCACCCTCCTTCTCGAACCGCCATCGGAACAATGCGCCATTGGGAAGCCGCCCGCGAACGCAGGGGTAAGAGAGCAGATCCTGCGGCACTTGGGGGATAGCCCTATTTGCGAAAAAGGCGGGAGATGCGGCAACCGCCATGCGCCGCATCTTACCCAGCGGTATGGCGATCGCGTCGCTGGGCACCAGATCCGCGCTGCGCACGCCCAGATCGAAGCCCGCCGCCACAACATCAACAAGCCGCCCCTCGGTGACGATGTCGATATGAACCTGCGGATAGAGCTGCAGATAGCTGAGAACCAGCGGTGCCATGATCTCGCGCGCGGCCGTCGCGAAGGCATTGATGCGTAAGATGCCGGACGGCGTCTCCTGTTGGGAGCGTGCCGTATTCATCGCTTTTTGGATGCCCTCGAGCGCAGGTTTGATCTGTGCGACGAAGATCCGCCCCGCATAGGTGAGCGAGACGCTGCGCGTGGTGCGATTGAATAATCGCACGTCAAGCTGCCGCTCGAGCTTGCCCACCGCGTTGCTGATGGCCGTGGTCGACATGCCGAGATCGAGTGCCGCCGCTCGAAACGAGCCGCACCGGACGATCGCGAGAACCGCTTCAAGTTCGATTAGCGAATGGCGAGTCATTGTCCCGATTTTCGTAACACGTCGTGGCACTTTATCTTGCTTATCAGGAGAAAAGTCCATCGCTAACTTAGCCTCATCACCACTGAGGAGATGAACATGACAATGAACCTACCCAAGCCAATCGCCGACTATGTCGAGGCAAATGCCCGTCTCGATATCGACGGCATGATGAAGCCCTTCCTGGATGACGCCGTCTTCATCGACAACGGCAAGCGTTACGAGGGACTGGCTGAGATCCGCAAGCTACTCAAGGACGAAGCGATCGCGGTAAAGGCGATCTTCACGCCCGACGCTGTTCGCGAAGAAGACGGCGATGTCGTGCTCGAAGGTCCCGCTCATGGAGACTTCCCGGGCAGCCCGATTCGCTTCACCTATCGCGCAACGCTGGCGAACGACGCCATCAAGACTCTGGAGACCACGGTATGAGCATCCAGGCAGATCCCAAAGAGTTCGCTGGCAAGCGTGTGCTCGTCAGCGGCGGCACCAAGGGTCTGGGCCGCGCCACGGTCGAGCGTTTTCTCGCCGGCGGAGCCCGTGTTGTCACGGCCGCCCGCACGATCAAGGACCCGATCGCCGGCGTTGAATATGTCCAGGCAGACCTGACCACGGCAGAGGGCAGCGAAGCGGTCGCCAAGGCGGCGCTTGAGCGGCTGGGCGGCATCGACATCCTTGCCCATGTCATCGGTGGCTCGGCGTCGCCGGCGGGTGGCTTCGCCGCGCTGACGGATGATCACTGGCTCGCCGAACTGAACCTTAACCTGCTGGCGACCGTCCGGCTCGATCGCCTGTTGATCCCGCAGATGCTTGAGCGGAGCAAGGGCACTGTGGTGCACATCACCTCAATTCAGTCCGTCCTGCCGCTGCCTGAATCCACGACAGGCTACGCCGCCGCGAAGGCCGCGCTGAGAACCTACAGCAAGTCAATCTCGAAAGAGCTCGGTCCCAAGGGCGTGCGGGTCAACTCCGTCTCGCCCGGCTGGATCATGACCGAAGCCACCGGAGATTTTCTCGAAATGCTTCGCACTGCCAATGGCGGCACGATTGAGGATGCGCGGCAGTCCGTGCTCGATGCCTTGGGTGGGATCTCGATCGGGCGCGGCGCCGAGCCAGAAGAGGTGGCCGACCTCATCGCCTACCTCGCCTCCGACCGTGCTGCTGCGATCCACGGCGCCGAGTTTGTCATCGATGGCGGTACCATCAGCACGGTCTGAGGGTGCCTCCCGACACCCGTCCTCTTTTTAGGGAGGGCGGGTGTCTGTATGCGGCCGATGACAATCGATCGATGCCACCGCGCAGCACCAGACTCCCATTGCGGTTTGAAAGGAACACCATGTTCGCCGTCTTTGCAAACGAAGCGAATCTCCACGACCCCCTTGCCTCGGTTGTCGTCGGCGAACGCCCTGATCCGGTCGTGAAAGAGGACTGGGTGCGCGTGAAAGTGACACATGCCAGCCTAAACCGGCACGATATCTTCACCCTTCGCGGGATGACCTCCCAAGAGGAGCCGATCCCGTTCCCGATGATCCTGGGCAATGACGCCGCAGGATTGCTCGAAGACGGGACGTCCGTCGTGCTCTACCCGGTAATGGGGACAGAGAGCTGGAGGGGCGACGAGACAATCGACCCTCACTGGCACGTTCTCAGCGAGCTTGTGCCCGGAACAATGGCTGACTATGTCGCGGTTCCGAAGCGCAACGCGGTGCCTATTCCTGAAGGTCTGTCCCCGCTCAATGCATCACTGCTTGGCACTGCCTGGCTCACGGCTTATCGCTCTCTCTTCACCAAATCACGACTGATCCCCGGCCAGACCCTTCTCGTGCAAGGGGCTTCGGGTGGTATGTCGACGGCGCTCATCCAGATGGGCCGGGCTGCTGGCTTCGAAGTGTGGGTCACGACCCGCAATGATGAAGGCGCAGCGATCGCCGAGCGGCTTGGTGCCAACTGGATATTCCGGCATGGCGACGCCCTACCGCGCCGCGCTGACGCGGTCGTTGACAATATCGGTGCTGCGACATGGGCAGACAGCCTGAAAGCCGTCAAACGGGGTGGTGTCTTGGTGATCAACGGCATCACGACAGGCCACATCGCCGAGACCGATCTGCTGCGCATCTTCGTCGAACAGATCGACATCCGCGGAACCATTATGGGCACAGTCGAGGAAATGAAGGCCATGATGCAATTTGTCATCTGCAACAACATAACGCCCGAAGTCGGAGCGGTGGTGCCAATGACCGAAGCGCGAGAGGCTATCCGCGACATGATCGAAGGGCGCACCCGGGGAAGACCGTGTTCACGCGGTAACATGATTGATGAAGCTTACCGCTCTCGCTTGGGGCGCGGCGTTACAGTGAAATTCTGAAGCAAGGTCCGCTCTTTTCTTCGACGTGCCCAGGCCAGGCAACCGTCGTGAAGACTTTCGTACGCCGGCAGGCGCCCGAAACTCTTCACGAAAGCGGTCCTTCATTGGATGGCCAGAAATACCCGCCAGAATGACGGGTGTTCAACATTGGCGTCACTACGAAGACATTGCCTTCGATAGACTACGCGACCTTTGCAAGATCACCATGCGGATCGAGGACGTATTTTGTCGCTGCCCCCTGATCGAAGCTCTCGTAGCCCTGAACGGCGTCATCAAGCGGTATGATCTTGGCGTTGACGATGTCAGCGATCGGTAGCCGGTCGTGCAGGATCGCCTGCATCAGCTGCCGATTATATTTCAGGACTGGCGTTTGGCCCGTATGGAACGACTGTGCCTTTGCCCAACCAAGTCCGAAGCGAAGAGACAGGCTGCCCTGCTTGGCTGCTTCGTCGACAGCTCCAGGGTCCTCGGTGACGTAAAGACCGGGAATGCCGATCGAGCCAGCGGCGCGGGTGATCTCCATCATCTGGTTGAGGACGATGGCCGGCTGTTCGCCGCCGGCATGGCCGCGTGCCTCGAAGCCGACCGCATCGATTGCGCTGTCGACTTCGTTTGTGCCGACCACCTGCGCAATCATGTCGCCGAGACGATCGCTCATGGAAAGGTCGATGGGCTCGAAACCGACCTTGGCGGCGTGCGCGAGACGATCCTTGTTGAAATCGCCGATCATCACGACTGCCGCACCGAGGATACGTGCGGATGCAGCCGCAGCAAGACCGACCGGGCCGGCACCTGCGACATAAACCGTTGATCCCACGCCAACGCCCGCTTTGACTGCGCCGTGGAATCCGGTCGGCAAGATGTCTGAGAGCATCGTGAGGTCGCGAATTTTGGACATCGCTCTATCGCGATCCGGGAATTTCAGGAGATTGAAGTCGGCGTAGGGAATGGTGACGTAGCGCGCCTGGCCACCGATCCAACCACCCATGTCGACATAACCGTAGGCGCCACCAGCGCGTGACGGGTTAACGGTGAGGCAGACGCCGGTGTCCTGCGATTTGCAGCAGCGGCAGCGGCCGCATGCGACGTTGAATGGTACGGAAACGATGTCGCCGACCTCGAGCATCTCGACGTCGATGCCTTTTTCGATGACTTCGCCGGTGATTTCGTGGCCAAGGACGAGACCCGGCATCGCTGACGTTCGACCACGAACCATATGCTGGTCCGATCCGCAGATATTCGTCGAAATGACCTTGAGAATAACGCCATGCTCGATGCGGCGGCCATCGGGGGCCTCAAGCTTCGGATCGTCGATATCCCGGACTTCGACCTTGCCGGGTCGCAGATATACGACGCCTCGGTTCTTGCTCATTTTCATCTCCTCCATCGTTGCAACCAAACAGCGCCGCTCCTCCGCGACACGGTCCAGTCATTGAATTTCCCTGGCAGACACGAAACCCGGCTCCAGGGCATGGCGACCACAACGGAAATGGAGAGGTAAGGCGACACTGCCCATTGCCCCTCGATTGCCCGCCGCAATCGGTCTGCTCAACACTCAGGCCTGGTTTCCGGACTTCGGAACTGTCTTTATGGACTGCCCAACGCCTTCGCGGTGTTATCACCGGTGGCATTCGTCGGGTTTTTGTTCCGTTACCGTTGCGGGGACAGCGCCGGCATCACACCGGCTTCCCAATTATCCGCCACGAATTCTGTCGCGGCGGCACCGTGAGCGAGGTCTAAAAGATCACGGCCGTGACTTCGCCGCGCTTGGGAATGCGACATCTCTGGCGTGCGCGACGACATCCTGCCTATTCAGAAATCCCAATCTTCGTCTTCGGTCGCTACCGCTTTGCCAATGACGTAGGAAGACCCCGAGCCGGAGAAGAAATCATGGTTCTCGTCGGCATTCGGCGAGAGGGCAGACAGGATCGCCGGATTGACATTGCAGGCTTCCGGGGGGGGGGACGAGCGCCTCGTAGCCGAGGTTCATCAGCGCCTTGTTACCGTTGTGTGCAGGAACTTCTTGACGTCTTCCGTCAGGCCGACACCATTCTGGATGGTGTCAAGCAGCGTCAGTCCGGTGAACACGCGGATGGTGAGGTTCTGATTTTCGGGCTTCAATGTTGCCCAGGACGGGACGTCGTTCGACAGCGACACCTTTTCCGGTAGCCAGAAGTTCCCCGTCAGCCGGTTCCAGACTTCGAGGTCCTTGTCGCCCTCGATGCGGTTCCAGTTGATGGCGCGGATAGGGCCGCTGCAACCAGACTGAGCCGCCGTTCAGCCTTCGCTTCTCGAGCCGATCCCCCGCAAGCCGAATGGCCTCGCGCGCAACGGTCGGGGAGGAACAGCATAGGAATTTGGCGGCGCAGGCAGATTGTACAAAAGCGCAAACCTGATCGGCTCGGTGCGCGGCCGCCCCTATTGAGATAGCTGAACTGTTGCATCGTCCCCCAAGCTCGCATAAGGTTAACCTAGGCGTGAAAGTGTGCCAACGCGCATTCGGTTGAAGATGCATGACTTCCCCCCGGTTCAATGCGAGCAAGACCTTCTCGGCAAAGCCTGTTCGGGCGATGAGCGTGCGTTCGGCTGTCTGATTTCCCTGCATCGTCGCCAGATCTTTGGTCACTGCTACCGTATGCTCGGCTCGCCACATGACGCTGACGACGCACTTCAGGAAACCCTTCTCGCAGCTTGGCGCGGGCTTGCGACTTATGATGGGCGCGGCTCTTTCGCGGCGTGGCTCTACCGGATCGGCACCAATGTCTGCCTGCGATTGATTTCGAAACGCCCCAAGCGGCTTTTGTCGTCGGATCATGGGCCGGCAATTCAGTCAACTGCCGATCTTGGCACGCTGGTTCCGGGTAGCGTGTGGGTAGAGCCCTGTCCAGATCAGGACCTTTCCGACGAGGGTGATCCGTTCCACCATCTGGCTCGTCGTGAAACGGTGTCCCTGGCCTTTGTGGCGGCGCTGCAGCATCTTCCCGGCACGCAGCGCGCGGTCCTTCTGCTGCGCGATGTTCTGGAGTTTTCCGCAGCAGAGACTGCCGGGCTACTCGACTTGTCCGTGCCCGCAGTGACGAGCGCCCTGCAACGGGCGCGCGCCACCCTGCGTCAACGACGTCCACCCGACCCGAGCCGGGAGGAGCCTCTGCTTAATTCGGCCGACCGGCAGGGTGAATTGCTGAACGCCTTCGTCTCGGCTTGGGAACGCAGGGATGTCGGCGCGCTTGTCAGTTTGCTTGCCGAGGATGTCCGCTTCACCATGCCCCCGCTTCCGGCCTGGTTCGACGGCCGAGCCCAGGTTGCGCTGTTCTTCCGCGAGCGTGTCTTTGCAACGGATTGGCGGCTTCAACCGTTGCGCGCAAATGGGCAGGCGGGGTTTGCCTGCTACCTCAGGCCCGACGGTGCCCATCGGTACCAGATGGCGGCGATCCTGCTGACAGAGTTTCATGGTGACCGGATCGCGCATCTGCAGAGCTTCCTTGATCCGTCGCTGCATCGTCGCTTTGGGCTTCCGGAAGAAAACCTCTGATAATTTGGCAGGGGTCCGATTAGTTTTCGCGCACGCCTGTCTCATTCCTGATGACGGGCCTCCAACAAGGGCCGCGTCACGATGCAACTTGGATGGAAAGGCGAAAATTCGTGGCCAAGCTTATATTTAGCAATCTCATGTCGCTTGACGGTTTCTGTGCGGGTCCGGGAGGCGATCTGAACGGACTTCCCATGGGGGCAGAGTTCGACCAGCACAATCGGGACCTGTTGCGCGGAGCGGGGACGCTTCTTTTCGGGCGTGTGACCTTCGACCTCTTGCGGTCCTTCTGGCCGGGCGTGTTAAAGGAAATCGCGCCCGATCCATTGCTGGCGGACATCGCCGGTCGACTTGCCAAGGCGCGCAAGAGTGTGGTCAGCAATCAGTTAACACTTGGCCCGACCGATAACTGGGGCGATGCCCGCATCATTAGCGGCGCCGAGGTCAACGCCCATGTCCGAGAACTGAAAGCTGCAACGGACAGCGATGTGGTGGCTTTCGGAAGCCGTCATCTGATGAACGCGTTGCTCGGGCAGGGTTTGGTCGATGAACTGCACGTTCTTGTTGGTAACACTGTGCTCGGCGAAGGCGAGCGGCTCTTTCTGGCCCCGCCGTGCGGCCGTTTGATCTTATTTGATCATCGCCAGCTTCCGCAAAGCGAAACGGTACTGCTGCGCTATACCTGCAATCAGGTCTAACCTTGCGCGCTTACGCGGAAAATCCGGCAACCCGCACGCCGCTGAGTGGTGTCCGGTTGCCGGATGTCACCGAAAACGCTAACATCCGGGCATGGCCTTTGACTTCTTTAGACGCGTCTCTCCGCATCCATGGATCGACAGCGTCTGGCGGTTTTCCTTTCACGACGACGGCGTCTATCGGGCGACGCCCGACGGGTGCTGGCGGCTGTTCCTCCTACTGACGCCGGGTGCCACGCCAAGGGTCGTCAATGTCGGCCAGAGGGCCAGGCCGGTCGACGTGCCGCATCTTGCCGGTGAACAGGTGGTGGCCATCGCCTTTGCAGGTCATGTCCACTTTGTCGACGATCCCACCCCCCCAACAGGCGCTAGGGTCCGTTTCCTGCCGGTGCATGACGGGGGGTTCGACGCCAAGGGGCTGATGCTTCCGTTGCCGACCTTCGAAAACGCCGAAAGCATTGTCGCGGCGATGCAAAAGAAACGCGTGCTCAGGTCGAACGACCTGGTAGCCCAGGTGCTAAAAGGATCGACTGATCCAGCGCCCGATCGGACAGTGCAGCACAATTTCATGCGCACGACGGGCATAACTCAGACAGATTTCCGGTTGATTCGACGGGCGCAGGAAGCCGTGCGCCGGCTGAAGGCCGGAGGCGCCGACGTCGCGGCCGAACTTGGCTATGCCGATCAGCCGCATATGATCAAGTCGATCAAGAAGATAATGGGCTGCCTTCCGTCAGACCTCGAAGCGGTCCACCGGATCTGACGGGGACAAGGGCTACATCAGACCAAGGGAGAAGTCCGACGGCTGCCAGAGTTCGATCGGGTTTTCCTCGGGATCGTGGATTCGCGCGAACACCCCGACCTCGCTGTTCCATTCGGGGTTCTCGATGGCGGTGATCCCCACAGCACGAAGCTGTTCAAGCATCGCGGCAAGATCATTCACGCGGAAGCAAAGCATCCACTGCTGGTCCGGGCTGCCGAAATAGTCAGTGTCGGCTCTGAACGGTGTAAAGATGGTCTGGCCACGCTCCTGCACCCAGGTCCGGTTATCGATGTCGACGCCAAGGACGTCCTCGTACCATCTGGCCAGCACCTTCGGGTCCTTGGCGCGAAAGAAGACACCACCGATGCCAACGACTTTCTGCATTGCAAATTCCTCACTTGATCGCGTCTTTAGTTCACGGCAGTTGCTTCCCGGATCACAGGGAAAGCTGTCCCTGCATCACGACGACGCCCGAGCCGCTCAATTCCGCGTCCGGAGCCATCGTCACCCTCAAAATGCTTGGTCGACCCATTAGCCTGCCCTGCTCGACCGCCAACAGCTTCCTGACCGACAGCATCCCATGATGGTCCAGATAGGCGCACAGGGGCCCGGCAGCCGTGCCGGTAGCAGCATCTTCCCAAAGTCCCACCTTCGGGTTGAAGAACCTCGCGTAGGCCACTTCGAGCGCACCTTCGTCGAAGGCGTAAAGGTAGCAGCCCTCGGCCCCGCTGTCGCGGAGGCAGGGCAGCAGCGCCCGGGGGTCTGGCCTAGCCGCGTCGACGACATCGCGCGAGAGCGCCCTGACCATCAGATGGCTCGCTCCGGTGTCGGCCACCCGCGCCCCGGGATACTGCAGTAGATCTGCGGCTCCAAGGTCAAGCGCTGCTGCCAGGGCCGATAGATCATCAATCCTTCTCCCAAGGGTGAGGGCCGCCTGCCGCATCGCGCCGTGGATGCGGCCGTCCTGCTGCCAGACGCGGATCGGCAGGACATGGTCCCCAATTTCCTGCTGGAAGATTACTGGCTGGTCCAGCCCCCCAAGCTGGCCGCTAGAGCCCAACCAGATCCAGGCACCTAGGGCGTTGTGCCCGGCGCCAAAGACCTCGGATCCGGCGGCCGTGAAGGACCGCAATTTACGCGTCGCCCGGTCGCTGGGGAAGATGAACGTGGTTTCGGCCTGGTTGAACTCGGCCGCCAGCCTTCGCATCGCCTCGTCCGACAGACCGTACGCCGCATCGACCACAGCAAGAGGATTTCCCTGCAGAGGCGATTCGGCGAAAACGTCGACAAGGGCACAGGTATAGTTGTTCATTCAGGTCTCCATATGACCTTGGGTCGATCAAACCGGGGACATCGGCCCCGTGACGCAAACTGGCGGTCGGACAGCAGTCCACCGGCCAGGAACCGGCCCGGTCAGCCGTTTAGCAGCGCGTCAAAGTCCCGCAAGTCCTGGACGTAGAATGCGGGGTCCTCCCAGGCGGCAAAGTGACCGGCGGTTTCCATGTCGTGGAACTGAACGACATTCCCGCCGGTCTGCCGGTCTGCCCATTCGCGCGGCATCCGTACCATGCCGGGGATCGGGGCTTCGGTCGCGACAGCAACCGGGACCTTGGTGTCCGTTCCGGTGGTTGTCGGCGGCTGCATGGCGTTCACATTGTAGATCCGGAAGGACGAGGCCGCCGTGCCCGTCAGCCAGTAGATCATGATGTTGGTCAAAAGCGCGTCGCGGCCAAAGCGGCTGTCAGCCTCGTCACCGACCCCCATCCCCGCCATGAAGCTGAGGATCCAGGCGGCAAGCCCGACGGGCGAGTCGGTTATGCCAAAGGCCAGGCTTTGCGGTTTCGAGGACTGCACCATGTTGAAAGCGCCGTGCTGGAAGAACCATTGTCGCAAAGCCCCCGCATAGGCCTGCTCGGGTCCACTGAGTGCCACGAAGTCCGTGGTGTGGTCGGGATAGCCGACATCGGTGACATGATAGCCCAGCAGTTTCTCCGCATGGCGCTGCGACAGGGACATGGCGATGATCGATCCCATGTCGCCTCCCGCGGCGATGAATTTCGGATACCCCAGAGCCTCGGTCATCAGGTTTGCGGCAAGGTCGGCGAAAGTGTCAAATCGCAGCGCGGTCCTGCCTGAAAAGCCGGTGCCCGGAATCGAAGGAACGACGACGTGAAATTCATCAGACAGGCGGTCGATGACCCTGTGGTAGCGGAAAAAGGAATCTGGCCAGCCGTGCAACAGCAGAAGCGGCGTCGCATCCTTCCGGGTTGAGGGTTTGTGGACAAAATGCAGGTCAATCCCGTCGATCAACGCCTTGTAGTTCGGCAGTGCATTCAGCACGGCCTCGGCCTTGCCCCAGTCGTAGCCGTTAAGCCAGTAATCCGTCAGCCGCTGCATGTAGGCAAGGTTGGTGCCCATCATCCAGTCCGCCCCGTCAGGCTCGTCTGGCCAGCGTGTCAACCGAAGGCGCGCTTTGAGCTCCTCGATGTCCGCCGCGGGGAAGGCAATTTTAAAGGGTGTTGGCATGATCATGGCAGTCGTCTCCTGTGCGAAGGCGTCATGGGCCGCAACACCGCCAAGAAGTGTTGAAGCGGCAAGAGTGCTGGCGAACTGACAGCGTTCATCTGGTCGGTCCATGCTGGGTTCCGATGAAACCAACCTAGGCCAAGCGGCCGCCTGACGATTGTACAAATGCGCAAATTTCCGTGCCGGTTCCCTCCGTTGTAGGTCGCGCGACCTTGCGATGGCGGGCGAGATGCGCAGGCTGTGGCGCTGTTGACGACCGCATCGCGCCGAAATGGGTCTGGCGCTCAGCGCCAAGGGCCGTCGTCGGAATTGCGCCACCTGCGGACATGCGGAATGACCCCAGCCACTGCGTTGGCAGTCGACGTTTGCGACACTTGCACTTCTGATCGCAGACCATATACTAAACCGTATGGTTCAGTATTCAAATTCCCCTCTCGACCTATCGTTTGCAGCGTTGTCCGATGCGACACGCCGGGGGATCATCGGTCAGCTTGTGCGAGGGGACGCGTCGATCACCAGTCTTGCGGACAGGTTCCAGATGACGCTGACCGGAATAAGGAAGCACGTGCAGGTTCTCGAGCGGGCGGGGCTCGTGGTGACACAGAAAGTGGGACGGGTGAGGACCTGCCAGCTCGGGAAACGCGGTCTCAGGGCGGAGGCCGAGTGGATCGAGACGCATCGCATGCTCTTCGAGGCCCGCTTTGACGCATTGGAAGAGATCATCATGCAAATGCAGCAGGAGGAAAACGATGAGCCAGCAAGGTAGCAACGCAGATGGTACGCAGAACCGCACATCGCTCGAGCGCAGAGGCGATCGCGAACTCGTCGCTACACAGACATTCAATGCGCCACTGAGCATAGTTTTCCGGGCATGGAGCGAGCCCGAGCTATTTCGGCGCTGGTGGATGCCAAAATCGGTATCCGGCGTTTCCCTCACATCATGCGATATGGATGTCCGCACCGGCGGAAAATATCGGCTGGAATTCACCACCAGCGACTTAAACACGATGGCTTTCTACGGCAAGTATCTCGAAGTTGTGCCGAACGAGCGCATCGTCTGGACCAATGACGAGGGCGATGAGGGTGCGGTCACGACCGTGATTTTCGAAGATCAGGCAGGCAAGACGCTTTTGCATTTCCACGAAGTCTATCCCTCGAGAGAGGCGCTTGAAGAAGCACTACAGGGATCGGCGGCCGCATTGCCGGAGCAGCTGGAGCAGCTCGACAAGTTGCTTTCGAGCAAAGGCGAATAGCGGGGTAAAGCCCACCTCGAGGGAGCGCCTGATCTTGGGACGCGACACCAAGGCTTTCGGCCGGCGCGGGGGAGGAAAGCGGCCATTCGCACCGGCTAGTATGATGGCATGCTTCGGGCCCACCAGTCGGCATGGCTGTCACGCGGACGAAACGGACGGCCAGCAGACTGCATGTCTCGTCAACGACGTCTTATTTGAATGAGCCATTATTTCTGTACTTCAAGGCCCAGCCACCCAAAAGGGCGGCGTCAGATCAATCCGAGGTAATACCCGATGGCCTCCTCCAATTCGGTTTCCTCATAGCCGAAATGGGAGCGTACGACCTCTTCCAGTTTTCGGAATGTGTTGCCCGCCTGAATGAAATTTTTCTCCGACGGGGCTTCTGCCAATGTTTCAGCCGCACGACTCAGGCGGATAATCAACTCATGGACGACCTCGTGCTCCGCCTTTAGCTTTGCCACTATCTCGCGAAACCTGCCGCCACCCGCTACCTCAATCCGGGGGAACATGTCGGCGCTTTCAATGTCGTGGTGAAACTTGAGCACTTGGCATTCACGGCCGCAAAGCGATCCGAACGCTCGAAAATTATCAGCCATATCGAGTGAAAGCACGAGCTGCTTTAGCTGCTCCGGCGGAGCTTCTCGCGCTTCGATCCTCGCGAGGAGCGCGCCGATTTGACCCATTTCTCTGAGATGATGGCTGTGGATTGCGGCTAGTTGTCGGCCTTGCTGACGGTGCATGTCTGTCGCCTCGGGCACCGGGGGGGCTTTGGGTCGCGCAGCCTCATCGACACTCAGTTCATCCAGCAGTTGGGTCGAAAGATCACTCATGGAACATGATATTGGCGTATTATGAACCAAGTCAACGACGTCTGCTCTGGGCCCGATTGCCTCCTTCCGCTTCGCGCCAGCGGCAGACATTGGCTCCAAGCCTAGTGGTGGCCGGCTCGGAGCCAATGTCAGCTCCCGTCGGATCAGCCAACGAAAGCGCTAGCGCCGTGCTATAAGGACTGGTGAGATTGTCTGAAGGCACTTACTAGGAGCATGCTGGCCGCGCCTCATTGCGCCTTCTGCCTCAGCCGGTCGGTCGCAAGCTCCATCACAAGAACGATCGCGAAGATCACCAAGATGATGGTCGAGGCATTGCGATACTGGAAAAGGTCGAAGGCGACTTTCAGTTCCTGGCCAATGCCGCCGGCGCCTACGAGGCCTAGAACGACCGACGAGCGGACCGCCTTTTCCAGCGCGAATTGCGAGGTATTGATCAAGGACGGCATGATATCGGGCACGACCGCGCCGGAGAGGACGGAAAACCGCCCGGCGCCGGCAGAAAACAGAGCCTCCTGCGGCTCCTTGTCGGCATCCTCAATGGCTTCGGCGAAGAAGCGGCCGCAGAAGCCGATCGTGTCGATGATGATGGTCATGGTGCCGGCGACGGCGCCAAGCCCGATGGAGGCGACGAAGAGCAGCGCCCAAACCATGTCGGGCACTGTGCGAAACAGCGAGATCATTACTTTGAAGACGTGTCGGAAAGGTCCGATCGGCGACAGCGTGCGTGAGGCGAGCCAGGCGATCGGCAGACTGAGCAGCACGCCAATGACGGTGCCGACGAAAGCGATCTGCAACGTCTCTATTGTGCGCCAGGTGACACGCATCAGAAAACCGGGCTCAAGGCTCGGCGGTAGCATGCGCTCAATCAGGTTCGCCATCCGTGGCGCACCGTTCACAAGCTGGCTCGGCGTAGGCGCTACCTGCGTGGCCGAGACGACGAGCAGCGCGCCAAGAGCGATGAGAATGGCAAAAACAAACGGCGAGGCGCGGAAAAAACGGGCGGGTGCGACCTCACGCATGAAACACACCCTCCAGGCGCTCCCGGTCGACATCGGCCACCGGGAGGTCGAAATGCACATGGCCTGCCTTCAGCGCGACGATCCGGTCGGCGAAGCTCAGCGCATGCTCCATGTCATGGGTCGTATAGACCAGCGTGATGCCCTTTTCGCGCACGAGATCGGAAAACAGCGCCATCACGTCGCGACCCGCCGTCGGGTCGAGGCTCGCGGCCGGCTCGTCGGCGATCATCAGCTTGGGCTTGCGCACCAAGGCGCGGGCGATAGCGACGCGCTGCGCCTGACCGCCGGAAAGCTCGTCGGCGCGTGCGGTCGCCTTGTGAGAAAGTTTCACCTGGTCGAGCGCATCCATCGCCTCTTCGCGACATTCGCGCTCGGCGATCGCCTGATGCCAGGCGCGCCAGATGCCAGGAAGCCCAAGCTTGCCGTGAACGACATTTGTCAGCACCGACTGCCGATGCACGAGGCCGTGGTGCTGGAAGACGAAGCCGATCTGCTGGCGCATGCGCTTGAGCTGCAGACCGTTCGGCGCGCGGCTAAAGGCTTCGCCAAGCGTCGAGATCTCGCCATCGCAGAACGGCGTGTGGCCGATCAGGCACTTGAGCAGCGTCGACTTGCCCACCCCGTTGGCGCCGACCAGCGCCACGCGCTCGCCGCTGCGGATGCGGATGTCGACACCGGAAAACACCGGTTTTCCGGTGGCATACCCCTTCTTCAGGCCATGCGTGCTGATAATGTCCATCGTTGTCTTCTTTCTGCGGATATGGCGAGGGGCCGGCGCTGATCGCGCCGGCCCGATGGCTGGATCGAGGCTAATCCGCTCAGTTGACGAAGTCGTTGAAGGTGTCGACGCCGATCGTGCGATACATTGATCGGACGTAGTCGTAATCATTGTCCTTCACATCGGTCAGGAAGAAGCCGCCCTTGAACTTCTGGTTGTCATCGCCCTGGAGAACGGCAGCCATGATGTCGGTGCCCTTTTCAGTGAAGGCCGTACGGATCTTTGCGACGGTTTCCTCGGCCAGGTCCTTGCGGGCAACCAGGATGTCGTTCGGCAGATCACGGCCACGGGCAACCAAGGCAAAGGCGACATCGGGGAAGGCTTCGCGGATCGAGGCAAGGTGGCCGAAGTTGAGGCCGATGGCGGCGATATCGCCCCGGATCAGCGCTTCGGCGGCAACATTACGGGCGAGGATGACGGGCTCGTAGTCCTCATTGTACTTGAGGCCGAAATCAGCCAGTGCTTGGGCCGGACCGAGATGCTGGGAGGTGGATCCGACCGAGCCGAAGGATACCTTCTTGCCCTTGAGGTCTTCCAGCGAACGGATCGGACCATTGGCCAGCACGGCGATCTGGGCGAAGTAGTCCGGACGCTGCCAGGCGACGACAATCTCCGGCTGGGTGAGTTCCTTCATGACGACGTATTCGGCCGGACCCGTGAGGACGAGGTCGACCTGTCCGGAATTCAGAGCTTCGACGGCAGAGGTGCGCGAGCTGACCGGAAAGAGCTCGATTTCCAGGCCGGAGGCCTGCTCAAGCGCCTTTTGAAAGCCGCCGAATTCCTGCTGCAGGGCTTCCATGCCCTCGATGTCGGTGACGGCGAACTTGATGCTCTCGGCCGCGGCGGGCGCAAGAGAGACCAGAGCGATTGCACAGGCTGCGAGAAGGGAGCGGATCATGATATCTTCCTTTGCTGTATAGACAGGAGCATCTTCTGCGACTATCCCTAGCGACCGGACGTGACGGGCACGTGACAATTTTCCGGCCCCAAGGCGAAAAACGAAACAGAGAGACGCAATGAACTGGATCATCCGCAACGGCACCGTGCTGGGCACCGAGAGGCTCGAACGCACTGACCTCTTCATCGAGGGCGGCACGCTGTCGGACAGGGGCAATGGCGGGCACGAGATCGACGCCGCAGGCCTTCTCGTCCTACCAGGCATCGTCGACATCCATGGTGACGGATTCGAGCGGCAGATCATGCCGCGGCCGGGCGTGCGCTTCGACGTCGGTCTGGCACTGCGCGACACCGACCGACAACTGGTGACCAACGGCATCACCACCGCCTTTCATGGCGTGACGGTGTCCTGGGAGCCCGGCCTTCGGTCCCTGCAGGCCGCCGGCGACTTCGTCACGGCACTGGCCGCCGCCCGCCCGCATCTGGCCTGCGACACCCGCATACACCTGCGCTGGGAAACCTTCGCGCTGGACGCGCTGTCGCAGGTGATCGAATGGCTGTCGCTCGATCCGAAGCCGCTCGTGGCCCTGAACGACCATACGACGGGATCGGTGCTGAAGGGCACGATCGCCCGCAAAATCGGCCAGATGGCCGAGCGCTCCGGCTTGTCGCGCGACGATTACATGGCGCTCCTCGATGACGTCTGGGCGCGGCGCAAAGATGTGGCCGGTGCCATCGAAAGGCTCGCGGCAGCAGTGCGCGAGAACGGTAACGTGCTCCTCGCCCATGACGAAGCCACGCCCGAAGAGCGGCGACATTTCCGGGCACTGGGGGCCGTGTCCTCGGAGTTTCCGCTGACGCTGGAGACGGCTGCCGAAGCCCGCGCCGCTGGCGAACATGTCATCCTCGGCGCCCCAAACGTTGTTCGCGGCGGCAGCCACAATGGCGCACTCGACGCAACGACAGCGGTCCGCGACGGGCTCTGCAGCGTGCTCGCCTCCGACTACCATTATCCGTCCCCACTGCATGCAGCCTTCCGGCTGGCATCTCCTGAGGATGCGGGCTTCGCCAAAGTCTGGCACCTCGTATCAGCCAATGCCGCTGCCGCTGCCGGCCTTGGCGACCGGGGACAGTTCGAGGAGGGAAAACGCGCCGACGTCATCCTCGTCGATGCGAAGGACATGCGCCATCCGAGTGTGGTGGCAACCTTCGTCGGCGGTCGGCTGGTCTATTCAACACAGACTCTGATAGAGACTGAATCCGCGATAGCCTTGGCGGCTGCCCGAACCGGAAACCATTATGCTCGATACGCCTGAAATCCCTCTCGCCACCTTCGACGGGCTGGTCTTTGGACCACGCAGCGACATGCCGATCTGGCAGCAGATCCGCGACCATATCCTTGGCCTGATCGAAGGCGGAACCTTGAGGTCAGGCAGTCAATTACCCGGAGAAACGCATCTCGCCGCAAGCCTCGGCGTCACCCGCATCACTCTGCGCCAGGCCCTGCAGCAGTTGCAGAACGAGGGGCACCTGACGGCGCGCAAGGGTGTCGGCATCTTCGTTCGCAGCCCGCCGGCAATCTTCTCCGTCCGCGATGGCCATCCGTTCCGCGAGAATATCGAGACCCACAGCGCGCCCATCACCACCGATACACGCTTCGTGCGGCGCGAGCTGGCGACTGCCGAACTCGCAGCACGGTTGTGCATCGCCGAGGGCGCAGGCATCATCCACCTGCGGCGTCTGCGGCTGCTCGGCGACCAGCCGGTCTATGTGAACGACAAGCACTTTCCCGCCGATCGGTTTCCGGATTTCGAGGCGCTCTATGCCGAACGTCAGTCGGTTACGGATGTCTTCCGCGCCAGTGGCATCGCTGCCTTCCGGAGGGTCGAGACCCGCATTAGCGGCGGTTTCTCGTCGGCGGACGAGGCCGAAAACCTGCGACTGACGCCGGGAACGCCGGTGTTTCACCTGAACGCTCGCAACGACGACGGCAATGGACGCACGATCGAGTGGACCTCAGGCTGCTGGCCGCTCATGTCGGTCGAGTTCGTATTTGGCGCCCCGCCGAAGTAGCGCGTCAGATCGGTTGCCAACGGGTGGGCTCCGCAGAACAGTGGGCAAAAAGACGGACGGCTTTTAGATGGCCACACGAATTTCGCTGACGTCCGAAATAACGGTGCAAATCTGCCCCTGACGTTCGCGTACCAATGACCGGTTTGGACCGACGGTCGTCATGGCGCAGAATCGCCAGAAGTGGTCATCGGTATTTGCGGTCGCATAGTACCCGAGCATGCTGAACTTCAGCCGACGGGCTTTTTGAGTACCTACTGCGCGACCGACACCGTCTCATGAACCTGCCTGACAGCATTGAAGACCTCTCCAGGCATGCCGAACCCTGGAGCGCCATAGAGCAAACGGAGCTCTTCTCTATGACGGTCGGGGTCGAGCAGGACCTCCGCCAAATGATCGAAGCGTCGCAGTTCTTCGGTGCTGATCTCCTCGTCTGGGGAGGGCATCGCACCCCAGTCGTCCCACGGCAGCATCTCGACCTTGTTCAGGCTGGCGAGGTCACGGATCATATTTGAGGCGATGAACCAGAAGCCGCCTTCATCGAAGATGCCAAAGCGATTGGGGTCGTCCTCGCCACGCCGACAGAGTTGCCAGGCCTGGGCGGCCAGCAAGAACTCACCCGACGGCAAGTCGAGAGTGTCGAAGACCAGCCCCAGTTCTGCACGCTGAAAGTCATCGCTCTGAAAATCGACCATCCGCCAGCGATCACCATTCCAGACCTCCACCACCCAGTGGTCGATCGCCTTGTCGGGAGCAAAATAAGTGCCGAAACCGCACCGCGACCTGGCCGCACCGCCGTTCGCTCGCAAGGCCGACACGGCGAGCAGCGAGAAATGGCTGCAGACACCAACTGCGCGACCCGCAGCAGGACGTGGTGATTGCCCCCCGCAAGGAGGCCGTCCAGCACGGCGTCCACCGATCTCCTATGCGAGAGTTCACGGCGCTCCGGGGTCAGCTCTTCGCCATATCTCGACGCCCAGTGTTCGTGAAGCATTCTTCCCTGAATCCAGGCGGCTAGGTCGGCGATGTCAGTTGGAGCGCCTGCCAGCCCGACCTTATTCCTCTTTGCCGTGGAATGCGGGCCCGGCTCTCGGAAGTAGTCCAGCGTAAACATGTCCATAAGTATCCTCCAAGGCCGGATGCATGCCACCCAAGTCCCAGCGCCAAGATTAGAGTTTTTTCATCCAGCTGAGTCCATCGTGCGTACCGCCGGCCGGACGATATTCGCAGCCGATGTAGCCTCGGTAGCCGATCGCATCGATCTCCGCGAAGATCCTGCGATCGTCGAGTTCGCCAGTCAGCGGCTCGTGGCGCTCGGGCACCGAGGCGATCTGGATATGGCCGATGATCGGTATCATCTGCCGGAGTGCCATGATCACGTCGCCATGCAGGATCTGCCGATGATAGACGTCGAATTGCAATTTTACATGGGTCGCATTGGTCTCATTGACGACGTCGACCGCACGGTTGAAGTCATTGAGGAAGTAGCCCGGCATGTCGCGACCATTGATCGGCTCGATGACGAGACCGATCCCGGCTTCGCCGGTCCGCTCAGTGGCGCGCTTGAGGTTCCCGCGATAGGCTTTGATCGCTTCAGGATCGGTCGCCGGCGCCAGTCCCGCCATCATGTGTAAGAGCGGCGTCCCGATCACCTTGGCATAGGCGATGGCCGTTTCCAGGGCTTCGGCAAAATCAGCCTCACGACCGGGCAGTGCGGCCATACCGCGCTCGCCTGCATCCCAGTCGCCGGCAGGCATGTTGAAGAGCGCCTGGGCGAGGCCCGCCGCCCGCAGGCGCTCTGCGACAACCTCGGCCGGATGGTCATAGGGAAAGAGATACTCGACCGCAGTGAAGCCGCAGTCCGCCGCCGCCGCGAAGCGGTCGAGGAATGGCACTTCGTTGAACATCATAGAAAGATTGGCGGCAAATTTCGGCATGTCAGTCCTCGTCTTCCATGCCGGGCAGCTTGAGGCCGGCGATCTTCGCGAGCAGGCGAGCAACCGAGCTGTCGTCGTCGCGGCCCATGCCGGCGGCTTCAGTCATGATGAAGAGTTGCAGGGCGGCACTTGCAATCGGTAGGGGGAACTTCGTCTGGCGACCGATATCGGAGACGATGCCGAGATCCTTGGTGAAGATCGCGACGGCACTGTGGGGGGTGTAATCGCCTTCCAGCACATGCGGGATCCGGTTTTCGAACATCCAGCTGTTGCCGGCCGATTTGGTGATCACGTCGAAGACCCTGGATATGTCGAGGTCGAGGCTCTTTGCAAAGGTGATCGCCTCGCAGGCCGCGGCGATGTGCACCCCCGCCAGCAGCTGATTGACGATCTTGAACGAGGAACCGATGCCCGGCTGGTCGCCGAGTTCGTAGACCGTGCCAGCCATGGCATCAAGTGCCGGTCGTGCCGCAGCAAAGGCGGCTGATGAGCCGGAGGCCATGAAAGTCAGCTGACCGGTTTCGGCCTTCTTCGAGCCGCCGCTGATCGGACCGTCGACATAAAACAGACCTGCTTGCTCGACGCGGGCGGCGAAGCGCTTAGCCTCGGACGGAGAGATAGTGGCGCAGGCGATGACCACACTGCCGGGCTTCATTGCCGATACGACACCATTGTCACCAAATAGCACGGTCTCCGTCTGTGCCGCATTGACCACGACGACGACCGCAATGTCCGCCCCGGCTGCCGCATCGGCCGGGCTTTTGGCAGCGCCGCCGCCAGCGGTTTCAAGCGCGGTCAGGGCATCGGTACTGATGTCGAAGCCACGCACCGAAAGATCGGCGCGCACCAGAGAGCGAGCCATGCCGAGGCCCATGGAGCCGAGGCCGACGACGGCGACGGACGGAAGGTGAGACATCAGCGGAAGCTCCTTTTGTAGCCACGGATCAAAAGCATGGCCAGAATAATGACACCGAAGACGATCTGCCGGAAGGCTTCCGGCATCTGCAGTACAGAGAGGATCGAGGACAGAAGCGTAATGAAGATGGCGCCGACGATCGTGCCGCCGTAACCACCCTGGCCCCCCATGATCGACGTGCCCCCGATGACCACGGCGGTGATAACCGGCAGCATATAGGGATCGCCCATGCCCTGATAGGCCTGGTTGGCATAGCCGGCGAGCAGGATGGCACCGATGGCGGTAAAGACGCCGGCAATGACGAAGGTGAGCGTGGTGACAAGTCGAACCCGGATTCCGGAGAGATAGACGGCCTTTTCCGAATTGCCGATGGCAATCAAGTATTTGCCATAGACGGTCCGGTGCAGCAGGTAAAACATGCCCGCCATCACCACCAGCCAGAACAGGAAAGTGTTGGGGATGCCGAAACTACGCTCGAGCGACAGCGTGATCGAGAGTGGCGGGGCCATGCCACGCGGCTTGAAGCCCCCGGTGAAGAAGACGACTGATCCGATCAGCATCGAGTTCATCGCCAGTGTCCAGACCATCGACGGCAGCCGCAGGAAAGCGACACCGATGCCGTTCATCAGCCCAATCAGGGCGCCCGTCGCTAGTCCAATCGGGACGGCAAAAGCCGCCAGCGTTGGATCCTGGGAGCCGGCGATCGTGGTGGTGACGATAGCGATTGCCGTGATTGCGGCCGGCACCGACAGGTCGATATGACCCAGCAGGATGACCAGCGTGGCGCCGGCCGCAATGATCCCGAGGAAGGAGGCGATTTGCAATTGCTGCAGCAGATAGCCCGCCGTCAGAAATGTCGGCAGAATGGTCCCGCCGGCTGCCAGTAGCAGACCGCAGCCGATTGCAACAATGAGAACGGCGGGATCAATGGGAAGGCTCGGCCGCGATGGGCCCGGTATCGCACGGTCTGTCATTGGGCGAACAACTTCAGTTTGTTGCGGACGCGCAGCACGCCGACGGAACCGAAGGCAATCGCAAGCGCCAGAATCAGGCCCTCGAAGAAGGGCTGGGCGAGGGGAGGAAGGCCGGAGAAGAACATCAGCGAGGCGACGGTCTTCAGAAGCATGGCACCGACGGCAACGCCGATCGCTGTGCCGATGCCGCCGGCAAGCGACACGCCGCCAAGCACGATCGCGGCAATCGAGTTCAGCGTGTAGGTCGGGCCGATGCCGGCATCTCCGGTCATCGTGACCATCGAGACATAGAGCCCCGCCATACCGGCCATAAGACCGCCCAGCACATGGGCGGAGATGCGCATCGCTGTTGTGTTGATGCCCGTGAGCTGGGCAGAATGCTCGTTTGCTCCAAGCGCCTTCAGCGCCATGCCGAAACTCGTCTTGCGCAGCACGATGGTGATCACGAGCACGGTGGCAAAAATCAACAGCAACGAGGTCGGGATAGGACCGATCGCGTAGGTGAAGGCATCGGAAAGCTCGGAGTTTACACTGCCGCCCGGTGTGGGCCTGAGGTAAAGCGCGATGCCCGAATAGATGGCACCGGTGGCCAGCGTCGCGACGATGGGCGGGACATTGCCGAAGCAGACGAAGAGACCCGTGAACAATCCGCAGGCCATGCCGACCAAAAGAACGGCGGCCATGCCGAATGCAAGCGATCCGCCATCGCCGGCGAGTACGAAAGAAGCGGTGACATTGGTGAGAGCCACGACCGCACCGACCGAGAGGTCGATGCCGCGCACCAGAACCACGAAGAACTGGGCGAAGGCGGCAAACACCAGGAGCGCCGACTGATTGGACCAGATCGTCAGCACATAGGTTGAGAGCCCCCGCGGATGCGTGGCGATGTAGAGCACGAAGAGTGCAACGAAGGCGATGGTCGGGATGATGACGCGTAGGTTGCGTCGGATGTAGAGCGCGGTCATTGCACGGTCTCCGGCGCTGGTGTGGTAGTGCTGAGCCCCATGGCGGCTGAAATTAGGTTTTCAGGCGTCAGTGTGTCTCCGCTGAGTTCTCGCGCGATGCGGCCACGATAGAAGACCGCGACCCGGTCGCAGAGATGCACGAGCTCTTCGTAGTCCGTCGACTGCATGACGATCGCGATACCCTGTCCGGCAAGGTCGGTGAGCAGGCGGTAGATCTGCGCCTTGGTCTTCACGTCGATGCCGCGGGTGGGATCCAGCAGCAGCAGGCAGCGTGGGCCGAGCGCCAGCCATTTGGCAAGCAGCACCTTCTGCTGGTTGCCACCCGACAGTGACATAACTGGATCGGAGAGCTGGCCATAGGTCAGCTCGAGGCGTTCGAGAAGGGCGAGGCAGCGGGCGTCAAGAGCTTCGCTGTCGCCGTGAAGCCCGATACCGGCAAGCCGCATGTTGTCTGATATCGATAGCGGCTGGATCATGCCCTCGGTCTTGCGGTCTTCGGGAACCAGCGCGATGCCAATGTCCGGTGACTTCGACCGATGCGGCGAGCGGCGCTCATAGGCTTTGCCGGAAAGCTCGATCGACCCGCTGACGCTCGAGAGTGTGCCGAAGATCGCTTCGAGAACGCGCTGCTGGCCCTGGCCTTCCAGGCCGCCGAGACCATAGATTTCGCCCGGGCGCACCGTGAAGCCGACATCGAAGAGTTCATCGGGAAAGGACAAGTGCTTGATGGAAAGAAGCGGCGCAACATTTGCGGGCACGGCCGAACGCGGTGGCGGGAAAACCCGGTCCATGGTCTCGCCGATCATTAGCGACACAATGCTCTGGTTGTCGATCGTGCCTGCCGGGAAGGTGCGGACATGCTGTCCGGCGCGAAAGACCGAGATCGTGTCGGCGAGCGCTTCGACCTCGTGGAATCGATGAGAAATGAAGAGGATACAGCAACCTTCGTCGCGCAGTTTCCGGATAACGGCGAACACTTTCTCGACGGCGGAGGCGCCGAGTGCGGAGGTGGCCTCATCGAGGATGAGAAGACGCGGTTTCTGATAGAGCGCCTTGGCGATTTCCACCCGCTGCCGGTCTGCGAGAGAGAGTTCTTCGACGGGTGTGTCGAGAGAAATGCTCTCGGCACCGATCAGATCGAGGGCGGCACGGGCTTCTTCATAGGCTTTGGTGAGCATGAAGCCGAACCGGGTCTGGGGGCGGGCGAGCGTGATGTTGTCGCCAACGGAGAGTGTCGGCAACAGTGAAAGCTCCTGGAACATGCAGACGATGCCGGCGGCCGAGGCCTGGCGCGTACCAGAAAAGCTTATGGTTCGGCCTTCGAACCGGATCTCGCCGGTGGTCGGCTGGATGGCTCCGGAGAGCAGTTTCATCAGGGTCGATTTTCCGGCGCCGTTTTCGCCGAGGATGGCGTGCACGGAGCCCGGGCGGGCGGAAAAGTCGATCGTCTTCAGGGCCTGGATCGGCCCATAGGACTTCGAGATTCCCGAAAGCTCGATGAGCGGAGCTGACGTCATTCTGGCATATCCTGGATATGGGTCGGACGGCGGCGCCTTAAGAGATCAGGCACCGCCATCCGGCCGGGAGGATCAGGTGTTGTCCGGGGTCTGGCCGAGCAGTTCTTCGGGGGTGAATACCGGGAAGCAGTTCGGGTAGCCTGTCGCTGTGTAGAAGGTATCCGGCAGGTTCGGGAAGTAGTCCGTTCCTTCCTTCAGCTCTGCACTGTCCTTGTTCGGGATCGGCAGGAAGACCGTCTGCGGCAGGCTGTTGCCTTCGAGCAGCGACACGGCAGCTTCGAGTGCCACGGCCGACATGACCGGTGCCTGAGCGGCAGTAACGCCCGGATATTTGCCTTCGGAGATCAGCTTGCGGGCGCCGTTGCCGGCATCGCCACCGATCGGAACGACCGGGTGACCGGCATTCTTCATCGCATTGAGCGCGCCGATCGTGCCTTCCTGAACCAGGACGCCGTCAAAATTGCCGTTGGTGGCGATGGCGTCGGCGGTCACCTTCTGGACGGTGCCGGCATCCCAGTTACCAACCACCTGGACGACCTTCAAACCCGGGTGCTTGTCGAGCACAGAGCGCATGCCGAGATGATTGTCACGGTCGGTCGCATTCCCCGGCAGCCCGGAGACTTCGAGCACGCTGCCTTCGACCTTGCCTTTGGCCTTTTCGATTTCACGCACGACGGCTTCGGCCTTCATCGCGCCGAGTTCGAACTGGTTCTCGTTCACCTGCACGATCGCATCGGTATCGAGCACGTTATCGAAGGGCACGAGCACCGTGCCAGCCTGTTCGGCCCGCTTGATGACGGAGGAAAACGCGGTCGGATTGACAGCGATGAAGGTGATCGCGTCGTAGCCAGCGGCGATGAAGTTGTCGATCGCTGCAATCTGGGCAGCGCTGTCATTGCCGACGGAGACGACGGTGAATTCGGATAGCTTAGCTTTGTTTTCTGCACGGGCCGCCCAGGCCTTGGCACCCTGGATTGCGGTCACGCGCCAGTCATTGCCTGCAAAGCCGTTGACGAAGGCAACCTTGTAGGGGCCGTCGCGCTTTTCGTACTTTATGACCTTGGCATTGCCGGGTGCTGCAGAGAAGCACTCCGGACGATAGGTATCCTCGGCGCGGACGACCGAGGTGAAACTGAAGGCGCAGAGCATCGCGGCCGACGCGGCAAGCGCGGCCTTGTTAAAGGTTCTCACGTTGAACTCCTCCCGAAGTGGTAATCTCCCAGAAAGCGCTGATCTCAGCGCTAACATAATTTTTTAAGCACATACTCTAGCCACGTTCAAGCAAATTATGTTAGCGCTGAGATAAAGTGTATGACATGGTCTTGGCTCGCCGGATCATGCGTCGCGGTGTCGTCTGCTGAGGCTACGCGGCGAAATGGAGAGACAATTGATGCAGCCGGAAACACCGACGCTGACCCATGTGGCTCGCCTGGCGAATGTCAGCGAGAACACGGTGTCGCGCGTTATCCGCAACAAAGGATCGATTGCGGACAGGACCCGCAAGCGTGTCCTCGATGCCATTGATACGCTAGGCTACGTACCCAATCGTGCAGCGGGTTCACTTGCATCCTCAGCTTCGTTGATCATCGGTGTGATCCTGCCTTCGCTCTCCAACATCGTCTTTCCGGAGGTTCTGCGCGGCATTCACGCCGGACTGGCCGATACCCCCTACCAGCCGATGATCGGCGTCACGGATTACGACCTCGGCAAGGAGCAGCAACTCGTCTCCTCTCTGCTCGCCTGGCAGCCGACGGCCCTGATCACCACCGGTTTCGAGCATACCGATGCCGCGCGCCGTATGCTGGAAAACAGCCGTATCCGGGTTGCAGAGCTTATGGATATCGATGACACGCCGATCGATCTCGCCGTTGGCCTTTCCCATCGTCGGGCCGGTCGCGCGGCAGCCGAGCATCTCGTGCGTCGCGGGTACAGGCGGATCGGCTACGTCGGTCACGACTGGACCGCAGACCGCCGTGCCCGCGCCCGCTATGACGGGCTGTGCGAAGCGCTCTCAGAGGCCGGCTTGTCGCTTTCGGTTGAAAAACGGCATGACGGTCCTAGCTCGACGATGGCCGGCCGCGACACACTGGCTGTGCTGCTCGCCGATGGCGCGATTGCCGATGCGGTCGTCTTCTCCAACGACGACATGGCGGTCGGCGGATTTATGCATTGCCTTGCTGCCGCAATCCCGGTGCCCGAGCGCCTTGCCCTCTTCGGCTTCAACGGGCTGGAGATCGGCCAGGCACTACCGATGCCGCTGTCGACAGTGCGTTCGAACCGCTTCCTCATCGGCAAGACGGCTGTCGAGGCGCTCCTGTCGCGGGCCGAGCGTCCGGACACGCCTGCGGTCATCGACACCGGATTTGCCATCATCGACGGCGCGACGGCCTGAACGCGCGCCTCTTTTATCGGAGACTGAAATGCTGCTAGGCGCGATCGCCGACGACCTGACCGGAGCCACCGACCTCGCGCTGATGCTGTCGCGGGAAGGCATGCGGACCATCCAGACGATCGGCATTCCCAAGGCCGGCCTTGATCTCGCAGACGCCGAAGCCGTAGTCGTGGCGCTGAAGTCCCGCACCAACCCGGCATCTGAAGCCGTCGCCATGTCGCTCGAGGCGCTCGCCTTCCTGCGGGCGGCGGGTGCCCGGCAATTCATGTTCAAATATTGCTCGACATTCGATTCCAGTCCTGACGGTAACATTGGCCCCGTCACCGAGGCGCTGATGCAGGCGCTCGGCACGGATCTGACGATCGTCTGTCCCGCCTTTCCGGCCAATGGCCGCACCATCTACAAGGGCCACCTCTTCGTCGGCGACCAGTTGTTGTCCGATAGCCCCATGCGCAACCATCCACTGACCCCGATGACCGACAGCTCGTTGGTCCGACTGATGGCCGGCCAATCGCAACTGAAGGTGGGTCTGGTGACCCGCGAGACGGTGGCTCAGGGAGCATATGCAGTTACCCAAGCGTTCGAGACGGCTCGCGCGAAAGGAGAACAGGTGCTGGTCGTTGATGCATTGACCGATGCGGACCTCAGGGTGATCGGCGAGGCAGTTTCCGGACTAGGCCTGATCACCGGCGGTTCCGGGATCGCGCTCGGCTTGCCGGAGAATTTCCGCCGTGCCGGTTTGATGCGACCTTCCGGCGATCGAGCCGCCTTTTCCGCTCCGGCCGGGCGGTCGATGATCCTTGCCGGGTCCTGCTCTGAGGCGACCCGCGGCCAGATCAAGACCGCGATCGCGGCCGGCGCCCCCGCACTCAAGCTCGACCCGCTGGCCATTGCCGAAGGCCGCTTTCTTGTCGAGGATGCCCTGTCCTGGGCCTCCTCCAGCACCCTGTCCCAGCGGGCACCGGTACCACTGATCTATTCGAGTGCAGAACCGGACGAGGTCAAGGCCGCCCAGTTGGCCCTCGGACGCGAACGGGCCGGATCGCTGATCGAGAATTTCCTCGCCGAAACAGCACTTGGCCTGCGGGCCTCAGGCGTCCGCCGGCTGATCGTCGCCGGTGGCGAGACTTCGGGTGCAGTGGTCGGGGCGCTGGCGCCCGATGCCCTTTTCATCGGTCCGGAGATCGATCCCGGCGTGCCATGGACGCTGACGCTCGGGCAGAAGGAGCCGATGGCGCTGGCGCTCAAGTCCGGCAATTTCGGCGCACCCGATTTCTTCCTCAAGGCCTGGGACCTCCTGCCATGACATCAATTCTTTCCGAGGAAACCCGTCTGCGCGACGAGATTGCCGGGGTCGGCAAATCTCTCTTTGATCGCTGCTTCACCTTCGGCTCGACCGGCAATATCAGCGCGCGGCTGTCGAATGGCGAGATGCTGATGACGCCGACAAATGCTTCGATGGGATCCCTCGACCCGGCGCGACTGTCAAAATTCTCCGCTGAGGGCGTGCATGTCGGCGGCGACAAGCCGACTAAGGAAGCCTTTCTCCATCAGTGCATGTACTGCGCGCGGGAAACATCGGGCGCGGTCGTGCATCTGCATTCGACCCATGCGGTTGCAGTCAGCATCCTTGACGGGCTTGATCCCGACGACGTGCTGCCGCCGCTCACGGCCTATTACGTCATGCGGGTCGGGCGCTTGCCGCTTGCCCCGTATTTCCCCCCAGGCGACGCAGCGCTTGCCCAAGCCGTTCGCGAAAGGGCTGAGCAAAGCCATGCGGTACTTTTGGCGAACCACGGACCCGTCGTTGCGGGCAAGACGTTGAAAGAGGCCCAATATGCGATGGAGGAGCTGGAGGAGACCGCCAAGCTCTTCCTGATGCTGCGAGGCGAGCGCCTAAGGCCGTTGACCTCTGAGCAGGTCGACGCTTTGCGCTCGACGAAGAGCGATCTCCCATCACGCTAGAGTCAGTGGGCCGTCCTCACGGGCACTCCACGTTGTGAGGACCCGGCCACTGGACATTGGGAATGGGATTGATCACACCATCTTGAGGTCGTCGAAGGACGCGTGCAGCGCCCTGTCGGCCGGCGACAGGCGTTCTGCCGCGAAATTGTGCTGATGCCAGTATGGGTAGATGTAAGCCGGGCGACTGACGACGTTCAACCGGGACAACTCGGCCTCGGTTAGCGTCAGAGTGCTGGACGCTATATTGTCTCGAAACTGGCTTTCGCTAAGGCCGCCGACCACGAGTGTTGCAATCGCGGGACGCGAGAGTGTCCAGGCGAGGCTGACCTGGGCGACGGAGACACTCCGTTGCCCGGCAATATCCTCAAGAACGTCGATGATTGTCCATAGACGTTCCTTGTCGCGGATTGGCGGCTCGCTCCAGCCCTGAGCCTGGCGTGACTGGTCCGGCGTCTTGTTGCGCCCGAACGCGCCTGATAGCAGGCCAGCGGCAAGGGGGCTCCAGACCATCACGCCGAGACCTTGGTCGACAGATATCGGGAGGAGCTCGTACTCCGCCTCGCGCGCTTCGAGCGTGTAGTGGATCTGCTGGGTGACGAAGCGAGGCAATCCCTTGCTCTGCGAAGTCTGGAGCGCTTTCATGATATGCCAACCCGAATAGTTGGAACAGCCGATGTAGCGGATCTTACCCTGCTCGCGCAACGTATGGAGCGCTTCCAGCGTCTCGTCGAGTGGTGTGAGACCATCCCATTCGTGCATGAAATAGATGTCGATATGATCGCGCTTCAGTCGTGCGAGCGAGCGTTCGCATTCACGAATAATGTGATGACGGGAGGCGCCCTCGTCGTTGGGGCCATCGCCGATGCGCATCCGGGACTTGGATGAAATGAGCACGTCGTTACGTTTTGTCCCCAGCGCTTCACCAAGGATTTCTTCTGACCGTCCGAGCGAATACATGTTTGCGGTGTCGAAGAGATTGACCCCGAGATCGATGCAGCAGTCAATCAGGCGCTGAGCCTGACTGACACTCTGGTTGGCGACCTTGGCAAAGTCACCGACCCCACCGAATGAAAACGTGCCCATGGAAATCGCTGACACCTTGAGGCCAGACCGGCCCAGAGTTCTGTATTCCATCCTGTCCTCCTCAAAATCAGTAATCGCTCATCCGCGACAGACGGATTATTCCTGCAATATGGTCCATGCCGAGTTCAGGGCTCGTGAGATAGCGCTTGTCTGCTCCCTCGCGTTCAAGCGCTCGAGCCATGGATGCTTGGGCGAGCACGACAAGTTGCACTTCGCCGGAGAGGTCCTCGAAAGCACGTCGGACGAGCTCGTCATGTTGTGCATTGTCGCCGCGACGAAGGCAGTCGAATGCGTCAGCACAGAGCTTGGACACGATCGTGCAGTGGCGGCCGGCCCGTTGTGCCGTCGCCTTGATAAGTCTTGTCGTAGGGTCAAGTGTTGTTGGCAAGGTTGCGAGGATGCCGATCGAAGACGCCTGCTGTACGGCCTGTTCAGCCATGCCCCGGTCAATCCGATAAAGCGGCGTCACGGTCTTTCGGGCCAGTTTGTCGACTGCCTCTCCAAGTGTCGAGCAGGTGACCACAATCGCGTCGCTGCCATCAGCGCTTGCCTTTTGAACATGGGTGTTCAAATCGAAAAGGACCTCTTCATCCACACATCCCCTTTCAATCGTTCGCGTCAGAAGGCTCTCATCCGCGACCGCGGCGATTTGCCATCCATCGAGACGCTCACTCGCCAGTGCCGCAAAGACCGGTTCGAGTGCCGGGACCGTGTGGATGAATGTCAGCCTTCTCGCTGGCCTTGAAAGCCCATTGTTCGTCATTCGGCAGGCTGCTCGATCTTGGGTGCGCGTTTTCTGCTACCGCGCTCGCGAAGTTTTTCGTGGCTGCCACGCAAGACCAGATCTGCACCAACGAGGATCTTGACCGCGGGCTGTGGCTCGGCCGAAACAATGAGGTCGTCAAGGATGGTGACTGCAAGGTATCCGATCTTGCGTTTCGAGACCTCGATTGTCGTGAGACCAGGATTCATGGTCGCGCTCTGCGGAAGGTTGTCAAAGCCGATGATCGAGACGTCATCAGGGATATGCAGTCCATGCTCTGTGAGGGCCCGGATAAAGCCATAGGCAATGATGTCATTGGTGCAGAAGTAGCATTCTGCGAGCTCAAGCCCGTCGTTGAGCAACTGGCGGGTATCGTTATAGGCGCCATCATAGGTCGATTCGACCGAAAGCACGTCGGTTTCGTCGACGACAAGCCCGAGGCGTGCCATGTTCTTGAAGAAGGCGTCACGGCGCAGTCTGAAGTTCGTTGTCTCCACATGCGATGCAACAAAGCCGATGCGTCTGAAGCCCTGTTGGTGGAAGCGTGACAACACCTTGTTGACGGCGTCTTCATTGTTCATGTCGACGAAATTGGCATCGACGACATCAAAGAACGTATCGATGAAGACCGTCGGATATCCCAGTCCCTGGATCAGCCTGATGTCGGCTTCGGTCAACTCTGTGCCAAGAGCAATCACGCCAGAGATGGGCGCTCCTGCAAGTGATTCGGCGACCGAACTGATCGGCTGGCCTTCGAAGCTCACCACTTCGAGCGTGTAGTTGCGCCTCGTGGCTTCAGCAGACATCCCATCGATATAGTCGGAAATGAAGACGCTGTGATCACGGTTGACGGTGTGGCCGTGCTTGGCAATCTTCAGAAAGCGGAGTGTCTCTCCGGGTTCGGCCGTCGCCCTGCTGGCCCTCGGCACGTAGTTGAGGCGCGCCACGGCTTCGAGAACCTTGGCGCGCGTGACGCCAGAGATATCGCCCTTTCCGTTCAGCACCAGAGAGACGGTAGCTGCAGACACGCCGGCTGCCTCCGCTATGTCCCTGATGGTCAAGTTCTTGCCGTTCTTCATCGCGGTTCCGGATGCTGCATGTGCGAAAGAGTTTACTAAACAGAATAGTGATCAGTCGCGATGTTTAAGGCAATTGCAACCTAATCGCAACGGGATTTACGCAGAAAATAGGGCTTGCCACGGTCTTTGAGCTTTGTTAGCGTTTAGTGAAGTCGTTTAATGTTCACTAAACATGGGAGGAGACCATGCGCGGAACTGGCGGTCAATTCGTGATGCTTGTCGTCATGAACGTGCTTCTGCTTGTCGCTGGAGTTCTCATCTCCGGCGGCTCCTTTCTGTCGCTGTTCAATCTGCAGTCCATGGCTGGACAGGTTCCGGAAATCGGGCTCCTGGCGATCGGGGTCATGCTGGCCATGTGCGCCGGCAATGGCGGGATCGATCTTTCAGGGATTGCGCTTGCCAATCTGTCAGGCGTCGCGTCTGCCGTCGTCATGGTCGCTCTGCTTGGACCATCTGCCGATCAAACGACATTCAGTCTCGGCTTCATGTTAGGCTGCCTTGCCGTCGGTTTTGCCGGTGGTCTGTTCAACGGCATGCTGATCGCGCGGTTCAATATCACGCCGATCCTGTGCACGCTCGGCACGCAGATGGCCTTCATGGGGCTTGCCGTTGTCGTCTCGCAAGGCCGCGCCGTCACCGTCGGCAGCCCCGCACTTCTGTCGAGCATCGGTAATGACATGCTCTTTGGCGTACCAATCAGCTTTGTCATCTTCCTTGTTGTCGCAACGGCAATCGGAGCCGTGCTCAAATACACGCCTTTTGGTCTGTGGTTGATGCTGATGGGCACCAATCCGAAGGCTGCCACCTTTGCCGGCTTTCCCAAAAGCGCGGTCATTCTGGCAACCTACGCTTTATCCGGGACCCTGTCTGGACTGGCCGGCATCATCATCGCTGCCCGCAACGTTAACGTGAAGTTCGACTATGGCAGCTCCTACCTTCTGATCGCGATCCTGATCGTCGTGATGGCGGGCGTTCGCCCCGAGGGTGGATATGGCCGCGTGGTCTGCGTCGTTCTGAGCGCCGTTGCTCTCCAGCTGATGTCGAGCCTTTTGAATTTCGGCGGTCTTTCCAATTTTGTCCGCGATTTCGCCTGGGGAGCCCTGCTGCTCACCTTCCTCGCGGTCGGCCGTTACGACGTGATCGGCTTCTTCGCTCCGATGCGTCGCACTGAAGATCCTTCGGCGCCGGTCCCTCAATCGCCGAAGTAACAAATCGAGGGAAAACTTGTGGAGGAAAGCATGAACTCGTTTACCAGGAGAATGATGGTCGGCACTGCGATCGCAGCGGTCGCGCTGGGAGGCTCGGTCGGTGCGCTCGTGGCCCAGGAAAAGCCAGTGATCGCAACTGTGGTCAAGATTAGCGGTATCCCGTGGTTCGACCGTATGAACACCGGTGTCGTCGCCTTCCAGGAGGCCAATGCCGACGTGGTTGCCAGCCAGAGTGGTCCGGCCACGGCCGATTCCGCCCAGCAGCTACAGATCGTCAATGATCTCGTGGCCAAGGGTGTCAACGCACTCGCCGTCGTGCCGATGGACCCGGCGGTTCTCGAAGGTACCCTACAGCGTGCCATGGAGCGCGACATCGTGGTGGTCACCCATGAAGCCGACAACCAGATCAACACCAATGCCAATGTCGAAGCATTCGACAATGCTGATTACGGTGCAGCGCTCAACGAACGGCTCGCCGAATGCATGGGTAAGGAAGGCAAGTGGACGACCTTTGTCGGTTCGCTCGGCAGCCGCACCCACATGCAGTGGGTCGGTGCCGGCGAGGAAAACGCCAAGAAATACGCTGGCATGCAGCTCGTCGACGCAAATAACGAATCTTTCGACGATGCCAATGCAACCTATGAGAAGGCTAAGGAAATCCTGCGCAAGCATCCCGACATAAAGGGTTTCCAGACGTCTGCGGGCAATGACGTATTGGGTGTCGGTCGTGCGATCGACGAAGCCGGTCTGAGCGGCAAGGTCTGCCTTGTTGGCACCGGCCTTCCCAATCCGTCTGCCGATCTTCTGGAATCCGGCGCCATCACCGCGATCGGCTTCTGGGACCCGCAAAAGGCCGGCATGGCGATGAACACCGTCGCAAAGCTTCTGCTCGAAAAGAAGGAGCTTACGGATGGCATGGATCTGGGCGTGCCCGGCTATGAAAAGGTCAGCGTGAAGCAGGGCGCTGGCAAGGGCCTGCTCGTCGTCGGCAATGGCATGGTTCTCGCGGACAAGGCTACCTACAAGGGCTTCCTGTTCTGATCCTATTGATCAGCACCGTGACCGGGAGACAGTCTCCCGGTCACTCACCGCAGCGAGGATCAGGCTGCGGACAAATTGAGGATCGTGCTCCGTGGTAGCAATGCAAACCAATATCGGGCAGCCGGCAGAGCTGCTGAGACTAGAGAATATCCAGAAATGGTTCGGGGGCGTGCATGCCTTGCGTGGCATCAACCTCACCCTTGAGCGCGGACAGGTCTATCACCTTCTGGGCGAAAACGGCTGCGGCAAGAGTACCGTGATCAAGATCATGTCCGGCGCTCATCCGCCGTCGAGCGGCGAGATCGTCCTTGAAGGCAAGCGTTTCCAGGCTCTGACCCCGATCCAGTCTCTGTCTGCCGGTATCGAAACGGTCTATCAGGACCTGTCGCTGCTGCCGAACATGACGGTCGCCGAAAACGTCGCGCTGACCGAGCAACTTGTCTCGGCCGCCGGACGCCTCGCGCACCTGTTCAGCCGCAGTCAGCTGAATGAAACCGCCGCACGCGCGCTTACGGCTGTCGGCCTTCCATCTGATCGCGCTTTCCTGCAGGAGATCGTTTCCGATCTTCCTCTGGCCGTGCGCCAGCTCGTGGCGATCGCGCGTGCAATTGCGACGCGTGCAAAGCTGGTGATCATGGACGAACCCACGACGTCGCTGACCCGGCGCGAGGTTGACAATCTGATCGACGTGGTCGAGCGGCTGCGCGCTGAAGGCGTGACCGTGCTCTTCGTCACCCACAAGCTCGAGGAATGCTACAGGATCGGCGGCAATGCGATCGTCTTTCGCGACGGACAATGTGTCGCCCAGGGGCCGATTGCCAACTATACCAAGGACCATCTGTCGGAATTGATGACGGGACGTGCGATCACCGCCACCCGCTACCGCAAGCAACGTCCCGAAGGAAACGTGTTCTTCGACATCAAGGATCTGCGCACGGAGAATGTCGAGGGTGTTTCGCTCGCGCTTCATGCCGGCGAGATCCTCGGGATTACCGGTCTTGCCGATTCCGGTCGCAACGAGCTTGCCATGGCGCTTGCCGGTGTCATGCCCGTCACCGGCGGGACGGTGACGATCGATGGTACGACTGCCCGCCTGTCCTCTCCGTCTGACGCCATCCGATATGGGATCGGCTATGTGCCGGAAGATCGTCTAGCTGAGGGACTATTCCTCGACAAGTCCATCCTCGACAACGAGATTGCCCTGATCGTCAAGGATCTCACCAATGCAATCGGGGTGATCGACCGCGACAAAGGCAGAAAACTTGCCGATGAGCTGTCGGTCCAGATGCGCCTGAATACCAAGAACATCGACCTTCCTGTCAGTTCCCTTTCGGGTGGAAACCAGCAGCGGGTCCTGATCGGACGCTGGCTGAGTATTCGTCCTAGACTGCTTATCCTGCATGGACCGACCGTCGGCGTCGATGTCGGCTCGAAGGACACGATCTACAGGGTCATCCAGTCGCTTTCGGCGTCGGGCATGGGCCTCATCGTCGTCAGCGACGATCTGCCGGAGCTTCTGCAGAACGCCGATCGCATCCTGGTGATGAACGATGGCCGGATCGTTTCAGAATTTGATGCAGGCACGGCATCCGAAGATGACTTGTACCGGGCGATGCTCGGCAGCGCGAAGGTGGCTGAACAATGACTATGACAAGAGCAGATGCAGTGCCGGCCTCGGGTCGTCCCGGTGGAATCGGATCCCTGATCAGGCGGCGCCCTGAAACGATCACCTTCGCACTTCTGGTCACTATCTGTGTTGCGGTCTCGATTGCCAATCCCGCCTTCCTGCAGCCCTCGACGCTGATCGACATCGGCCGTGCCAGTGTTGTCATGGGTCTCTTCGCACTCGGGGTCTTTGTCATCCTTGCAGCTGGCGGCATCGATGTCTCGTTCACCGCCATTGCCGCCTTCACCATGTATTCGGTGACGCTGCTGGTGCAGAACCACCTGCCAGGCACGCCAATCCCGCTGATCATCCTGATCGCCATGCTCGGCGGCGTGGCGCTCGGCGTGATCAATGGTCTTCTCGTTCATCATCTGCGCGTGCCGTCCCTGATCGTGACGATTGGGACCCAGTATCTGTTTCGCGGGTTCCTCCTGTCCTTCATCGGCACCGTGTGGATCATGTCGCTGCCGCCGCAGATGGGCGCGTTCGGCCGTATGCCACTCTTGCAGTTCGAAACGGCAAACGGTGCAACGGTCACCCTGCCGTTCTACTTCCTCGTCCTGCCAGCAGCAGCGATCCTCACCTGGTGGATCCTCAATCGAACACTGATGGGGCGCGCAATCTTCGCCGTGGGTGGCAATGCAAGCATCGCAGAGCGGCTAGGCTATAGTCTGCGCACCGTTCATCTCTTCCTGTTTGGCTATGCCGGGGCCTTGGCTGGCCTTGCAGGCATCATCCATGTCTGCGCCAACCGGCAAGCCAATCCCTTTGATCTCGTGGGAACCGAGATCAACGTGATTGCCGCCGTGGTTCTGGGTGGTGCCCGCATCACCGGTGGCACCGGGACGGTTCTTGGAACCATTCTCGGCGTCCTTCTGATTGTCATCATCAACAGCGTGCTTGTCCTAGTCGGCATACCCAGCACCTGGCAGCGTCTTGTCGTGGGCAGCTTCATCTTGCTCGCAGCTGCCTTCTTCGTCACGCGTCAGCGCAAAAAGTAACTAGTGGAGGATAAAGTGAAGAAGTTTCTCAACGATCCGGTCAATTTCGTCGATGAGATGCTGGAAGGCATCTACGCCGCCCATCCGATGGTCACCTATACCAATGGTGACCTGCGTTGCCTGGTGACCGCCAAGCCGAAGGCAGGCAAGGTCGGGCTGACCACCGGTGGTGGCTCGGGTCATCTTCCGACCTTTCTCGGTTTTGTCGGTGACGGGATGCTGGATGGGGCGGCCGTCGGTGGCGTCTTCCAGTCTCCCAGTGCAGAGCAGATGTATCAGGTGACCAAGGCCGTCGATCAGGGAGCAGGGGTTCTCTATATCTACGGCAACTATTCCGGCGATATCATCAATTTCGACATGGCATCAGAACTCGCCGATCTCGACGGCATCGCTGTCAAGCAGGTCGTCGGCAATGACGATGTCGCCTCCTCAGTCGTTGGAGAAGAACACAAGCGTCGCGGCGTGGCCGGCATCTTCTTCATCTACAAGGCGGCGGGCGCTGCTGCCGCTGAGGGTCTTTCGCTCGATGAAGTGGCACGGATTGCCGACAAGGCGCGCCTCAAAACGCGGACCATGGGGGTCGCGCTGTCGAGCTGTGTTGTGCCTGAAATCGGCCATGCGACCTTCTCGATCGGCGAAGACGAGATGGAAATCGGCATGGGCATCCATGGCGAACCGGGTATCATCCGCAAGAAGCTGGCACCCGCCGATGCCGTTGTCGATGAGATGATGGAGCGGATCTTCAAGGAAACCGATTACAAGGCCGGTGACGATGTCGCCGTCTTGATCAATGGTCTTGGCGGCACGCCGCTCGAGGAGCTCTACATCTTCTTCCGGCGCGTCAATCAGCTCCTCCAGGCCCGAAGCGTCAAAGCCAAGCATGTCTGGATTGGCGAGTTTGCCACATCGATGGAAATGGCAGGCGCTTCGATTTCCATCCTGCATCTCGATTCCGAGCTCGACCGCCTCATGGCTGCTCCGGCGAGCACTCCTTTCTTCAAACACGTTGCGGGGTAAGGGCATGAGCCTTGAACGATTGGATGCGGCAAACCTGATTGCCCTGTTTCAGAGCTGGCAGCAGCTCTTTGCCGAGCAGCGCGAATTCCTGATCGCGCTCGATGGCAAGGTCGGCGACAGTGATCTCGGTATCACCATGTCGAAGTCCTTTGCCGCGGCAGCCGAAGCGGTCACCGCCGAAGGTGCCGATGCCGGCCTGTCAAAGCTCTTGCGAACCGCAGGTGCCACCATGGCGCGGACGGCTCCGTCGACCATGGGGACGCTGACGGCCACCGGCTTTTTGCGAGCGAGCAAGGTCGTCGAGGGGCTCGACGCCCTGGACACGGCCGCACTTGCGGCCTTCTGGCGGGCTTATACGGATGGAATTGCTGAACGCGGCAAGGCCAAGGTCGGTGACAAGACGCTCCTTGATGTTCTGGACCCGCTGACAAGGGCACTTGAGCGCGAGGCTCAGAGGGGAGCAAGCCTTGGCGATGCCCTGACCCTTGCAGCAAAGACTGCCGAAGACGCGTTGGAAGCAACGAAGTCCATGGTCGCGCAGCACGGCAAGGCGGCGGCGTTCCAGGAAAAGACCATAGGCTTGCAGGATGCTGGTGCAACGGTCGGCGTCTTCCTGATCCGGCGGATGGCAGATTTCGTTGCGTCACGTTGAAAGCTGGGTTCGATGGAAGAGACCGTATTGACTTGCGAGCGCTACGTCATCGGCGTCGATGTCGGGACCGGCAGCGCGCGTGCGGGTCTGTTCGACCTCAAGGGCCATATGCTTTCGGCCGCCAAGCGCGACATCACGCTGTTTCGAGAAACCGGCTCGATTGTCGAGCAGTCGAGCACCGAAATCTGGAACGCGGCCTGCGCGATTATCCGTGAAGCGGTCGCATCCGCCGGTGTCGATCCGGCCCATGTCGTGGGGCTTGGTTTCGATGCGACCTGCTCGCTGGTCGTGCTGGGGGAGGGCGCTCAGCCACTCGCCGTCGGGCCGTCCGAAGAGGCTGAGCGTGACATCATCGTCTGGATGGATCACCGCGCCATTGATCAGGCCGAGCGGATCAATGCCAGGGGCCATGATGTTCTGCGTTATGTGGGTGGACGCATTTCCCCTGAAATGGAAACGCCGAAGATCCTCTGGCTCAAGGAAAACCGCCCGACCACCTTCACGAGCGCATGGCAATTCTTCGACCTCGCCGACTTCCTGACCTGGAAGTCGACCGGTGATCTCTCACGCTCGACCTGCACCGTGACCTGCAAATGGACCTATCTCGCCCATGAGGCGCGCTGGGATGAGAGCTATTTCGAAGAGATCGGCCTGGGCGAATTAGCGTCCGAGGGCTTTGCCCGCATCGGCACGAACATTGTCGAACCCGGTACGCGGCTGGGGCTTGGGCTGACGACAGAAGCTGCCGAAGCGATGGGGCTGAAGCCAGGCACTGCCGTGGCCGCCGGCATGATCGACGCCCATGCGGGTGGCATCGGGACCGTTGGGATCGGCGGCAAGCCGGCGGAAAATCTGGCTTATGTCTTCGGCACCTCGTCCTGCACCATGACATCGACGGCCGTGCCTGTATTTGTACCCGGTGTCTGGGGCCCCTATTTCTCTGCCATGGTTCCCGGCATGTGGCTGAACGAGGGAGGGCAGAGTGCGGCGGGGGCAGCGATCGACCAGCTTCTGTCCTTTCATCCAGCCACAGGCGAGGCGACAGCGAGGGCGCGGGCCGAGGGCAAGTCGCTGCCCGCCTACATGGCAGAAATTGCCACTGAGAAGGTCAAGGATGCGTCGCAGGCGGTGGAGCTCGCTGCCGGCCTACATGTTGTCCCGGAATTCCTCGGCAATCGAGCGCCCTTCGCCGATCCTCATGCACGAGCCGTGATTGCGGGGCTCGGGATGGAGCGCGACTTCGACAATCTCGTTGCGCTTTACATCGCCGGCCTCTGCGGCATTGGTTACGGGTTGCGCCAGATTATCGAAACCCAGGCGAAGTCCGGGGCTAGCGTTGAGCAGGTGGTGATCAGCGGTGGTGCGGGGGCGAGCCCCCTGGTGCGCCAGATCCTCGCGGATGCCTGCGGCAAGCCGGTCGTCGCAACTGCGGCCGAAGAGCCAGTCCTCCTCGGCTCGGCCATTCTTGGCAGCGTTGCTGCTGGTGTGTTTTCAGACGTTCGCGACGCTATGGGCGCGCTCTCCAAGATCGCCGCAGTGTATACGCCGAGTGGCCATGACGTAGCGGTCATCCATGGACGGCGTTACCAGGCCTTCCTCAACCTTCAGGAAGCTTCAAGAACGATACGGAACCTTTGAACTCTGTGTCTGGAGCAATCGGGCAGGTTCGCCATGTTGAGTGTCGGGTGAACTTAGCCCATTTTTCCATTCTCTGTAACTCGGTCAGGCACCGAAAAGGTGTTTGCAGACAATTGGTTACAACGGATTTGCTGGTTGAATGCAAAACGAAAAATGAGCCAAATCCTGCTGAAACTCAACACCCTTCGGCCGTGCGCCATTTTCGGTCATTCTCGCCAACCGTAGCTGTTGTTGGCAATCCACATAGCTTTATATCGGGATGAAGGGACAATTGGATTTTGCGGCAAGAAACGGGTGGTCGCTTACTTCCCCTATCACCTATGCCAAGGCTCCCACACAAGGAGCCAATCATGGGAATGTTGCAAGAGAAAGTCGCTATCATCACCGGCGCATCATCAGGGATAGGCCGCGCTGCAGCATTGCTGTTTGCTGCCGAGGGCGCTGCCGTAATTCTGAATGCCAGAAGCACTCCGGGTTTGGAAAAAGTCGCCGACACGATCCGGGGCAAAGGCGGCAGAGCCCATATCGTGGTGGGTGATATAAGTCAGCCGGAAACGCACGACGAACTTACTGCTGAAGCCGTGCGATTATTCGGCGGCCTGGATATTGCTTTCAACAATGCAGCAATGGTCGGGCCACTAAAGCCTCTCGCGGAAGTGACTCTGTCAGAATGGCACGAAACGCTCGCAACCAATTTGACTTCAGCCTTCATGGCATGCCGCAGCCAAATCCCCGCGATGCTCGAGAGAGGCGGTGGCTCTATCATATTCACATCCAGTTTTGTCGGGACCAGCATCGGTCTTCCGGGCATGGGGGTTTACGCAGCGTCCAAGGCCGGATTGATGGGGCTCGTAAAGGGGATCACTGCCGACTATGCCAGCAGGGGCATCAGGGCAAATGCGCTCATGCCCGGCGGCTCTGATACTGCGATGGCTGGCGACGAAGCGCAGAAGGAATGGGCCGCAGGCTTGCACGCCATGAAACGAATTGCGCAACCGAAAGAAATAGCGAGCGCCGCGTTGTTCCTTGCGAGCTCCATGTCAAGTTTCGTTGCCGGATCTGCGTTGTTCGCAGACGGCGGGAATTCAGCCGTCAAATAGTGATACGATGTCCGGACCCCGTGTTCCTCACCGATATTGCCAAGCGTTCGCAAGGTTGTTTGGCAATATCGGTCGGACTGGCGCCAAAACCTACCGGCGTGCTCGCCAGTAGACGAGCCGGCATTCGTTGTCGCTGCGCCCGCAGTATCTATTCGGGTGCGGCCGTCGATGTCCACTTGCCGGACTGGACGAGCGGCGACAGGCTGAGATCGCCGACGACCTGTTCGACCAGTTGGTTCTGCTCGCTCGCGGTGTAGACGACGGCTTCGACCGCGACGATGCCGGTCTCGCTCGCAGAGTGACTTTCAAGCCCCCGGAGCCGCAGCTTTCGCGCCTCCATCGCCTGCAGCAGCGCTGAGCGGACGACTGCCTCTTCCTCGGCCAGGCATTTCAGCTCGATCATGTAGTAACGCTCGACGGTCTCCTTCTCCGGCGCATGCCGCTCGATCATCGCGCCGATGCGAGGCATAGTGAGGTTGATCAGGAGAACGAACGCGCAAGCCTCAGCTGCCGAAATCAAATAGCCATAGCCGGCAAGCACACCGACCGCACCGGTAGACCAGACTGTCGCCGCTCCGCTCAAACCCCGAACGCTCAGCCCATCCCGCATGATCAGGCCGGCCCCGAGAAAGCCGATCCCGGTCACCACCTGCCCGCCCATGCGCACATCCGTGCCGCCGTCGATCAGCATGCCAAGCGAGGTAAAGGCCGCTGCACCCAGCGAAACCAGCGCGTGAGTGGTGAGACCCGTGTATCGCTGTCGCCACTGGCGCTCCAGTCCGATCAGCATACCAAGGAAGGCAGCGATGGCGAGATTGGGCGCAATCGAAAGCTCATTCAGGAGGGTCGATGCAAAAGACGACATTCGCATTTCCTGTTCAGCATGCGCGACAAGGAGAGCCACGATTGAGCTTAAACTTCAACGCTTCATCACGCTCAGCCGCACCTGGCCGCAATGACCAGGCCGGACACAGTACCGGTCTCGATGGTCACGCGATCTTCTTGGAAGTCCTGTGTCACCATCTGGCCCGGCTCGATCTGGCGAACGGTCTTTGCGTTGGTCAGTTGCATTGCCCGCGCGTTTGTGGGTTTAGGCTTGCCGACGAGGCTTTGAGCGGCTTCAGCATTGCACGGCTCTGGGGCCGGCGCTATCGAAGAAGTGTCGGCGCGGCTTGAGGCAAGAACTGATACCAGTCCTGCAACAAGAACCAGGTTGAACATGGACGGCTTGAACATGTAGATCCCTATAGAGAATTGAGAACCGACTTCAGGTATCTGCCCCGTCATTGCGAGACGAATTTACCTCGCAGCCGATCAAATTCAAGCTGGCTATCGATCTTGTTTTGCACCGAGCCCCCTTTGAGGCCGTGGCCTGAGCACACAGGTGCAGCCATATTTGATAGATCGTAGCATCCGGCCTGATCGGCGCAGTTCAGGCGGGGTGTACAGGCTGGGAGGGAAGGGGCAGCGGTTGCGGACGGCACTTTGAGATTGAGCGTCGCGCCCCGCTCGAAGGTCGTGCGGACCTCAGCAAGGCCCAAGTTGCCGCCGTTCAAGCGCTTTCTTTTCAAATACGGTGGATCGAAGCATTCAGTAGTGAACCGCTCCGGGTTTGCCGGAGGCCATTTGCTTAAGTTATGCGGCCATGGCTGGTTCGTCCAGCATGGCGTAGTACCGCTCTTCGGCTTCGGCTGGCGGTATGTTTCCGATGGGCTCCAGGAGG
>JAESGE010000099.1_pt1 | contig 90871 bp, 111 predicted proteins | sample 9269601 | NCBI WGS metagenome assembly JAESGE01 (sample SAMN14515569, study PRJNA621662) | algae metagenome | isolation source: Tolypothrix brevis GSE-NOS-MK-07-07A and co-occurring heterotrophs from wet... | place: USA: Grand Staircase Escalante National Monument, Utah | collected 2006-04-16
TACAAACCCGTTTGCAGAACTGGTGCTCAAGCTCAAGGCTCTGTCCAACGTACAAGCCAAAGCGGTGCTGCATTTGGCGGTTCTGTCAATGCTCAAGATAGCGTTACAACCAGCAATCAGCGTCAAGTTTTAGCTGCCGGTTGCCGCTAATTAGTGCATAAATTTCCAAGGCGTTACCTACTTAATAAAAGAATCAGAAAAACGATTCCACAAGTCTTATAACGCCTTCTCCCAATCAACAACACACTCAATTAATTAGGTATAAAAACAATGTTGAAGAATTTTGCTTTCGGTATTTTGGCTGCTGCAATAGCGATCGCTCCTGGTGCTGCATTTGCTGGTCAATCTCAAAGCAACATCCAAGTCACCGAACAAAACGGCGTTGCAGAAAATGGTAGCACCAACGCTCAAAGCTCCACCAGCACCAACGTACAACAACAAATTCAACGCGCTAATCAAGCTGGTAATCGTTATAACCGTGGCAGATATTACAAACCCGTTTGCAGAACTGGTGCTCAAGCTCAAGGCTCTGTCCAACGTACAAGCCAAAGCGGTGCTGCATTTGGCGGTTCTGTCAATGCTCAAGATAGCGTTACAACCAGCAATCAGCGTCAAGCTTTAGCTGCCGGTTGCCGCTAATTAGTGCATAAATTTCCAAGGCGTTACCTACTTAATAAAAGAATCAGAAAAACGATTCCACAAGTCTTATAACGCCTTCTCCCAATCAACAACACACAAATTTTTAGGTATAAAAACAATGTTGAAGAATTTTGCTTTCGGTATTTTAGCTGCTGCAATAGCGATCGCTCCTGGTGCTGCATTTGCTGGTCAATCTCAAAGCAGCGTCCAAGGTACCAATCAAAGCGGTTTTGCAGAAAATGGTAGCACCAACGCTCAAAGCTCCACCAGCACCAACAATCAACAACAAATTCAACGCGCACAGAAAAAAGCTGGTGGATACCGTGGCAGCTACTACAAGCCCCGCTATCCCAAAGCTAACACAAATCAATCTCAAGGCTCTAGACAAGGTACGAACCAAAGCGGTGCAGCATTTGGCAATTCTGTGAATGCTCAAGATAGCAACACCAGCAACAACCAAAACCAAAGTGTTCGCCGTCGCTAATTATTAATTGAGTTATTAGGCGTTGCAAAATTGAAGGAATCAGCCAAATTATTCCGCTTCTAGAGCAACGCCAACTCGAAATCACTAATAAATTTCAAATCGGATTCAAAAATATGTTGAAGAAAACTTACGCTTTTAGTCTTTTAGCCGCAGCAATGATTATAGCACCATCTGCTGCCTTCGCAGGCGATTCAGGTACTCGCCAAGAGCTTAATCAAAGTGCTACTTCGATTAACAACAGCCGAGTTAATCAAGGAGCTAGCCAAACAAGCTACCAGTACCGCAGCAACAGAGCAGGTTCTCGCTACGGTGGTTACAACTGCCGACCAAACCAGCAATCACAACGCTCAAATCAGCGTCTTGACCAAAATGGTGTAGCGATCAATGATAGCGTTGTCAGCCAACGTGCTGACCAAACAAACTTGCAACGTCAAGTTGGTGCCGCTCAACAGTACTGCCGCTAAAGCACTTGTGTTATCAGCTATCAGCTATCAAGTTTGGAACTTAAAATACTGCTGCTGTGGCTGCTAACTAAACCCTTGATTAATTCTACTACCACGAGAAAGGCGTTGTTAAATAATTAATTTTCAAAGCCGCCCGGATGGTGAAAGCAAATTGCTTTCAAGTCGAATTAGTCTTTTAGTAAGCCTGTGGTGTGGTGCTAACAGCTTTTACAGGGGTATTACCGATTTGCTAGCTTGCGAAGCAGAAAAAAAAATCGGTTTTTTCTATTAGGAGAGTGATTAAGTTATGTTTCCCAAACAAACAGTTTCATTACTAGCAGTCTTATCTGTGCTAATTGCATTACCAAGTGGAATTGCCAGAGCCGGTGACATCTACGTTCAAACTGATAACGTTGAAGTCTCGGTTGGCAACGACAGCGGTATCCAGATTAACACTACTCCCACACACACATACTTGTTTCCCCGTTGGCTTTCTGCACCAATCGCATCACCTCGCGGCATTATCACAGCAGGTAACACGATAGTTCAAACTGACGACTTAATGGTCGATGATGACGACGATGACGACGATATCAGGGTTAACACAATTCCACAAAGAACAACTATTATTCGCACTCCACAGCGGATTTATCAACCAAATAGTGTTCGGACTTACAGAATTTTGAAAACCCCCCGCTCAACTTCGTCGATGCGGTGTAATGGCAGAAATATAACAAGGACAACCACTCAAAGGCATAGTTCTGGTAGAGCAGTTAACCGCAGTTATAGTTCGATGACAACAACAAGTTGTCAATAGTTAACGTTTTGTTTATTTCCCATTAGGATACAACCATGAATTTAAAATTACTTTCTCTTGGTATTTTCTCAGTTGTAAGTGTATCTCCTTTCTTGATGCCTTCGTTTACTCCTAAAGCTGAAGCTGGATGTGTTGCAGTTGATGTGGGAGTGCAAGTAGCAGTTGACGGTTCCAGAAGAGGTTCTCAATCGAATAACGTTAGCCAACGCTTTGATCCCAATTGCAGCGGTGGCAGTGTCACCAGCGTTGGTAAGCAAGTTTGTGTTTCTACTAAGTGCGAACAAAGACGGACTAGCAATCAGTCTGTTAGTGGAAATGGCAGATACACTGGTGGTCGAAATATTCCGATTAGAGTCAATGTTCCAGTGCATGTACACAACCCAGCTGCTGACCCCAACTTTCCCTTTAACAAGAGATAAATTAGCCCAATATTTATAGATTGGGTGTAACGATTTGGTGTTGCTGATTTCATGTATGACGCAGGATTTTACATAATACCAAAATCCTTGATTAGACGTAGCAGTGCTACGTCTCTACATCCAGATTCATACCTCAATTCAGCAACGCCAACGATTTTAATCGTTTTGAATTCCCCTCCAGGGGAATTTTTTAATAAATATTTTCTTAACATTACTTTGGGGAGTTTCCCTCCTTGAGCAGTTGAGCTTAAGCTCATACTATATAGTCAAGGGAGTAAATCTAATGATGAAAAACATTCTTATGGTTTTCGGAGGCAGCGTTGCTTTTCTTCTAGCGACGATGTTTGTAGTTCAAAGCTTAACTCAAAGCAACCAAAATCAAAATACTTTTCTGCCATCGGATAACACTAGTATTAACTCAGACAGCACTAGCGTTAACTCAGCTACCAATAATGACGATGATGATATGAAAGATTCTGGAACTTTTATTAGCGAACAAAACGATCAATCATCTCAATATCAACGAAGCACTCTCAATGTGGATGCAGCTAGTCTTAGTCAACCTCATATTCTCAGCATTAATAGTTCTGCAACTCAATTGAGAGGTCAGATTCTTGTAGATGGTAAAGTGGTGAAAAGGCTCAACAAAAATAGTTCTGAGATTAATCTCTCACCTTATCTATCAATGGGACAACACAATGTTGAAATTACTGCGCGTTATTCTCCCCCAACCTCTGGGGTGAATATACAAATAAATGGTCCCGGCACAAATGTCGCTCAACAAAATAGCGGTGATGGTGCTTTAAATTACAAAATTGATGTTAACGTTAAATAGGGCGAATCAAGTTTTGTTTAAATAACTGAGATGATAAAATGCATGTAGAGACGTAGCAATGCTACGTCTCTACATTCACGAAGTTAAAAAAGTTCCGCTTTGAATAGGAAAATAAGTTTATTTCTTGGACTTAAGTAGCAGATAATATAGTTGTCCATTACTGACTGTGACGCCAGCGCGATCGCCTGCCACTTTCCCAGTACCTAAAAAATAATCCACCCTTCCCGCACCTTTAATCGCACCTCCAGTATCTTGATCGAGAACGTAACGGCTGACAATTCGATGCTCCATTTCACCATTAGGCTTAACAAAGGGAAAAGGAGCGCGAATTAACGCTAAAGCACCAGGAGGCATCAGAGATTTATCTGTAGCAATTGAACGCTCTGGAGAAAGTGCCACTTGGATAGAACCTTGGGCTGCTGCACCATAGTTTTCTTGAAAAAAAACAAAGCTAGGATCGCGGGGAATATAGATATTTAGCGCTTGTGGTTGCTTCTGAAAATAATCAAGGATAATTGGCATTGTCATCCCTTCTAGAGGTAATATTCGATCATTTGCCAATTCTCGTCCGATGCTTTTGTAGTTGTAAGCTGTATTACCGGCATAGCCTACGGTGGTTTGTGTGCCATCGGTAAGATGAAGTTTAGCAGATCCTTGGATTTGAATCATATATGGTTCGAGGCGATCGCGAAACCAAAACAACTCTAAAGAGCGCAACTTTCCTACTCGGAATTGCAAACCATCAACTCCCTCTAGTTCCGCTCGTGTAGGATGAGGTTTAGACCAAGATTGGATATCACCAGGCAATTTATAAATCGGATAGCGATACTCTGGGGTAGGAACGCGACTAGCAGTATAAAGTGGTTCATAATAAGCGGTGAACAAAACTGAACCTTTGTTGTCTTTACCGATTGACTGATAAAGAACAAATTCGCGCTCAATAGCTGCATGAAGTTGTGTGGCAGATTTAGATTTTAGCAGCAATTGGCGGAATCTTTGCAGACTTTTATTCACGCGATCGCGTGTAATTCCCGGCACTTGATAGTTTTTGTAAGCAACATCAGCATTACTAGTTTGCAAATATCCCAAACTGCGATCGATCGCTTGTAACAGTATTTTTTTATCTGGTAATTGAGCGTTTTCACTTATAAATAAAACTTGATCCAAACAAGAGATATCATCTTGACAACAAACAACTGGCGACCTTTCAATAAGTACTGTGGATGCTTTATTTTTGCTTTTCAATAAGACTGGTAGATCCCACTTTTTAACTTGACATTCCGGTGGACTGAGTTCCCGTTGTCCAAAACCTTGTATCCGTACTAAAAGTATCAATAGAACCACGGGTATGCTGAGAGTGATGATTGCCAGAGTCTTTTTCATCGAGAAAATGGATATTTAAAAAAATATTAACCTCCTTTTCAATTCTCTGATCGCGTTACTTAAAAAACTGGGAATAACCTGAATCGAGGGAATGCCGAATCAGGATATTAGTTTTACCGAAAAAATGGGTTTAAAGCCCCGTGCTTCTAGCACGGCTTTTATTTAATTTCCGAATTATTTCTCTGAGTACATCATTTTGAGTGCGATCTTTTTGGGCGCAGTATTCCACAAGCATCTTGTATTCTTCATCAGAGCATCGGATGTTAATTTTTTTATGCCGTCATAATGCCATCGATTTCTGGTATAATGTTAGCATGAAAACCCTGAAATTCAAGTTGTACCAACACAAGCGAAATAGATACCTCAAGCGGTCAATAAATGCTGCTGGGTTAATTTATAACCGTTGTATTGCTCTCCACAAAAGATATTATCGGATGTGGGGTAAACACTTGAATTGCAGCAAACTTCAAGCTCATATTGCCAAGCTGAGAAAACGTAACCCTTTCTGGCAATCAGTAGGCTCTCAGGCAGTACAAGATATTTGTCAACGCATTGAGAAAGCCTATCAGTTATTTTTTAAACACAATAAGAAGGGAGTTAGACCGCCAGGGTTTAAGAAGGTCAGAAAGTACAAATCATTCACCTTAAAGCAAGCCGGATATAAGTTTCTGGATGGTAATCGAGTTAAAATAGGTCAGAGGACTTATCAATTTTGTCCTGCTAGGGAAATTGAGGGAGCAGTCAAGACACTAACTATTAAACGGACACCCTTGGGTGAATTGTTTATGGTTGTGGTTGTTGATAATTGTCCTGAGACTCAAAATAAAATCACGACTAGTAATATAGCGGGTTTTGATTTTGGACTTAAGACATTTCTCACTTGCTCAGACGGCACTAAGATTGAGTCTCCCCTCTTTTTTAAGCAATCACTTAATATCGTTAAAAAAGCCAGTAGATATCACTCCAAAAAGTTAAAAGGTTCAGCCAACCGAGAACGGGCAAGAAAGAACTTAGTACGCAGACACGAGGATATTTCTAACCGAAGACGCGATTGGTTTTGGAAATTAGCCCATAAGTTAACCGATAAGTTCGATATCTTATGCTTTGAGACATTAAATCTTAAGGGGATGCAACGCCTTTGGGGGCGCAAGATATCAGACTTGGCTTTTGGTGAGTTTCTACAAATACTAGCTCTTGTTGCCAAGAAGAAAAACAAACTTGTTGTATTTATTGATAGGTGGTATCCCAGCAGTAAAACTTGTTCTAACTGTGGGCACATTCTAGAGAGTTTAGATTTGTCAGTCAGAGAGTGGCGTTGCCCAACATGTCAGTCGATTAATGGACGTGATGAAAACGCTGCTAAGAACATTCAAGCAGTCGGGGCATCGACTGTTGAGCTAGGTGATGTAAGTCGGGCAGTGCCTGCAATTGCTGTTTGACCTCAGAATCCCCGTCCCTTGCAGGGCGGGGAGTATGTCAAGCCATATTCAACACTTTCCTTAACACTGCTTGGTCTTCTGACTTCGCTTTTAAGCGACCATTTTCGATATCTCGAATCCAACTTTGGCTTTTACCCGTCAACTTTGCTAATTCTCTTTGGGAGAGATTGAGATTTTTTCGTCCTTGTAAAATCTGTTCCCCAAGCAAATCCCCGGTAGTTTTTATCTTTTTTCTAGTAGTAACACTTTGTCGCCGATTTTTCTCAGATTTCGGAATTGGCTGCTGCCATTCTAGAGGTAGTTCAAAGGACAAAATTCGAGCATTCATCAGCAAATTCCACTTCCCACGGGGACCAGCGTCTGTCAAGCGAGTGTCAGCACCACCGTCAGTAGTCCAAAATTCTAATGCTTCTTCTGGATCTTCAGGAATATCAATCAACTTTGCCCACAAAGGTTGAATTAGTGGTGGATAAGTAATCGGGTCGAAAACTGATTTGATTCCATAATGATGCAGAATTTCCAAATCGCTTTCAAAAGTTCGCAACAATCGCTTGCGTTCTTCACGATGTCTGGTTGCGTGGTTCACTTTTTCCTCACCGTAAGCAACACGCAGCAAGGTAGGAACGGTGATGCGTTGGGAAGTGCCCATTTTAGTTTTAAACAGCAGCCATAGCATTAATCGTGCTGTGCCTTCATGTTGTTGCCAAATGCTCATGATTGTGCTTAACAAAGATTTGGGCAGACTGCGATATTGATAAAATGCAGTTCCTTCTTTGCATCCTTGTTTATTTAAGAAATACCGCGTCCAAATGCCAGCTTTGACTTTAAAAGTTAGCCCGACTAAATATTTACACCCCAGATTATCTTCTTGAAAATAGTGCTGAATGTCTACTATGTGCCACAAGCGACTGCCTTTAACTGAAAAGCCTTTGACTCGACCTTGTTGGGGCCAGTCAATGGTGGCAATCAGCGAGCAAGCTTGCAGTACAATATTTTTCATGAGAGCGAGTTTGGTGTTTTTACTCAAATCTTTGCGTTTCTCTAACCCTAAATATTTCTCGATTTGGCGATCGTCGATGGCAAACTCTTGCTCCCAAGGTTGATCGCAAGCTGTAGCATAAGCGGCAAAAATTAGATGGATACAAGCAGCTCTGATATCAAGTGCTTCAATTGCTTGTAGGTTTGTTGCGCTTCCGCGAAGGGAAGGAGTATCGCTTACTTTAAATGGATCGCTAATATGAAATGCGATCGCTCCTTTACCTTGGTTAACTTGTCTGCCATAACACAAGAAACCTTGTTCATCGATTTGCCAAGGTAAAGATGTTCGCTGTGCCAACACGTTGCAAGCTTCCCAAATCACCATCGCTGATGCAAACGGGTTACTTTTGCCATTAGCAAACAAATCTAAACTTGTAGCATCTCTAGGTTCAACTTTACATCTTCCCTTTTTCGCTTGCCAAGGAATTGGTGATTTTGTGGGACAGGCAATCACGCATTGCGGTTCAGGGTAATAACCTTCGCAATTGTTACAAAGACTAGGGTCAATCCAATATTCATTGTTCTCTATTTTAATTGCACCTGTGGGACATTGAGGACGGCAGTTATCACATCCAACGCAACTGTTGTTAGGAATTGTATAAGGCATACGGCAATTGCCACTCTACTCGCTCTCGATATCTGGCTCAAGTCTAAGAATGGATGTATTTACTTTGTTTAATCCTCACCACCACACCACAATATTTCCCTTGCAAGAATATTATTTTCTTGCCAAATCAATCAAGAAAAATCGATATTCAGTACTTTGCATCGAACTGAATGCTATAAACGCTTTTAACGAAAGCCTAATATTACTTATTTATATATTTCACCAATCTGAAAATAACGTTGTTCACAATGATCTGATAAATCTTTTTTAATATCTTACATCATCGGATATATATAAACATTTGCTTGTTGAACATAAAAAAAGTTCATAATTGTTATTCACGAACATTTAGCTTTTTAACGATAGATTTTCTGGGGCTTATTAATATTATTAATATTTGAATTGAGTAATTGTTTTGTTAGCTAATTTACAGTTATTAATAACAAATTAAATGTGTTGAATTGATGGAAATAGTCAAAAACATGATATTGAGCTTGTATTTATTTATGTAGGCGATCGCTTAAAAAGTAAATTTCACATCATTTGCTTTGCCCAATATAGATTCAGGATATACATAAACCAATAAAAAAGCAATTTCGTATATAAAAACACTATTGATTATTTTTAATTTGTAACGTATCTTTCTCCAAAACGACTATCATCGGTCATAAAAAGTTTACCAAAAATTGCCAAGCTAAACATCAGTTATTTATTTGTATTTATCAGTAAATAAACAATTTGATTTATCAGCAATCGACTCTTAATAAAAACCTTAAATCGACAAAAATAGGCTACAAAAGCATATAATTGGTCAAAATTTAATTCAAACTATTGGCAAAGAGTTTCATTTAAAGCATTCACGATATTAAATTAAAGTCATCAAAAATTGATAGAGAAAATAATCATGTGTGAACAATAAACTCAGCTAATTAAGATTAAGTTAGGATGAGAAGAATAGTTCAGATAAATTAGTAAGCAAAATTGCTGAGGTAGATTCATGGCACAACTAACAGGCTTGACATTTGGCGGTAAAACTTGGATACCTAAATTTGCTCAAGAGATCAATCAAGAAAAGTGTATTGGCTGTGGCAGATGCTTTAAAATTTGCGGGCATAATGTGCTATCTTTGGCAGCACTAAACGAAGAAGGCGAACTTGTAGACGATGAAGATGGTGATGAAATCGAACGGAAAATAATGGTAGTAGCTAATCCAGAAAACTGTGTTGGTTGTGAGGCTTGTGCAAGAATTTGTCCAAAGAATTGCTACACCCATGTTGCCTTAGTAAGCTAAGGTTTATGCGCTTTTTTCAGGCGCTATTGCCGGAAGCGGAGTTAGAAAACGAACTGCATTCGTAGCAGAGAACACAGAGGAAGAGGAACAGAGAAAGATTCTTTTTCCTTCGTTTACTCTGCAATGTTGATGTGGTGGACTACTAGAGGGGAATGCCGGATATTTACCGAAACTACGCAAAAAGTTAGCAGTAGAACAATGCAGAAATAGGAAAATGTTAGCCATTAACAAATTTAAATTTGCGGCTAATATAGCCTAGATCAGTGGTGATAAAGGTAAAAGGATGAAAAAATAAATCTGTACGATTGAGCGAATTAATTTGCGAGTTTAACTTCATCCTTATTTTTTTACTGAGAGTTGATTTGTGAATGCTTGTTGTATCATGCCCAGCGTAGAGACGTTCCACCGGAACGTCTCTACTGCGGGTAAAGACGTTCCATCGGAACGTCTCTACGAAGGTTGCGATATTTTTATTATTGTTAATTAAGCGGACATGAGATTAACTATAAGCATAAATTTTGTTGTCGCTTTGCCTGACAAAAGATATTAAAAAATATAGGGATTTTTCCCTGATTATCTATAATAAACAGAGAAAATATATAGGTGAAAGCAAATAATTCTGCTTGTTGTGATGCTCTGACAAGTGAGAAAACTATTCTTTTTCCTGACTAGGGATATACATCAAGAGTACAGGATATGAATCCTGGGTAAAAAGAAAGAAAATCACACCTTTAACGATGTTGTACACAGCAGGTATGTATGCAAGAGATTCCTGTTTCATTATTAACTTTAGTTGCTGGAGCATTCGTCACAGTTTTAAGCATCTGGCTTGGTCACAATCATAATTTGCTGCCGGTGCAAGCTTCAGCACAAGCGCCTTTGGTGGACGGGTTTTTCAACATTATGTTCAGCATTGCGATCGCTCTATTTTTGATAGTAGAAGGAACCATCTTAATTTTTGTAATTAAATATCGTCGCCGTAAAGGTGATGATACGGATGGTGTTCATATTGAGGGCAATCTTCCTTTAGAAGTTTTTTGGACGGCAGTTCCAACAATCATTGTCCTCTGCTTAGGAGTATACAGTGTTGATGTGTTTACCCGCATGGGCGGAATTGAAGCACCAGGACATATGATGGCTCATAGCCATTCTCCAGCTCACGTTGCTCAGATGCCAGGAACCGCACTCGCAGCTACATTGAGTGATGCTTCAGCTTCGGAAATGGAAATACCAGTACCCCCACGAAAAATAGGCATTGGTGGAACTTCCCAAGATGGCAAAGTTGCCGACTTAGTTGTTGATGTCACCGGGATGCAGTTTGCTTGGATATTTAACTATCCTGAAAGTGGCGTTAATTCTGGAGAATTACACGTTCCAATTGGTGCTGATGTCCAAATCAACTTGTCGGCAACAGATGTAATTCACTCATTTTGGGTGCCGCAATTTAGATTGAAGCAAGACGCAATTCCTGGTATCCCGACTCAATTGCGATTCGTCGCTACGAAAACTGGTACATACCCGATAGTTTGTACAGAATTATGCGGTGGCTATCATGGTTCAATGCGATCGCAAGTAATTGTGGAAACACCAGAAGAGTATGAGAACTGGCTGACAGAAAACAAAGTTGCTCAAAACCAAGAACGAAATCAAGCTGTTGCACTCAAACCATCTGAGTTATCAACTTCAGAGTTTCTTGCTCCCTACGCTCATGATATGGGGATTAGTTCAGCGACTTTAGAGTCTATCAATCATTAGTCAAAAGTCATTAGTCAAGAGTCAAAACATCTTGGACTATGGACTTTTGACTTCCAGAAGCGGTTGGACAAAGGAAAAAATATGACGCAAGTAGAATTTCCACCGAATACTCCACACGAAGACAATAAAAATCAATTGGTGAGTGCTCATACGATCCATCCTGAAGCGTGGAAATGGTACGACTACTTCACTTTTAATGTTGACCATAAAGTTATTGGCATCCAATATCTAGTTACAGCATTTGTCTTCTATCTCATCGGTGGATTGATGGCTGTTGTGATGCGTGTAGAATTAGCAACACCAGATGCAGACCTCATTGACCCTAACCTGTACAATGCTTTCATGACGAATCATGGAACAATCATGATTTTTCTGTGGATTGTACCGAGTGCAATTGGGGGATTTGGTAATTATCTGGTGCCGTTGATGATTGGCGCCAGAGATATGGCTTTTCCGAAGTTGAATGCGATCGCCTTTTGGTTGAACCCAGTAGCAGGTGCATTAATTCTCGGTAGTTTCTTTTTTGGTGGTTCGCAATCTGGCTGGACTGCTTACCCACCATTAAGTTTAGTTACCGCTAACACCGCACAATCGATGTGGATTTTAGCGATCGTTTTGGTGGGAACTTCCTCAATTTTGGGTTCGGTGAACTTTGTCATCACCATCTTGAAGATGAAAGTCCCTAGCATGAAATGGGATCAAGTTCCCTTATTTTGTTGGGCAACTTTAGCAACCGCTATTTTAGCGCTTCTTTCGACACCTGTGTTAGCAGCTGGTTTGGTGCTGTTGTTGTTTGACATCAACTTTGGCACTTCCTTCTTTAAACCAGATGCTGGCGGTAATGTGGTAATTTACCAACATTTGTTCTGGTTTTATTCGCATCCGGCAGTTTATTTGATGATTCTGCCCATCTTCGGCATCATGTCCGAAGTAATACCAGTACACGCTCGCAAACCGATTTTTGGTTATAAAGCGATCGCCTATTCCAGCGTAGCCATCTGCGTTGTCGGTTTGTTCGTCTGGGTACACCACATGTTTACCAGCGGTACACCAGGTTGGATGCGGATGTTCTTCACCATCTCCACCCTCATCGTGGCTGTTCCCACAGGCATCAAGATTTTCGGTTGGGTAGCAACCCTTTGGGGTGGTAAAATTCGCTTCACCAGCGCCATGCTATTCGCCATTGGCTTGCTATCCATGTTTGTCATGGGCGGCTTAAGCGGTGTAACAATGGGAACAGCCCCCTTTGATATTCACGTACACGACACATATTATGTAGTGGCGCACTTCCACTATGTATTATTTGGCGGCTCCGTCTTCGGTATTTACGCGGGCATTTACCATTGGTTCCCGAAAATGACCGGACGGATGATGAATGAAACTTGGGGTCGCGTTCACTTCGTCCTCACCTTCATTGGCACTAATCTGACATTCCTGCCGATGCACGAGTTAGGTTTGCAAGGAATGCCTCGACGAGTTGCCATGTACGATCCACAATTTATCAGCCTCAATCAGCTTTGTACCGTTGGTTCTTTTGTGTTGGCAGCTTCAGTGATTCCCTTCACCATCAACGTCATTTGGAGTTGGATTGCTGGACAAAAAGCCGGTGATAATCCTTGGCAAGCTTTGACTTTAGAATGGACAACCAGTTCACCACCAATAGTAGAAAACTGGGAAGTATTGCCCGTTGTCACTCACGGTCCCTACGACTACGGCATCAATAATCATAGCGCTGAATTGCCGCCATCTACTGCGACCGAAGCCAGTGCTTAGTTAGTTGTTCGTAGTAAGCGCGAAGAGCGCTTATTACGATTTCTTTTTGGAAATTTATTTACAGCGTAAATAATATGGCGATCGCAACATCAAGTGCAGAACATCACGCAGAACACAGCGAACATCAAGATTTGCGAGTATTAGGATTATTGACCTTTCTTGCTTCTGAATCTTTAATGTTTGGCGGCTTTTTTGCGACTTATTTGTTTTTTCGAGGAATAACGGAAGTTTGGCCCCCAGAAAATACTGAAGTAGAGCTTTTATTGCCGACAATTAACACTATCATTCTGGTTTCTAGTAGTTTCGTCATTCATTTTGGTGACGCAGCGATTAAAAGGAATGATGTCAAAGGAATGCGACGGTGGTATACCATCACTGCAATTATGGGGGCAGTTTTCTTACTTGGTCAGGTTGTTGAGTATCTAACTTTAGGATACGGCATGACGACCAATGTATTTTCCAACTGTTTCTATTTAATGACAGGTTTTCACGGTTTGCATGTGTTTATAGGACTGTTATTAATTCTAGGTGTGTTGTGGCGATCGCGTCGTCCCGGTCACTATTCTGCTACCAAGCACGTTGGTATTGAAATGGCAGAAATATACTGGCACTTTGTAGACATCATCTGGATTATTCTCTTCTCCCTGCTGTACATTCTCAGCTTGTTTTAAAACGGTAATAGGTAATTGGGAACGCGGTAATTTCATTTTCCATTACCCATTTTCCATTACCTATTACCCATTCCCAAAGGTTATTTTTATGAAAATTGACTCAGAAGCATTTTCCTGGTTTCAAGTTCCAGAAGATATCAAAAATTTATTGATATTAGCCGCCAAAAGCTGGGAAAATACCGCAGAATCAGAAAAGTATATGCAGCAAGCTTTAGCTAAAACACAAGATAATCTAGACGTATTAGTCGCCGCATATAGATATTTTTACTATAAAAATAATTATCTACTAGCACTGGAAACCGCAGTCAAAGTTATAAATAAAATTCATAATTCCGAAAACCTACCTGATGATTGGCAACAACTAAAGCCAATATTAGTTAGTCGCAAAGATAACCCCTCAATTAGGCTATATTTAACCGCTTACGCCGCTTCTGGATTAGTCTTAGCTAAGTTAGGAGAGATAGAACAAGCTAAAGAAATAAGTGCAAAAGTTAAAGAAGTTGATGATAAAAAAGAATTTGGTGGGGGACTTATACTTGATATTTTGACACGTCCAGCGGAAGAAGATGAAGAATAATTATCTTCGTAGTAAGCACTAACTAAAGCGCTAAAGCGCTTACTACAAAACACACTCTATCTTAAAATACGGAATTTATGAAAAATAAAGATTGGCTTGTAACTGGAGATGGTCAGTATCAAGCATGTAAATCAGCCAGAGAATGGGATTTATTAAGAGAAAATTATCGCCTGTATCGGTTTCTAACTGAGGTAGAAGATGTTCTTGATAACGTTGACGAAGAATCAAGTCACCTTCCAGAAATTCGCATGTTGGTAAGGCGATTGATTACTAATTCCTATTGGGTGCAAAGTCAAAAATTACAACCTTCACCACAAACTGGAACTTCTGTTTTACTACTGTATGATGAATTAGGTTTTCCTTTAACTGTGCAAATAGTAACATTTTTACCAGGAATAAAGTCACCGATTCACAACCACGGAACTTGGGGAGTAGTAGCAGTATTAAAAGGACAGGAAAAAACTACTTGTTGGCAAAGAAGTCCTAGTGCAGAATTTCCAGATAAAATTGAAACTACAGGCAATATAACTTTAGATCCAGGAAATATTATAAGCTTTACTCCTGATGCAATTCATAGCGTAGAAGCGTTAGGTGATGAACCAACCGTAACTTTTAATATTTATGGCGAAACTGACCCAAAAGAAAGATTTGAGTTTGACATAGTTAGTCAGACTGCGAAAAAGTTTTAGTTACTGTATTTTGATAATTATTAATGGCAAATATATAATAATTTTAATTAGAATTTATGTATGGTTAGGCATTGTCCAATAAAGTTTTTGATATCAGATAATGTCTATTCAAATGATTTTTGTTTATAGCGGTTTGCACTTGGATGTTATGTAAGATTGACCTATCTCCAACTGTAAAGACGCGATATAAGTAGGTGGACAAAAATATTTACAGTCATTGCGAACGAAGTGAAGCAATCCCAAGCCCTTGCGATTGCTTCGTTTCACTTCGTTACACTCGCAATGACATTGTGTAATTAATTCTGTCCGACTACTTATCGCGTTTCTCCCCCTTCCCTTGTAGGGAACGGGGTTGGGGGGGGTCAGGTTTGTGTATTTTATTCACTTGAAAACCGCTATACATCTATCTACTTATTAAGGAGATAATTCAATGGCAAGAGTAATTTTCTATGAAAAACCAGGCTGCAAAAACAATACGAAACAGAAAACTTTGCTGACAGCCGCAGGTCATGAAGTTGTGCCGTATAATCTGTTAACTGAACCTTGGACAGTTGAGCGTTTGCGTTCCTTTTTTGGCGATCGCCCTGTGGTTGAGTGGATTAACCGCGCCGCCCCAGTGGTAAAATCTGGTGAGGTAGATCCAGAAAAATTAGACGCAGAAACTGCTTTAGTATTGATGCTGCGCGATCCGCTGTTAATTCGGCGTCCTTTAATTCAAGTAGGCGATCGCCGTGAAGCCGGTTTCGACGTGGAAAAAATCAATGCTTGGATTGGTTTAAAAGCTGCGGATGAGTCTCTCCAAGAAATGAGCGAAAAACTCATGAACCAAGACCTACAAGGCTGCGCTCACGGTCACGATCATCAACACCATCAGCAAGGTAAATGTAACCATTAGGGAGATGAGGGAGATGAGGGAGATGAGGGAGATGAGGGAGATGGAGAGACAACCTCCCCCTTGTCCCCCGCTCTCCCACTCCCCCGCTCTCCCTAACGGACAGCCGTAGGTTCGGCTTCCAAGTTTTGGAACATGGGGGTGCTGAGGTAGCGTTCGCCAAAGGAAGGCTGAATCATGACGATTAAGCGATCGGCGTTTTCTGGACGTTTAGCAACCTCAATTGCTGCATATAAAGCAGCACCGGAGGAGATACCAGATAACAATCCTTCTTCTTTCGCCAAACGACGCCCATAAGCGATCGCCTGATCGTCACTGACTTTAATCACTTCGTCAATCAGGTCAGTACGGAGAACGCCGGGGATAAACCCGGCACCAATGCCTTGAATTTTATGTGGTCCTGGTTCACCACCAGAGAGGACAGGGCTATTGCTAGGTTCAACAGCGATCGCCTGAAAAGTTGGCTTGCGTTGTTTAATTGCTTCCGCAACTCCAGTAATTGTCCCGCCGGTACCTACCCCAGCGATGAGAATATCCACCTCCCCGTCTGTATCTTCCCAAATTTCTTCGGCGGTAGTTTTGCGGTGAATTTCCGGATTTGCTGGGTTGCGAAACTGTTGCAGCATAAAAGCGTTGGGAGTTTTAGCGACAATTTCCTCCGCTTTGCGAATTGCCCCTCGCATTCCCTCTGCCCCCGGAGTTAACTCCAAAGTAGCACCATAAGCGCGTAGCATGGCGCGTCTTTCTAAACTCATCGTTTCTGGCATTGTTAAAATCAAACTGTAGCCCCGCGCTGCTGCCACCATTGCCAGGGCAATCCCCGTATTACCTGAGGTTGGCTCGACTAAAATGGTTTTTCCTGGCGCAATCCAGCCCGTTGCTTCTGCTTGCTGCACCATGCTGATGCCGATGCGGTCTTTGACTGAAGCGGCTGGGTTCATTCCTTCCAACTTCACCACAATTCTGGCTACACAGCCTTCAGATTGGGGGATCTTATTCAGAGCAACTAAAGGAGTCCGTCCAATAAGTTCTGTTACGTCTTTAGCTATCCGCACGAATTAACTCCTAAAATTCTAAATTTAGTAAAGTGTCACACATTTTATTTTCTTACAATTAGTTGTATATATTTAAATTTATTAATTTTTTTCTTTGAATGAGTTGTTGATGTAAGTTGCACTCTTTGAGCGCAAGTGTATTTATAAACATATATAAATTATATACTCTAACTTACCCAGAATCTTGAAAATATTTGAGCATGAGCAGAGTGATAATCTGGCTGTTGAGTTGTGTAATGCGAGTGAGATTGGATTCAATACGGTTCGCTCGTCTGATTTTTTGTGGTGATTTAGGGCATGTAGAGACACGATACCCTTGCGTCTCTATAAGGTTTTTGGTTTATCGAATTTTCTTATCCTAAGCCTATTGGGATTGGATTTGGGTATTGGGCAATTGTCCGCTTTTGCTTTGACAAGTCTGGCTTATTAACAAACTATTTTATAAATCAATGGAGATTCTTTCTGTAGTGTTTAGATGATTTTTCAAATTCTCTAGTTCCTAAATACAAATATTTAATACAATATTAATGTTTTATTGATTCAATTTAAGTTATTTGCGTGTATATTTACCAAGTAATATGATTTGCTTTGAGTACAAACTTTAAGAAGCAAAAATTAGCTCAAAAATAGTCTTTAATCAAAGCCTGGATGGGTTTGATGTTGAGTACAAAAATGCTAGAACCCCAGAACGTAAATACTAGTACCCCTACCAAAAAATACTAGTACCCCTACCCCAAGAAAATTTTGTAAGTCTTATCAAATATGAATTACAGGCTTTGAGTACAAATCTAATTAATTTAATAATCTTAATCCACACAGATAAATAGTTGTGTGCAGAGACGACTGATATAAAACGTATAGGATTTACGCAGAGATTCCCCTCTACCCCCCGACATTCTAATGGTGCAAACCTAAAGAACGAGGGGGGACTTCTTAACCCCCTATTGTAGATAAGGGAAAGACGTGCGTCAATTCTGTCAGTAGTGCTTTCTTACTAACGAAGAGTCAATCTGAAGGTTGAAGTATGAAGTATAAAATTAACCCACTCATACCAAAATTTGAACTATGAAGGATATTTAATCCTTCATATTTATAAAGCTTGTATCAACTTCATCCTTTACACTTCACACTTCTTTAGTCAAGATGAGAGCCAGAATTGTAAATATTATCACAGTTTGTTTAGTAACATTAGCAGTGCTTTCTCCAGGAGTAGTAGTATTTGGCATAATTTGGGGACGGCATATCGAGTTATTGGAAATAAAGAATTCAACTTATGCAGTTAATCAAATTGGGAAAGATACTACTGATGAAGTCCTGAACCAAAGCTTATTAACTACTAAGCAAGAAGATACAAAACCCAATCCTGCCCAAGAAATGCTAACTACTATTGAGCAATATAAAATTGCCACTTTGTTAGAATGGTTTTTCTTATTTTTCCCTATTTGTATTGGCTTGGCAATTCTTTTTTACGATAGGTATCTTGTATATCGATCTGCGGTTTTGCAAGAACAGATCGAAATGTTGGAAAGACTTTGGCATCAAAGCATCGAGCAATAAACAATTCGCGCATCAACAAACATAAATCATGACAGAACAAACCCAAGAACAACGCCAAAACCTATATTTTAATTTAATTGATAAGCTACTTAAGTGTCCTAACGGTCAAGAACCGGAAGTTTTAGAGCAAGAGCCAGAATTAATGGATAGTGGCTTGGTGCAAACAATGATGCAAGTAGGAACTATGTTTGCTCACGAAGGAAATCAAGATGGTGCCGAATTTTTATTTTTTGTTGCGCGTGAGCTAGCAAAGGAATTAGGATTGTATCCTGAAGTTTCAAATAAGGAGTAGAAATGCTATTGACTTCAATAGATGCCGGACAAATCGCCTTAGAGTTCCTGATGGCAGATTGGAACATTTCCGAACCAAATAGAGAGTGGTTTACAATCTTTAACTCTCGTTTGATTGGTGAGTGTTGGTATATTGTAGAACTTGGCATTGCCGGATTTCCTGATAGGTGGTTTATTCAAGTTTACGACAATGGAGAGTGTGACCCAAACTATACATTTATCTCTCCTATGCGTGGTTCAGATGGATATATTGACCTAATGGATTTGCCCGAATTGGTAGCTGAGGTTTTGGTGTCAGAGCGTAATGCTCGATAATCACAGTTAATGATTGTTATGAGAGAAAATTTTGAATCATAAATTTTCGACATCGCAATTCTGATGTTTTGCGGAAGCAATCAATTTAAATTATTTAACTGCCTTAGTTGGATTGGCGCTACATTTGATTCTTTTTCCAGTCACAGGCAAGTTTAAACAAAGTTTGGGTGCTATATCAAATTGATAGGAGGTATGCTAAAAGCATACCTCCTATTGTTTAATTATAATTATAAAGCATTAATAAAAAATAGGTTTATTGTCAGTTTTATTTGACAATAAATGTGTTATATTAACATATGTGATGAGCGCTACGTAAATATGTTTTGTAATGATTACTGAAGATATCCTAGCCAAAGAATTCATCAGAGTCGTGGAAAACTATTACCCACAATTAGGGGAATTGTTACACGGCTGTTATGTCAAAGTCATTACCTGTTATTGGGGACGACCTCCTAAACGCTTGCAATACATAGGGATTTATTGCTCTGCCGAAATATTGACTTATGTGCAAGCTAAAAAAGATGTACTTAGAGAAGTAGCAGACAACATGGGGTTAGTTCAGGTGGTGTTTCTGAATGCCTCACGACTGCTACGCGATCCGATGTCAAAACTAAAGCAGGCACATCCACGCTTGTGGTTAGATTTGCATTGGGTCGCAACTTAGAAATAATAGCGATCGCCATGAAAATTGGACTGTTTTGTAATTATGAAAATCCTTACCAGGATGCCCATCGCGCCATCTTCGAGCAAGTCGCGTTGGTGAAACATGCCGAATACCTCGGCTTTGACCAAGCCTGGGTCAGCGAACATCATTTCAATGAATTGAATATCAGTTCATCAATGTTAGTCTTGCTGGCGCACCTAGCAGGCGTTACTTCCACAATTCGATTAGGAACTGGAGCGGTGTTGCTGGCGTTTCATAACCCGATTCGAGTCGCGGAAGATATTGCCACATTGGATAATTTATGCAGTGGTCGGTTAATATTTGGAATTGCCAAAGGTGGACCCTTTCCGCAACAAAACAAGCATTTTGCCACAGCAGCGAGTGAATCTCGTCCGAAAATGTTAGAAGCGATCGCGATGATTCAGCAATTGTTATATGAAAGGGATGTCACCTTTAATGGGCAATATTATGAATGTGCAAAGTTGACAATTTACCCGAAACCATTGCAACCAAAAATTCCCGTCTTTGTGGCAACTGGGGATGATGAGGGGGTAGCCTTTGCTGCAAAAAATTCCTTCGGTTTGATGGGGGGACCGCCCTTTTCACTTAATAGATTGAAGAATACTGTTGCCAAATATCGTGCTTTGAATTCCAGCGGTGCTGAAAATCTCATGCTGGCACGCTTCTTTTTTGCGGCAAAGACATACGATGAAGCGGTGAATGAAGCGATGCCTTTTATCCGCAAATACAGCCTGAAAATGAAAGCCAATTCTGCCCAACTTATGCAAGGCAGCCTCAATCAACAAGTCAAACAATTTGACCGCGACAACATTTGTTTTGATGAAGACTATTTGATTGAGAATTCGATTATTGGTGATGTGGCTACTTGTCGCGACAAAATCAAAAAATTTCAGGATGAATTAAATATAGGCACGCTGGCACTCAAACCCTCGTCTTTTGACTTGCAAAAAAACCTAGAGAGTTTGACTCGCTACAACCAGGAGGTGCAAAATTATGTGTAAACCACCCTCATTACCTGCGGATGATTTACCGCCAATAGAGGTGACAAAACTTGATAAAATGCTGCATCAAGAGCTAGAACAATCTACTGGCAGATGCTTTTATCAAGCGTGCGATCGCATTACCCGCACATTACTCTCTAATTGTCATTGGTACATCACCACAAATGCCGATAGCCTGACTTTAATAATTGACAGTCCTGACATCGTATCTTACTGGCATATAGTCAGCAACATTCCTCAATTTGGCAATCGATTAGAACGATTTTCTAGTAACGCTAACATCCGCGTTTATCCCCCATTTGGCAAAGGGGGAGCGTTTGAAATTAGCGTCAAAGAAATCTCAGGTTATCGAGATTGGCTTTGAGACAAAGCTGTTATATTACTCCCTTACCACTCAAAGAATACCTAATTTAACGAACCGCCAAAATGCCAAGGACACAAAGGAAGAAAAAAGAGGATAGGTAATCTTAAACTGGGAAGGGAGTAATATATTGTAAAGACGTTCCGGCGGAACGTCTCTACGATGTTGCTAATAGCTAATGGCTTTTTGCGCTAACCAATCATACCAATTATTTAACCCTATTCCCGTTTCCGCCGAAACTTGAAAAATCTGAATTTGCGGATTGACTTGCTTTGCGTATTCTATACAGCGTTGCACATCAAACTTGACATAAGGCAGCAAATCAATTTTTGTCAAAATCATTATCTCACTAGCGCGGAACATATAGGGGTATTTTATCGGTTTATCTTCTCCTTCTGTCACCGATAAAATTACAACCTTTGCCTGTTCTCCCAAATCAAATAAAGCCGGACAAACAAGATTGCCAACATTTTCAATCATTACTATCGAATCCAAAGGTGGATTGAGTTGTTGCAAACCTTGTTCTACCATTGCTGCATCTAAATGACAGCCACTACCCGTATTTACTTGAACAACTTTGCAGCCAGTATCTTTGATTTTTTCTGCATCATTAGTAGTTTCTTGATCCCCTTCAATTACACTAAGAGACAATTGCTTTTTTAAATCATTGATTGTCCGAGTTAAAAGAGTTGTTTTTCCCGAACCAGGAGAACTGACTAAATTTAATGCCAGAATATTTCTACCTTTAAACCAGCCGCGATTTTGAGCAGCTATCAAATTATTTTTACCTAAAATTTCATGTTCTAATGATATAGTTCTGCCATGTATTTTGGCATGAATTTGAGATACTTCATTAATATCGTGACTGTGAGAATGGGTGACAACCTTTCCATCGGGTAACACATGAGTATGATGGTGGTGAGTTTCACTTTCAGGCTTAATAGCCACTACTGTACCAGTTTGCAAATTAGAAACTTTAGCTTCAGCATCATCAGAACAGCCGCAAGTTACACACATATTTCCTCTATCTCAATTTCTTTTATTTTTAATTCTTCGCCAGCAATTAAATCTAGTTGAAGGCTGCCACAACTACAAACACCAAAGGGCTTTTCTAGAGTAATTTCTGCACCACATTGACGACATTTTGCTAAACCGGGAGTTTGCAATATTTCTAATATTGCCCCTTCTAAAACTGTGCCTTGAGAACAAATATCAAAACAAAAAGATACGGCATCAGGCATAATAGCTGAAAGCTTGCCAATTTCTAATAAGACTCGTCGCACTTTTGCACCATTGGCGTATTCAGATACAATTGCTACGACATTTTGAGTAATTCCTATTTCGTGCATAAAACTCAGGCGATCGCTCTTTTTTTAAATCAGATGTAAGGTGGGTTAACGCAGTGTAACGCACCAGATAAATTAGGTACGTTACTATACATTAAGCTTGTATAATTAATAAAAAAATTACTTAATTCACCAACAAACTAACTTTTGATTGCTTAACTTTCACAAATCCTATCAATAGCCTTTTGATGAAAAAGTCCGATTGACTACAAATATCTATATAAAAACTTAATAAATTATATAAAATCATCATCATAACTTAACAAATACGTGGTAACTGATCGCCAACAAGCATATCAACAATGCGTTCAGCACCGAAAATAGTGTTTAATAATACAATTCCCGGAGGCGAGGAAATAACTTCACCGATAATACAAGCATCTTTTCCGGCTGGATGAGACTTCATAGCTGATAAAACAGTGTCCGCATTATCACCTTTCACCACTACAACTAACTTACCTTCATTCGCCAAATACAACGGATCTAAACCGAGAATTTCGCACACACCTTTTACTTCTTCACGCACTGGGATAGACTTTTCATCCAGACGAATTCCTACATTTGAACTAACAGCAAATTCATTTAATACTGTAGCTAAACCGCCGCGTGTTGCATCCCGCATTGCATGAACTTCGGGACAAATATTGAGAATAGTTTTAACTAAATCATGTAACGGCTGACAGTCACTTTCAATATCAGTATCTAATGCTAATTCACCACGAGCAATTAAAATTGCAGCACCATGATTGCCCAATTCACCATTAATTATTATCGCATCTCCCGGTTGAATATTGTGTGCCGAAATAGCAACTCCTGCTGGAATTACGCCAATACCAGCAGTATTAATAAACAACTTGTCTACAGCACCGCGCTGCACAACTTTCGTGTCACCTGTCACAATTTGTATGCCAATTTTTTGCGCGGCTATTTTCATACTTATAGCGACGCGCCGCAATATTTCTACAGGTAATCCTTCTTCTAAAATAACACTACAACTAAGATATAAAGGTTTAGCACCGCTCACCGCTAAATCATTTATAGTGCCATAAATTGCTAATTCTCCGATATCACCACCAGGAAAAAATAAAGGGTCTACAACATAAGAATCAGTGGTGAAAGCTAGTCTATCTCCGTGTTGCGTGAAACTTGCTAAATCAAAGCTTGCTTGGTCTTCTAATTGCGAGAGAATTGGATTATCAAAATTCCTGATAAAGATATCATCAATTAAATCGCGCATTGCTTTACCACCGCTACCATGCGCTAGAGTAATATGAGTGTCTCGCAGTTTACCCCGGCGAGGTACTTTTTGAAATAGAGGATTTTCCGCTGAGTTATTGGGAGAAAGTTTCATATTAAAATATTTTGCAAAATATCATTGAGTTTGTAGTATAGCGTTTCCTAGTCTGCTGAGGTACAAACTTATCTGCGTTCATCGGCGTTTATCTATCTTCATCTGCGGTTAATTCAATATAGTGGTTATCAGTTGGGTGCAATACATCAAAGAATTAAGGAACCGCAGATGAACGCAGATGGACGCAGATAAAGATAAATGGCATATAACCTCCTTTTTATCGAGAATTACCGCAAGCGGGGAGAGGTTCTTGAGATATTGTTAGCTGTGATTTGTCCGGTATATTTTTCTTCGCAACTTTAGAAAGACGACCATATTTGTAATAAGCTGCACAAGCACCTTCAGAAGAAACCATGCAAGTTCCAATCGGTGTTTCTGGGGTGCAAGCTGTACCAAATACTTTGCATTCCCAAGGCTTCAATACTCCTTTGAGAATTTCGCCACATTTACAAGCTTTATGGTCAGCAACTTTGAGATTAGGAATGGTATATTTAAGTTCAGCATCAAATTGAGCATACTTTGTCCGAATTTTTAAGCCCGAATTAGGAATTTCACCCAAACCGCGCCAATCAAAGTTTTCTCGTACTGTAAAAACTTCGTTTATAGCTTCTATCGCAACAATATTTCCCTGTTTTTCTACGATTCGATTATATTGATTCTCGACTTCACAACGATTTTCAACTAGCTGCTGTAATAGCATCCAAATTGATTGAAAAATATCTAAAGGTTCAAATCCAGAAATAACAATTGGCTTATGATACTGTTGAGAAATAAATTGATAAGGGTCTGTGCCAATTACCATACTGACATGACCGGGACCGATAAATCCATCAAGTTGTAAATCGGGATTATCTAGCAGTGCTTCCAATGCGGGAATCACGAGGACGTGATTGGAAAACATGCTGAAGTTGTGAATTTTTGCAGATGCTGCTTGTAAGATGGTAAAAGCAGTGCTGGGCGCCGTTGTTTCAAACCCAAGTGCGAAAAAGACAATTTCTTTGTCGGGGTTTTCTCTAGCGATTTGCAGGCTATCTAGGGGAGAGTAAACCATGCGAATATCTGCGCCTTTTGCCCTAGCTTGCAGTAAGCTGGTTGTGGAACCGGGAACCCGCATGGCATCACCAAAGGTGGTGAAAATGACGTTGGGATGTTGGGAGATAGCGATCGCATCATCTAATCTCCCCTTTGGCATCACACACACCGGACAACCAGGACCGTGAATTAATTCTATTGTGTCCGGCAAAATTTCTTCAATGCCATACTTAAAAATAGAATGGGTATGACCACCGCATACTTCCATTAATTTGATAGGCTTTCCTAAAATTTGACATAATCTTCCAATTTCGTGGAGTAATGCTTCAGCTTTTTGTGGTTCGCGAAATTCATCAACGTATTTCATATTAACTTTTAATTTTAGATTAATAATTTACTCGTAGTAAGCGCTTTAGCGCTTATTCCTAACCCATCGCTTCTGCTAACTCTTCCAATAACTTTAATGTTTCTGCCGCTTCTTTTTCATTAATTCGATTCATGGCAAAGCCAACATGAAGCAAGACCCAATCTCCAACACAAGATTCGGCGGGATGCTGTTCGTTAACGATGCAAGCAATATTAATTTGACGTTTTACACCACCAACGTTAACAATAGCTAGTTTTTGATTTATGTCGGTTATTTCTGTAATTTGACCGGGAATTCCTAAACACATTTTTATTGTCCTTGTAAAGAGAAACGAACCGCCAAAAAGCTAAGAACGCCAAGAGAAGAAAGAATTAAGGAATTATTTAGGGCTGTCATATTTAGAATATGACTTATGGATTTATTAATTTAGCGGCTGCTATAACAGCTTGTCCTAGTGATAAACCGCCATCGTTTGAGGGGACTAAACTGTGAGTTAGTACTTTTATTTCTAATGCTTCTAAGTGTTTAGTCACTTGCTGTAATAAAATATTATTTTGAAAAACTCCTCCGGTGAGAATGACTTGATTTATTACATTTTCTGTACGGAGATGTTTAACCATTTCTACAATGGCATTAGCTAAACTTTTGTGAAATTTAGCAGCGATGACAGGTTGAGAAATCTGTTGTTGCAAGTCGTGGAGTAAAGCTTGCCACATTGGGCGCGGGTCTATACAATAAATACTATCTAAAATGTCAACTTCAAAAGGATATATTTGCGTTTCTTCATAATCATTTAAGCTCTGGACATCGACTAAGGCTTCCATTGCGATCGCTGCTTGTCCTTCATAGCTGCATTCTTCGCGACAAATGCCGATAGCAGCAGCAACTGCATCAAATAAACGCCCGACAGATGAAGCTTGGGGAGAGTTAATTTCTTTTTCTATAAGCTGATTGAGAAGTTTGAGAGGCTTTTTGTCGAGAAATTGTAAGATTTCTAACTCACCGTATTTGTGTTTTAAATTATCCCAAGTATCGGTTGATATCAAGTGGGCATAGGTGTTACGCCAAGGCTGATAAATTGCTTGTTTACCTCCAATCATTGCTACTGGTTTAAATGTTGCTAGTCGTTTAAATTGGCGATAATCTGCTAACATAAATTCTCCGCCCCACAGTGTACCATCTTCGCCATAACCTAGTCCATCTAAAGCGATTCCTAAAACAGGGTTACTATCTAAAGGAATATTATTTTCTGCCATGCAAGCGGCAATATGGGCGTGATGATGCTGGATATTATAAACTTTTATTTTATTAGCGATCGCTAGTTCTTTACCTAGTTTTGTTGAAAGATATTCAGGATGTAGATCCACAGATATAATTTTGGATTTATGCTCAAATAAATTTAAATATAAATTTAGCGTATTTTGATAAGTGTTAAAAGTAGCAGCATTTTCTAAATCTCCTAAATGTTGAGAGAGAATAGCTTGTCCATCTCGCAATAGACAAAAGGTATTTTTTAACTCACTACCCATTGCTAATATATGAGGAACGTTGTTAAATCCTGGTGGTAAATTAATAGGTGTTGGTGCGTATCCTCTAGCGCGGCGAATTGTTTGCACTTTATCATCAACAACCCGTATCACCGAATCATCTACCCGGTTAACAAGTTCACGATCATGTAGGAGAAAATAATCTGCAATTTTCCCTAACTTTTGCCGCGCTTCTTCATTATCAATACATTGCGGTTCATCAGAAATATTGCCACTTGTTAAAACAATTGGACGATTCATCCGTTTGAGAATTAGATGATGCAAGGGCGTATAAGGTAGCATAAAACCGAGAGTATTTTGCCCAGGTGCGACGGAATATGCTATTTTGCGTTCCCCCGTTAGTCCCTTTATTTGCATTAAAACAATCGGTGCTGCGGGACTTTCTAATAATCCTTTTTCCTTTGCATTGGGAGTACAATATTCTTCAATGACCGTTATATCTCGCGCCATTAAAGCAAAGGGTTTATGGTAACGTTTTTTGCGATCGCGCAATTTTTGCACTGCTGTTTCCTGCGTAGCATCGCAAGCAAGATGAATACCACCTAACCCCTTAATTGCCACAATCTCGCCTTTTTGCAATAAGGTACAAACAGCATCAATATCATCCAGCATGGAGAACATGGAAGCGGTAATCGGCTTACCATCTGCACGTTCTAAAGTCACTTGGGGACCACAGATATGGCAAGCAATAGGTTGGGCGTGAAATCGACGGTTTTCGACATCGTTGTATTCCTTCGCACATTCTGGACACATAGGAAAAGCAGCCATGCTAGTATTATTTCGGTCGTAAGGAATGGCGCGAATAATACTCAAACGGGGACCACAATGAGTACAGTTAGTAAAGGGGTAACGATACCAACGGCTAAGAGGATTAAAAATTTCTGATTGACATTGCGGACAAGTAGCAGCATCAGGGGTAATTGCTGTTTTTACCGCATTACTAACACTCGTAGAAATGACAAAATCATTAAAGGTAAATTCACCTTGATAATAAGTTCGAGTTAGTTGATTAATTTTTGCTAAAGGAGGACATTCTTGTTGCAATCTTTGAACAAATTCTGTTATAAATTCATCACTTCCAGATACCCGAATTAACACACCTTGACCATCATTACAAACTTCCCCAAGTAATCCGCAAGCTTTTGCCAAACGATACACAGTAGGGCGAAATCCTACCCCTTGAACAGTACCATAAACTCTGATTTCTTCAATTGGCATAAATCTTTTTATTCACTGCGTCGTTATGTGAGATAATATCTATACTTCCATTTTCCAAATTAAAACTCGATTATTTCCAGAATCAGCGATGATCGCAGTATTGCCACATACTTTTATTCCATAACACCAATTTAAACTATCTCTCTTTGGCAATGCAAAATCGCGATTCTCACCTTTGGTTTGAAAATGTATTTGTCCAGCCAAAGCATCCGCAATGGCACCTTGCAAAGATATAATTGATTCTGGCTTTTTCCAACCCAATAAACGAGAATTAGCAGTATCCGCAACTAACAACCAATCACCACTAGCTGTCACACCATAAGGCATACTTAAACTGCTAGCGCTAGGAAAATAAACACCTTGATTTATTTCGACTAAATCAAAGTTTTTTTGTCCTAACACCACCGCACAAGGAGTATTATTTTCTGTTGGTATTCTTTGCCAAATCATTACCCGGTTATTACCCGCGTCAGTGACAACTAAATTGTCTCCCCAAATGGTGATATCATGACACCAACGCATACTTGATGCTGAGGGACTAGCACCACCATTTTCGTTACGCGATCGCATGTCTGGTTGTCCCAACACTAAATCCGCTGGTTGACCATTTTCTGACGGTAATTCATCCCAAATTAAAACCCGACGATTCCCCGTATCAGCAACAAACAACCTCCCTTGATAATAGTAAACACCATAACACCAATTTAAAGTGTTTGCTGCGGCTTCTTGCTTTCCCCGATTCGGTTCGTTGTCAATAAAATTAGCTTGACCTAACACCAAATCTGCCGGAACATTGTTATCTTCCGGCACATTTTTCCAAATTAAAACGCGGTGATTCCAAGCATCCGCTACTGCTAAACCTTCCCCACAAGCACAAATCCCTGTTGGGACACTTAAAGTTGCCCTTCCTGGTGTAGTTTTAGCATTTTGTCCCTCATGATTAAAGTCAGGTTGTCCAATTACCCAATCCGCAGGTTGATTGTCTGTAGTGGGTAAATTTCGCCATCCTAATAAGCGATGATGTCCCGTATCTGACACCCACAAAGAACCAGTTTCGGATAGCAAACATGCACCACGCGGCGCGAACATTGTTGTGGAACTCGGTGCTAGAGGTATTACTAATGTCTCTGATTCAATACTATTACCTAAAATTACTTTCGCACCAGTAAACGACAGAGGTAATCTTTGGGCAATTTCTGTTGCTTCTCGCTTTAATTTTGATGTTCGAGTAATTTTAATTGGGCTATGCATCAATTTTTTTAGATTTTCAATAGGAGTTGCACAAAAACTTTATCACCCTTAATCTTTACAGGATACGACTGTAGAGAAACATCAGGCGCTGTTAAACATTCTCCTGTATCTAACCTGTACTGAAATCCGTGAGAAGGACAGGTGAGAATATCATTTTCAACTGTACCCTCATCTAAAGGAAAAGCTAAGTGAGCGCAAGCATTTTTGTAACAGGTTATCTTAATACCTTGACGATGTAAAATCAGCGAGTTACCTGCAAAGTTAACTGCCAATACAACAGATTCCGGAACTTGATCAACAGTTGTTAGCTTAACCCAAGGAGGATTTCTATTTTGAGAAAATGGACTGGTTAAACCAGAGTTAGCACTATGAACAATAGGTTTTTTATCGACGGCAATAACTTTGGTAATCTCTGGACAATATTTTTTAATAGCTTGTTCAATTCCCTGAGATAAAGTTAAAGTTGAAGAAGGACAATGACTACAAGTTCCGATGAACCTGACCTCAACTGTATCTGGTAATTTAATTGCTACTAATTCCACATCACCGTTATGACTTTTTAAGCTAGGACGAACTTCATCAATGGCTGTTTGAATGCGTTGTGATAAAGGCGGTTTTGGCGATTTTACGAGTTCGTGATATAGCAGTACTCCGTACACTACTTCATCATCTACTGCCTGACGTAAAGCGGAAATTGATTCTTCTTTTTTTAAGCTTTTAATCAACCGCATTAAAGCTACTTTATGTAAAGCTTCAATCGCTCTTTTCAGCCCCACTACTACACAGCGCTGGCTTTCATCCCACTCAGCTACAATTGCTTCAAAGCGGTTGATTTCTTGAATTAATTCCTCAAGCTTGGTCATTATTTATTGGATAGTGGATAGTTGTTAGTCGATAGTGGATAGTGGATAGTTGTTAGTTGTTAGTGGATAGTGTATAATTTTTGGCTGTTAACCGTCAACCAACAAACAAGAACTATCCACCAACAATTAACAACTCACTTCGTTTTAAAATCTTTAAGTAAAAATGGCATGATTGCGCCAGTCAATAAGCTAGTTACTATTATTGGTAGCCATAAGGGAACGTTGACTTGGGCAATTGATACCAACAATAACAAACCTATCACAGTGCCTATTGTAGTTTGCTGGATAAAATACATAGGATCGCGTATTAGCTTTCCTTTGAGAAATAATTTAAGAGAAAACCAGCCCATCTCAAACATAATTACTCCTAGAAATTATTCAAGTAATTTAGAAGAACTAGCCCTATAAATACCGCTGGAATCACACCAGCCGGTCCTAATAATCCACCAGTCATTGCGGCTAATTCATAACCTAAATCTTTGCCAGCTAAAAGTATGCCGCCAATCGCACCCCCAACTATAGATAAACCTGCTGCTATTGCTAGCCATACTAAGGATGTAATTAAGTTAATGTCACCAGACAGCAAGCTTGAGAGAAAATCTGTCATTCTATTTCTTCCTTTATTGAAAAATGAGAGTTATTCTTTAATACTTCTATCTCGACTTCTTGCAAAGCTTGGGTGACAATTTCTGCTTGTTCTATTTGTTCGTGCTGTTGAAATATTTCCCTAGCTTCTTGATAGTAATCACGAACTCGCAACAGATTTTTATAATTCCCGGCTTCTGCTTTTTCTGGGTCATCTGGTAAGTTGAATAAGGCATTAGCTTTGTTAGAAATTGTGTTGGCGTATTCTAAGGGTGTATCTTTAGCAGATCGCACTTTTAATGCCTCGTCATAAGCAGCGATCGCTCGGAAAATATTTTCTAGTGGATGCGAACTCGGTAAATATTGCAGTGCGTTGCCTAAGTTATTCTGTAACATCGCATATTCTCTGGGGTGGTCAATCAGCTTGATGTGCTTCAATGCAACCTCAAATGACTGCACAGCCAACCCTTGACGCAAGTATTCTCTTTCTGATGCTAAGGGCATAGAAAGGTAAGCGATCGCTATATTGTTGTATAAAATCGCATACTCTTGTGGGTAATCCTGCCAGGTAAATACCCGCAAAGCCTCGTGATAAGCTTGGATGCTATCTGTCGTCCGCGCCAAATTGAATGGCACTAAGGACTGCAACACCAACCCCAAATTCATCTGCACTTCTGCTACTTCCTCAGGTGAGGCAAATTGTTGCAAAATTGGCAGCGCTTCTTCATAACCTGCTTTCGCTTGGAGTAGCAATTGCGACCCAACATCCGGAATTGTCTGTAAGCCGAGTGCCATTCCCGCATTAGCGCGGGCTTTGAGGAGAGGATAATCATCAGCGCACAATTCATAAGCCCGATAATACAGCCCAACCGCATTTCGCAAATCTTGGGCTGTTTTAGGCTGTTTCAGAAAAGATTGCGCCATCGAAATCAGCATTTCGATTTTTTCTTCTGTCGTTGCTGATTCCGATGCGATCGCCGCGATCGCCGCTTTCACAGCTGAATCTGTAATACTAGGGGTCATCACCACTCTTTTATTGTCAGTTCGGGAATTGAATCTTTCAACGCCCACAAGACATGGAGACGCATTTGTTCTTGCGTGTCTAATCAAGGGTTATACAAACTGCACCCTTGTGTTTTCCCCCGATATTCAAAGCTGTTTCCGATCTCTCCTCACCACTCTTTATCTACACCTTTTCCTTCGTTTGTTACTTTCCCTCTGGGCTGAGGAAAAGCCGCAATTTCAATTACCAAGTGTTTTCGCACTTATAAAGAATGAATTCTCCTTCCATTCAATTAGTCAATTTTCTGGAGCTACAAAACACTCTATTGTTAGAAGCATAGAGGAAAATTGCATTGTTTGACGTTATTTTTAAACATTTTCCATATATCTTAATACTTTTATTTTTTATTGATTGTCAAAGAAATCAAATATTAATTTATATATTTTGTAAATTTATATATTACTTGTTTTGTATACATGCAGTACATTTATTATTTCCAGAATAAATTATTTTTGGTATTAGCTTTATATAACAAGCCTTTTATCTATATGTTTTTTTATTTTAATGGTCAGTATGGTGATGATTGCGTTTTATATTTTATTACTGTTTAATTAAAAAATCTGTTCCAACGAGAACTTTTTCCAAATATCAAATTGTATTTATCTAATACAAAAAATAAAATCTTATTTAATCACATTCAACGCAGGTAAAAACTACCTAATATTGAAAAATAGACGTTTGAAAATAGGTGATGCCTGACAAATTTCGTTGCGCGAAAGGATAAAGTATGAATAATGAAAAATTTTATACTTTATCCTGTTTTAGTTGTTTGAATTAGGCATGGTAAACAACATAGACAATATAACTGATGACTAACTTACTATGGCTACAAGGTGGTGCTTGTTCGGGCAACACCATGTCATTTCTAAACGCTGAAGAACCCACAGCTTGCGATTTAATTGCTGACTTTGGCATCAACATACTTTGGCATCCATCTTTAGGGTTGGAACTAGGTACAAACTTGCAGAACTTGCTGTGGGATTGCATTTCTGGGAAAATTCCCCTAGATATTCTCGTATTTGAAGGCAGCGTCATCAACGCTCCCAACGGTACGGGAGAATGGAATCGGTTTGCTGATCGCCCGATGAAAGACTGGTTAAACGACTTATCCAAAGTCGCCAACTTCGTCGTAGCGGTAGGAGACTGTGCCACCTGGGGAGGAATACCCGCAATGTCACCCAACCCCAGCGAATCTCAAGGATTGCAATTTCTCAAACGTCAAAAAGGCGGCTTTTTAGGGAAAGATTTTCATTCATTATCAGGATTACCCGTTATCAACATACCTGGATGTCCCGCACACCCCGATTGGATAACGCAGATATTAGTAGCGATCGCCACAGGAAGAATCGCTGACATCAGCTTAGATGAATTGCATCGTCCGGAAACCTTCTTTAAGAGTTTTACCCAAACAGGCTGTACTCGCAACGTCCACTTTGCCTACAAAGCATCAACTGCCGAATTTGGTCAACGTAAAGGATGTCTCTTTTACGACTTAGGCTGTCGCGGACCCATGACCCATTCTTCCTGCAACCGCATTTTATGGAATCGCGTCTCATCCAAAACCCGCGCTGGGATGCCTTGTATAGGTTGTACAGAACCAGAATTTCCCTTCCACGACCTGAAACCGGGAACCGTATTTAAAACCCAAACCGTCATGGGAGTTCCCAAAGAATTGCCCACAGGAGTCAATAAAAAAAACTACGCGTTGTTAACAATGGTGGCAAAAGATTCAATGCCAGCTTGGGCAGAAGAAGACTTTTTTACAGTTTAATTCGTAGTAAGCGCTGAAGCGCTTAAAAGTATTTCAAAGCACTAAAGTGCTTACTACAAAGGAGAAAAAATGACAATCAAAACATTAGATATTTCTCCCGTTGGGAGAGTGGAAGGCGATTTAGATGTGCGCGTAGAAATCGATGATGGACAGGTAGTAAATGCCTGGACTCATGCCGAACTATTTCGCGGATTTGAAGTTATTCTACGCGGCAAAGACCCCCAAGCCGGATTAATTGTTACACCTCGCGTTTGCGGCATTTGTGGTGCTTCTCACCTCACCTCCGCTGCTTGGGCGTTAGATACAGCTTGGGGAACAGAAGTTCCCCGCAACGCTATTTTGGCGAGAAACTTAGGTCAAATTGTCGAAACAATTCAAAGCATCCCGCGCTACTTTTATGGTCTATTTGCTATCGACTTGACCAATAAAAAGTATCAGCACAGTCGCTTTTATGAAGAAGCTTGTAGACGCTTTGCCGCTTTCACAGGTAAATCTTATGAAATAGGCATTACAATTTCTAGCAAACCTGTAGAAATTTACGCTTTATTTGGCGGACAATGGCCCCATTCTAGTTACATGGTTCCTGGTGGCGTAATGTGTTCCCCCACATTAACAGATGTTACCCGCGCCTGGTCAATTTTGGAATATTTCCGCACTAATTGGTTAGAACCAGTTTGGTTGGGTTGTTCTTTAGAACGCTATGAACAAATTAATACTTATGATGACTTTATGGCGTGGCTAGATGAAAACCCAAATCATGCAAATTCTGACTTAGGTTTTTATTGGCGAATGGGTTTAGAAATCGGTTTGGATAAATACGGTGTTGGTGTTGGAAAATATGTCACTTGGGGATATTTACCTCACGAAGATAGATACCAAAAACCGACAATTGAAGGGCGAAATGCTGCCACAATTATGAAGAGTGGTGTGTATGACAGCTTTACTGATACTCATGTTTTAATGGATCAAAGCTTCACCCGCGAAAATACAATTCGCTCCTGGTATGATGAAGGAACGGCAGACGTTCACCCCTTCGATCGCACGACCAAACCAAGCCAAAAAAATACCAAAGACTTTGACAAGGCTTATTCTTGGTCAAGCGCTGTCACCCACGCACAATTTGGACGTTTGGAAGCAGGACCTCTGGCGCGTCAGTTAGTCGCAGGTGGCAAACATGGCGAATCTTGGCAACACCAGGACGGCTTTATTTTAGATGCATTCAAGCAAATGGGCGGTGCGAATATCCATATCCGTCAGTTAGCACGAGTTCACGAAATTGTCAAGTTATATCGCCAAGCCGAACACTGTTTGCGTGAATTTAAGTTAAATGACCCCTGGTACATTAAACCCCAAGAAAAAGACGGACGTGGTTGGGGTGCAACTGAAGCGTCGCGGGGTGCGCTGTGTCACTGGGTCGATATTGAGGGAGGCAAGATTAAGAATTATCAAATCATGGCTCCCAGCACCTGGAATATTGGACCCCGCGACGGTGAAGGATTGCGCGGACCCATTGAAGAAGCTTTGGTAGGAACACCGATTTTCGATCCTACCGATCCGGTGGAAGTGGGACATGTGGCGCGATCGTTTGATTCTTGCTTAGTTTGCACCGTTCACGCTCACGATGCGAAAACAGGTGAGGAATTAGCGCGTTTCCGTACTGCGTAAGCCGTCGTAAAGACGTTCCAGTGGAACGTCTCTACAGTATGTGTGATAAGCCTGTCATGGTATGACATCTTCAAGAAGTCGGGAATCTGACCAACCTAACCCCTCATAGTTTGGCAGAACCTGTGAACGAAAAAACATTGAAATTTACACGGGTATTATTGTGACTGAATTGGCATTACACAATCATCTTTCTCATCTTCCTGAAGAAGCACTGCAAGAGTTTACAGAATGGTGTGTTCTAGAGCTTGCAAAAGAAGCGGGATATAAACTTACTCCAGATAGAAGTAAGTTAGATAAATTATCCACAGGAGACTATATTTATCAACTTGTGGATCAATTCATGAAAGTTAAACCAGACCCAATTAGAACTGGTTTAGCAGGAGCGATCGCCGGTAAGCAAGCCGACAATCACGCTTTATCAGGTACAGCGGCTATAGTCGATTTTGTTTCACTTTATATTAGGTATTTACTTCCTAAAGAAGGTAGCGAACAAGAAAAGGCGGAAGCAATTTTAAGTCAAGCATCACAACAGCAGTTTGAGAAACTATCTCAAATTGCTAAAAAATATGATGTAGAAATTTCCAGCTAAACCACTTCATCTTTTTGATTATCTCTCGTTACCGGCAGTCCAATACGAACGATAAACAAGATTCCGGACTTCTTTAAGAATACTGCTGGCGATTGTAGAGACGTTCCGCCGGAACGTCTCTACGAGGTTTTTTAATCAAATGAGGGGTCAGACCTACCATTCGCAATAGCTGTATCCTTAGAGAAGTTGGGAATCTGAATCAAAGTCAGAAACCCGATATAAAAGCGATCGCCTGAACAAAAACTGCTTACACGGGTGAATATTGATTTAAAATGGTTTTACAATAAACTTAAATTTAATAGTAATATCAATGGACGCTCTAGTAGAAAAATTGGATACAAAATTGCGCCAGTGGCAGCCTGATATTGCTGAACGGGTACGCCAATATATAGAAGAAATAATTGAAGTTGCAGATCAAGACGCGCTGGACATTCTACGTTCAAGAGTTGTTGAGCAAGAAGTTTTGGACTTGTTAGATGAACCTGAACACCGTAGATATAGCGTTTCCTAATAAGCGTAAGGTACAGTTTAACCTCGCCCCGATAAAGCATAGCTTTATCTCCCCTCTCCTTACCAAGGAGAGGGGTTGGGGGTGAGGTTTTGATATGTACTTCATGCACCTGACAATCGCTATAAACTCTTTGCGCGAAACTTAATTATTAAGAACAAAAATATTATCCTATGCTCACAATTATTGGTTGTGGTAATCTTAACCGCAGTGACGATGCGGTAGGCGTAATAATTGCTCAACGCCTACAGCAATATCTTACCAAACATCCTCATCCTGATGTGCAAATTTACGACTGTGGCACCGCCGGCATGGAAGTCATGTTTCAAGCACGAGGTAGCAAAGAATTAATAATTATTGATGCAAGTTCAACGAATTCCGAACCTGGTGCAGTATTTAAAGTTCCTGGAAAAGAATTAGAAACTTTACCGGAACCCAGTTATAACTTGCACGATTTTCGTTGGGATAATGCTTTAGTCGCTGGTAGGAAAATCTTTAAAGATGACTTTCCTTTATTGGTGACAGTTTACCTAATTGAAGCGGAAAATCTTGGCTTCGGACTAGAATTAAGTCCCGCTATCAAACATTCTGCTGATGTGGTTTTTGAAGAAATAACCACAATCATCAAGCAAAAAGTTGAGCTATTTTAGATTTATTAGTCAAGAGTCAAGAGTCAAAAGTCAAAAGTCAAGAGTCAAAAGTCAAAAGTCAAAAATTATCTCCCTTGTCCCCCTTGTCTCCCATGTCCCCCTGTCTCCCCTTCTTTGCTTCAGCATCAAGCCCAATCTTTGTAAACTGATAATTCATCTACCCTCATTTCAAAAGGCATTCCCTGGCTTTCTGGGGGACAAACGCGAATTTTAGCACTGCTGACAATTTTATGTAGCAATGTCGCCATTGGTACAATTTTTTGTAACACACGCCAGTTAGTAACTTGGTCTGGACATTCAATTACCAAAGTTAAAGCATTAGCATGGGTTGTGACATACCATCGACAACTAGATAATAATTTTTGAATACAGCGATCGCAATCTTCATAAAAGTACTTGCTAATAGAATATTCTAATTGCTGGCGCAGTATAATATCTGCTGATGTGGGTTGAATTGGACGTGAATCTTCATTCTGCCAGAAATAGTTTGTCATAGTTGTGCCTCTTTATTTTTTCCAGTTATATGCCAATTGCCATTGCGTAAAGGACATCTTTATCTGTCTCTAGAAATTCTTGAGTTTCATCGTCATAATAAGCACCAATTCCACTACAATTAATTCCCCAATAATTACTTACTAGATACAGCCTTTGTCCTAAAAAACCAGCCATTTGCATGGCAGTTTGATAATTTGTATAGTTGGAAACAAAAAACCAAGTTACTGCACTAGATGAAGCGATCGCCTGATTAACGCACAAGTAACCTGTCTTCTCACTGAAATTACCCTCCTTGACTAAATCCGTTCCTTTGTATAACCCTGATGACATTCCCTCGACTCGATGGACAACCGCGTAAATTTCGATTTCCTCAAAACTTTCTGTCGGTATCGCTTGCTTAATTTGCTGCAAAATACTAAAATAAAGTTCCTGGGAAATAGATTGTTTTTCAAAACGCCTAATTGAGCGTCTGTTCCAAACAGCTTGAGAAAATCTATCCTTATCAAAGTTCAATTGAGGATGCTTGATTTCTTGCTGACAACTTTTTTGCAAAGCTGTTTCTTTATAAGCTTCTTCAATGAATTGATTCTGTTCAAAATAATCAGTTCCACAAACAAAAGGGACTTTCAGTCTTAAGCGTCGAACCTTCTTCTCTTGAACTTCTCCGGAAATCGCACAAGCAGTAATAAACTCTTTATTCTCAAATCCTAAATCTGCATTGAGAGCGAGTTTATCAAAATCGAAAACTAGTTGTATATCTCTATCGTGAAGAAAAGCTGAAGCTGCGATCGCACCCAAATGGTGTCCGCTATCTAACCAACAATACCTGATGCTCCTGTCTTTATATTTCCAACTAGACCTATAATAGACACAACTAATTAAAAAAATGAATCCGATGATACGATTATTCGGTAAAATATAACCCTCTAATCCATCATCAATTAATTCATAGATAAGTACCAGACAATTATTCTCAACTTCTAGATGATAGATTCCATCTATCATTCCCTGTATTCCGCGAATCTGCACGTAAACCTCAGTCGGATATAAAGCACCTGCTGATGGATTCACTCGCAATTTATCGACAGTATTTTTATACGTCTTTTCGAGGGTAATGGCACTCGTTAACCAGAGAAAAGAATGGATAGAATTATTGAGAAAATCTAGACTTATTCGGCGATAAAACTTTGGATAAAATTTAAAGGAAGACGGTTGAGTTGACGAATCTACATAATTTGGATCGATTTGCACTGATAAGTAAGAATGCTTAGTAGCATCGTGATATGCTTTCCCTGTCATCTTATTTACTTGCATTTTTCAAAATCCTTAAAACGTCTACGTTGCTAGCGAAATCTACGGCTTTATAGTCGTCTAAATTTTTCAACTCTAGATTGGGGTGATATTGCAAAAGCAACTTCACAACTTCTGTTTTTCCGGCTGATGCTGCGTACATCAAAACAGTTGCACCATTATCATTTTGGTTGTTGATGTTAATTTTCGCAGCCAGCAATAAACGAATTAAATCGTAGTGATTGCCAAAACAAGCAAACCACAAAGCATTGTTATTGTCGTTATTTGTGGCATTAATATCTGCCCCGGCGTTAATTAGTTCTTCAACTACTGCGTAAACTCCTTCTCTTGTCGCTTTCATCAAAGGCGTATCGCCATTTTCACCACGCTGATTTAAATTGTTTGAATCGTAGCCGTTAGCTGTCATCCATTGGCTTGTAGTTGCGCTCAAATTAAAGCTATTTGGTTGAGTCATAATTACTCCTTTCTTGGGTTATGAGAAGGGCGAATATAATTTGAATCTACACAGACAAAACCCGCCTATGCGGGTTTCAAAGCCACAATTTTCTATTAGTCCGCGTAGGCGGACTTCGTTCGTTTAGCCGCGATTTTAATCGTCGGGGCTTATTACCGAAAAGCTAAAATTGCCTCTATCAAATGATGAGTGATGGGTAGACTATCAACTACCATTGCAGCGCACAGCAACATCATGTAGAGAATTGAGTAGAGAAAAAGCGATCGCGCGAATTGTTTATCATCTGGATTGTGCAACAGCGTCCAAGCTTTCATAATAAAAATCGCCCCTAAAATAAAGGCGATCGCACCATAAATTACCCCCGAAGCGTGAAGAGGATAAATTAATAAAAACGTACTGGGAATAACCACCAAAGTGTATCGCCAAATCTGACGAGCCGTGGCAATATTATCAGTAACCACCGGCAACATAGGCACACCCACCTTGGCATATTCATCGCGGATCATTAACGCCAATGCCCAAAAATGAGGAGGTGTCCACAAGAAGACGATCGCAAAAATCGTCCATGCTGTCCAGCTTAAGGTATTTGTCACCGCTGCCCAACCCACCAACGCTGGAATTGCACCTGCTGCGCCGCCAATGACGATATTGTAGGGAGTATGGCGTTTGAGCAAATGGGTGTAAATGCCCACGTAGAATGCGATTCCAGACATCGCTAACAAAGCACTTAACAGATTAACAAATACTGCCAGCACCGAGAAAGAAATACAGGCAAGAGCGATCGCAAATATGAGAGCATGTAATGGCTGCACGCGACCAGAAGGCATCGGTCTATTGCGCGTGCGTTCCATTTCATAATCAATATCACTATCGTAGATACAATTGATTGTCTGAGCGCTAGCAGTGGCACAAGTACCACCAATCATGGTTAGTAGCAGCAATAACGGGTCTAATTTTCCTTCTGAGGCGATCGCCATACTAGCACCCGTAGTAATCAGCAGCAGCGGAATAATCCGGGGCTTTGTTAGCTGATAGTAATCTTGAAAAACTTGTAAAACATTTTGATAGTGGCGTTGTGCCGTCGTCCCATTCATAAGTTCACGAATTCCTCAATTGTGGAAAATATCCGTTATTTCATGTCCGACAAATCACATATATTGTAGAGACGTTCCGGCGGAACGTCTTTACGACAGATGCAATGTTTTTATTAATGGTAATAATGAAGCGGACATGATATTATTTCCTGATAGACATCGACCGAATTTAAATATGCCTTATCTAGAACCCATAGAGACGTAGCAATACTACGTCTCTACATTCTTTTTCACTTCTTGTGTCTAATAGCTAAAACTCCACTCTTGCACTTAATTTTTCCTCAGTCCGCGCAGGCGGACTTTGTTCGTGTAGCCCCAGGCTTCCAGCCTGAGGGCGAATAATACGCGACATCATAATCAGCCACTATTAACAACGCGCACATAAATAGCACAAGCGACATCCTTATCTATTTGCCAGCGCCTGTTTCCTACTTTGATGACAACAGAAGGGAGTTTCTCTTCTAAAGTGATGATAGTTCCTGGCACCACTTCCATTGATACCAGTTTTTTTAAAACAATTTCGTCCTGATTTTTACAGAAAGTGACAATTCCTTGTTCTCCCTCCTGCAACAATATTAATGAAGATCCAGTAACATCAAATGGAGTAAACATGTACATTACGTAGTGAGCGCTTCAGCGCTCATAATTACGAGCGCTGGAGCGCTCACTACAAAAATAAAAATAAATATAATTAAGAAGCCATAGCTTTAAAAAAGCTACGACTTCAACATTAGGCGAGACTAAAAAACAATCAACACGTTAGACCAAATATGGTTCTTGATGAGTGCGAATCGTGCAATCAGAACGTGGATAGGTAACACAAAGTAGAGCGAATCCTTTCTCCATCTGCTCATCATCCAAGAAAGATTGGTCAGATTGATCTATTTCACCTTCAACAACTTTGCCAACACAACTAGAGCAAGCACCTGCGTGACAAGAGAAAGGTAATTCAATACCATTTTCTTCTGCGGCGTCTAAAATGGTAGTCTCTTCGTCAACTTCAATTGTTGTGTCAATTTCTTGCTTTTTGTTGATTAATCTAACTTGGTAACTAGCCATTTCGTGATTCTCCTCAGATTTTAATACAATCAGGTTTGATGACTCCACAAAAGTGGGATTTAAAACTTCCTACTTGTGTAGTTGTTTAAGATTCAAAATCCAAACTACCCAATCTAAAATTATGATCAGATATGGGTTTTATCAGTTGAGATTTTGAATTTTTTTAGCTGCAAGGTACAGCCTCAGGCGTACAGTCACCAGCTTTAAATGACTTACCACAACTACAGTTATCAGTTGCATTGGGATTGGTAAACTTAAAGCCGCTTTCCATTACACCGTCGATGAAATCGATTACCACACCTTCTAATAAAGGCGCACTTTTCGCATCAACATAAAGCAGCACTTTACCTTGGGAAATCACCAAATCATCTGGTTGTGGTTTGCTGGTGATCTCAATTGCATACTCATAGCCACTGCAACCGCCATCTTTAACAGATAGGCGAACACCTTTAGTTGCTACTGTATTGTTATCGGGTGTAGAACCCAGCAGAAATGTTCGCAGGCGAAATTCTGCTTTTTCTGTCAAAGTAACAGTCATCAAATCTCCTGATAAGTTGCGATTAATTGTTCTGATAAAATGTCTTTGGTGCGGAAGGATTGGGCTTTCTCCAGTCCCTAGTCTCTAGTCCCCATACTGGTAGTTTCCATATCTTGGGACTGCACATATCGCCAGGGTGCGTTGTTACCACACACAGGACAAGAGCGATCGCGGTGAGAACGGCGCTTGGCAAATTCCATCCTGGTAAAATCTATAGTCAGCAATTGCGACAACAAAGGCTGACTAAACCCAGTGATCAACTTGACAGCTTCCAGCGCTGTGAGACAAGCCAATGTCCCAGAAACAGCACCCAAAACAGAAAAACCACGGCGATCCCAATCAGGTTTTTCCGGAAACAGACAAGACAAACAAGGAGTCACACCAGGAATAATCGTTGTCAGATAAGCCTCCATCCCGTCCATAGCCGCTTCTACCATCGGTTTGCGCCACCGCACGCAAGCTTCATTGAGCAAATTGCGCTCCGTAAAATTGTGAGCGCAATCGAGAGCCATATCTGCCGATTGCACCAGCGCATCCACATTTTCCGGGGTGATATAATCATGAACTACTTCCACTTGGACATCAGGATTAACGGCTTGCAAAGTCTCTTGTGCTTTGAATACCCTCGGCTTACCTACCCAATCATCCGTCATGAGAACCTGACGATTCATATCATCAAGTCGCAGATCGCCACCCCGGACTAGGATTAGTTTTCCGACACCCGCTACTGCTAAATAAAGCGCTGCCGTACCACCCAATCCCCCCACACCTGTAACCAGAACACTCGCTGACTTAAGGCGCTTCTGAGCCAGTTCGCCAAAATTAGGGAGCATCATTTGGCGGCTGTAACGTTCTAACTCGGTAGGCGTCAGGTTAACCAATTTTTACCTCCTAATCAGACGTGATTTCTGTCAGCGTGACTACATTTTTCTGCTTATCGTTAAACACCTTGAACAACTTTTGTTCTTGGGGTGTTGATTCCTCAAATAACTGATAAGCTTTTTGCAAAGCCTCACAATATTGCTTTAGTTTATCTTCAATACTCAAATCAGGAGAATTGCTATCAATTTCCTTCATGTATTGAGAAAACTTTTTTAAAATATGCAAACGATTCACATTTACAAATTTTTGGTCATAAGGGAGTTGGAAAAATTCAAAATACTCCTCTGCATCGACAATTTTATTGAATTTTTCAAGATTGGTGTTCATTTTTGCTGCTCCAATTTATTTACTCGTTGCTTCAGTTCATCTAACTGACGATATATTTCATAAGTACTCGCAGCAACATCCATAAGTGTTTTGTAATCTGTGGGTAAACCCTCAGCTAAATCGTGCAGATCCATCTTCATTTGACCTGCTTTACTATTGAGGCGTTTAATTTGAGTTTTTAGCTCCTCAACACTTGTTTCTTCCACTTGCGCCATAAGCATCTCCATTTATAGAAATCCCTTTCGTAGAGACGTTCCGGCGGAACGTCTTTACTCCTAATTCCCGTAAGACGTTCCAGCGGAACGTCTCTACCTAATTCCCGTAAGACGTTCCAGCGGAACGTCTCTACCCCTAATTCCTGTACAGACGTTCCAGCGGAACGTCTCTACCTAATTCCCGTAAGACGTTCCAGCGGAACGTCTCTACCCCTAATTCCTGTACAGACGTTCCAGCGGAACGTCTCTACTTCTTACACTTGGCTAGCTTCGGGAAAAGTTTTCGCTAATTCCAGACCTTTAGCTACTAGTTGTTCTCCTTCTTCTGCTAACTTTTCTAAAGAGTCAAAGCCAAAGCGGTGAGCATCTCGCAAAGCTCTTTTCACCAGCAAAAGACGACCAGAAAATACTAGCACCCAGCCAAATCCTTCGTGGTTCAAATCAACCACAACTTGAGAAATGAGATTTGTTTCTTTTTCAATACTGGCGGCTATCGCTCGAAAAAATACCATAATCCGGGCTTGAGTTGCCGGATCAACTTCACCTTCAAGAGAGATTTCGCGTTTCTTTTGTTTAGTGACAACAAAAGGTTTCAAAATCAAATCATCAGTCCAATTACGGTAAAATCCATAGCTATCTTGACCACGGATTTGGCTGATTAATGTCTTCAGGAAAGGTGTGTTTAAAATCTCACTTTGAGCAGTTCCATTAAGACTGTTGTTTATGGTCATACCTTTGCTTCCTCTTCCAATTCATCTTCAAAATTAGAGGTTTTTTGTTGTAAGGCTTTACGCAGCCAAGGTGGGGGATTTCCTTTGAGAGTTGTCACCAACTTATTCAACACCTCAGCAATCTCTTCTTCTTCCGATCGCGCTTTAATTGGTGTGACATTTTTCTTGATTAATCGAGCTGCTGCACTACCACCGATCGCCGTCACATAAACAATCGTACAATCAGCTAAAGCCTCAAGCTTTGGTGCTAATTTATCCTCATTTCCATCTTCTTTCAAATCACCCGCAAACTTCAGAGTTTCGACAAATTGATATCCATCATCAGAGATTTCATAAACATCAATTTCCTTTGTCGAACCAAAGTGAGCATTAATATGAACTCTATCACTAGTCGTGAAAGCAATTTTCATTCCTTCTCCTCATGTTTGGTGGTAATTGCGCTCTTAGTAATTGAGAATTGGTAACAGGAGAATGCTATTGCCGATTACCAATTACCAGAAAAATGTTTTGCTTTTTCTTCTTCCTGTTCTAAAAACAGATTGCCAATATCAAACAAAAGCTGCATAGTGCCTCGATAACCAACTTTGGTAAACTGACCATTACCCAAGCGGTCATAAATGGGAATACCAAGACGATAAAGAGGAATATCGAGACGTTTAGCGATCGCTTTCACATTCGAGTTACCCATCAGCAAATCAGAACCTACGGCTAATTCCTCAAAATCTTCCAAATCACCGATGGTCACATTTTTTACTGGCATTTTTTCTAATAAAGGCGATCGCGTTGTCGTCACCGCAGCATGTACTTGCGTCCCCATCGATTGCAGAAAACGCACTATAGACCAAAGTAAATCCGGTTCCAATGCCAAAGAAACACGCTTCGCACCAAAATAAAAGTGTGTATCTAACATTGCATCTTGTAACTGACGGCGTTGGTGACGATATTTTTCTGGTACACTAATACCACTAAGGTCTGACAAAGCTTGTAAAAACTCGTCCATCGCTTCCAAACCAGTCAGTTCAGTAAACAACTCATAGGGTATAGCAAACCGTTGTTGTAAAATCTCTGCTGCACCCCTCATACTCTCACCCAGCGCTAAAGTAAACGCCGAACTACCTATTTCTCGCAATTCTGCTAGAGTCGTACCACTACCTGTTATGGCACTATAAGAATCATCTAAGTGACCATCTAATGAAGCGGAAAGATCGGGTACAAAGATAGGCTTTAGTCCAAAGGCAGTGACAATTTCTTTTACTTCCTGTACATCCCCTGGTGTGAAAGCAGAACCCGCCAAAATCGTGATTTGGTCTGGTTTGGTGATACCTTCAGTGGGAACTTCTCTTACTATACTTTCAACGGCAGCAGCAAAACCGTCTTGTAGCGCACCTTTAAAATCTGGTGTTGGGGCAAAAACGATCGCCAGATAATCCAATTCTGGATGACGTTTGCGGATTTCCTTCAGAAAACCCTCAATGTCATCCCCTCTGGTTTCCGTCAAACCAGTGCTACATAAACCGATAATTTCTGGCTTTGACTTCTCCACCAGCGTCAAAATTGCCTGTTCTACATTCTCCTCACCACCTAAAATGGTAGTGACTTCCGTCATCGCTGTCGTCGCAAGGGGAATCGCTTCCCGGAAATGTCGCACCAAAACAACTTTCGCAAAAGCAGTACAGCCTTGGGAACCGTGGAATAAAGGTATCGTCCCCTTTAAGCCCAAAAAGGCTAAAGATGCACCCAAAGCTTGGCTTTGCTTCAGGGGATTAACAGTCAGTGATTTGTTAGGAACAGTAACGATCGCCATTACAATCCCTCCAATAAAGCCGAGAAAGTCCCCATGTCTCCAGTCTCCCACGGTGCAGGTTTACGGATTTGCTCCCACACTGGGCTGTAGAGAGCCTCATACAGTTCTCTTGCCATCTCTACCATCCCTGTATAACCAGCGTAAGGATGATGGCGTTCTTGGTTAATATCTAAGAAAGGAATCCGCGCTTTCAGAGCGGTGTATTGATTGCGACCACCCGCAATTAACATATCAGCTTTCGTGTCTTTAACTAGTTGCAACAGTTCTTTGGCGTTGCCCTTTTCCATCATGATGCCATCGCTACCGATCAACTTTCTGATTCGGGCTTTGTCCTCTTCCGTACTCTTTCTTGTACTGGTAGCAACAACTTCGATTCCCAAGTCCTTCGCTGCGGAGATAATTGACCAACTCTTTACGCCTCCGGTATAAAGGACAACTCGTTTGCCTTTGAGTCGAGCGCGGTAAGGAGCTAGTGCTAAATCTAAAGCAGCGGTTTCTTCAGCAATTAGCTTTTCGGTACGTTGTTTTAAATCTTCATCCCCAAGCTTTTCGGCAATATTCCGCAGACAGCGGTTCATGTCATCTACACCGTAAAATGACTCTTCAATGTAAGGAATGTCGTAGCGCTCTTCCATCTTTCTTGCCATGTTGAGCAGCGCTTTTGAGCAAATCATCACATTCAGTTTGGCACGGTGAGCGTGACAAACTTCGTCGTAGCGAGCATCACCAGTGATTTTCGACAAAACGCGGATGCCGAGTTTTTCAAATAATTTCAGAACTGTCCACATTTCCCCGGCGATGTTGTACTCACCGATGATATTAATGTCAAATGGTGTGGTATACTCAGGTTCGCGAGTGCCAATAACGTATTCTAATAAAGCTTCACCGCCGAAGCGATTACCGAGATTTTTGCTACCAATGAAACCTGGGGAAACTACGGGGATAACAGGCGTTCCTATTTTCTCACCCGCAGCTTTGCAAACAGCATCGATATCATCGCCAGTTAAAGCGGGGACACAAGTAGTGTAGACAAATATCGCCGCCGGGTTGTAGCGTTGGTGCAATTCCAAAATGGCTTTGTAGAGCTTCTTTTCGCCACCGAAGATAACATCATTTTCGTTTAAATCGGTGGTGAAACCCATTTTGTAAAGCTGAGGACCCGAAGATAGACTACCACGACTTCCCCAAGAATTACCAGCGCAGGCGATCGGACCGTGGACTAAATGAGCAGCATCAGTAATTGGCACTAGGGCAATCATTGCACCATCAAAAGCGCATCCCCCTTGAGCAGCTCCTGGTTGTGCTTGTTGCGTGCAAGATTTATTTTTCTTTTCTCCATGTTTTTGGCTATTATGTTCGCATCCCGTTTCACTGAGCAGCTCGTTAATTTTGCCTTGGGTAATTTTCATTTCATTCCTCGCGCTGGATGGAAGTTGTGAGTAGTTGGTTGTTAGTTGTTAGTTGTTGGTTGTTGGGTGTTAGTTGTTATTTCTCAAAAACAACTAACTCTTAACTTCCGTACAGACGTTCCGCCGGAACGTCTCTTCAACTATTAACAAATATATTTTGTGACATCTTCGCCACAAACATCAGTAAGATAAGATAAGGCACGGAAACGCAATCCGATAAACTCATCGTATAAGGGATTCAGTTTACACAGTGGGGGGATGTGTAAAGTTCGTCCAAATAAGTTAAGACTTCGCTCAAACGGGCAACCGCAAGGAATGATTTGGCAGATTAGATGAGCGATACGAGCATTTTTAACTTGGACGTTATCCACCAGTCGGCGCAAAGGATATAAAATATCAAATGAGCCGGGTTTTTTATAGCTGGGTGGACGTAAACTAGGGTGTGGATGGGTATGTTCGTGAGCAGGAGTTATAGATTTCATCATAGAAACCTCAAGAAACAGTTAAAAGGAAAAAGGAAAAGTAGAGATTGGGTAATGGGGGTTGTTAGTTGGAGCGTTGTTGGTTGGAAAACAATATTAATAACCAACTACTAACCACTACCCACTACCCAGTTACCTTACTCCTTTTCCTTTTTTTGGCACGCGAAGAATGAAATTTCTAACGAATTAAGTCGTAAGAAATATCAGTTTTAGAAGGAATGTTGGTGTTTTGATCGATGTCCTCGAACACGGTGTTAACAACCCAACTGAGCAAGTTGATCACACCTTGATAACCGACGGTGGCGTAACGGTGCATGTGGTGACGATCCATAATTGGATAGCCGATGCGAACCAGGGGAACTTTGCAATCGCGCCACAGGTACTTACCATAGGAGTTACCGATGAGCAAGTCTACGGGTTCGGTGAACAGCAAAGAACCAATGCGCTCACTATCAGGTAATATTTATATATTGCTGTGAGGTGCGGTATATGGAAGTTTGGGCTTATGCGAGGGTATCGACTGACGAACAAGCGGAGGATGAAGGAGCGTTAATTAAACAGATGCGTCGTTTGCGGAGTGCTGGAGCCACGAAAATATATTACGATGTCGAGAGTCGTACTAGCGATAAGCGCAAAGGTCTTTTGCAATTAATTGAGGATGTGGATGCGATACCTCCGGTAAGCTCTGCGATCGCATTTGGTAAAGTCTCAAAGTTGTTATTTATCCGCATCGACCGTTTAACATCGTCATCAATCATGTTTTATCGATTGATGGATGCATTAAAGAAAAAGGGTATCCAACCGACAGCAATTGATGAGCCATTTGAGATGTCAAGTATTGGTGGAGAACTAACAATTGATGTGCGGTTAGCAGCAGCAAAATATGAGGTGAAAATGTTAGCGATGCGTGTAAAAAAGGAACGCGAAACTCGCAAGACGAATAAAAAGCCCCACTGGAACGCGCCATTAGGATACATAACAGATGGACAGAAGTACGTCAAAGATAACCGTCCCTGCGTTTGCTTAATTGCGAATAAGTCAGAAATGAATGTTTCCCAATTGGCGCGATTTGTGTTTGATATTTTTTTTAGTGTGGGTACAGTGTCAGAGACTGCCAGACAATTGCATGATATTTTTGGGATTCAGGCTCAGGCAGTTTCCAAATCAAAAAATAACCGAAATAATGTACTTGGGGAAATAGAAGAAATAGCGATTGAAAATATTAATAAAACTCGTGGTTCTGGACTAAATCTGCGTTATCCGCACACGGGATTGAAATGGTCAATTTCTGGCTTGCGATCGCAGCTAGTAAATCCCATCTATGCAGGGGGAACAGCATATGATACAGTGCATTATAGTGGCGGGCATCGCAAGCCCTTTGATGAGTGGCAAGTTGCCTGGGAAACTCACGATGAAATTATTATTACCCGTGAGGAACACGAGCGGGTAAAAACGATGATTCGCGAAAATCGCAATAATCGCTGGGCAAATGAACAAAAATATACCAACGTATTTGCTAACATAGTTAAATGCGCTCATTGTGGGGCTGCTTACAGTCGTCAATCGAAAAAATTGGTAAAACGTACCGGATTAATTCGTCATCACTACCAATGCAGTTTTTACCGCACTGGAGCTTGCGACAACAAGCGGATGATTTCTAATGATGAACTAGAAAAGCAAGTTATCGAATGGTTGATACGGGAAGCTGAAAGGTTAGCAGCATCTTTTGAGCAAGAAGTTCAAGTGACAGAAGAACCCCCAGAAGTTAAAACTCTGCGAGCATCTTTGAATATCCTGGATGGTTTACCATCAAATCCAGCGATTGAAAAAGCTAAAGAAGACATTTTGAACCAGATTGCGGATGCGATCGCTACCACAAACGAAACTTCCAAGCAATACCTAATTGCCAAAGAACGGATTGTTTTGGCATTTTCAAACCAGAGGTATTGGCAAAGTTTAGAATCGCAAGATAAACAAGCTTTACTTAAAGGGTGTATAAGAAAAATAACGGTAGATGGCAACAAAGTCATTGAGGTAAAATTACTGCATTTATATTAGGCATAGAAAGTATAAATTAATTATGCGTTGCCCGAAACCCTTGTAGAGACGTAGCAATGCTACGTCTCTTTTCTGGAGAAGTCTATTTGCTTAGGCAGCTTTGGACTTGCGGGGTTTAGGTTTGTCATGTTTTTGCTGTTGTATCGGATCTTGTTGTTTTTGTAGCAGTGCCTCGCGTTTTTCAAACTCAATTACAGTACGAGCAACTAATTCTGCTAGGGTTTCACGTTTCATAGTTGATGTTTATCGCTTCTTTGACGATAACTGCGATGTCAAAAACTTCTGTTAGCTATGAGCTTTTTAGATTGCTACATAATATTTAGCGTGACTTTGTGTTAAAATGAAAGTGTATTTAATACATTCAAAAAGTTGTCCTGCGTGCAGAAAGCGTTTAAAATCACACAAATTCCTACACACAATCAACAAGTCTTAACCAAAAATAGAAATTGAAGCTAAAAATAATGAAAGACGATTTGGAAAAAATGTTAAAACACAATCATATAGATTGGTCTAATCTTAGTTATTTACAAAGAATTATCTTGATAACTGATGGAACCTTGACAGACATATTAGAAGCGTATTTATTAGAAGATATTCAAGTCATAAAAATATCAGAGAAAGTAGAAGTTACTAGCAAAGATATTCCGATATTAGAGTTAGAAGCAGGAAGCGAAGTCATTGAGAGAAAAATATTTTTACAAGGAAAAAATAGTAGTAAAAATTTTCTTTATGCAGAATCAAAAATTGTTCTTGGAAGACTAGATGAAGATTTAAAAAATGGTTTATTAAAATCTCAAATACCGATAGGTCATCTTTGGTCACAATTCCGATTGGAAACTTTTAAAGAGATTATTGAATCGGGCAAAGAACCAGTTAATGAACTGTCTGCTTATTTTATAGATACGGAACCAAAAGACCAATTACTTTTTCGTACTTACCGCGTTTTTTCTAATCGAAAACCTATCATGATGATTACAGAAAAATTTCCCCAAAGCTACTTCATGTGAAATTTTCATTCCTTAGTCAATCAAAAAGCTTGGATATAAGTGCCCGCTAATTTGTTTTTTGGACTAATTTTAAATAGTTTAATTGTAATTTTGTTGTTTTCTAAATTAGAGATGAATGAATACGTGGCAAAATTGATAGCAATTATTTGTGTTCCCCTCTGGAATTTTTCGCTTAACTGGAAGCTAAACTAGCAAATAACGGAGACATAAGTATATTTGATAAATAATATTTAGATTAACAGATATTCTTATAATAAAAGACTCCGGATACGGATTTTTGAAATGTCGATATCATATATGTACGCCTTAATTAATAGAGGCGAATTTATCCACCATAATCTGCTACATTTCAACCGATCACAAATTGAGTACAAGACAATGACTACCTCTGAAATAACTACTGTTGAACACAAAAACCAGAGAGGAAATTCCTCTTTGGGAGAAAACTCATCCTCTTCGTCAGGTCAAAAAATCTTATTTACCTTGAAGGCGCTTGAGTATTTATTACTGGCTGCTATTATCAGTTCTGGGATAATTATTATTATGTTACCAGATAATAAAAAGGCTGTAATTGGTGGAGCAGTTTCTCTGACTATTTCGATTTTTTTGTTACTCATCAACAAACAAGCATTTGAAGAGTCTAAGAATGCGGCTAACCAATATGGTATTATCCAAAAAGCTGAAATATATACTTCTCTGTTGAGTAATAACAATTCCTTGGAGAAAAATACGTTCATTCCAGCAAGAGCAAAAGCTTTACAGTATTGCCAAGATATGATTTACGATTATAAAAAAACTCGCAATCTATCGAGAAACCTTTACTATGTTTTGCAAATTGCAACTGTTATTTTATCAGGAGTCACACCAATTTTAGTTTTGGTAGACAAATTGGAAGCGGGACAAGCTTGGCTGAAGTGGCTCCCCGTAATCTGTCCGGCTATTGCTTCTATAGTTGCGAGTATAGTTACCTCTTTTCCTTTTCAGAAGAATTCGCTTGCTGCTAACACAGCCATTGAATTGTTAGAGGCTGAACAAGAGAAGTTTATATTAGGAGTAACTCCGTCTTACCGTTGCTATGATGTGTCTGACGAAACTGAACGACAACAGAAGGCAAGTCAGGCAATAGAACAGTTTATTGTTCAAGTGAATAACATTCATCTCCAGCAACTGCAACCAACGGAAGAGAAGCAGTCACAGAAGACAGAATCATCTGCATCTAACGAGTCTAAATCTGAGCAAAGTTAACACTTTGCCCTTGGTCAGATTTCCGACAACTTGTGCGAATATACAAGAGCAATTAGACATATAGGATTCCTATTTGATTTTTGAACAAACACGTAGGGTGTGTTAGCGGCGAGAGTACGGCACTTTTTCTAGGGGGAGGAGTGCGTTACGACGTTCTGTCTAACGCACCCTACAATACTTAAATTTTTTCATAAATCAAACCGGATTCCTATAGGAGTGAAAATGAATGTAGAGACGTAGCAGTGCTACGTCTCTTTCTTGGTGAAAATGGACGTTTTCTACATTTATTTAACCTGATAGCAAACACATGCCTGAACGCATGTGCCACAAATCTTTACCAGCCCACAGAGTAGCACTATTACCGTTAGCGTAAGAAGCTAGCAACTCTTTGAGTTCTTTATCAAAGATTTCATTGCTGTTGTGGACAAGGATATGCACGGGTTCAGCACCCATTTCCAGCATGAAGCCGACTACGCTGTAAACTAAATCTGGATCGCCGTAGATAGCGAAGCGCTTGCCGTGTAACCATGAATGGGAGTCAGTCATCGCATCAACTGCGCGACCACGTTCGATTTCTAGTTCTTTGGGAATCGCTTTACCAGTTAGTTCGCTGAGTTTCATCAAAAACTCATCAGTACCTTTGATACCCCAAGGACGAGAAACAACAGTTGGTTGCTTCCACTCTTTCTCAATGTATTCGCGGGTTTTGGCGGTAGAGTGGGCTTGCAGGGCGATTGTAGCTTTACCATTAATTGAGTCTGCTGCATCTTCCAGCTTTGTACCACCTGGGTACATATCAAATTCACCTGTGTTGGGTGAATCCAGATAATCGCTGTTATCTGCTAAGATGGTGTAATCGATGCCCATCATTTCGCAAATCCGCTTGATTTCCCGGTTGTTACCAACGTAGGTATCAAAGCCAGGAATAAAGTTGATTTTGCCATTGCTGGTTTCTTTCTTATGACCTGCGGTCAAGTTAGAAAGAATACCCTTCATCATGTTGTCGTAGCCAGTGATGTGGGAACCAACAAAGCTAGGAGTGTGAGCGTAAGGTACTGGAAATTCTTGAGGAACTGAACCAGAACTCTTAGAGGTGTTGATGAAAGCTTGCAAGTCATCACCGATAACTTCTGCCATACAGGTGGTGCAGACAGCGATCATCTTTGGCTTGTAGAGTTGGTAGGAGTTTGCCAAGCCATCAATCATGTTTTGCAGACCACCAAACACCGCTGCGTCTTCAGTCATTGAAGAACTGACGCCAGAAAACGGCTCTTTGTAGTGACGGGTTAAGTGGGTGCGGAAGTAAGCTACGCAACCTTGAGAACCTTGGACAAAAGGTAGAGTGCCTTCAAAACCAACAGCAGCAAAGATTGCGCCCAATGGTTGGCAACCTTTAGCGGGGTTGACGGTTAATGCTTCACGGGCGAAGTTCTTTTCACGGTAGTCCCAACCCTTCGTCCATTCTGCAACACGCGCAACTTCTTCGGCGCTGTGTCCGTTTTCAAATTGCTTTTTGTTTTCAAATAACTGTTGGTATTCCGGTTGGTGGAATAGTTCGACGTGATCTTGAATATTTTCCGGATTCTGAGGCATTTCTAGTTCTCCAAGCTGCTGTAGTCGTTACGTGTGGGGAGGGATGGAAAGGGGGAATATGATTCAAAAGTCAGAATGCAAAATTCAGAACTTCTGAATTTTGAATTTTGATTTTTGTATTCCCGACTTTCTCCTGGGGTTTTAGCCCCAGGCTATCCCTTTTTTTGCAATTTTTGTTTAGGCGATCGCCTTAGCTGCTGTTTTAGCTTCTGCTTTTTTGCTCCAAGGAGCGCCAATTAATCCCCAGGTTGGGCTGTTCAATGCTAGATCCATGTCGCGAGCGAAGATAGCGAAGCCATCATAACCGTGATAAGGACCGGAGTAATCCTTTTTATGATTTAATGGCTAAAAATAGCCTAATGTTTACAGTAAGCAGTGTGAGTTTTAAGCATTGTTCGCTGATAACACATTTATTTTTAGGCTAAATATAGGCTAAAAACACAGAGATGCATAACCAGGATTTTGACAAGTATCAGCAAGCTTTTGCAGACTTGGAGCCATTTTCATCTACCGACGGCAGTTTTATTGGCTCCAGTCTGCAAACACAGCAACAACAAGAGCATATGAGAACAAAAGTACTATTAGAGTTAGAGAAAGTTAATCAACGTTTAAAGTCTGCAAAGGCAAAGGTGACAATCAGGGAATCAAATGGAAGTCTGCAATTACGAGCGACGTTACCTATTAAACCGGGAGATAAAGACACAAACGGCACTGGAAGAAAACAATACAATATCAGTTTGAATATTCCTGCTAATTTCGATGGATTAAAAACGGCTGAGGAAGAAGCATACGAATTAGGAAAGTTAATTGCAAGACATACTTTTGAATGGAATGATAAATATTTAGGAAATGAAGCACTTAAAAAAGACTTTAAAACAATAGGAGAGTTATTAGAAGAATTTGAAAATGAATATTTCAAAACTCATAAACGCACCACAAAAAGCGAACATACTTTTTTTTATTATTTTTCTCGAACTAAGCGATTCACTAATCCTCAAGATTTTGCTACTCCAGAAAATCTGATAAATTCAATTGAAAAAATTGATAAGGAATGGGCTAGATATAATGCGATGAGAGCTATTTCGGCGTTTTGTATAACATTCAATATCGAGATTGATTTATCTAAATATTCTAAAATGCCAGAGAATAATTCCCGCAATATACCAAGTGATGTGGAAATAGCCGCTGGAATTATCAAGTTTGCAGATTATCTGAATAATAGAGGTAATCAAGTTAATCCAGATGTAAAAGATAGTTGGCAACTTTGGCGATGGACTTATGGAATGTTAGCAACATTTGGTTTACGTCCACGGGAACTTTTTATTAATCCTGATATCGATTGGTGGTTAAGCGAAGAAAATGCAGATATGACATGGAAGGTAGATAAAGAGTGTAAAACTGGAGAAAGACAAGCTCTCCCTTTACATAAAGAATGGATTGTAGATTTTGATTTAAGAAATCCTAAATATTTAGAAATGCTGGCAACAACAATTAGTAAAAAAGATAAAAGTAATCATGCAGAAATCACAGCATTAACACAACGAGTTAGTTGGTGGTTTCGGAAAATAGGATTGGATTTTAAGCCGTATGATTTACGTCATGCATGGGCAATTAGAGCGCATGTTTTAGGAATACCAATCAAAGCAGCGGCTGATAATTTGGGACATAGTGTGCAAGTTCATACCCAAACTTATCAGCGTTGGTTCTCCTTGGATATGCGGAAGTTAGCGATTAATCAAGCTTTGAGTAAGAGGGATGAAGTTGAGTTGATGAGGGAGGAGAATACTAAGTTGAGGATGGAAAATGAGAAGTTGAAAATGGAGATTGAGAAGTTAAAAATGGAGATGGTTTATAAGCGAAGTTAAATTTACTGATAAATCATAGCAATTTTAGAGAATTTGCTATAATTTATGAGTGAAAAATCTGGAGACGGAATAAAATAGAAAATCTATGGCAATAGAAACTCTAAACCAAATAATTAAGCAGCTTGAAACACTTGAAATAAAAGAGCTTCAGCAGCTTAATCACACAATTCAAAAGTATCTTGCTGATAAAGAAGAAATTGTTAAGCAAGCAGCATTTCACCAAGCTTTGATTGATTCTGGCTTAGTGAAGCAGATCAAGCATCCTGCTTACCAGCCAATAACTCAGCGACAACTAGTTTATGTTGAGGGAAAGCCTGTTTCTGAAAGCATTATTGAGGAACGTCGTTAGATGGCAATCTACTTCATAGATAGTAGTGGATTAGTCAAGCGTTATATCAGCGAAACTGGATCGGCTTGGGTGTTGGGGCTATTTGATCCGGCTGTTAACAATGAGGTATTTATAGCAGCAATAACTAGTGTAGAAATTGTTGCTGCAATTACCAGGCGATCGCGTAGTGGAAGTATTAGCATTATGGATGCAACAATAATACGCAATCAGTTCAAAAGTGATTTACAGAAAGACTATCAAATCGTTGAAATCACAGAAAATATCATTAATTCTGGAATGGTATTGTCTGAAACTTACGGCTTACGAGGTTATGACGCTATTCAACTAGCAGTTGGTTGTGCAGTCAACTCTCTTTGCATCGCTAATGGATTACCTCCTATTACCTTTGTGTCCGCAGATAATGAGTTAAATGCAGCAGTTGTAAGTGAGGGATTGATGATTCAAAACCCTAATAGCTACCCATAATGCAGGCAATTACTAGTTGCATCAGGATTTTTGATATATGCTTGAAATGGAAGCAGCTTGGAAATAGTATATTTTTTGTATTCTCAAGAAAAAGACTAATGGAAATTCATGAACTTAAAGCATTAATTAAAGAGAGCATACGGGAAGTTTTGCGAGAAGAGCGAATGTTGCTCTGTCAAGTTCTCATACCCTATGTGAGTGATGAAGAACAAGCAGAACTGAATGAAATCTTTGGTTCACCATCAGACTATGAAGAAGAGGAATCGGTTGATATGACAGAGTGGGTCAGATATGGCAATCAAATTCCGTAAAAATGCGATTAAGTTTTTAGAAAAGGCAAATATTGAAGATACTGCTAAAATTCAAGACCAACTCAACCAACTCCTGATTTTTGTTGAGGAACAGGGGATTATTTCCTTTAGAGACCTTGACATTAAAAAAATGGAGGGAGATTGGGAAGGATTTTATAGACTGCGTATTGGTAAAATGAGAATTATCTTTACAGTTAATATTGATTCGGGTGAAATTGAAATTTACACAATTGGCATGAGAGGAAATGTTTATAAATAAGGACTGTTTTAGCAAGTTTAGATATAATCTGAGCTTATCACCGCAGCCAAATAGAATAATTATGCTTGCAGTTAAAATTGCTTAATAACTTCCAAGGGTAACTCTAACGCTTCTGCAATTTGCTCGTCAGTTAAGCCAAACTGCCGTAATTTATCAATCTTAGTTTGATTTTTGCTACCTTGCGGGGAGTTAGAAGTATCAGAATTATTTGTATTTGATTTAATTTTAGGTTGTTTAGAGCTAACGTTTATACAACTAATTATATTACTGTTAATTGTATTTTCACCAAGAAAAATATTTATATTACGTTGACGTTCTAAAACTGATTTAAGATTACCTTTCTCAACTCGCTCATCAAAAATATTAGATAACATTTGCAAAAGTTCGTAACCTACATCTTTTGCATGACCTGGGCTACAACCACAAGTGTCTGCAATATCAGAATACGTTTGATGTTTTAGTGTTCCCTCAATAACTCCACGCTGCAAGTCATTGAGATGCTTGCCTGTTTTAAGATAAACAGCTTCATCCACAAATTGTAATAGTTCGTGAACTTGCATACTTAGGTATGTAAAGTATCACAAAATATTTTAGCAGACTTTATCCGTATTTTTCACACTTTTTCCGTCCTTTTAATATTTTTTTTTACAATCCGCTATTTTCCGCTTTTCATCTTTGTTGTGACGGGTTTAGTATAGAAAAAATAAAAGAAAAATCAGTATGTTGTAAAACCAGTAAATCGAAAGAAATTATGTGGGATATTTTATTGCAAGCCGCAGCCGCATTTGTCGTAGGTGCAGCTGTGGGTTATGGGTTTGCAACCATAGTTGAAGCTTTATCAAGAGCTTTTGCTAGGTTGTGGGAAAATCTTGTCATAGCATTTCAAGAAATTTTTGGATATCTCAGAGAAGCCACCAAATATTATTTGGCATTAGTGGCTCAGTTTTTAGATAATAACTGGTCAGAGATTGAATTATATCTTCGACAAGAGTTTGGTTATCGAAGTGAGTGGCTGATCGGAATTTTTCGAGATGGTTTGGATATCTTAATTGCGATCGCCGATCCGAATCAGCAACATAAAGATCCAGTTGTTATTTCTATCACGGCTTTAGATAGTAAGCAACAAGCTGAAGTCCAACTACCTACAGTTCAGAATCCAATTGTAACCGTACTAACTGTATAATTTTACATGATAATTAGAGGTAACTTAAATGGGCTTATTTACATGGTTAGGTAGTCTGCTAAATCAGTTAATTACATGGCTGGGAAAAGTAGTTGCTGCTTTTCTAGAAGCTTTGATGTGGGCAATCCAAGCAGTATGGGATACAGCAATTGCTAGTGTTTTAATTGTGGCATTTGGAGCAGATATTGTCTTACATGCAATCTTTTATGCAGGAGCAATAGCAGGTGAAACTTTAATGGAGGTTTGGGACCCTAGATACCACAACAGCAAACCCTCGGAAGTTTTTAGCGTTACGCAAGCTCCCCAAGACTCTCCTTTACCTACTCAGCGATCTAAAGCCAAAGTAGTAGCTTTAAAAAATTGGGCATGATGAAGTTTTTAGATATTTATCAACCATTTACATCTAACAGGATTATTTATGCCACGCTATTCTGAGAACATTTACACAGCAGTTAGTTTTCGTTCTTCTGAACCAGATGGAAGTTTGAAAATAATTGAAGTATTTGGCTTACCTGGTCAAAGAAATAAAAACGATCAAATAGTTGTTACTTCCAAAACGCAAAGTTTTTTTGATAATTTAATAGTTAGAAAAATTTTTCGCCAAAGTACCCGCATCAGGTATTGTTACTTTAAAAGTCTCAAAATATGGCTTTATGATACTGAAGTTAGGAATAAAGACAGGAGTTATGATGTACCTAGTATTGACCAACGTGATTTAGTAATACGCTCAAACGTTCCTTATTCAAATTTAGAACAAATTTATGTTCTTGATAATGAGTTAAAAGGTGATGAATATCAGGAATGGGGAAGTATTGCTGAAGAACTTTTTACACCCTTATTTGTGGGATTTGTAGCTCCTCCAGAAGTACCCGAAATTATTGCGGAAAATCCTTTAGTCAAAACTATCGGCTCTTTATTTGAGCCTCTAGATCCCTATGGAAAAATGAAACAAAATCTTTTGTTTAATTCTTTGATTATTCAGATTGATTAATCAAATCGCATTAACTCTAATTCCTGATTTAGAATATTTGTTGGAGAAATTGCAATGCCAAGATATGATAAAGAACCAGTATTTCGTCAAGTATCTGGCGAAATACCTCTTCCTCAAAATGAGAGAGGCAAGAATCAAAAAGAGTTGGATGAATCGAACAAATCACCAGAATCAACAATAGATTTCACACCTTATTTGAGAGAACCAAAATATACTCTCGAAGATGTTATACTGCCGCAAAAGAGCAAAAATCAAATCGAATCAACCATAGTTGAACTCCAATATCAAGACTTAATTTACAAAGAGTGGGGAATGGGTGAAAAACACAAATTGGATAAAGCCCTTTCTATCAACTTATCTGGACCACCCGGTACAGGAAAAACACTTACTGCTGAAGCATTTGCTCATGCAGTGAAGAAGAAAATTTTAGTTGTTCCCTACCAACAGCTTGAATCCAAGTACGTTGGTGAAACTCCTAAAAATATTGCTAAAGCCTTTGAGTTTGCTGCTAGTCATAATGCAGTTTTATTCTTTGATGAAGCTGATTCATTTTTAGGTAAACGTCTAGAAAATGTTAGTCAGTCAACTGATACAGCAGTTAATTTAACTCGGAGTGTCATGATATTACAGCTTTCGGCATACGAAGGAATTGTAATATTTGCAACTAATTTAATCCAGAACTATGACCCGGCTTTTATTAGCAGAATTCGCTGGAAAATTCAGATTGATTTACCTGATAAAGATGCAAGAGCTAAAATTTGGCAAGTTCAAATTCCTCGGCAACTTCCTTTAGCTGAATCAGTAGATTTTGTCGAACTTGCATCCAAATTTGATCAAGTATCAGGTAGAGATATTAAAAATGCAGTTTTAAGGGCTGTTGTTTCTGCTGCCAAAGGAGACGAAACTACAGAGCAAAAGCAAGTTACACAATCTCATTTTATAGAGGCAATAACTGACATAATAGCAGCTAATCAGGCATCTGTAAAACCAGAATTTAAAGTAACTCCTGTCAATGGTCAAGTAGACTTACCTCCAGAGAGGCTGAACGCGATCGCTAATTAATTGTGAGATGAGTTTTTCACTTCTCGCGATCGCACTCCTTCCCATAGGTGCGTTGCCCCTTGTGACAACGCACCATGATCTCAAATTTATAAAGCTGATGCCGCAGCATTTATGAAACTTGTGGAAAAATAGAGATGTTGATTCATCTCCAACATGACAATTATGAACGCCGTAGAACTATTTCCTACCCTGCGAAATTTAACTCGTGCAGAAAAACTAAAAGTGATGCAGTTCCTGGTTTCAGAATTATCTAGAGATGAGGAACCATCATTAGAGCAGGGTGCAACTTATCCTATTTGGTCGCCACTTAATTCCCACGCAGCTGCACATCAACTTGCTCAACTGCTAGAGTCTGACGGGTAAATGCACAATGCGTAATCCTCAAAGATTTTCCTTTACAGAGGGATACGATGCATTTGGTGTTCCGGATGCGCTGCCAAAGCTACCATTAAGATTAACCAAGTGTGCGATCGCCTACAATATCATGTCTGTTTAATTAACAGTAACAAAAACGCGGACAACCATGATAAGTCTTTAACCAAACACGATATTATTCCGCAACAGATTTAATTGCTCCCTTACTACTTAAAGCAAGGTAAATACCTAAAATGATGATGGTAAAAGCCACCAAGTTTAACCAATTCAATGCCTCTGCAAAGATCATCCAAGCTAAAAAGCCAGTCACAGCCGGATCGAAAAGATTAATCATTGCTACAAAGCTAGAAGACAGGTATTTGAGACTATATACTAGCAGCATGTGACTGACAAGAAGAGCTAGAGCTAGAGTAATTACAGCCAGCCAGCCATTCCAAGAATGGGGAAACCATTCATCTTTGACAGTCAATATAATCACCACAAAGAACAGTGTAACAATCCTATAAATCCAGGTCAAGATAGTTGTAACTGTTAATTGTGTTCGGAGTTTTTCAATTCCTAGAAAATAGGCAGCATAGAATAGTGCTGAGAGAAAAGCAAGTAAGTCACCTTGAAGTTTAATAGAGCCAATTTGCAGGTCACATAATCCAAGGAAAATTGTTCCTACAGTTGCGATAATCAGACCAAGCAGAAATTTATAATCAAAACGTTGATTAAAGAGTAAGTATCCTCCGAGTGCAGTGAAAAATGGAGTCAAATTATGTATCACCGCTGCATTTGCAAGACTAGTTTGAGTCAAAGACCAAGCCCAGAAAAGCTGAGTGGCGCAGAAAAACACAGATGTTACTAACAATAGCAGGAATTGTTGTTTGTTTAATGACTGCTTCACAATAGGTTGCTCTCCCAACCAACGCTGATGTATAAGCGAAATCTCTTGCCACAATCCAAAAACTACAGCCGCTATCCAACAACGATTAAAGATTGTAGCATTGGGGCTAATTTCATTTTCGCTCCATCGGATTAAGATGGGCATAATGCCAAAAATTAATATAGTAATAAAAATCGCAATAATTGCCCTTGTTTCTTTACTATAAGATTGCTCGTTAGCGATTTTCAGCTGGTCGGTCATACAATTGGCGTAAGGATTTAGGTCTAATACAACTTCGATATAAAGATGCATTATAACTCCCATCTGTCGGAGTCCCTCCGATCTCGGAGGGACTATAGGGGAGTAAAATTAAATGTAACTTTATACAGAATTAGTATAACTATATAACAATTGTTCCAAAAATCGTTACAGAGTTTTTACAATACGCAAAAGCAACTGCTATACCCCCCAATCCCCAGTCACAAACAGTAGAAGTTTTGATGCCGTAAGCGAATATTACATACGACTATTCTCGTGATCATAAACCAGATTTTAAACAATTAATTGTAGATTTAATATGTTTAGTAAATGCACATATTCCGATATTTTTTAAATCAGTATCTGGAAATGAAGCAGATTTTTTGAGTTTTGCAAAAATATTCATTAATTTCACTTGTTGCCGTCTACACTGGCAATCAATGACTGTTGTTGTAAACTGGGAGTTGGCGATTCACCTCGCAGTCCCTTGCGATGCTGGTTTTTAGGAATTCCTCCTGCCATGCCATATTCTACACTGCTTTTGCCATATCGAGTTGCAACTGCCATTAGCATATGTTCTGTCATATCTCCCAATTTGCTTTCTGTTTCTAGCATTTCACGGTACAATTTATCCAAAGTGGAAAGGGCAGTGTTGTAGGCATTTTCTCTAGTTCGCATCGTCTCAATCAGGGTTAAGAAGGCAGGTAAGGTGAGTCCATTGCCTAAATCTAAATTCGGATCAATTGAGTTAATGCTAGCTCCACGACGCACTGCTCTTTCTAACACCAGGGAGGTTCTTTTTCTACGAGCCATGATATACACCTTGTAAGACAATACTGCTGATATTCTTTACCTTAAAAGACTTCCGTATAATTCAGCTTCAGAGAATTCAGGTAAATATGCAATGATTTTTGATACAAGGGCGATATGTGTCATGAATGCGCGAATTACTTAAATAAGTAAGTCAAAGCTTATTTTGAGTAAGTCAAAGCTTATTTGACTTGCGGAAAACACGCAAATGAGTAAGTCAAAGCTTATTTTGAGTAAGTCAAAGCTCATTTGACTTGCGGAAAACACCCAAATGAGTAAATCAAAGCTCATTTTGAGTAAGTCAAAGCTTATTTGACTTGCGGAAAACACCCAAATGAGTAAATCAAAGCTCATTTTGAGTAAGTCAAAGCTTATTTTGCTAACTAAATTAGACTTTATCTATCTTTTTGCGCTGCACTCACTAGCAGTATGAAGTGTGGCGCGTTGGATTTTGCGACAACACACCCTACCAATTTGATATTATTAACAAAGAAAGCGATCGCCTGCTTTGACCCAACAAACGTGCGATCGCACTCGTCACCGAGAAAGCAAAACACTATGGCAAAGCGTAAAAAAAGCAATCTCCAGTGGATTAAAGAAACCCTTGAACTAAAACCCGACCACCGTTGGGAATCTCCATCAGGGTACAATATTTTTGTGCTAGATCGAGGATCTGTTCGCTTCAACGTTCCTCAAAAGTGGGTTTTGGAGCCACAAGAAAAATCGTTCAAATTTCTCGATAAAAAATCACCAGACGATGATTGCTGCCTGGAAGTGTCTTTCAATCGCTTGCCACCTAACGACTGGAGCCAGTTCCCCCTAAAATCAGCCTTGAAAAAAGCGATGGAAGATGACAGTCGTGATATCATTGAACGCGGAGAAATTTTTACCATCAAGCGCCAAACTGCCCGGATTGTCTGGACAGAAATTAAGTTTATTGACACCCAGGAAGAACCACGGGAAGCCTTTTCGCGAACTTGTATTGGTTTGGGGTCTAATGTTCAGTGTTTGATTACATTCGATTATTGGGCAGATCAAGCAGAGCAGCTAACACCCGTTTGGGATGAAGTGTTGCGTAGTCTCACACTAGGATTGTATATTCGCGACCCCATGACTGGTCTGGCTTTCCCAGACTGAAGCTCAAGAATTAATTGTGAGCATTTATTAGACGTAGATGTGAAAATTGGCGTTGCTGATTTGAAATATGAAGAAAGAAATTTTGACGGATGATTCTAACATTAAAACCCGCCTTTGTAGAGACGTTCCGCCGGAACGTCTCTAGCAATAATTAGGAATTTCATATTAATATTCAGCAACGCCGACCTAGCAGTGCATCTTTGATTAGACGTAGCAGTGCTACGTCATTCATTTTCGGCGAACTTCACAATTTCTATGTGCTAAATTTGAACTGGGATAGTCAAAAAGTTACAAAGCTATAGTTTAGGTTCTATATGCCTAACTGGTGCGCTAACTTCTGGTATGAGCGTATACCGCCGAGTACTTTAAACTATATCGTTTGATTAGCTCAGTTGGTAGAGCGATCGACTCATAATCGATTAGTCACAGGTTCGAGTCTTGTATCAAACCCCAGAAAGTTAGCTCACTGGTAGAGCGGTTGGCTCATAACCAATTGGTTGTAGGTTCGATTCCTATACTTTCACCCAACCCTGTCCGGGTCAAAAGACACTACTCTGTCACAGTAGCCAATATGGTACGGGAGAAATCCCAAAACGGTTCGAGTCCGTCATTTTCCAAACTCTGCGGTGTAAGTGTTTTGCTGTCGGTCATCATTCGTAAGGGTGATGTTCGGTAGTCACAGTCAAGGAGTAAGCGTAACTGCATTTCTCTCTAACTTGAGTATGTCCCTTTGTTTTCTACATCTAGTTTTCCTTCGGGATTCTGGATTGGCAAACGAACGGCATATTTGAGCGCGGTTCTTTTTTTCTAGATTGCTATTAAGCAGTTTAGGAAAAATAACAGCAATCTTAATCCAGCTTTGGAGAAGCCTTTGCCCACACCTAAACTGTAAACACTTGCATAGCAGAGTAAAAAAAATATTTTGTAGTATATAGTAGTATAAGACGTTCCAGTAAAGACGTTCCGGTGGAACGTCTCTACGACGGTTGCGACGTTTTTATTACTGTTAATTAAACGGACATAATATAAGACGGTGATTTGAGTTGCAGGTGATAAATGTCTTTATCAAATCTTCTTAGCTGGTTGCGTTGGCTACGCCCAACCCAGGCATCGCATACCTTATCTAAAATATCACGAAAATTATTTATGCAAATCACTATGTGGTCAACATTTTATATCAAACCTAACGAAATTGGCATCTTATATCATCGCAGTGACTTTAAGAAAATTTTGCAACCCGGTACGCATACATATTTTGGTCGGCATTGGCAAATCAAAACATATGACCTCAATGAACCGGAAGCTGAGATTGAAAACCTAGAACTGTTGTTGCGAAATCACGAAGCTGAACTGCAAGAACATTTATTGATTATCAGAACTGCATTCAACCAAACTGCGTTAGTCCGCTGGGGTCAAAATTGGGTAAGCCTTGCACCAAATCAATTGCGAGCTTTTTGGCGTGGTTTTATTGAGGTAGAATCTCATCTCTTCAACTTAGAAGAAAGCTTAGAATTGCCTAGTTCCTTTGTGCAGCAATTGCGCTCAGTTGCGTTGAATGGACTGAAGAGTGTCCAAATCTCCGAGTATGAGATTGGTTTGCTATATCTGCAAAAGAATTTTGTGCGACCTTTAGAACCAGGAGAGTATGCTTTTTGGTCGGTAGATAGAGATGTTACAGTCCAAACTCTCAGCCGAATTATCCCTAACCCAAACTTTCCCCAGGAAGATGTCCTCATTGAAAAACATCCCGACTTTATTGCGGCATACTGTGAAACCGTGCAATTACTGACTTCACAAGTTGCAATTGTGCGACATAGAGGTAAAGTGATTTCGATTTTGCCACCTACAAGCCGCAAGTTGTTTTGGCAGGGTGTTGAGGTGGAAATTCTCGATATCAGCGCTGATGCTCAGTTAGAGTCTACTTTAGTGGCTGAGTTGGTTGAGGGTTCAACAGAAGTGAAGTTGCTCAGTCGCAACTGTTTGCATATTTGCCAAGTTCCCACACAGCACGTTGGACTAGTATATATTAATCAAGAGTTTCAAGGACAGCGATCGCCAGGAGTACATGCTTGGTGGTTATTTGGACGCTCTTTTCAAACCGAAACCATTGACCTGCGACTACAAAATATGGAAGTATCTGGTCAAGACATCCTCTCTAAAGATAAAGTACCTCTGCGGTTAAATTTGAGCGCAGGCTTCCGCATCCAAGATCCATTGAGGGCAAAAAACGGATTGTCAGACATTTCTGGATTCTTATACAAAGAATTACAGTTTGCTTTGCGTGGTGCAGTTGGTGAACGCAACTTAGATGGTTTATTGGAAGATAAAGGTGCAATTGATAGAAGCATCTCTGAATATATTCGCCAAAAAGCCGCAGACTATGGAATTGAAGTAGATTCTGTAGGTGTGAAAGATATTATTTTACCTGGTGAAATTAAGGCTATCTTGAGTAAAGTAGTCGAGGCAGAAAAAACCGCTCAAGCAAACGTAGTCAGACGCAGAGAAGAAACTGCTGCTACTCGCAGTATGTTAAACACTGCTAAAGTGATGGAGGATAACCCCGTGGCATTGCGTTTGAAGGAACTGGAAGTATTAGAGCGGATTGCAGAGAAGATTGATCGAATTCAAGTTAACGGCAGCTTGGATAGTATTTTAACAGATTTAATTCGGATGAATCCGTAGTAATGACGTCTACAACGGGCATACAGGAGTAGAATAGAATCAATTTCCTTTTATGAAAAACGTCATACACTAAAAAGACTGCAAAACTATGGCGTACAGCGACTTCACTTTAGAAAAGGTTTCGGCTGTTCTGGGAATCACCACCCAAGAAGCTGATCTGTTTCCCAAGCTTACACCTCTTTCTATACCTTCTTGGTTAAATGAAACTCTCGGAAAGCGAACCCAGTTATCTCTGATTAGTGAAAAGGCTCGGAGCGAGTTTATTATTGTACCGATTTTACTTGCCTGCCGCGATCTTAGCCAAGACAGTTTAGCTATTTTCTCAGGACAAAGACTTGACGTTGATGCTGCACAAGGCTTAATTGGTGAATGTGATTTTATTTTAGCAATAGCTCCACCTGTATTACCACTGCGATCGCCAATTCTTAGTATTGTGGAAGCGAAGAAAAATGATGTTGAAGCTGGGTTAGGACAGTGTATCGCACAAATGGTGGCGGCGGATCTATTCAATCGTTCATCTAACCAAGCAGAAATACCTGTGTATGGATGCGTTACAACAGGAGAAGTCTGGCAGTTTCTTCAACTTTCGCAAAAAGTGGCTTTGCTTGATCGCAAAAGATATTACTTGGATAATGTAGGAGCAATTTTGGCAATTGTGCAGACAATTGTTCAGCAATTCAGTAGTTAATTCATCATATGTAATTTACCGGACATGATCTAAGCTATACTTTATAGATAAACTCTAAATTATGCCGACTAAATGGCATGGAGTCACTGCGATGTCAATTGATGAAATTAAAAACCAGCAAAATAATGATCTAGCTCAACCCAGTACAGGCTTAATAGAAAGCCTAGTAAAGGCAAAAGACAAGAAAAAATCTAAAAAATCCCAACGAATTTTTGATGGTAGCACAGAAGCTTTTGCCAAGAAAATTCCCAAAAAGACTTTTGAAACTGAACTACAGGAACTCCAGATTGAGCTAGTCAAAATGCAATACTGGATTAAAAACGTCGGCTATCGGGTTGTGGTAATATTTGAAGGGCGCGATGCTGCCGGCAAAGGTGGAGTAATTAAACGCATTGCCGAGCCACTTAATCCTCGTGGCTGTCGTATAGTTGCCTTGGGAACTCCCTCTGATCGTGAGAAAACTCAGTGGTATTTTCAGCGTTACGTGCAACATCTTCCGACAGCAGGCGAAATTGTACTTTTCGATCGCAGTTGGTACAATCGAGCTGGAGTTGAACGGGTGATGGGTTTTTGTACTGAAGCAGAATATGAAGAATTCATGCAATCTTGCCCTGAATTTGAACGAATGTTAGTGCGATCGGGTATTGTTTTAATTAAGTATTGGTTTTCGGTCAGCGATGAAGAACAAGAGCAACGCTTTCTTTCTCGCAGTCACGATCCTGCAAGACGCTGGAAACTCAGCCCAATGGATTTGGAATCACGCGATCGCTGGGTAGAATATTCCAAAGCAAAGGATACCATGTTTGCTTACACCAATATTCCAGAAGCCCCCTGGTTTACAATTGAAGCAGATGATAAAAGACGTGCGCGGCTCAACTGCATTCATCATTTGTTGAGCAAAGTTCCTTACGAAGATATGACACCTCCTCCCTTAGAGCTTCCGTCTAGACCGGTGGCTGAGGATTATGTTCGCACTCCCCGCAATGAGCAGTTCTTTGTCCCTCAAGTGTATTAGGCATCTCCGCAAATTAATGATGCGTTATCTGAAACCCTTGTAGAGACGTAGCACTGCTACGTCTATTGTTTTCTGGAGATGTCTAATCCCTAAATGTGCAGTGGCTGTTTGTCTTCAGGCGCGATCGCATTCACATGAAAGCACTTTATACTTAGTTTGGATTGGCTCCAAAAAAAGTTACAAATCCGTGCAAATTCTATGACAAGAAAAGTACTAACTGGATTAAAGTCAGACGTTTATGAACATCCCTTTGATCGCAAAGCACTGGCATCTTTAGAGAAAATGCCCGGAGTGCCTTTGCTGATGAAAAAAGTTAACGAGTATGGCATTGATCGTTTGCTTAGACTTCGATGCTTGGGTGCTGATTTTCGAGTCACATCCAAGAACTTTCCAGTATTGCATTTATCGTTGGTAGAAGCTTGCCGCATTTTGGAGACACCTTTACCGGAATTGTATCTGTTTCGCGGTGCGGGACATATCCGTACTATCACAATTGGCGTGGAAAATCCTATTGTTAACGTCAATTTAGAAACATACGAATGGCTCTCACCAGAGGAACTAGTATATGTTATGGGGCATGAAATTGCTCACATCAAGAGCCAACATATGCTTTATCATCAAATGGCGCTAGTGATGCCAACTATAAAAGGCTTAATCAATTCTGCCACATTAGGCTTGGGTGGCTTGGCAGCCAGTGGGATGGAAGTTGCATTCTGGAATTGGTTGATGATGGCAAAATTTACCTCAGATCGAGCAGGGTTATTGGCTTGTCAGGATGTAAATATAGCTGTAACCACATTGATAAAACTGGGGGGACTCCCAAACGAACATTTGACACCAGAAGTGATTTCAGAATTTCTCAATCAAGTAGAGGAATTTACCAGCAAGGAGTTGGATAATCCTGATAAGCTGATGAAACTGCTTAGTTTTAGCGAATCGAACAGTTCCTGGATTATTCTCCGCGCAGCTGAACTATTGAAATGGGTCCATTCCGGTGAATACGAAGCTGTGAAAAGCCAGCCTAACCTAAATATATTAGAAATTAACCAGTCAGACACAGACGATCAATTAGAGAAAGAAGATCAATTAGAAAAAGAAGATAAAGCCGAAAGCGAAAAAGATTGGAATTTCATGACAAATTGGTAAATTAAGTAACAAGCAACAGACATTTACTGAAATTAATTATGCGTTATCGGAAACCCTTGATTAGAGCATGTTTGAAAAGTATTTTTGGTAACATCAAAGCCTCAAAAACCTAACCCCCAACCCCTTCCCTATCAGGGAAGGGGAGTAAGAATCAAAGCCTCTCGGACTGTGGGGGAGAGGAATGGAAGCGGGGTTTTTAGTATACTTTGCGACTTTTCAAACACCCTCTTAGACGTAGCATTGCTACGTCTTTACGTCTTTTCTACTTTGAGTTTAAACTCCAGGGCTTTACATCAGGTTCGGTTAAACACAATCTATCTCCTGTTGTCGATTTGGTGAATAGCAACAATGGTCTAATTATTGAGCAAGTACAACGATCTCTGCGTACATGGCTGGGGTTGTGACACAACATAACATCGTATAGTTGTTTATCTAGCAAAAGCGATCGCAACAACAGTCTACTTCTTTTACTGCGATGTCTACGACAGGCTGCTCGTACAGCTACAAGACACGAACGTAAGCAATATGAGGAGTTTTTGCCATGAAAGATGAATATGATTTTTCTGAGTCTGTTCGTAATCCCTATGTGAAAAATCTGAAAAAGCAGATTACAATCCGCTTAGAAGAAGATGTGATTGAATACTTTAAGTCTCTTGCAGAAGAAACAGACATTCCCTATCAAACTTTAATTAATCTCTACTTACAGGATTGTGCCAAGTCTAAGCGTAAACCTTCTCTCGACTGGGCATAATTATTAAGACATTAATGGTTTTGAGATGCACGTTATTACTCGTAAACGGCTGAATGAATTTGCTAAACTTTATCCAGATACAAATAACGCCCTGGCTCAGTGGTATCAATTAGTCAAGGGAAATGAGTTTGCCTCATTTGTAGAACTCCGTGAAATGTTTCCATCCGCAGATCAAGTCGGTAAATTAACAGTATTTAACATTGGTGGTAACAAAGTTAGACTCATTGCCGCAATTCATTACAACCGCCAAAAAGTCTACATTCGAGCTGTGTTAACGCATTCAGAATATGATGAAGGAAAGTGGAAGGAATAATGCAAAGCTTAAACCTGAATCAAACCATCACTGCTTGGTCATCCATTGCCGAAAACGTCTTTGTTCCTCACACAGAAGAGGAATATGAACGCTTGGTTGAGATCCTTGATTGTCTCATCGATCAAGTTGGTGAAGACGAGATCCATCCGCTTGCGTCTCTAATGGAAGTTATCGGTGTTTTAATTGAAAACTACGAAACTCAACACATTCCTGAGTTAGAGGCGATCGCTTAACTTCATACAGTATGAATATACAGTGGTGTGTCGCACTATCCCGTAAATTAGTTTTATTAACGCGCAATCATCGGGATTTGGGCAAGATACCCGGATTGTTAGTTGAGAATTGGACAGTTTAATGCGTAGGCGAAGCCCGTCGCAGACATCGCCTAGTTTCTTGTCGAGTGAGGGCGATCGCTAAAACGGTCTACTTCTTATGAATCTCACACACAATCCCTCGAAAAAAAAGCCTTAGTACAATTCTAGACAATGCAGGCTTGGATTATTGAGTAGTCTCCGAATTATCTCCACCCCAGAACGAAGTAGAGATTCAACTTGTTTTGTTGGTGCATTTCCGCAGCGTAGCCATACAACTTTAGGCGGAGAACCGTACAAACGGCTTCTTTCGGCAAAGTCTACATCTTGAGTTACGATGCAAAAGTCATTGGTTTTAGCAAATTCCCATATTTCAGTATCAGTCTTTACTTCCAGTCCATGAAACTGAACATGACTGGAATCAGGGAAAACGTCTGCTAATTGAGTTACCAGCTTGCGACTCAAATTTTGATCAAAAAGCAGTTTCAAACACCACCTACCGTTTGCGTAGCGTTTTGTAGAGAGGCAACTAAACGATGTTCACGATCAGCAGCAAACTCTAGACTTGCCCTAATATCTTCTTCTGTTAATTCAGGGAAATCGTCTAATATCTCTCCATGAGACATACCAGCTGCCAACCAGCCTAGAACATCGTACACGGTGATTCGCATCCGTCTAATACAAGGCTTACCACCTCGCTTGTCCGGTTCAATTGTAATAATATCGTGGTAGCTCATGGTGATTATAAATTGCATAGCATCTTTCTAAGTCTAGAACAGCTTTACATCGTGTTGCAACGAGGCGATGTCTACGACGGGCTATTTGGCGATCGCACTTTCTCGTAAATTAGTTTTGTTAACACGCAATCATCGGGATTTCAGTAAAATACCCGGATTGTTAATTGAGAATTGGACAGTTTAATGCGGTAGGTTCGCCCATCATAATGTTCGCGATCGCATGTTGTCGAGTGAGGGCGATCGCATTTTCCGGTCTACTCATGACGTGCATCTGACACAAAATCTCTAAGTATGCAGTGTGATGTTGAGTTAGGGCGATTACTACAGGGATGTTACATGGAAAAATTCTGGATAACCACCCCAAATTAGGTAATTAGACGTAAACTTTCTGTAGAATGTTCAAGTATGGGCATTAAAAGGAGATCCCAGAGGTTAGCTCAAATAATGCGGAAATTCAGAACCATTGCGTTTATCGCTACTACTGCGCTCACTTTAATTATTGTGATTGTCGTAATTTCTTCTGCAATTCACAATCTTACACCTGATAAAAAAGCTGAACTTCTCTTCACCTTTGTATCGAATATTTTTGGAACTATTATTGGTGCATTGCTTGCTTATTTTATTGCTCTAAGTCAATTCAAAGTGCAGTCGGATGCAGAAAGAAAGAAGAATCGGGTTGATACAGCATTCTCTTTTCATGAGGAGCTGATTAGTGTTGAAGTATCTCAGGCTCGAAGTGAAACTGCAAAAATCTTCGCTGACCATATAAAAAGCAGCAATCTTAGTGAGTTTTACTCTGGTTTGTCGCAGGATGAAAAACGCCCAATTCGGCTAGTTCTTTCCTTTTTTCGACGCTTACAATTGGCCATTGAGTATAATCGAATCGATGAAAAAATAGCTGTAGATTTATTGAGTGGAGAATTTATGGAATGGTATCACAAGTGGCTTGACCATATAGTACCAGATAGATGGACAACCAGAGGTCAAATTGATAAGTTAAATGAATGGATGAAACAAAATTTGTCAAAAGCTGAGTATGAACAAATGAAAAATGACGCACTTGAATCACGACATAGACTTTTAGCTAAGGCAAACATTAAATGAAATAGGCTCAATTTGTTCAGTGTTTGTATTTTGTTGTGCTAGCTGACTTTGCAGAAACTCAATAAAATCTAAGACCTCTTGTTGCTTCTCTGGTGGAAGCGATCGCATTTTTTCAGTGGCAGTTTGTATAATGCTCAAAGCAACCTCCAGACGTTATTCATTTTTTAATTTTAGTGCGTTTAAGCGCAATGCGCGCTATTAGCCCGCAATTCATTGCAGGGTGGGAAAGCAACGCAAAACCGAAGTTTTAGGGAAGTTCAGTTTAATAAGAACGTGAATTGACCAACAGTCTCATTTTATCTGCTGCTGCTCAATTTAATCTAAAAAATCGTCATTAAAAATAGTCTTTTATTTGACAGTTTTTCTTTGAGTAAAATGCAATCAAAATCTAAAAACCATACTCCATAAGAGTTATACTATCTAAAGCATCAAAATAGATTGTTCCTACATAACCCAGCAACTCGCATTTAGGCTAGAAATAGGCTCTTTTTCCTCCCGTCGCTAAAAAACCTTGCATTATATCGATTGTAGGAGCGATCGCTAGGTTCGGAGTAATCCCAAGAGTGCATTTGACGGAAAGGAAGACCCATCTTTTGGAAAACATACTTCTCTTTCACACCAGAAGCAATTAAGTCGGGTTTGAGTGCTTTCACAAACTCCTCGAACTCATAAGCGGTAACGTCGTCATAAACGATGGTGCCGTTTTCGATGTAGTGAGTGGTACGTTTGTAATCGTCGTTATGAGCAAACTCATAACCTGTACCAATCATCTTCATTCCTAAATCTTGGAATGCGGGTACAACGTGACGAGGACGCAGACCACCAACCATGATGGCAACAGTCTTGCCTTCCAAACCTGGGCGATATTTTGCCAAAATCGCATCCATTGTTGGCTGATATTTGGCAATTACCTTCTCAGCGTTTGCTTGGATTGTCTCGTCAAATTTAGAAGCAATTTCCCGTAAAGATTCAGCAATCTTGGTAGGACCAAAGAAGTTGTATTCCAACCAGGGAATACCATAAGCTTCTTCCATGTGACGGCTGATGTAGTTCATCGAACGGTAGCAGTGAATCAAGTTCATCTTCACATTCGGTGTCATCATCATTTCATTGATGGTGCCATCACCAGACCATTGGGGCGCATCACTACGTGATATAATCAACGGTTGTGTGGCTGGGTTGTCATGGTAAAAGTGTATGGTTATGCGCGGGTTTCCACAAGCGAGCAGGCAATTGAGTACGATGCGTTAAACCAGCAGGTTAAGAGATTGAGGGATGCTGGGGCGGAAGAAGTATTGATCGACATTGAGTCGGGGCGTAGCGATGCGAGAAGGCAATTTAATGAGTTAGTGAGATTGATTAAGCGTGGGATAGTGCGGGAGGTGATAATAACCCGGATTGACAGGCTGGCGAGGAGCCTAATAACCATTGCTAGAACGATCGAACTGATGAACGAGCATGATGTTAAGCTTCGCGTTCTTGATGCCCCAGTCGATGCCTCTTCATCGTTTGGCTGGTACTCCATCCAACAGATGGGGGCACTTGCTGAATTTGAAAGCAGATTATTGAGTGAGCGTACCCGTCATGGGATGAACTATTTTCGCGAGCAGCGCAATCTACAAAAAGCGCCTTTCGGATATTTATTAGTTGATGGCAAGCTCGTTGTCGATGAAAGCAAACGCCAGTTTTGTCGGGAAACAATTAAGTTATTACTGGATGGATGCAGCTATAACCACGTCTCCGAATATTTGTTATCAAAATATGGGGTCAAATTCTCTTCTAGTGGTATTCGCCATTGGATCGGCAATCCGGGAATTGTTGGGCATACCCGATACTTTACCGAGATGGAGCATCGCCGCAATCCCAAAAATCCCAGGGCACCCATCATTTATCGCGATACCCACGAAGCGATCACGACCGAATCAGAGATTACCGAAATTAAAAGGCTAGCCAAGCAAGGAGGACGAAAACGACACCCCAGAGATAAAGCGTACCCACTTAAAGGTCAGCTACGTTGTGCGGAATGTGGGGGTGGGATGCACCGTACCATTTACAAATTTAAGCGCGAAGAGGGGCGGGAGACTCATTACACTCGATGTAACAAGCACTTTCGCAACAAGTTGGAATGCTTGAATGGGACAAACCATCGACTAGAAAGTATCAAAAAACAAGTTATTGATAGTTTGATAGCTCGCGCAGGACAATTGCTCGCAGAGACTAGCCGCATTGAGGAAGAAAAATCAGAGTCCAACATGTTAATTGAACTGCGTAACCAGCTATCTGGGCTTGAAGCGTTAGGAAACAATCCAGCTATATTAGCAGCCATCCAGGACGTTAAAAATCAAATCCTGGTGGAAGACAACAGGCAACAGTACCCACTGAGGATTGACGGAGACTCGCACAAGCTACTTGACTCCTACCGTCAAGCAACGTTCTGGGAGTCGCTATCCGATGATGATCTGGCTTCTGTACTTAAATCCTTAATATCAACCGTTTCAGTCGATTCCAATTCATCCATCACTTCCATCGATTGGCTATTTTGATCCGAATGGGTGCGATCGTAGTAGGCGATCGCGAGCTTGCGAAGTAGTTTTAAGCCTTCAATTCGTGACATAACTTTTTCTGTGGCGATCTAACTTAGTTTATTTAGTGGTTGAAAATTTTTCTGTTAATGATGGACGGATGTTCTTCCGTCCGTTTTTGATAGCGCTACACGCAAATCATTTGACGCATAGAATCTAGGACTTACGCATTGACAGAAAAATCAGAATAGGGGTATAGGTTTCCACGCTTTGAGCTTGATTTTTCTGTTCCGTACCATGCGATACGCCTTTGGCGTTAAGCTCCGCTTATCGCAACCAAGAAAGAGTAATGAGTATTGAAGGTTAAGTGCGATCGCAGTTTATTCCCAGCATGATTCGTGAGGAAGATAAAATCGTCGGGATTCGCAATAAAGCAGTTTATGCTCGTCCGGCTGCGTCACCAGATACGAGTCGCTGGGCAAAGAAACCGGAAGTTTTGTTTGGGGTGGATAGTTAGCGATCGCCTTCAAAATGAAAGTATTATTCCATTAATAAACTACTTAGAAACAGAACCGCGATATCACTATTTACGTACATCACAGCGAGGTGATTAACCCCCTGGATTTTATGGAGAATCAAGAAGATGCGGTGGCAAGTTCTCTCTGCGTGAGACAAATTCATACTTTGACTCAGCAACTCCATATTCCATTGTTCAGATATTCAAAACCTCACAACTTGGTATTAAGTAGGTGGACGCTAAAAAACACAACTATATTAAGAAATACAAGTAGCTTAAAAGCTTCGTTCTACAAGGGTTTCGGGCGTTTTATAGAAGTTGGCATGTTTAATTGTGCCTACCTACTTAAGTGTTGATGAACTATAGATGAGAGTTTTCTCATCTATAGTTCATCTAAACTTTATACAATTAAGTTAAGGTTAGGTTAAAATTTTTATAAGTTAAGATTAGGTTAAAATTTTTATATTGATTATTCTAAAACTAAACTAACTTGATTAATCTTTTTCAATCGCATCTACCTTATCCGTCTTACTTATGAGGAAAGGAGTCAATGATCGGAACAGACAATAACATGGACAAACAGCTTGTAGAATGCTTAATAGAAGCAGGACTGATTACTGAAGAACAGTTGCAATCGGCAAAAAAACAGCAGCAGATGACTGGAAAAAGTATCGAAGAAATAGTGATAACACAAGGTTTAGTCAAACCAGAAACAATTGTTTATTTCCAAGATAATTTAATTTCCTTATTCGCCAAGAATAACAGCTTAGAGCCACCAGTAAGTGTAAACTCGAATAATTTCAATATAAGTATCTCTGCTAAAGGTGTTTTCCGAATATTTTTGGGAATTATAGGTTTTCTTATTTCTGCTCATCTGCTAATACAGCTAATTCAGCGATTTACTCCTGATTTTCCTCTACGAGATGGTTTGGCAGAATTATTCAACTTGGATTATGAATTGAACTTTCCAAGCATATATTCAGCTTTGACGTTATTATTTTGCTCAATCATTCTCTTTGCGATTACTTCTATCAAAAAGAAAAAAGATGACTCATATACTGATTACTGGAGAGGATTATCAATTATCTTTGCCTTTCTAGCTTTCGATGAATTAACTAGTATGCATGAAAGAACAATTGGTCCACTCAAGGCAGCACTAAACACAAGTGGTTTTCTCTACTTTGCTTGGGTTATTCCTGGTGGGATTGGTGTATTACTCTTCTTACTAATATTTTTAAGATTCATCATAAATCTCCCTAAAAAAACTCGTCATCATTTTTTAATGGCTGGTTCAATTTATATCAGTGGTGCAATTGGTTGTGAATTAGTAGGTGGTTATATAGTTGATATTTATAGAAATCATACTTCGTTTCCGTATCTATTTATATATACTTTAGAAGAATTTCTGGAAATGCTAGGGGTTGCTGTCTTTATTTACGGACTTTTATCCCATATTAGTTACTGTACTCAAGGTACTGTTTTAAAGATTAAATTTTCAGGAAATAAATCACGGCTATCTAATTCTCTTTCCGAGATATAAAAAAGCTCAAAAGCCAAGTTCAGAAATTTTATCTTCTAAAACTTTGCTCTCTATTTCCTGACAATATCATCTCGAAGAATATTAAGGTCGAATTGGAATTTCAATTATAAACTCAGTTCCTTCACCCAGTTTAGAATTACAAAATAATCTACCACCATGTTTTTCGATGATGATTTGATAACTAATAGATAAACCTAAACCTGTTCCTTTCCCCACAGGTTTTGTCGTGAAAAATGGGTCAAATAACTTAGATGTTAATTTTTCTGGAATTCCACCAGCATTATCCTGAATTCCAATTTTAATCCAATTATCTTCGATTTTCTGGGTATAAACCTTAATTTGACTAGGATTTTGTTTAATTTCCTCTTTTGTACGCTTTTGATTGTATTCTTCAAGTGCATCAACAGCATTACTAAGGATATTCATAAATACTTGGTTTAATTGCCCAGGATAACAAGTAACTAGGGGAAGTGGACTATACTCCTTAATTACCTGAATTGCTGGATTTTTTCCATTTGCCTTTAAACGATGATTTAAAATCACTAAAGTGCCATCAATACCTTCATGGATATGAGCTTCTTTATATTCTGCTTCATCAAGACGGGAAAAATTTCGCAGTGATTTCACAATTTCTATAATCCGTTCTGCTCCTACTTTTATGGAATCTAAGACTTGGGGCAAGTCTTTTATTAAATATTCTAAATCTATTTCTTGAATACGCTAATGATTGCGATCGCTGTGGGATGCGGCAAAGTATAAATTTTTCTCAAATCCCATCCCAGTAAGTGTTCCTTCAACTATTTCTTGAAGTTGTTTTTTGTCTGGTTTTTCGCTTGGAGGGAAACTGATACTGATGTGACTTACAGGCGATCGCACTCTGGGATTTAGTTGTTTAGTTGCCGAAAGTTGTTGGTAAAAATATTGAGGTGTATCTCCTGCAAGGTTTGTACAAATTAATGATGCTTCTTCTTTTTCGAGGACATATTTTGTCAGTCCAGCAAAGCTTTTTCCTTTTTTAATCTTGCCAATCATCGCTGTTTTTTAGTTCTTTTTTTGTTGCTTCGTCACTTCCTAAAAGTAGGTGCAAGCGCAGTCTGGAAATTTCTGTTTTTAATTATTCAAAGGGAATATGGTCAATTTGTGGTAGGGTTAAGCCTTGAGAAATAGCAAGATTTTGAGCTTTGGCAATTTGGTCAATATTTTCGCTAATTGTCAATAATTGCCAGTAGCATTTCCAGTTAACTTGGGGGATAGTTTTGATGCGACATCCTTCCATTCTCCGTCTAATTAATTCTGCCTTACTAATGCCTGCAAAATCGGCTAAAGCTTGCCAATGTTGATACATTTCAGGATTGAGCAGCATTTCAAATCTAACTGTATGCGGATTTGGTCATTGAACGCACATCTGGGTTAGCTTCCGAAGAATTAGTCAAAGCGATCGCTTCTTCTGGCAGCGAACCCAAACCCCAACATTTCCATCATCTGTGCAGTGACAACAATTATCGAGATGCTGAAATCGAGAAAATTATATATGCGGTGCATTCTTCCAGAGCCGAATATGCGATCGCACTCACGAATTGGTTAAAAGAAGTATTACCACCAAAAAACGAATTAGACGAGGTGATTATCTGTGGTGGTACGGCTGATTATTTACGAGATGAGTTGGATACGGTATTCCCCGCAACACCTGTAATTTGGCATGGAGGTGTAGAAATTCCATCAAACTTAAACGAACAATGGCTGGGTAGTCGTCTTGCTGTATCCGGGAGACAGATATTTCATCGATTCTAAAAAATTCCGATTTGATGCGCCAGAAATTGAGGAAATAATGCCTGTAATGTCGCAGCAGCGATTATCAACTTTTTTAGAAGAGTCAAATCGTGCGATTGAGAATACTCAACTGTGGGCAAAGGATAAACAAGCAAAGAAAAAATAAAAAAGGCTAGTTTTATGAAGTATAAACTTCAACCTTTATATTCGACGGATCAATCTTTTAACGGGGATGTGATAACCAGTGATGAAGAGAAATATATGGGGAGATTATATATTCTCGCTACAGAAGATAGTAAATTGTTTAATCTCGGAATTGAAAAAGAATGGTCAACCTTTATATTTACCAACTGAGTAAGGATGCTGATATTTATCTCCTCGCAGCATCTCTAATTGCACTTGACGCAATGCTTCGCTACGTCCTTGTTTATCAAAGAATGGGTCAGCCATAATCACTGGTGGCTGTTTGCTGGGATATTGGTTTTGTAGTCGTAGTAAGTCGCGTCCGGAGGTGAGGTAGGTATTTCGGTGCGAATGCTTACTTTCTCATTAGCCTTAATTTTTTTCTCCCTAACCAAAGCTTCTTCCCTAGCCCAAACTTGAGGATATCGAATTGTTTCCGGTTCAACTTTAATATTGGCAATTGTTGCTGGTGTAGATTCCAATCTTCCTTGAAACTGAAATCCATCAACTTTAATACCCCTTACATTTAACCTTTCACTCAACAATTTAAAAGATTCCTTATCAACTACACCCAAGGGTTTATCGTCAACGAAAACTACAGGTGTAACAGCTTTTCCACTACCAGCAATTTTAATTGTAATTACCCCATCTTCACCCTTCCATTCGCGTTCTGGAAATGTATATTTTTTCAACTGCCCTACCTTTAATTGATTGCCTTGGGTACTCGTAATAATAACCGATGTGCTGGGTGGAGAAGTAATTTCTGCGGTAAAAGATGTACCGATTGGCAACTGTGCTGATTCACTACGAAATACTCCCAATTTCTTATTTTCAGCCACCAACCAGCGTCTATTCTGTGTTGGATTCGCAGGGTCAGGTAATTGTTCTATGTGACACTCAACTTTTTCTCCCACCCATTTACGTCCCAAATGCTCGTTACTGGGTTTGTGGGTTCCTACGACTGCAAATTCGGTAAATTGTAGTTTATCAAGTCTTCCTACTAATTCCTCCCCAAATATGGCAAAAGCAGCCGATGTTTTCTTGAAACCCCTTTCTACATCTTCCTTACTCACTGTGGAAACTTGCCACATCGCTGCTGTAACTGCTTCTTTTTCTAAATCGGGGATACTTTCTCGGATTGCGATCGCATACTCCCTTACTTCTGAGATACCCCATGCGTGAACGCAGGGGGTTCTAACTCACTACGCGAGTTTCGTTTACCCTTGCAGGTTCCGACTCCTCACGCGCTATTAGAACACTGGACACCCTCTCTAACCCATTATTGCGGTGGAGGTGACTTTGGACTAGCCGCAGTTCTCGAAGGTTGATTTGACCCCGGAGTGCCAACCGTCCAGCAGGGATTTCTCCATCCCTAGCCAACCATTTCTAGCTAGCTGGATTGACAAGGTTTCTGTTTTTGGATCGATGTAACGACTCAGGTAAGCAGATAAAATATCACGTTGCATCTTTAGCCCACAGACTGAGCAATGATGAACACGTTGCGATAATGATTTCTTCTGCTTATTGCCACACAAACAAGTTTGAGACAGTGCAGTTTTACGAGTCGAAAACATTAGAACTGTTCCACCAGCATTCTCAGCTTTGCGTAATAGTTCTGATTGAAAACTTGAGGGGGATTTAAAACCTATAGATTTACCCCATAGTTTCTGCCACGCTTTGACCGAAACTTTCTCGGTTTTGATATTCTTACCAAGTTCTAAAGTTCGATTGACTAACTTGCCATGAGATGATTTACGATGTGCTGCTTGTTTGCGCTCAATTTCGCGTTTCTTGGCGGCAGTTTTTTTGTACTGATTGGAATTATGCCAACGTTTTGAACCTTTTTTGACTGTGCCATTGGGGTTGAAGTTTTCAGGATTATTGGCTCTACGTTGCCTATCCATCCTTCGCTGTAACTTTCTAATCTTCTTCTGCTTTGATATTAATTCAACAGCAAAAGAAGTCCAGATAGTCTCTTCATCCCCAACGATTGCAACAGTAGAAACGCCCAAGTCAATACCAACAGTACCATTACCGATAATATTTTTAGGCTTTTGATATGGTTTACCCTCACAGATTAGCTGTGCGAACCAATAGGTTTTTTGATTAAAGATGCGACGCACTAAGCGAACATATTTAACCTTTGAATTTAAACCGTGCAATATTATTGGGTCATTATTGATGATGGCTTGCAACTTTAATCCCGACCATTCAACACCGTTACTAGTCCAGCGAATACCTTGTTTATTGGTTTTACCCTCTAACGAGGCAAACTGACCTTTTTGCTTGAACCTGACTTTTTTAGCCTTACCAAACATCATTCGCTCGACAGCTTTAAATGCTCTGGTTGCTATTTTTTGAATGGTATTAGCATCAATTCTAAGTTGAACTTTTCGAGTTTTAATGTGGTCTGGTGTTCTACTTGATGATTCTGATCAACTTCTAGAATTGGACGAACATCAACATGCTATAGGAATCATATTTGATTTTTGAAAAAAACTAAGAGATAATACGGAGATGAGTGACAAGTATAATGAGGAACGATGATGACCCAGCAGTTGCAGCAGGCGATCGCAGAACTAGAGGAATTTATAGTTCAAAACCTAAATGCCCGTGAAGTGAGAAAAGGGTTAGCAATAAAGCTGGTTTATCAAGGTTACTTATATGAGGAAATTCAGAGAATTCTTGGCGTTTCACTTGGTTCAATAACAGGTTGGAAACAAGTATATGAGGAAAATGGAATTGATGGTCTAAAACTAAACTACAAAGGAAGGAAGAGCTATTTGAGTACCGAGCAGCGAGAGGAGGTATTGAGTTGGCTTCAAACACTCGTATTATTGGGAAATAGGAGAGTTAGAGTATAAGTTAGCTTTTGAATACGATGTAGTTTACGAAACCAAAAAAAGTTACTACGATTTGTTTAAAGTAGCAGGAATCAGTTGGAAGAAAACCACAAAATTAAACCCAAAAGCCGACCCGGATGCTGTTGCTGTAAAAAAAAAGAGATTGAAACATTGTTGGAAAACAACCGCAGGGAAATTGAAGCAGGTAAATTGAGAGCGTTGATGATTGATGAATGTCATTTAATGTGGGGAGACTTAAGTGGTTATATATGGGGCAAAACAGACCAAGAAATCATGGTTCCAGTGGTTAATGAGCGAGAAAAACAAACCTACTATGGAGCAATTGACTATCTGGAAGGAGGATTAATACTTAAAACCTACGATGCTGGGAATTCAAAAAATACGATTGATTATCTACGTTATTTACTAGAACAGTCTCCTAATCAGCGATTACTAATTTTTTGGGATGGAGCTAGTTACCATCGTTCTCAAGAAATTAAAAATTTCTTAGATGAAGTAAATCAAGGACTTTCGACTGACCAGTGGAAGATACATTGCGTTCGTTTTGCTCCCAATTGTCCAGTACAAAATCCAAAGGTAGTGTTAAGTATAAATTTACCCAAATATCAACCTCAGCTAGATTTATGTAATATGTAAATTACTATCTTACAGTTTAGGGAGTCTTCTGGCAGGAAGGGAGTATTATCGCGATAATCTAGATTTTGACTTGAGTCCAGATGGGAAAATCCTTGCTTCCGCATCAGATGAAAGTACAATGAAACTGTGGAATGTGAATACTGGTAACGAAATCAAAATCCTCATATCCTAACTCACGCAGAATATGATAAGGAGTATTGGAAAAATGACCCTTACTTTTAGTATAGAAAAATATAAAGAGTTATTAGTAGCTCATGTTCCAAAACTTATAAAGACTGAAGATGAAAACGAAAAAGCTTTAGCGATTGTAGAAGAGTTAATGCACAGAGCGCGAACCCCAGAAGAAAATGAATTATATCAGTTGTTAATTACTTTAATTGAAATATTTGAAAAGAAAAAATATCATTTTAATGAGCCGACCAATATTCAATCTTTGCTTTCATTTCTTTTTGAGCAATCAGGAAAGACTATAGATGATTTACAGCAATACATAGGGTCACAACAATTAGTCAGTGATATTTTAGAAGCAAAACAGAATATAACTCCAGAGATAGCTCAAAAATTAGGTGCTTTTTTTCATGTAGAACCAACTCTATTTACAGAAACATAACTTTACTCACAACTATTAATTTTTGTTATTCATAATAATTGATATTGAAAAGGCTTAGTTGAGAAATGCGTTAGTGGAACTGAACGTATAGCCCTTTGGGCATTAAAGAAAGGCTTTTAGCCGCTCCGGAGGAGCTAGTTCTAGCTTACGCGACGGAAGTGCGATCGCTTTATGGTAAGGCTTGGTTGAGAAATGCGAAGCTTGCGCGACGGAAGTCGTTCGCTTGTATAGTAAGGCTTGGTTGAGAAGTGCGATCGCTTTACAGTAAGGGTTAAATTAGAAGTGCGAAGCTTGCGCGACGTAAGTCGTTCGCGTAGGGTGCTGTTATCGACTGTTTGATTCAACTGATGATGGGTCATTCATGCGATCGCGATTTTCTCAATAAGTAAATTTGCTCGATGTATATTAGGCGATCGCAGGCTTTTATGTGTGACGATATCAAGCATTGAACTTCATCAGTCTTACCATACCACCATCAATAACCTGTATATTTAACTCATAACCTTCCATCAACGACATACCAACAAGCGGATCGGAATCAGCTTCATCAATGGGAATTGTTAAAAGTTGCCCATCCCAAACTACCGTCGCTTCATAAATATCAAAAATACTTTCGCTACCATCTGCTAATAAAGCTCGTCCACGTCTTTTCCAATTTAGTCCTAGTGCTGTAATCACATCTGGAGGTAAAGAAAGCCAACCATCAAAACCCGTATCTATAACTGCATCTCGCTCATAAATCCTTCCATTAGAATCGTGAACACCAACACGAATAATCGGCTCATAGTCAGCATTAACTCGTCCAATAATCATGCTGTTTTTGCTTTTTGACTGCGATTTGCACCAAATCGACGCACATAAGGAGAACCAACTTTTACAATCCAAATCTGTGCATTTGGGTAACGTTTTTCCAAACGAGAACAAGCAGAAATTTCATCATCATCTATTTCCCACGCACCCGTAGCGATATCAATAGCAACTATTTTTCCAGCATTATCAGATTGCAACTGGGGATAAATATCGCGTTGATAAATCTCATCACCCAGCCTTGCAAATTCTTCTTTACTATATTGCGGTTGTCTTAGAGACATAATTTTGCATTACCGTTTTTCTTATTTTAGCCTGAAACCTTTATAATGAAGAAATAATTACACGTCGTCAACAGGCTTTTTTGGGAAGAAGAAGTGATGAAAGCAGCCTTAGTTGATACGAATATTTTATCTTTATTTTTCCGCAATCAATCCCTAGTCGTGGAAAACTTCAACGCATATATTCAAGAATATGGCAAAATCAACATCAGCATCATCACCTATTACGAAATAGTAAGTGGACTGAAGCACCGTGACGCACAAAAACAATTAACATCTTTTTTAGAATTTGCTTCATACAGCGTAGTTTTACCCCTCACAATAGAATCAACAACAATTTCTGGCGAAATTTATGCCAGTTTAAGAAAAAAGGGAACACCAGTAGATGATATAGATATTCTCATCGCGGGTATCGCCATTACCAACAATTTGGTTCTTGCAACTAATAATTTGAGAGATTTCGAGAAAATCGAAGATTTAGAGATTGAAGACTGGAGTCAGACGTAAAAGCGTTTAATTTTGCATTGCTCACAAAACTTGCGATCGTATGATATCAACGAATCTGCTGTTGGTGCTGGTGTGCGATCGCATGATACTCAAAAATCTACTGTTTTTGTCTATTGGTGCTGGTGTGCGATCGCTCCAATAAAACAGAGAGCGAGAGAGGAAGGAAATAAGCAAGCATTTCCTTGTGAGGACGCAAATCAAATTTCCTCCTCAATCCCCGAATTAGTCCCAGGAATGCGAATAGTCGTTAAGGAAGAGAACACGGGTTGGAATGGGAGCAGTGGGATAATCATGTCCAAGCGGGAAGATGACTTCTGGGTATTGCTTGACCATACGATCGCTCAGGGGATGGAGGTAAAACACCTGCTCAAACCACACCAAATCGAACTAGAAACTCAACAGCCAGTTCAAAAACCAACTTCCCAAGAATTGTTTACTGCTGACCAAGTTGAACAAAAAGTCGCAGATGCGATCGCCCAATACAACTGCGAAAAACCAGAGTCCGAGCAGGGACGGTTTATCGAAATTCGGGATGCAGCATTGCAAGCGGCAAAACAGGAAATTCAAGCAGCACAGCAACATGCTCGTGCGATCTGCGCTTCGCAGCAGCGCTTCGCTATCGCAGGAGCAAGAATTGGCTCAAATTCAAACGAGCGATGGCTCGGCATCTGATGCAGTTTTAGCGGAGTTTTATGATTCCACAAATAGTCGTTTAAGGTTTTTCTATGCTCATTAATATTAAATAGAGCATGAATACCAGGTGATTGTAAATCAGTATCAATTATTGCCACTCGCTTTCCTTGGAGTGCAATTAATACTGCTAAATTGGCTATGAGGTTAGATTTACCAGTTCCACCCCCAAAGGAATGTATCGAGATAATTTTAGACATAATGTTTTTGACACCAGAATTGAGATTCCTAGCAGTCCATTACTCTAAAAAATAGGAAGATTAAAAACTGACCAGAAAACGGGAGATGAACCACTAGCTAGTTTACTAGTGTGATGCGATCGCACTACCGAATGAAAGATCAGTTTTGCTGTGCTGATAGATTTGAAAACTGGTCTTGACAAAAATATCTATTTACGGTATTTAGTCTGGGCGGTTTTTTTTGAAGTAATGGTAGGTTGGGTGAAAGTGGAAGAAAGAATATAACTAATTTTATCTAGGATTAGCAGGGGAATATTCCCCAAGTCGCCAACGCAAAGGTGTAGAATTTGTTGTTTCTAATATCTGTTCAATTTCAAACTCAACTAAACGCTCTGCTCCGATAAATTCATTTAATCTGTCTGCATCCCAAATCACTTTTGCTTGTCCCGCGATTTGCAAGATATTACCTGTTTCAAAGTCGATAAATAATAACCCTGTGTTGGGATTTATCTGTAAATTGCCGAAAGTTTGAAACATATTATTTCCCCCATAATCAGGGAATAATAATTGGCGATGATTTAAGACTTGAATAAATCCCGGAAATCCTCCTCGATGGGAAGCATCTGCACCACTTTTTGGATGAAAACTAGCAATAAAAAATGTGTCTGCTTGGGTTATCCAAAGTTGATTTTGTTCGCTTAAAGTTTCTCTGGTAAAAGTTTTCGATTGTTCTCTAGATTCAGTTACAGCTTTTTCGATGTGACGGGTTTGGATGTATTTTGGACAGTTAAAAAATGTCTGAATAACCTGTATTTTTATACTATCTGAGTCTAACTCAGCTTTGCCATTGAAGCGCGATCGCCTACGGTTTGATAAGTCAATCACTAATAAACCAATATTTTGGTTGTGGTGCAGATTTTGGTACATTGGATCGCTAGATGTAAGACTACCATGTAAACTAATCTGTAGGGTCTGTTGGTTTAAAACTTTGATAAAACCAGGTTGTCCGGTCAATAAAGATGCCCAGACTTGACCATGTATATCAACTGTAGCGGCGATCGCTAATTGTTGCGTGGGTAGGAATTCCTGTGCTGCTGGTTTGATAAAATCGCTGATGACACTACACAGTTTTTGCGCTTCTTCCCGTTTCCCTGCTTGGGTTTGGACTGCGATTTCTCCGGAATGGAAAGACATGGGGATTTGGGGGTGATATGAATATGATTCTCAATTTATCTGATGTTATCTAATTAACTCTAGATCGATTTGGCGATCGCTCAGACATATGAAACTGATCTAGGCAAACATTTATGAATATGTTATTGCAATTATGATTTAAATTCTGGGATATTGATACTTATAAAAAATATGTATTAGATAGGATGCATAGACAATAGTGGCAACCCTCAAAGCCTCTCAACCTGGACTCAGGATGATTAAGCAAGCTAGAATTGCTTCCTGTTGGTCTGTGGATGATTTTCGCTGGATTGAGTCAGCAAGCGAGGTTTTGGGTGTTTCTTGGCAAGAGCAAGGTGTTTTGGCGGTAGGAATTTCCGAGGGGACTTGGAAAAGATTTCTAGCAGGAAAAAATCCTATTAATGCCCAAGCTTTTAAAGCTTATTGTCAGGTATTGGGGTTGAATTGGCAAGAGGTTGCAGAAAACAAGGTAGAAAAACTAGTTTCCCCTTCCCCCCCTCCCCCACTCCTGTTACAGATTGGGGAGATGCTCCCGATGTCTCCATTGTTTATGGTCGTCAAGTAGAAACACAGTTAGTTAAGCAGTGGATTATACAAGAAAATTGTCGTTTAATTACGCTGTTGGGGATGGGTGGAATTGGTAAAACGACCCTTTTTGTCAAGGTAGCGCAACAAATTTTGGAGACAGGAAATATTGGGTTTGTAATTTGGCGAAGTCTGCGTAATGCACCACCAATTGAAGATATTTTAGTTGAATTAATTCAGTTTTTATCGTCACAGGAAGAAACTTTTTTACCTAGTAGTATATCCGGCAAAGTTTCCCTATTATTAAAATATCTACGTAGCTCACGCTGTTTGTTAATTTTAGATAATGCTGAGTCGATTTTACAAGCAGGTGAACGTACTGGTAGTTACCGAGTCGGGTATGAGGGATATGGGGAATTATTGCGATGTTTTGCGGAAACTTCTCATCAAAGTTGTTTGCTGTTAACTTCGAGGGACAAACCTCAAGGTTTAGCTAAATATGAGGGAGAAAATTTACCTGTACGTTCTTTACAATTGACAGGTTTAGCTGAAACGGAAGGACGAGAGTTATTTGCTCTCAAAGGTAAATTTACAGCTTCAGATGTACAATGGCAAGCTTTAATTTCTCGTTATGGAGGTAATCCCCTGGCTTTAAAAATTGTTGCGTCTTCAATTCATGATTTTTTTGAGGGAGATATTTGTCAATTTTTAGAAATATCCCAACAAAGTACGTTTATTTTTGATGATATTCGAGATTTACTCAACCAACAATTTAGTCGTCTGACAAAGTTGGAGCGGGAAATTATGTTTTGGATTGCGATTAATCGTGAACCTGTTTCATTATCTGAATTACAAACAGATTTTGTCACACCGATTCTCCCGCGTGAGTTGTTAGAATCCCTCGCATCCTTACAAAGACGAGCTTTTATTGAAAAAACTACTGGTGGTTTAACTCAGCAACCTGTGGTGATGGAATATGTGATTAATCAAATTATCGAGTTAGTCTCTGAGGAAATTTTTAATCAGGATATATCTCTGTTTGCAAGTCATGCGTTGATGAAAGCACAAGGGAAAGACTATGTGCGTGAAACTCAAATAAACCTGATTTTACAACCTGTGATTAATCAATTAATCAATCAACTGGGGAGTTTAGAAAATATTTCTCATTATATCAAGCAAATTATTTCTAACTTACAAGGAAAAACACCTAAAGAAACGGGATATGTCGCTGCTAATTCTCTACATTTATTACATCAAGCTCAAACAGATATTAGTGGCTGGGATTTTTCTCGTTTAACCCTTTGGCAAGCATATCTACAAGGTGTAAATTTACATGATGTCAATTTTGCTAATTCCGATTTATCTCGTTGTGTGTTTACGGAAATTTTAGGTAATATTTTATCTGCTAACTTTAGTCCAAATGGAGAACTTTTAGCCACCTGTGATACTGACTGTAATGTGCGAATTTGGGAAGTTCAAACAGGTAAATTACTGTTGATTTGTCAAGGTCATCAGAACTGGGTACGCTTCGTCACTTTTAGTCCCGATGGGGAAATTTTAGCAAGTTGTGGTGCTGACCGTCTGATTAAATTATGGAATGTTAGTGATGGTATTTGCATTAAAACTCTCATTGGACACCATCATGAGGTATTTTCTGTTGCTTTTAGTCCGAACCCCCCAACCCCCCTTACAAAGGGGGGAAAAGGGGGGATTTTAGCAAGTGCAAGTGGCGATCGCACGATTAAAATCTGGGATATTCATGATGGTAACTGTCTCAAAACTCTAACCGGACATACAGATTGGGTGCGTTGCGTTGCTTTTAGTCCCGATGGTGAAATATTAGCAAGTAGCGGTGCTGAAGCGCAAATTAAATTATGGGATGTGGAATCTGGTGAATGTCTGCAAACACTCAACGAACATCAAAGTTGGGTGCGTTCGATTGCATTTAGTTCAGATAATCAAACTTTAGCAAGTGGAAGTGGCGATCGCACGATTAAAATCTGGAATTATCATACAGGTGAGTGCATCAATACCTATACAGGACATACAAACAGCGTTTATTCGGTAGCATTTAGTCCTGGGGGTGAAATACTAGTGAGTGGAAGTGGCGATCGCACTGTGAAAATTTGGGACTGCGACACTCATACTTGCATTAAAACCCTGTATAAACAAACTAATGAAGTTTGTTGCGTTGCTGTCAGTCCCGATAACCAAACAATTGCTTGCGTCAGTTTAGACCAAACTATGCGATTATGGGATTATCATAGCGGACAATGTTTAAAAACTTGGCAAGGAAATACAGATTGGGCACTTCCTGTAAAATATAGTCCCTCTGGGCAAATTTTAGCCAGTGGAAGTAATGATAAAAGTATTAAATTATGGGATTTGCAAACAGGGAACTGTTTAAGAAGTTTGCAAGGACATATAGACTTTATTTATGGAATTGCACTTAGTCCTTCGGGTGAAATTTTAGCTAGTGCGAGTACCGATTCTACAGTCAGATTGTGGACTGTAAATACAGGAAAATGCTTTCAACTTTTACAAGGACATACCAGTATGCGGGCGATCGCGCAGGAATTGGGTTCTTCGACTGGAGTTGTCACCCATTACTTTCGCAACAAGGAAGAATTAACAATGTTTGCGTTGGAAAAGGTGTTTGAAAATACCTTGGAGGTGATGCGTTCGCGTGGTGAAGGACGGCAAGGGATTGATCGATTGGAGCAGATGATTTTTGCCGCTTTACCTTTAGAAGCAACCGACCAAGCCGATTGGAAAGTTTGGGTAGCATTTTTGGGTTATTCAATCGGACGCGAACATTTAGTTCGAGAACACCAGAAGCGCTATGAATTATTGCAGCAAATTATTTATCAAGAATTAGCCGACTTACAAACAGCAAAGTTGATTCGAGATAATTTAGATTTAACTTTGGAATCCAATGCCCTAATTAGTCTAGTAGATGGTATCGGTACTGGGGTTGTCATTTGCCCCCAACAGTTTTACTCCGAGCAGCAAAAATATCTGGTACGGCGGCATATTCAGGGTTTGATTTAGTATTAGCGCTCAAAGATTTAAGAAGCAGATAAACCACATCTATCGTGAGAACTATAGTATTTATAAAGCAGTGGGAGCATATTGCTCCCCACTGGTAGTAGCACTACTCCAAGTTTCAAAATGGACGAAGTTTAGGAAGTTCCTATCAACCCCTAGGCAATAGCAACTGTGCTAATGCTCTGGCGCTTTCCTGGGGTGCGTTAAAGTTGAATGCCAAGTTCAGACGGCGCGGTTGGTTCATATATACCATTTCTAATGCGATCGCCACTTGACCGCTAGCAGCCACATCTAGGTTGGCATTGAATTGAGCCGAGCGCACATCCAGTAAACTATTTAAACCTTGTTGGGTGATAAAAGTGTTGATTTGTGCTAAAGCTCCCAGCGATCGCATTGTGGTTTGTAGTATCTCACGGGCGCGATTCAGTCCAGTGTTAGCGAGGGAGAGGGAAGTATTGAGACTAACAATTTCTGGATCTGCATCGATGGGTATCTGACTCACCCCATTACGAGCAGCCTGTAAGCTAGCTTCAAACCGTGATAGGGTTGCTTGAGCGGCTGGTAATCCTGCTTGTAATCCTGCAAGTTCTGTCCCTAACCTTGCAGCTTGAGCAAGAGCCTCTGGATCGGGAATACATTGCCGTCCAATGAAGGGAATATCTGTCAGGGGAAACGCATCTTAAAGTGTAACAATAAATACTATTTTCAAACTAAAGATATGCATCAAAATTTGCAATCTAATTATTAGTATAATATATTGATATTCATTAAATTTTTACTTACTCATTAGC
>JAESGE010000100.1_pt1 | contig 89869 bp, 83 predicted proteins | sample 9269601 | NCBI WGS metagenome assembly JAESGE01 (sample SAMN14515569, study PRJNA621662) | algae metagenome | isolation source: Tolypothrix brevis GSE-NOS-MK-07-07A and co-occurring heterotrophs from wet... | place: USA: Grand Staircase Escalante National Monument, Utah | collected 2006-04-16
GAACGTCTTTACGTCTTTTTGGGAGATGTCTAATATTTACCAAGAAAAGATTCAGAATCCAATATCGGATGTTTTGCACCCCCACACTGACATCATAAACCGGTGTCAGTGTCAACTACCTATGGCAACAAAAACTCCAAAGGTTGCATTCTGGCATTTGTAGAGACGTTCTGATGGCATTTGTAGAGACGTTCTGATGGCTTTTTTAAAGACGTTCCATCGGAACGTCTCTACTGTACAGACGTTCCGTCGTAGCGTCTCTACTTCTTCCAGTTTTTATTGTTAGCTTGATCCAACACGTAAGCAGCTACGTCTTCAATCTGAGCTGGTTTTAAACGACCAGTAAAAGCAGGCATAGCACCTTTACCCTTTGTCACTTGGGCAATAACCGCTTCTGCCGAGTTCATGCCATACTTATCTAAAGCTTCTTTCTTCAGATTTTTTGGAGCATTAACTAAATTTTTACCACCAGCATGACAAGAAGCGCAATTAGCGGCAAAAATTTTATTTCCACTCACTGCATCTGCTAAAGCTGGACTGTTGAAGGTAAAGGTAAAGATTGTTACGCATAACAACAATACCGAAAGAATCTTTTTCATCCCGTGTTCTCTCTGCAAAAAAAGGACTGTTCAGTTCAATATCCTTCATAATTGTGAGCTTCATGGTTATTGTAGTCAAATGACAGGCTGTCATACTTCGCAGTTTTGTTGGTTGTTAGTGGTTGGTTGTTACTTGTCAAGAATTATCCTAACCACACCACGCTTCCCCACTAACATTGTACAGACGCGATTAATCGCGTCTCTACCCACCCCCCAATTTATTTAACCCTTGTTGTGTAACCCGACAAATTCGCCAATCATCTAAAATAGAAGCTCCCATACTGCGGTAGAATGCGATCGCAGGCTCATTCCAATCCAAAACACTCCACTCTAACCGTCCACAATTTCTTTCCACAGCTATTTGAGCTAATTTTCTCAACAAAGCTTTCCCAATACCTTTTCGTCGATATTTCGGTAAAACAAACAAATCTTCTAAATAAATTCCTGGTTTGGTGAGGAATGTTGAATAATTATGAAAAAACAGAGCAAAGCCGGCAGCTTGCCCTGCGTGTTCTGCTAAAATCGCCTCAATATATTTATTAGAGCCAAACAAATGCTCTTTCAGAGATTCAGCATTACCAGTAACCGCATGAGATAATTTTTCATACTCTGCCAACGCTTGAATTAACTCAAACAGCACAGTACAATCTGCTGGTTCAGCAAACCGCAAATTCAAATCGTTATCAAAAGTCATTAGTCAATAGTCCAATAGTCCAAAGTCAATAGTCCAATAGTCCAAAGTCCAAAGTCAATAGCGCTCTTTTATTACTCTTGACAGAATAAATCTGAAACCCTATTCTCAGATTAGTCCGCGCAGGCGGACTTCGTTTGTGTAGCCAAGCCAGTGCGTTGCGCGGGTTAAGCGCGTTGTTCGCGCAGCGTCTCCCCTTGGGAGAAGCACCTGGCGTGCGACTTTAGTCGTCAGGCTTCATGATTCTTGACCATTGACCATTGACTCTTGACCAATTAAACCAACCAACCTTTCAAACGTTTAGCTATGTGAGGGCGCCGCAATTTCCGCATGGCTTTGCTTTGAATTTGCCGCACTCGTTCGCGAGACAAATTAAACATATTGCCTACTTCTTCTAAAGTACACGGTTCGCTGGTAGTCAAACCGTACCGTAGAGAAATTACATCTTTTTCTCGTGGTGTCAACACATCACCCAAAACTTCCCAAATCTCCTGACGCATCATGTTTTCATTCATTTTTGCTTCGGGAGATTGATTATCTTCGTCCTCTAGCAAATCCATCAATTCCGTGTCTTCTTCTTTACCGACGCGGTGATTGAGAGAAAGTGCTTGACGGCGTAGTTGTTGTAGTTGGCGTAGTTGTGGCAAAGGTATCTCTAAAACTTCTGCCATTTCCGCTTCTGTGGGGTTGCGACAAAGTTTTTGTTTGAGTTCGCGTTGCGCTTTTTTGAGTTTGTTAAGTTTTTCAACAATATGGATTGGTAGGCGAATTGTCCGCGCATCATTAGCGATTGCACGCGTAATTGCTTGTCGAATCCACCAATAAGCGTATGTCGAAAATTTATATCCCTTATCTGGGTCGAATTTTTCTGTAGCGCGATTTAACCCCATTGCCCCTTCCTGAATTAAATCCAGAAAAGGTACTCCGCGATTGAGATATCGTTTCGCAATTGACACTACCAACCGGAGATTGGAGCGAATCATTTTTCGCTTCGCTACTCTACCTTGATACAAGCGACTTTCTAGTTGCTTTTCTGTCATTTCTAGTGAGGATGCGACTTTTTCCTTACTAGCATGTTCACCCAATTGTTCCGTCAAAGAAACTTGTAATTCCCTGACTTCTTCATTAAATCGCACTCGCCGCGCTAATTCTACTTCTTCTTCAGCTTTAAGTAAAGGATAACGCGCCATTTCTTTAAAAAATGCGCCGACAGCATCATCATGCTCGGTTTTATTATATCCCGATGGTCGCGCTGCCGCCATTTTATCGCCATCGCGTTCATCTGTTTCCATTTCAGCCATCGCGCTATATTCATCTGCGACTGCTTCTAGTTCGAGTGGTATTTCACTCTCAATAGCATTTTCTACTATTATCTCCATTGTTCCCAATTCAGCAATATTCATAGTTTCCTTAAGGGATTGTTGCTTTGTTTGGTACATAATTAAATGACAGCTGCTTTTTCTTGAGGTTTGGTAGTTTTCACATCAGAACAAATGCACCTGTCTTATAGCAAAATATAGGTTTCTGCTAATGTCTCATTGAAAGCGACATTCAGTCTGTATCTTTCATTTCATACTTCCTGTTACATATAATTCAGAAATCAATACTGGTATTTGCACTTTCAACTATCTGCTTAGATTCTCAACACATATATTCCTCATTCTTTTCTTTATTCGCAAATCTGTCAAATTTTGAAACTTTATTAACCTTAACAAATATAAATATTTTCGGTAATCATCCTTAAACCTTAAATCTTCCTATATTTTTCTCTACTTTTTATTTTTTATGCCTGATTACTGATTATACATTTCAGAGTCTTCCTTCTCGGTTAATGCAACCGCTGCTAATTTCCGAATGAAAATAGCAATTATGTCGTCGGCTGTCTAAACTTGAGCTATATTTCTCTAAGTTACAGCATCCCATATACTGAAAGGGCTGAATATCTATCAATAGATGGAAAAGCCCTATACCTTGCTTAGTATATCAAGACAGCTTTTAGGAATAAGGGAAGATGATTTGATTTTTTGAGACTCGGACATTAAGTATTTATTTTCGTCTAGAGTTGAGATTAGTTTGATCGATAAATTACATAAGAGGAAACTTATCAACTATCATAAGGTAGAAAAGTATTGCGAAATACAATTCGTCTTAATAAAATTGAAAAGTTAAAGTTAACTGAGTCAGGTGAATTCTGACCAAATACGGAAGGCAAATAACAGTCTATTAATTCAAAAGCTATGTATAGTAATAGTATAAGTTTATTTCCATTGGTAGTAGCTGAACCGGGTAATTCATACGAATCGGGCAAAGCTGTTGATCGGTGGATCGAAGTGCTGGTTGACTGTCCAGGAAGCTCAGGGTTATTTACTTACCGATTGCCACCTCAGTTACTTTGTCAACCAGGAGATATTTTAACTGTACCATTTGGAGCGCAACAGTTAGGAGCGATCGCCATTCGATTATTAACACAACCTAGCGCCGACATACCACGAGAAAAAATTAGAGATGTCGAAGATGTAATTCATAGCGGTTTTTTTCAAGATAATTACTGGACATTGATCGAAAGGGTGTCGCAGTATTATTACACACAACTGATCCAAGTGATACGAATCGCATTACCGCCCGGATTATTAGGGCGATCGCAACGGCGTATCCGTTTGGTTTTAAAAGATACATCCCTTGATACTTTAGCTACTGAAGCTTTCTTGTCGAATGGAGCGCGACAAATTGTAGAGCTTCTGCGTTCCTCAGCAGCAGGAGATTACAGCTTTACCTACCTTCAACAAAAAGTCAAGGGAGCATATCGAGGAGTACGGGAATTATCGCGATGCGGTATGATAGAAAGTTATTTAGAACCGCCGCGATTAACTCGACCAAAGCTGCAAAAAGCAGTCACAATGGTAGGAAGTAGCTTTGATCGTGATTTAACAACTCGTCAAAGAGAAATTTTAGAAGTATTGCGGCGACAAGGCGGCGAATTATGGCAAACTGAATTATTACAACTTTGTAACGCGAGTCCTTCTACCCTCAAAATCCTAGAACAAAAGGGTTATATTGTAATTCAAGAACGGGAAATCTTGCGAAGCGAAACTCCTGGGAGTGGAATATTAGCCGACCAAGAAAAATCATTAACACAAGCTCAATCTCAAGCGTTAGCGACAATAAATCAACTAAATGGATATGCTCAAGTTTTATTACATGGGGTGACAGGTTCGGGAAAAACCGAAGTATATTTGCAAGCGATCGCACCTCTACTCAATCAAAATAAATCCGCCCTCGTTTTAGTTCCAGAAATTGGACTGACACCGCAATTAACCGATCGCTTTCGTGCTAGATTTGGCAACAGAGTCAGCGTTTATCACAGCGCCCTTTCCGACGGTGAACGTTACGACACTTGGCGCCAAATGCTCACAGGAGAACCCCAAGTAGTCATCGGCACCCGAAGCGCCGTTTTTGCACCTTTGCCAAACTTGGGTTTAATCATCTTAGACGAAGAACACGACAGCAGCTTCAAACAAGACTCACCCATCCCCACCTACCACGCTCGAACCGTAGCCAAATGGCGAGCCGAATTAGAAAATTGTCCCTTAATTTTAGGTTCCGCTACCCCTTCGTTAGAAAGTTGGTTGAGCGTTAGGGAAGGGGGACAAGGGGGACAAGGGGGACAAGAAAACATCTTTTCTCCCTTGTCTCCCCCCTCTCCCTTGTCTCCCTCATCTCCCCCATCTCCCTCCCACTACCTCCCGCTCCCGGAACGCGTTTACTCTCGTCCTTTGCCGCCGGTGTCCGTGGTGGATATGCGGCAAGAGTTGCAGCAGGGAAATCGTTCTATATTTAGTAGGTCGTTGCAATCGGCTTTGGTAGAGTTGCAAGAAAAGCGACAACAGGGAATTTTATTTATTCATCGTCGGGGACATAGTACTTTTGTATCTTGCCGGAGTTGCGGATATGTGGTGGAATGTCCTAATTGTGATGTTTCGCTAGCGTATCACCACACAGAAGAGGGGGCGCCCGAATTATTGCGCTGTCATTATTGTAACTTTACGCGATCGCATCCTCAAAATTGTCCCGAATGCAGTTCTCCTTATTTAAAATTCTTTGGTAGCGGTACGCAGCGAGTCGCTCAAGAATTAGCGCGACAGTTTCCCGAATTGCGTTTCATTCGGTTTGATAGCGATACCACTCGCAATAAAGGCTCACATCGCAAGCTGTTGACTCAATTTGCCAACGGTGAAGCCCAATTGTTAATAGGTACGCAAATGCTCACCAAAGGATTAGATTTGCCCCAAGTTACATTAGTCGGTGTAGTTGCGGCTGATGGCTTGTTGAATTTATCAGATTATCGTGCCAGCGAACGCGCATTTCAAACTTTAACCCAAGTAGCCGGACGTGCTGGTAGAGGTGATGATCCTGGTAAGGCAATTATCCAAACTTACACACCAGAACATCCCGTAATTGAAGCAGTACAAAGGCATGATTATGAGACTTTTATTCATACGGAATTAGAACAAAGACAAGCTTTAAATTATCCTCCTTATGGGAGATTGATTTTATTGCGATTAAGTAGTTTAGATGCAATCAGCGTGCAAAATGCTGCCCAAATCATCGCAACAACTTTGAATTCTAGAGAGGGATTTGAAATATTGGGACCAGCACCAGCGAGTATTTTAAGAGTAGCAAATCGTTATCGATGGCAGATATTAATTAAGTTTGCTGCCGATGCTTTGCCACAATTGCCAGATTGGGAAGAAGTGCGATCGCTTTGTCCAGCATCTGTTAGCTTGACAATAGATGTAGACCCATTACACATGATGTAAATATCGACAAAACTTAAATTTTTTCATCAATCAAACCGGATTCCTATAAACCTCTTAATACGACTTTAGTTTGAGGAGATGAAATTAGGATGAAATCTCTGAAATTGGCGTTCTTATCGTAGGTAAACGAACAATAAAGGTAGTACCTTTATTTAGTTGACTTTGCACCTCTATACTACCCTGGTGCGTTTGGATAATTGCTTGTGCGATCGCTAAACCTAACCCCGAACCACCAGTACTGCGAGAGCGATCGCTATGTACGCGATAAAATCGGTCAAAAATCCGCTTTACATCTGGTGCTGCTATCCCGATACCTGTATCTTGAACTGAAATCACCGCATTACCATTGATGCGTTTGAGGATGACCTTTATATAGCCACCTGCGGGGGTGTATTGAATCGCATTCGCAATTAAATTAGTAAGTACGCGCAAAAGTTGGTCTTCATCCCCCATCACGTACAAGGGTTGATGATACTCCATTGAAGATGTCAGTTGTAAGTTTGCACTACTGGCTAAAGCAGAAAATTCTTCAATTAGGTCATTAACTAAAACATTCAGACAGCAAAGTTCTTTTTGTGTCGCGAGCGTTTTTTGCTCCAACCGAGACAGCAGCAATAAATCCTGAACTAGTTCCGCCAGCCGATTATTTTGTCGTTTAATAGATGTTAGAGTATCTCGCGCTTCCTGTTCCGATAAATACTCCATCTCAAGGATAGTTTCTACTGTAGCATTAATTGCTGCCAGTGGTGTGCGTAATTCATGGGAAGCATCGGAAGTAAACTGTTGCATTTGTTTATACGACCGATCAATTGGTCGTATCGCTAACCCTGCTAACCACCAACTCGAACCACCAACTAAAAGTATTGAAATTGGCAATCCCAATCCGACAATTAATTTTAAACTAGCAAGACGATTATCCAATTCTTTGAGACTGCGACCTACTTGTATATAACCCCAAATTTGATTATCTTGAGTATGTAGTGCTAAAGACTTTTGACTGTAGCGATCGCCTTGTTTATCTTTAACTGTTTGCCATACATTTGTTCGCACAATTGACGGTAATTCTTTGGGGTCAAAACCAGCAACAGCAATTAGCTTTCCCCAAGCATTAATAAAACGGATGTAATACAGCTTCTCTTTGTAGACATTACTAAAAGTGCCGTGTTCGTGATGGAAATTTTGATTGTGGTTGGGTTTAATTTGGTTAGGACAGTCAGAGTCAGGCAAACAAAGGTTGGGTATAACCAACTTAAAAACAGGTTCCAAACGACTAGGTTGTTTTAAACTTGGTTCAATTACATTGTGCAATGTGCCAGTGACAGACTCCAGTTCTCGGTCGATAGAAACTAAGTAAGCTTCAATCATTACCTGGTAAACAACTAAACCGCAGAGAATGAGAATTAAGCCCATAACTGCTGCATACCAAGCTGCTAGTCGCCAACGAGTTTTATTAAATAATTTAATCTGCATCATCAGGATTAAAACGATAACCCATACTGGGGACAGTTTCAATTAACCCATCACAATTATATTCTGATAATTTGCGTCGCAACAGTCGTACCTGAGCCGCTACTACATTACTAACTCGCTCCGCGCTAAAACTGTAAAGATGATTTAATATTTGGTCGCGGGTAACAATTGTATTGGGACGATTCATCAAATATTCTAGTAGGTGAAATTCTTTCTTTGTTAAATGAATTATCTGCTTATCACCATTAGTTTGCTGACGCGAAACTGTACAAGTAGCGTAATCTAAAATCAGATTTCCTACTTTTAGTTGCGGTGCTTTAAAATTAGGATAACGTCGCTGTAAAGCACGCAATCTTGCTAGCAATTCCACCATTCCAAAGGGCTTTACTAAATAATCATCAGCCCCAGCATCCAACCCAGCAACTTTATCTTCCATGCTATCTCTTGCTGTCAGCATCAGCACTGGTAATGAATTGTTGCGAACCCGCAGACGCTTACACAAATCTAAACCCGATAATCCTGGTAGCAACCAATCAAAGATTCCTAACGTGTATTGCGTCCAATTACTTTCTAGATAACTCCATGCTTCATCTCCATCTTGAACCCAGTCAACAATATATTTTTCTTGATGTAGTTTTCGCTTAATTGATGCACCCAAATCTAATTCGTCTTCAACTAGTAAAATTTTCATAGGAAGCGGATACAGTTCTATAATTTATTTATCAATTCACACGCAGTCGAACCACACCAATTGATAATTCTGCATTTATTCCAACTAAAAATGCCGAAATCTTGTATAGTTTTTCTCCAGAAGTAACTCTAGTTTTTTTGACATTATTCATCTCAATGGTAAGCATAGTTCCAGGAGCCACTGGTTCGGCAAATAATAATGTAACTTTTTTGTCATTAATAGTAATTTTTGGCTCAATCTTTTTACCCGATTGGTCAGACACATCAATATTATTCCTGACAACTATATTCTCTGGAGCTTCGATGTTTAGTTGAGAAACAGCCTTGCTTTGTTGGGGAATTTCTAACTTTAATGTATGTCTAAGAATTCGCCAGTGTTTTATACCTTGGGGAAATTCTGATAAGCTAATAATGTGAGGAAAATTACCAGATTCTCTTGTAGAATTGGCATAAGTGCCTGGCATCGAAACTGCTACAGTCAAGGTGAAAGCTGCTGCACAAATTAAAGCTTTTTTCATTACTACACTCCTCTAACTACTTAAATGAATCAACCATCAATATCTTCTTGGCTGAATAATACATTTATTTAATAGTTTGGCAGAGCGAGATGAAATTAGGATGAAATTTGATAGTATCCCCGAAAAATTATCAGAAGTAAAATTTTTTAATTTATTTTGTTTTAAAGAATTCTCAATTATTTAGATAATAACTTATTGTTACTTAACATTATTAAAAGCTATTAAGAAGTTAAAGCATCAGCTTATTGACTGTGTGCCATAAAGTAGATACTGGTTAAATTGGATCAGGTGCGTTAATGTAGCGCACCTGACAAAAATTGTAAATTTTGATGGTTATCGTTTAAAGTTAAAACGACCGTTGAATTTTTCACCTTTAATATCAGTTTGAAGGACAACTTTATAATCTCCCGTTGCAGTTGCAGGTAGCTTTGCTGTGTATTGCTTCTCCTCAGTATTATAAGGAACTTGTAAAGTTTGGTTACTGCCATCTGGTAGCTGAACTTGAGCCGTGAGCTTGGCATCAGTAATTTCTTTGTCCTGCTCACCGTGTACGGTTATATCTAAATGCGTAGAATCTTTCACTATCTCAGGTTTGAACTCTAAATGGTATTTTCCTGACTGCACAACTTGACCACTATGACCATCTTTACTATCTTTGGAATGGTCGTGACCATCTCCTTCAATATGTTTTTCCCCATCTTTTGCAGTTGTTTCAGTTTTAGCTGCTGTTTCTGTAGTTGAACTTGCCGTGGTACTTTCTGGATTAGCGGCTTGATTACCACCGCTACAAGCACCTAAGAAAAGTAAGCTGGCACTGCCTAAAGCAATTAAGCTGGTTTTGATAACTTTCATTGATTTACACTCCTCAATATTTGATAAATAAACAACTAAAAGCTGACTTCTCCGGCAATTTCAGTATTAATAGTTGGTTGAGTTTTTTTCGGAACCAAAAACTTACCAAACTGAATATACAAAGCAGGAAGTACCAGCAACGTTAAAGCGGTAGATGTAAACAATCCACCCAAAACTACAATCGCAAGTGGTTGTAGTATTTCTTTTCCTGCACCGCTGCCAATTACCAAAGGCATCATACCCAGCGCAGAAGATAAAGCTGTCATCAAAATTGCAACCAATCTTTCCATCGAACCTTCAATTAAAACTTCCCGTATTAGGTATATTCGTACTCTTAGTACAGCTAGTAAATTTAAATATTGGGTACTTTATCTACTTTCTCAGATCAAGATGAAATTGGGATGAAATTTCTGGCAGGTATTTTAGGGTGCGTACTTAACGAAGTTCGTAACGCACCGCTTCTCAAGGATTTGGTGCGTTACGCTCCGCTAACACACCCTACGTATATTTAAGTGCTGGGAACGAAGAGGAGTAATGATTATTTTAACTACATATGCATCAAAAATTGCCCCTCTTTAGCTGACTCCACTTTCTTCGGAAATAAAAACTTACCAAACTTCGCATACAACGCAGGTAAAACTACTAAAGTTATTGCAGTAGAAGTAAACAAACCACCAAATACAACTACAGATAACGGTTGCAAAAGTTCCTGTCCTGGTCCACCTTGAATCACCATCGGGGCTAAACCTAATGAGGAAGTTAAAGCTGTCATCAAAATCGCATTTAGTCGTTCCATTGACCCTTTGGTAATAACTTCCTTTAATGGCATTCCTTCAGCATACTTACTATTATAATTGTCCACCAATAACAAACCGTTGCGAGTTGCTACCCCAAACAAGGAAACAAACCCAACTAAAGACGCAACCGAAATTACCCCACCAGTTAAAGCAACAGCGATTACACCTCCTACCAAGGCAATTGGTAAGTTAATCATAATCATCGCGGTAGAAGGGATAGATTTAACTGAAAGGTACATTAATACTGTAATCGCAATGAATGCGATCGCGCTAAAAACGAGAATATTTTGGGTTGCACGTTCTTCAGCTTCAAACTGACCTGCATACTGAATAAAATAACCCGCAGGTACTTGGATATTACTTTTAACTTTGCTTTCAATATCAGTGACAATCGAGCGTAAATCTCGACCTTTAGCATTTGCAGAAACGACTATCAAGCGGGAAACGTTTTCACGGTTGATTGTATTGGGTCCCGTTCCATTAACAATAGTAGCAACGTTACCTAAAGGTACTTTCTGTCCATCGGGAGTATCAATCAACAAATTACGGATGGTTTCTAAATTTTGCCGTGCTTCAGGTTTTAACCATACAATCAAATCAAAAGACTGTTGGTTTTCTAAGACCTTAGAAACAACTTTACCATTGAGTGCAGTTTCAATTGTATCTGCCAAATCCCCCACCGTATGACCGTAACGACTAGCTGCATCACGGTCAAATTTAATTTGAATTTGTGGTACTGGAAGTTGTGGTTCGAGTTGTAAGTCAATGACACCATCAACTGTTGCCATTTGTTGCTCTACTTGCTGCCCAATTTTCCTTAACTGCGCTAAATCGGAACCGAAAATTTTCACAGCTATGGAACTACGAACCCCAGATAAAACTTCGTCCATTCGGTGCGAAAGAAATCCGCCAACATTAGCTGCTGCACCCGGTATTTTCTCAAATGCTGCTCGCATCACTCCTAAAGTTTTTTCCCGGTTTCGCATTCCCTCATCGGTTAATTCAATGTCAAGGTGAGCAACGTTTACACCTGCGGCTTCGGAATCACCTGTAGCACGTCCAGAACGAGTTTGAATAAATTTAAATCTCTGGTCATTTTTTAATGCTTCTTCAATTACATAACCAGCTTTGGTACTACTTTCTAGAGAAACAGTTGGGTAAGATATCAAAGTATTGACCATCGTTTGCTCTTGAAACTCTGGTAAAAATGCTCTACCGAAAGAAGGAATAATCGCAATTGATGCGACTGTTAAAACTGTTGCGATACCCATAATCAAGAAGGAATTTCGCATGGAAAAATTTAAACAAGAGCTATAAATTGCCTTACAAAATCTAGCTAGCCAAGGTTCTCGCTTTGTTACCTTTGTATTCGGTAATAAAATTGCACATAAAGCTGGAGAAACCAACAAAGATTCTAAACTAGAAATGACAACTACCACTAAATAAGAAATACCCATTGGGGTAAAAATTCGACCTTCAATACCCGGTAAGGTAAAAATTGGCGAGAAAACAATAATACCAATAATCGTTGCACCAACCAGCGAATCGCGTACTTCTTGAGAACCTTCAAAAATAATTTCTAACGGTGATAATGGATCGTCAGAAGTTTTATTTTCCCGTAATCGGCGATAAGTATTTTCACCGTATACAATTGCATCATCAATTGCAGTCCCAATCGCAACTGCTAAACCACCCAAAGTCATTGTATTTAGTCCAATTCCCAACCATGAAAGTGCTAGCATCCCAAACAGTAATGTTAATAAAAAGTCTAACAAACATACTGCGAGGATACGCCAATTCATTAAAAAAGGAATCAGAATAATTGCGGCAATAATACTACCTTGAATCAAAGAGGAACGAACGTTGTCAACAGAAGATTCAATATAACTGTCTTGGCGAAATGTAGTAGTAACTTTAATATTTTTTGGCAATCCGGCTTTGATTTCTGCCATTGTTTTTTCTACCGCACGGGTGACAGTCGGAGTATCAACTATTGGCTGCTTATTCACCATGACAATAATTGCGGGTTTGCCATTAAAACTGCCATCACCCCGTTTTAGTGCTGCCCCAATTTGGACATCGGCTACATCTTGCAATCTTACGGGAACGCCATTACGTGAAATAATAGTTGATTTTTTCAAGTCTTCAATTGATTCGATTCTACCGATACCCCGAATCAACTGTTCTGTATCTGGCGTAATCAAAAATCCACCAGGAGCATTGACGTTTGCTTTTTGAGTTGCTTGCGTAACTTGGTCTAGAGTAATATTAAAAGCTGCTAATTTTACTGGGTCAACTAGTACTTGAAATTGACGTTCGTCACCACCAAAACTTAAAATTTGGCTGACTCCAGGAACAGCTAAAAGGCGATTTGTTACTTGCCAATCGACGATTCGACGGGCTTCCATGAGGGGGTTAGGAGTTGCGGATGTAGCTTGTCCGTCCGGGGTAGAATTGGAGGAGTTTTCCCCATCTTCGACGGTAAAAGCGTACTGGACGACTAAACCAACGGGGGAAGTGGTGGGGGATATTTGTGGTGTTTCAACTCCTGGAGGCAGCTTGTTAACCGCTTGTTGTAATCGTTCGGTAATTAGCTGCCGTGCTTGATAAATGTCAGTTGACGAATTAAATATCACCCTCACCGCAGAAATACCAGCCGCACTCGACGAACGAACTGCGGTTACTCCCGGTGTGCCGTTAATTGCACTCTCTATTGGTAAAGTTACTAGCGATTCGACTTCCTCCGGCGCGAGTCCAGGGGCTTCGGCTTGGATTTCTACTTGCGGCGGTGCAAAGGCTGGCAGTACATCCAACGGCATCTGAGGAATGACGTAGAATGTCCAAAACGAGACAATAATTGTAGCTAATACGACGAGCCAGCGTCGGTTAATTACCCACCTTACAATGTTTCCAAGCATTTTTGATTTTAGTGATTTGCGTTCTGTACTTGGCGTGTAGTTACTTTCTAGTTTTTCATGCTCGGATGAAATTGGGATGAAATATGTAAAGGCTGAATTATGAATTATAAATTATCAAATTCTGTAGCTTGTTCAAAATGGAAGCGACATAATCTGATTAATCCATTCCTCAGCCGTAGACGCTTCCCAAACCAGGATGAGTGCATCGATCGCTTCACTGATTGGGAGACTTTGGGAAATAATCAGAACGCCAGAACTGGTTTGTGACACGACAAACTGACCAAACTCAGTTGGCATGGTTTTACGATCGTGTGTGACAAGCACTCTGCCATCTCGTGCTGCAATTGCCAGAACCTCTGGATCTTTGATGCCTTCAAGCCTTGCTTCGTTGGCTGACTGAAAATCAAGGTTGGATTGTCTGCGTGTAGCCCCAACTACAATTGCTTGTCTGAGATCGGCATCGGCTTGGAATCGAACTTTCGTCATACCGCGCCTTGTTTGCGCTCTTGAGCTGCTTTTAATTTTTGGTACAGCAGTGGATTTTTTTCTCTAAAGGATTGTTGCAGTTGGTGAAACTCTGCTTCACCTTGCTTTAAGTAGGCATCAAGCATCTCCCGGTTGGCAAGGTAGAAGGCGATCGCACCATATACCTGTTCTAACGAAAGTAAGGGGAAATTTTGAGCAATGCTTTCTGGGGATTCTCCATTTAAGAAGGAATAAATGACTGAATCGAGGGAAACGCGGGTTCCTTCGATCCAGTATCCTCCCTGGCGTTGCTCGATATATTGCTTTGTTGGGGTGGGTGATAATGTCATAGGGCTACTGACGATCTCTACCTCAATGTTAAGCGTCTTTCATAACCTTTACTGCTACTCATCTTTCTTGCCCTTCTCTACCACAGACGCATCCGCCAAAGGTGATGAATGTTTATCTAGATAAACCTCAGTTTCATACCTGAACTCGTTGTAATCTAAATTACCTGCTGGAATTAAACGGGAATGCTTGCGACTCGACCAAAAACTTCCAGCCGCAAAAGCACCAGCCGCAACTATAGTTCCCCCACCTGCTACTAATAACCACAAAGGTAAAGCAAAATTATTACTTTTAACCGTAGTCTCTTCTTCGTGATTATCTTCCTCTACTTTTTTACTACCACTTCGTAATGACTGCGCGTATAATTGCGTAGCTCGTTGAGTAACAATCATATCGCCATCAAATAAACCTGTTTTCACCTCCACTATATCCCCAGAGGTTTGACCCAATATGACTTCAGCAGCTTGGTAAGCACTACCATTTTGGACGTAGACAATTTTTTTACCATTACCATCAACCATTGCAGAGGTGGGAATCGCCAAAGTGGGTGCAGATTGTTGACCTGTCAATACTTCCAGTTCGGCAAACATTCCGGGTTTGAGTTGTCCACCTGGGTTATCCACTACGGCTTGTACGGGTACTACTCGTGTTTCTCCTTGTACAGATGTGCCAATTCGGGTAATTTTTCCTGTGAAAGTGCGATCGCGTAAACTCGCAACTTTCAAATTCACCCTTTCACCAATTTTTACCTTACCTAAATCTTTTTCGTAAATATTCGCTGTCGCAAACACCCGACTATCGTTAACAATAGTCATCAATCTACCACCTGCATCGTTAAAAGTTTGACCGATGGTTACTTCGCGGTCAGCTATTTTACCAGAAATCGGAGCCGTCACTGTCACCAATCCCTTAGAATTGGGGAGGTTTCCTAATTGTTGCAGCCGAGTATTATAAATATCTCCACTGATGCGTAGTTGTACTTGTGCTACCTGAAGGGCAGATTGAGCGCGTTTAACTTGTGCTTCGGCTTCGATTACATCGCGTCTGCTACTGGCTGAAACGAGTTTAGCTTTTGCTTCTGCTAATTGGGTTTGAGATTCCAAAGCATTACGACGCGGTAAAGCACCAGCCAAGGCTAATTGTGTATCTTTAGTATATTTTTCTTGAGCAAACGCGACTTGACTTTGTGCTTGCGCTGTCTCCGCTTGGGCTATTTGTAAATATCGCTCTCTATTTTGTTGAGCTAATGTTAAATCGGCTTGTGCTTGTTGCGCTTGTGCGATCGCCGAAGCGCGTTTTTCTTGAGATGTAACGCGCAGCTCAACTAAATCGGGACTTGTGACAACGGCGACAGGTTGACCTTTTGTGACTGTTGCACCAGGCTCTACCAATAACTCTACTACTTTCGCCCCTGTAATTGGAGTCGTGACTTCAACTTTTTGGCTGGGTAGCGTTTCAATTTGTCCGGTGGTTTTTATCCCAAGAGCGAGAGGCTGACGTTTTACGGGTTCGACTTTAATCCCTAAGCGTTGGGCTGTTTCTGCATCAACATTTACTGAACTATTTGCATCCCCTCCAGCTTGAAACGAACTTGCACCACTGTGATCGTGTCCAGCACCAGCAAGGACAATACCTTGAGTAGTTAGCAATAGCAAGCTCAGTATTGCAGAAGAAACATGGAGGAGTGATGCAGTTTGATTTTGAGAACGGTTAAATCGCATCGCCTAGAGTTTCCTTGAATAGAGGGGACAGTCACGCCTATGTGTATGGGAGCACATTCACCAAGAAATAGCTACATAGCTTTTGGAATATATTTCAAAAGCCAGCTTGAGCTTCTTAGTTAACATTCTTTCACACTGAAATGAAATTAGGATGAAATATAGAATGGATGAGAAGCATTCAACCTTAGCAAGAGGGGGTAAGAAATTGGAGGGGGATTGAAACCGCTTTTTTCCTTTCCCCTTTCCCCCTCCCTTAGTAAACAATATGATATGGAAGACAAGTCACTAACCCAGGGCTAAAGCCGCTGGGCTTGTAAGAGGGGAATTCACCACTACCCAAATCAAGTTAAAACTTGTGTCTAGCTATTTCAACTGAATTGCCTGGATGTGGTAGTCCAAAACACGTTAAGAATGCCTCCCTAGTTTTTAACCTCTGTGGCAGTCAGTAGCGAAGGGATATATACACCTAGTAATAGGGCTTATTGTAAATGTTTGTTCCAGTAGTTGACCAAAACAACCGTCCCTTGATGCCAACGACCCCTAGCAGGGCAAAGCGTTGGATTAAGTTAGGTAAGGCTACACCATTTTTCAAAAAAGGAGTATTTTGTGTTCGATTAAATCAAGAACCATCTAATAGAAACACGCAACCAATAGCGGTTGGAGTTGACCCTGGCAGTAAGCGCGAAGGCTACACGGTTAAGTCACAGTCGCATACTTATCTAAACATCCAATCTCATGCTGTTGACTGGGTTAAAGACCATGTTGAAGTTCGCCGAAATATGCGACGTGCTAGACGAGTTCGTAACACCCCATGCCGACAGAATCGCAAAAACAGGCTTGTAAATAAACAAAAGTTACCACCATCAACTAAAGCTAGATGGCAATGGAAATTACGTATTTGCAAGTGGTTAACATTAATGTTCCCTGTTTCGACTTTTGTTGTTGAAGATATCAAAGCTAAGACGTGGAAGGGTGCAAGAAAGTGGAACGTTATGTTTAGCCCGTTAGAAGTTGGGAAGGGATGGTTTTATTCTGAGCTAAAAAGACTTGCCAATCTTGAAACTAGAACTGGCAACGACACTTGCGAAATGCGTCAAAGTTTAGGGTTGAAAAAATCAAAAAACAAGTTATCTAGCAAGTTTGACGCTCACTGCGTTGATTCTTGGGTACTTGCTAATTGGTTCGTCGGGGGGCATCTCAAACCTGAGAATACCCAATTGACTGAAATTGTGCCGCTAGAATTTCATCGTCGTCAACTACATCGACTACAACATTCTGTTGGGCATCTCCGCCCCAGATATGGAGGGACGATTAGCGTGGGATTTAAGCGCGGCTCAGTAATTAAACATCCTAAATTTGGTTTTTGTTATGTGGGTGGTTGGCAGGAATCCCCAACAAAGAAAGACCCAGCTAGAAAAACAATTAGTTTACACAGTCTAGATACTGGTAAACGATTAACCCAAAATGCAATTCCTAATGATTGTAAATTCAAGTCTTACGGCTCGTGGAGAATATCCACTGCGACTAAAGTCGCTTGAGTCGTGTTTCCTAGGAAGGGCTGAAGCCCCTGAGTTTCCACACATCCCACGACAACTTATGAATAAGAGTAAAATTTAAGTATTCTTGTCGGACAGTTCAAAAAATCTCTGAAAATTAGTAATAACACAGAAGAGTAAATCTAGTATAAAAAATTGAAGTGATAAGAAATATCGCGATTTAATTGTCAAATAAAATTCACAGGTTGTTAAATGTAATCTTTCAGCATCGGCTTGTAGGTACTTGAAAAAACTAAAGGAAATAGATGGGACAAGGTTTGTTGCAAATTGGGCTAACGCTCTGCATTGTCATAGGAATAACTCCGTTCCTGGGTAAATACATAGCCCGTGTCTTCTTAGGAGAAAAAACGCTACTTGACTTAGTAATGCAGCCTGTAGAAAGATTGATTTATACATTAGCAGGTGTCCGCAAACAAGATAATATGACTGGTTGGCAGTATGCGCGGGCAATACTGTACACTAATTTTGTTATGGGCGTTTTCGTATATCTGTTAATAGCGCTTCAGAAATTTTTGCCCTTCAATCCCATGCGGTTAGGGACGCCTACTTGGGATACAATATTACACACTGCGATTTCATTTCTGACAAATACCGATCAACAACATTATGCTGGTGAAACAACCTTAAGTTATTTCAGCCAGACAGCAGCTTTAGGCTTTTTAATGTTTACCTCAGCAGCGACGGGTTTAGCGGTAGGAATTGCCTTTATTCGCGGCTTAACAGGTAGACCTTTAGGAAATTTTTACGCCGATTTGACTCGTGGCATCACACGAATTTTACTACCAATTTCGGTGATTGGAGCGATCGCTTTACTTTTAACAGGTGTACCGCAAACGTTAGCTGCACCGCAAGTTGTCAGAACCCTCGAAGGAAGTACGCAGTACATCGCCAGAGGACCAGTAGCATCTTTTGAGATAATCAAACAACTAGGCGAAAATGGTGGGGGTTTTTTTGGGGTTAACTCGGCACATCCCTTTGAAAATCCCAATGGCATTTCTAACTTAATCGAAGAAATCGCCATGATTTCGATTCCAGCGGCATTGATTTATACCTACGGTTTATTTGCGAATAATATCAAACAAGCTTGGCTACTTTTCTGGATGGTATTTATAATTTTTGTAATTTTAGTTCTGATTACCGCTTCTGGTGAACTGCAAGGAAATACTCTAATTAATACCACTTTAGGAACAGACCTACCGAATTTAGAAGGCAAAGAAGTCAGATTTGGCTGGGCACAAACTGCATTATGGGCAGTTATGACCACTGCAACCATGTGCGGCGCCGTCAACGGTATGCACGATTCTCTCATGCCGAGTGGTGGCTTTTCAACCCTTTTCAACTTATTTTTGCAGATTATTTGGGGCGGTCAAGGGACAGGCACCGCTTACTTATTTATTTACCTAATTCTCACGGTATTTTTAACTGGGTTAATGGTGGGACGCACTCCAGAATTTTTCGGACGCAAAATAGAAAAGCGAGAAATTGTCCTTGCGAGCGTAGTTTTACTGGTACACCCAATTGTAGTTTTAATTCCCACTGCGATCGCCTTAACTTCTCCCAACACTTTATCTGGAATTACCAACCCAAGTTTTCACGGTATCTCCCAAGTAGTTTACGAATATGCTTCAGCTGCTGCTAACAACGGTTCTGGTTTGGAAGGATTAGCTGATAGCCAACCTGCACGTACAGCTTTATGGTGGAACTTAAGTACTTGTGTGAGCATCTTAGTAGGACGCTACGTACCAATTATTGCCATCCTACTTTTAGCTGAGAGTATGAGACACAAACCAACAGTGCCAGAAACCCCAGGTACATTAAGAACCGATTCTCTGCTATTTACTATTGTTACCGCTGGAGTAATTCTGATTTTAGGAGTACTGACATTCTTCCCCGTTTTAGCATTAGGTCCCATCGCTGAAGGTTTTAAACTCGCTGTCCGTTAGAAGAGGAGGGGGGGAGAGGGGGAGAGGGGGAGTGAGGGAGTGGGGGGCAGGAGGGGGCAGGGGAGAATTTACTTCGTCATCTTCTTCCACTCCCTCACTCCCCCCCTCCCCCCCTCACTCCCCCCCTCCCCCACTCTCCCAATACCCAATACCCAATGCCCCAAATATATGAATCGCGTTGCAACTACTTCTAAAAAGAAACCTCCACGTTCTCTCAAAAGCGATCGCCGTCAATCGCCGAAAAAGTCTAAAGTAAATAATACAGGACTTTATCTCAGAGCAATTAAAGATGCTTTTGTCAAGCTAAATCCCAAATCTGCAATCAAAAACCCAGTCATGTTTTTGGTTTGGGTAGGCACAATTATTACTCTTTTGGTCACGATCGATCCTTATTTATTTGGACAAGTCCCAGGCAATAATTTACAACGTTTTAACGGCTTAATTACGGGAATTTTATTCTTTACGGTGTGGTTTGCCAATTTTGCCGAAGCTGTGGCGGAAGGACGCGGTAAAGCTCAAGCTGATGCTTTGCGCTCAACTCAGTCAGAAACTCCCGCGAGAAAACTCTCCCCTGATGGCTCAATTACCGAAGTACCTTCCACCAGCCTCAGACAAAGTGATACTGTATATGTAGTAGCTGGTGATATCATTCCCGCCGATGGGGAAGTGATTATGGGTATCGCTTCGGTGGATGAATCGGCAATTACTGGGGAATCTGCACCAGTATTGAAGGAGTCAGGCTCGGATGTTGCAAGTTCAGTTACTGGTGGTACGCGGATTATTTCCGATGAATTAATTATACGCATTACATCTGACCCAGGTAAAGGCTTTATTGACCGGATGATTGCCTTGGTGGAAGGTGCAGAACGCAGCAAAACACCGAATGAAATTGCTTTGACGGTGTTATTGGCAGTTCTGAGCTTGGTATTTTTATTTGTGGTGGTGACATTGCCAGCGATCGCCTTTTATGTTAAAAGTGAAATCAGCGTACCAATTTTAATTGCTCTGTTGGTGGCATTAATCCCCACAACCATCGGTGGTTTGCTGAGTGCGATCGGTATTGCCGGTATGGATCGAGTTGCCCAATTTAACGTTATTGCTACTTCGGGACGAGCAGTAGAAGCTTGCGGTGACATTAACACTTTACTTCTCGATAAAACAGGTACAATTACCCTTGGCAACCGCTTGGCAGAGGAATTTATCCCGATTAACGGTCACTCAATCGAGGAAATTGCCAGCGTAGCTTTGGCAGCTAGCGTCTTTGATGATACACCAGAAGGTAAATCCATTGTCAGACTGGCAGAAAAGTTAGGGGCAAAAATTGAATTTGACCACAATCAGTCAGAACCAGTTGACTTTTCCGCCAAAACGCGCATGAGTGGTACTAACTTGCCAGGTGGATATCAAGCGCGGAAAGGAGCAGTAGGAGCAATTCAGGGATTTGTGCGTTCACGAAGTGTCTCCGTTCGTGAAGCGTCTCCGCTAGGAGAAGGAGAATCGCGAAGTGTCTCTGTTCGTGAAGCGTCTCCGCTAGGAGAAGGACAATCGCGTAACGGACAAGATTCCCTAGAACTCAACGCTGCTTACGAACAAGTTTCCCACCAGGGAGGTACACCCTTAGCCGTTTGCTTAGATCAGGAAATTTACGGTATCATCTATCTTAAAGATATTGTAAAACCGGGTCTTCGCGAACGTTTTGAGCAGTTGCGACGCATGGGTGTGCGTACTGTCATGCTAACCGGCGACAATCGCATTACCGCTTCTGTAATTGCCCAGGAAGCTGGAGTTGATGACTTTATTGCCGAAGCAACACCAGAAGATAAAATTTCCGTAATTCAAGAAGAACAAGCAAAAGGCAAACTTGTAGCGATGACGGGGGACGGTACTAACGATGCTCCGGCTCTCGCTCAAGCAAATGTCGGTGTAGCAATGAATACAGGGACTCAAGCAGCTAAAGAAGCGGCAAATATGGTAGATTTGGACTCTGATCCCACTAAGCTAATTGATATTGTTTCTATTGGTAAACAATTGTTGATTACTCGTGGAGCATTGACAACATTTTCCCTCGCTAATGATATTGCTAAATATTTTGCGATTATTCCAGTGCTATTTGCTACTGCTAATCTGCAAAGTTTAAATATCATGAAATTGACCAGTATTAATTCTGCAATACTGTCAGCGCTGATTTACAATGCTCTAATTATTCCAGCTTTGATTCCTTTAGCGTTACGAGGTGTGAAGTTTAGACCGTTAACTGCTAATGAATTGCTACAACGTAATATCTTAATTTATGGGTTGGGTGGGGTGATTGCACCATTTATTGCAATTAAATTGATTGACATGTTGATTACGGTGGTAGGTTTAGCGTGAGGCTTGATTTTTTGATTGTAGAGATGTTGTAATTAATCGACATCTGGTAGAAAAGACGTAGAGACGTAGCATTGCTACGTCTAATCAAGGGTTTCGGAGAAGAATTAAGGAACCGCAGATGAACGCAGATGGACGCAGATAAATCTGTACTTGATTCAAACGAGAAGCGCTATAATTCTTTACAATTATTAAGAAAACGAACCGCAAAGGGATGCAAAGTTATGAAAAGAGTTAATTTACAATATAAATTTTTGGCAATGGATGCAGTACAGGGGATTTTGTATGTTTGGTGGGGATGGTATAAACAAAAATTGCCCCTCGTTGTTTTTTTCGTACTATGTTTGAATTTGATAATTGCTCCAGTTGTTTACGCTGCTGGTGATGGCAATTTGGAACGTCGTTCGGCTTGGGCGATCGGCGTTTTAGGATTTGTAATTCTGGGACTTATAATTTACTTATTTGATGTCATTTTTCGCCCAGAACGCTATTAGTTAGGCAATCTAAAAAATTAAAGAAAATATTAGAGGTTTTCAAAAAAATTATGTCTATTGTGAGAGAAGCTATCAGAGCCATTCGCATTACTTTGGTTCTCTGGTTGCTGACAGCAATTATTTATCCTTTATTTATTCTTTTGATAGCTCAAGTTCCTTTCCTTCAAGAAAAGGCTAATGGCAGTATCATCTATAATTTCAAAGATGAACCAATTGGCTCGGCTTTGATTGGACAACAGTTCAGAGATGAGCGTTATTTTCATGGTCGTCCTAGTACGGTGAGATATAGCCAAGGAAAACAAGCCAAACCAACCGGCATATCTGGTGCAAGCAATCTCGCTCCCAGTAACCCAGAATTGCTCAAACGAATTGTAGAGCGAGCAAATCAACTCAAAGACGAGAATATTCAACCACTCGCTGATTTCATTTATACATCTGGTTCTGGCTTAGATCCACATATATCACTAAAAGCAGCGCGGGAACAGTTAGATCGAGTTGCTCGTGCTCGTGGTGTCCGCGAAAATGAAATACGTTTTTTACTTGATAAGTATATCGATAAAAGATTTTTAGAGATTTTTGGAGAGCCTGGAGTTAATGTTTTACGATTGAATTACGCTCTCGATCTTCAAGAAATTAATCGTCGGCAAAATCAATAAATGATAGTTATACTATGCACATTATACCCTCAGGCTGGAAGACTGGGGCTATACAAACAAGGAACACCTACGTGGGCACTCATTAGGCGCATCTTCATATACAAATGGTATTAGTTTAACCAACAACTAACAACTATTAACCAATAACTTTATGAACACTAAACTTTCAAATTCTGGAAGTTATTATTCTATAGGTTCGGCGCGGCGGGGTAAACATAAAATATTTATTGGTATGGCTCCTGGGGTGGGCAAAACTTACCGTATGTTAGAAGAAGGACACGCACTCAAACACGAGGGTATTGATGTTGTCGTTGGACTTTTGGAAACTCACGGACGTAAGGAAACGACAGAAAAAGCGCAAGGGTTAGAAATAATACCCCGGAAGGAAATTCTTCGCAGCGGATTGACTTTGACGGAAATGGATACGGATGCAATTTTAGCGCGATCGCCTCAGTTGGTTTTAGTCGATGAACTCGCACATACCAATGTCCCAGATCAACAGCGGGAAAAACGTTATCAAGATGTAGAAATCATTTTGGCAGCAGGCATTGATGTATACTCCACAATGAATATTCAACATTTGGAAAGTCTTAATGATCTGGTAGCGCGAATTACTGGTGTGATAGTTCGAGAACGGGTTCCCGATCGCATTTTAGACGACGCAAATCAAATTATTGTTATAGATATAACACCAGAAACACTGCAAGAACGCTTGCGAGAAGGCAAAATTTATGCACAACCAAAAATTCAACAATCCCTTGATAATTTCTTTCAACGTCGCAATCTGATAGCTTTGCGAGAATTGGCTTTGCGGGAAGTTGCAGACAATATCGAAGAAGATGCGATCGCTTCCACTCCCCCAGGACAAGTCTGTAATATTCACGAACGGGTTTTGGTATGCGTATCCACCTATCCCAGTTCAGTACAACTATTACGTCGAGGGGCTAGACTTGCTAATTATATGAATGCCCCCATTTTCGCTGTATTTGTCAAAGAAAAAGACCGCTTCCTCACCAAAGAAGAAAGTTTATATATTGAAACTTGTGAGAAACTGTGTAAAGAATTTGAAGGAAATTTTATTCATTTCAGTAGTAATGATGTGGCTGGTGCGATCGCTTTATTGGCGAAACAATATCACATCACCCAGATTGTAATCGGCGAAAGTCAGCGATCGCGCTGGCAAATACTCTGGAAAGGATCTTTAACACAAACCTTAGTCCGCTTGCTCAAAAACGTTGATTTACATATAATTGGCACAGAAAAAAACAACGCAAAATTGTCACCGCAGATAAACAAAGGATGAGGTTTAGATAATTATCAGCGTCCATCTGCGTTTATCTGCGGTTAAAAATCCTTTCATCCAAAATAAAATGACTTATGTAATCGGTTTAATTAGTGGCACCTCGGTAGATGGTATAGACGCTGCCTTAGTAGATATTTCCGGCACAGATTTGGATCTGAAAATTGAGTTGTTAGCTGGTGTTACATATCCCTACCCAGTCGAACTTAGAGAACGAATTTTAGCAGTTTGTGCAGGAGAGAGCATCTCAATGGCAGAATTGGCAGAATTAGATGATGCGATCGCCCTCGTTTTTGCCCAAGCTGCCCAAAATATCCAAAATGGTCACAAACCAGCCTCTTTGATTGGCTCCCACGGTCAAACAGTTTACCACCGACCACCTGGGGGAGAGGGGGGAATTTCTTCCTCAACTACAGACGCGATTCATCGCGTCTCTACACAACCCCTTGGTTACAGCCTACAACTCGGACGCGGTGCTGTAATTGCTCATCTGACAGGTATCACCACTATCAGTAATTTTCGCGCCGCTGATGTTGCCGCAGGTGGTCAAGGTGCGCCCCTTGTACCGAGAGTAGATGCCTATTTGCTCAGTCATCCTCAAGAAGGGCGTTGTATTCAAAACATCGGTGGTATTGGTAATGTTGCTTACATACCACCTCGTCGTGACAACTGGCTAGAAAAAATTCTCGGTTGGGATACAGGACCAGGAAACAGCCTGTTAGATTTGGCAGTAGAGCATTTAACTGCTGGTGCGAAAACATACGATGAAAACGGTGATTGGGCAGCCAGTGGCACACCCTGCCATCCATTGGTAGAACAATGGCTAAATCAAGATTACTTTCATTTACCGCCGCCTAAATCCACTGGTAGAGAGCTATTTGGCGTTGATTACTTGCATCAGTGTTTAAAAGACGCAGAAATATACCAACTCAGTTCTGCTGACCTGCTAGCAACTCTTACTGAACTAACCGCAGTCTCAATTGTTCACAATTACCGCACATTTCTTCCGCAAATGCCACAGCAAGTATTTTTATGTGGTGGGGGTAGTCGCAATCTTTATTTGAAACATCGTTTGCAGATTTTGTTACAATCAATCCCCGTATTAACCACAAATGAAGCGGGGTTGAGTGCCGATTTTAAAGAAGCGATCGCTTTCGCAATTTTAGCTTATTGGCGAAACTTAGGCATCCCCGGCAACCTACCAGCAGCTACAGGCGCCAGTCAAGAAGTGCTTTTAGGAGAGATTCATCAAAATAGTTTTGGTGTCGGGGTCATTTTTGAAGTTGCTGACTAATGTTTCCGAATAGACATAAGAGTAGAATTTAATTATGCGTTAACCGAAATTCTTGATTAGACTATTCTGTGCTACGTCTCTACATTCTCTGATTGGATGCGTTGTGCGATCGCATTCTCGATTATATGCGTTAACCGAAATTCTTGATTAGACTATTCTGTGCTACGTCTCTACATTCTCTGATTGGATGCGTTGTGCGATCGCATTCTCGATTATCCGTTTATTCTCTTCTATCGGTGTACCATCTTCAGCAAACATCGACGGATATATAATTGCTTCAGAATCCGGAGTGCGACGACTAAATAGAACTTCCAACGCTTCTACATCTTCTCGATGAGCAAGCGCATACGCTCTCAATTCTTTTGTAGACATTTCTGCAAAATTAGGCTTCATTTACAAATCTCCAAGTTCCATCCCGAAATACAAGGATTTGCAGATCATCACCTGCTAAAATAAATACATTCCCAGTTATGTCACTAAAACGGAATAACTCGATTTCTCGGTAGAAGTTGGACAAGTACTGGCAAATTATCAGACACATAAGTGCTTGTCGAGCCGTAGGGTAAATAGTCCTTTCCTCAATTCTGACATAAATAATAGACTATTAATCAAGCGCGATCGCATCTAATCAGAGAATGTAGAGACGTAGCACAGAATAGTCTAATCAAGAATTTCGGTTAACGCATAAAGCGGGTTTCTGGTTTTACCCATGTACCACATTGCCCCAATCGCACAAAAATAAGAAATATTTATAAATATATAGACATCAGATATAGGATTTGGCGCTATTGATGGTTTATAATCACCCACAGATAAGTGCAAATCGGCAATCATCTACAGGAGGCAGCGTCACACCATCCTTCACCTAATCTCATCCCATCATCACTACATCAGGGCTTGCTTGAAGTCAAACAAATAATTTTTGCTCAATGGCAACGCATAAATATTAAACTTATAAGTCTTGTGCAGCGATATCTCTAGCTATAAAATCAGCAATTATGTCTAAGGTTCTTGTCTCCGATCCAATTGACCAAGCTGGGATTGACATACTCTCCCAAGTTGCCACTGTCGATGTTAAAACAAATCTCAAGCCAGGGGAACTAATAGAAATCATTGGTGAATATGATGCGCTGATGATTCGTTCTGGCACTCAAGTTACCAAAGAAATCATCGAAGCCGGCACTCAATTAAAAATTATCGGTCGTGCTGGTGTTGGTGTCGATAATGTCGATGTTCCCGCAGCTACCCGCCAAGGTATAGTTGTTGTTAACTCTCCTGAGGGTAACACGATCGCCGCCGCTGAACACGCCCTAGCAATGATGCTATCTTTATCTCGCTACATCCCCGATGCCAATGCCTCAGTCAAACGCAATGAGTGGGATCGTAAAACTTTTGTTGGGGCAGAAGTATACAAAAAAACTCTCGGTATTGTCGGTTTAGGCAAAATCGGTTCTCATGTAGCTGGTGTTGCCAGAGCAATGGGAATGAGATTGTTAGCTTTTGACCCTTTCATTTCCACAGAACGAGCCGAGCAAATAGGCTGTCAATTAGTAGATTTGGATCTTCTATTGCAGCAAGCAGATTATATCACGTTACACATCCCAAAAACTCCCGAAACGACCCATTTAATCAACGCCGAAAAATTGGCAAAGATGAAACCCAATGCCCGAATTATCAACTGCGCTCGTGGTGGGATCATTGATGAAGACGCTTTAGCCGCAGCGCTGAAAGAAGGTAAAATAGCAGGAGCGGCTTTGGATGTTTATGAGTCTGAACCTCTGGGAGAATCTCAGTTGCGATCGCTCGGTAAAGAAATTATCCTCACCCCACACTTAGGTGCATCTACCAGCGAAGCACAAGTAAATGTGGCGATCGATGTTGCTGAACAAATTCGCGATGTCCTTTTAGGACTACCAGCGCGTTCAGCGGTAAATATTCCCGGACTTAATCCCGATGTCTTGGAAGAACTTAAACCTTACATGCAGCTAGCAGAAACCTTAGGTAGACTTGTGGGACAGCTAGCCGGCGGACGTGTAGAATTACTTAATGTGCGGTTACAAGGCGAACTCGCAACCAACAAAAGTCAGCCTTTAGTTGTCGCCGCTCTTAAAGGACTACTTTACCAAGCTCTACGCGAACGTGTAAACTACGTTAACGCCACCATCGAAGCAAAAGAACGCGGAATTCGTGTCATTGAAACGCGGGATGCTTCAGTTAAAGACTATGCCGGTTCCCTGCATCTCGAAGCTACAGGTACTTTGGGTACTCATTCTGTAACCGGTGCTTTGTTAGGTGACGGAGAAATTTACCTGACTAATATTGATGGCTTCCCCATTAGCGTCCCCCCCAGTCAATATATGGTATTCACCTTACACCGTGACATGCCGGGAATTATCGGTAAACTCGGTTCCCTACTCGGCAGTTTTAATGTCAATATTGCCAGTATGCAAGTAGGTAGAAAAATCGTTCGTGGTGATGCTGTGATGGCACTCAGCATTGATGATCCCTTACCCGATGGCATTTTGACGGAAATCATCAAAGTGCAGGGAATTAGGGATGCATACACAGTAACACTATAAAAAGGATGAAGGATGAAGGTTAAAGGGGAAGAAATTGGACTCTTGATAAGATTGGCAAGGGGAAAAGGGTAAGCAATATAGAGCAAGAGTGAATAAATCCGTATTTTATTTCCGTCCCTTTCGCCTTTTTTCTTTTAGATATCTCCGAAAATGAACTATGCATTGCCCCAAACCCTTGATTAGACGTAGCACTGCTACGTCTCTACATTGTTTTCTGGAGATGTCTTTTCCCCTTTCCCCCTCTTTTTCATACTTTATACTTTAGATATGGCAAATACCTGGTGGGAACTACAAATTCTGTGCGAACCAGACTTAGAAGAATCTATCTTTTGGCGTTTGGAAAGTTTTGGCTGTCGTGGTACTGCAAGTGAAACAAAAGAAAATTCTTGTTTAGTGCGGGGATATTTGCCACAATTTCAAGCGCAGTTACTAGATTTAGCGGCATTGTCATTATGGCTGCGTCAAGATGCTTTGTGTGTGGGATTGTCTGCACCGACTTTACATTGGCAGATAATTGATGAAGAGGATTGGTCAACTAGTTGGAAACAACATTGGCAACCTCAAGAAATAGGCGATCGCTTTCTCATCAACCCCGCTTGGCTACCTTTACCAATTTCAGGCGATCGCTTGGTAATTAAATTAGATCCAGGTGTTGCTTTTGGCACAGGCGGTCATGCCACAACTCAGTTGTGTTTAGAATCATTAGAAATGCGTTTTGCTGAAGTACCACCATCTTTTGCAGATATAAACGCCCAAAAAAACGATGTGGTAATTGCAGATATCGGCTGCGGTTCTGGTATCCTTTCCATAGGGGCATTGCTTCTGGGAGCCAAGAAAGCTTATGCCGTAGATACCGACCCTTTGGCAGTACAATCAACTAACAGCAATTGCATCCTCAACGATATTGATGCACAAAAGGTGGTGACAGCACAGGGAAGTGTAGACGTTTTGGCGAAACTGCTAGAAAACCCCGTTGATGGTATCGTCTGCAATATTTTGGCTGATGTGATTATCGAATTAGTACCGCAAATGAGTGCGATCGCTAAATCTACTACTTGGGGTATCTTTAGTGGTATTCTGTTGGAACAATCGAAATCTGTCGCTGATGCCTTAGAAAAAAACGGTTGGGTAGTTGCTACCTTGTGGCGTCGTAAAGAATGGTGTTGTTTGAATGTGAGGCGATCGTGACAGTTCTGACACTAATTCCATTTTTAGAAGCGGTTAGTAGTTTTCTTAGTCAATCTGTTCGGTTTGGGTGTCATTTTGCTCTGGCAATTTGGTAGAGAAAAACCTCAAATAGCTACTTAGTTAGCACGGCTGCATCTCGGCTCTTTTCTACCCGATCAATTGATTACACCGATCAACTAACGAGATTTAATTTACCAACGCCTTCGTAACGTCGCCATTTGTCGTCCCGTTCTCTGTATTCGGTATCATCACTGCTGCAATCGTCGCCGGTGGAGTATTCCCCACAGGTCGCTTACTACTCTTGCGTGGTCTGCCCCCAGCCTGAATATACTGCAAACTGTTCTTGCCATAGCGCGTTGCCACACTCATCAACATTTTTTCCGAGTAGCTTGTCAAATCCTGCTCTAGCAATTTAATCTGCCCTACTGCTTCATCAACTTTAGAAAGCATTGTGTTGTAACTCGATAGCTTTGTTTGCAAGGTTTGAATCCGCCTTTCATACTCCGCTAAACTCAAGCTATCGCTAAACTCAAGCGTTTCGCTAATCGATCGCATCCCCGATATCCGTAGCGTTGCCTTATCCAATGGGATAGAACTGCGTTTCAGTCGTGCCATGAATGCCTCTCCTACAAAAACTCGTGTGAAAATTAATACAGACTTGTGTTTCTACTTTAGCCATTTGCCATTCCTCTTTCCCTGAGTAAAAACCACCAAAATTGAAGTGAAGTTTACGGTAAAATCTGATAGTTTTTCCCTAATTTTACTTAAAATCTCTAGAATTAAAAGTATAAACAAATCATTTCTTGTTCTTAAGCCCTTGAATATCGTTTTGAAGTACCCAAACATCGTTTTGAAGTACCCAAATATCGTTTTGAAGTACCCAAATATCGTTTTGAAGTACCCAAATATCGTTTTGAAGTACCCAAATATCGTTTTGAAGTACCTAAATATCGTTTTGAAGTACCCAAATATCGTTTTGAAGTACCTAAATATCGTTTTGAAGTACCCAAATATCGTTTTGAAGTACCCAAACATCGTTTTGAAGTACCCAAACATCGTTTTGAAGTACTTGCGCTGCTTTTATGCCGCGATCGCAATCTTGTAATTGGGACGATAGCGAATACTATACACCGACGATCGCGCTAAAATGTTCCAGTGCCGTGATTTATTAGCGATCGCTCAAGTTCCTCAACGCAAACCATATATATGGCAAAAGATTTGTATCACGAGCAAGTTAAACGCGCTCTTGAAAAAGACGCATGGCAAATAACTCACGATCCTTACGAATTGCGTATAGGTGGAGTTGAAATGTATATAGACATTGGGGCGGAACAGATTATTGGTGCCGAAAGGGGAAATGATAAAATTGCGGTTGAGGTGAAAAGTTTTATTAGTCCCTCAAGGATTTCTGATTTTCATTTGGCGCATGGACAGTTTTTAGATTATCGCTATGCTTTAGAAGATAAAGATCCAGAGCGAATTTTATATTTAGCAGTACCTCGTTTTGTTTATCAAACCTTTTTTAACTTAGCCTTTATTAATAGTGTGGTAGAACGCAGTCAAATTAAGCTTTTAGTTTATGACTTAGAAAAGGAGACAATTGAGCAATGGATAAAGTAGCTCTCTACAGGCAATATATTCAACAACTAATCCAAGCAAAAGCCGATCGCTCGATGAAATCTGCAAAGGATGTTGAGGCTCAACCTATTTTTGATACGGAGCGCGATCACTATCAATTGGTGTATGTGGGTTGGAAGCAGAACGATATTAGGGATTATGGATGTTTGCTACATTTGGATATTAAAAATGGCAAGATTTGGATTCAATATGATGGTACTGAAGATGGAATCGCCTATGATTTATTAAAATTAGGTGTACCCCATGAAGATATAGTTTTGGGTTTTCAACCTGCTAGGGTGCGCTCTGATACTGAGTTTGCTGTAGGTTAGGTTTCAATATTGATTGATGAATAGCGATCGCAAGTTCAATTTTCATCAAGTCAAAGCGGGTATCATTTCAACCTATGCGATCGCCCCTAGAGTTAGAAAAGTCTATTTAACAGGGGGAAGCTTTAGTTCTATGCCTAATTTGTTCCCTATTTCCAGCACATTGTTTGTAAAGTCTGTCATACTTGCGATCGGGGCAGCGATTAGAGTACCAGCAGCTATTGCAGCTAGTAGACGCTTTTTGAGTTTGGGTAAATTGCGTTCTTTTTCTGGCTTTTGAATTTCTACTTCTATATCATCAAGATCCATGATGATGTCGTCGCGGGTTTCTGGTGGGAATTGGGCGGCAGTTTGGCGCAGGTTGCTGATGATTTGCATTAGTTCTGCTACGCTTGCGCCGCTTGTTTGGTTGAAGTTAGAGGCTTGCTGACTGGCGTTATCTTTAACTTCGTTGGCGAAGCTGGCGATGTTTGCGCCTTGAAGGTTGTTTGTGAATTGAGGATTTTCTGACACAGCATTTGCCTCGGCTTTATTATTATTATTAATTTTAATTTCTCTGCTGACAGCTAGTTTAGCAATATCTCGCATATCTTCGTATGCAGTCCTATCATCTAAATCATTATCTCCTTTTTGTGATTTTCGACGCGATTCTACTGATTCATAGCCATCTAAAAGTTGACGCAAATCGAGTTTTAACTTTAGTTTGCCGATGGTTACTGTGCTTTCACCCATTGATTCAAGTCCTAGAAGTTCTTGGTAGTCGAGGGGTGGATGATTGGGATGCTTGGGGACGGGAACCCATTCGGTGATTTCGAGATTGGGAAGACTTTTGTGGATTTTTTGGAAGACATCGCGGAGGATGCCGATAAATACGCGGCGGGTTTCTTGGCGATCGCTAATGGTGATGAAGATTTTTTTGTCTTCGATATCGGCTTTGATGCGAGCGATATTGTAGATTTCGTTGTTTTCTTGATATTGCAGCATTACGCCACTACGCCAATAGATTTGCTTATAGATTTTTTCGTGGGTTTTGACGATAAAGCGGGAGATGATGCTTTCGGGGAGAACTTTATAATGGTATTGAAATTCCAGGGTTTCGCCGTGCAGTTCTGTTTCGTCTGGTTGGTCTTTAGGCAGAAGTCCCGGAATCAGAAATTGTGGTGGGTAACATTCTAGTGCAAAGCAAAGCTCAAATTCTTTCATCAGCCCGATCAGATACTCGTGACGCTTGGTGGGGTATCGCTCTGGATTGAGGATGCGGATGAGATCGGCGGCGGTGAAAATGCCTTTGGTTTGAGTTTTGAGGTTTTCATTGCTCAGGAGTGTGTAAATGCCTTCTGTAACCCAGTTGGGTTTGAGGACGTTGGTATCTTTGAGGATGGGATGATCGCGGAAGTTGAGAACTAAGCCAAGTCGATGGAGGAGATCGATGAGTTGATCTTGATTTTGTTCTTCGGTAATTTTGTTTTCGTGGCAGATGCCAATGTAGCGGTTGTAGCTGATAAAGTCTTCAGTCATGGATTCGAGTTGTTGTTTAACCTCAAACCATGTCAGGGGTAAAAGGTCGTAGACTTCTTTGAGGTTGGCGATTTGCTGCAAAATAGCGGTGCGAAGTTCATCAATGCCGATATTGTCTTGGCAGGAGGTTTCGATAATGTCTTGGATGTTGGGATATTTTTCGCGTAATGCCTTGCGGTTGATATCGAGGGGTTGTTCGTCTTTTTTGTTGCCAACGATAATCACGGGGGAGTGTCCGCCGAAGCTTTCGATTAGTTTCAGCCAATATTCGATGCGGTTTTCTTCTTCGCTGGTGCGACAATTACAAACGAGGAGATAAAGGCTGCGCTTAGTCAGAAAAAATTGATGGGTAGCATGATAAATTTCCTGTCCGCCAAAGTCCCAAACATTGAGACGGATGTCTTTGCTATTAACCTGCACGTTCCAAGTTTCCACATTGAGTCCGTCGGTTTGGGGTTGATTTTTGTCATATTTATTGCGGATTAGTCGCTCGATTAGGGATGTTTTGCCGACGCTTCCTTGCCCGATGAGCAAGAGTTTAGCTTCGTTGAGTGGACGCACTTCACCGCTACGGAGTAATTGCAAATAATTAAAAATCTTTTTAACTGAACCAACACGATCAAAAGATCCTAAAATCTCTGGTGAAATAGGAAGCGGATTTCCCCGTAAATCTAGAGTTTCCAATTTCGGCAAACTTTCGATCGCCTCTGGAATCTCGGTTATTTGGTTGCCACTGAGGTCAAGCTGCGTCAGATTGGTTAAATTAGCGATCGCCTCTGGAATCTCGGTTATTTGGTTGTTATAGAGGTAAAGCTGCGTCAGATTGGTTAATTTAGCGATCGCCTCTGGAATCTCGGTTATTTGGTTGTTACGGAGGTGAAGCTGCGTCAGATTGGTTAATTTAGCGATCGCCTCTGGAATCTGAGTTATTTTGTTGCCACTGAGGTGAAGGGTAGTCAGATTGGTTAATTTCGCAATCGCCTCTGGAATCTGAGTTATTTTGTTGCCACTGAGGTGAAGGGTAGTCAGATTGGTTAATTTCGCGATCGCCTCTGGAATCTCAGTAATTTTGTTGTTATGGAGGTAAAGCCCCCTCAGATTGGTTAATTTCGCAATTACTTCTGGAATCTGTGTAATTTGGTTGTAACCGAGGTAAAGCCCCCTCAGATTGGTTAATTTCGCAATTACTTCTAAAATCTCGCTTATTCGGTTGGAACGGAGGTAAAGCCCCCTCAGATTGGTTAATTTCGCAATTGCCTCTGGAATCTCGCTTATTTGGTTGGAACGGAGGTAAAGCCCTCTCAGATTGGTTAATTTCGCAATTGCCTCTGGAATCTCGCTTATTTGGTTTTCACTGAGGTAAAGCTGCGTTAGATTGGTTAAATTAGCGATCGCATCAGGTATTTCAGTTAGCTCTACTCGAATTAAAATAAGCTCCTCTAAATGTAGTATTTGCGTTACCACATCGGGAATGCTCTCTAAAGGATTACCACTAATATCCAACTTACGCAAATTAGGCAAACCCAATAGTTCCAGAGGAAGCGTTTTTAAATTGTTGCCTGAAACCTTTTGGAGATTGGGGTTTCCTACTTCTTCATAACCTTCAACCTGCTTTCCCAAAATCAAAGACTCAAGCTGCTGCAACTTACCAATTTCCACAGGTAACTCAGTCAACTCCTGCCCCGACAAGTCTAATTCTCGCCAACCCTCAACTGCCGCACGTTCTATCAGTTCTAACAAATCATCCTGCGTCATAATTCCAAGGAGAAGGGTAAAAAGGCAAGAATATTGATCAAGATTATCTTAACTGATTAGGGAAAATGCTAAATTATCACTTTTTAGTGATACGCCCTAGATCACAAAGACGCAAGGGAATCGCTGTCTTTACAATAATCAGTCCTTTGTAGAGACGGCGATTCCCTTGCGTCTCTTGCCTTAACACCAAGGGTATTGAATCGCTATTTGGGATATTCTGGATTTAGGCGATGCCTGGGTTGAGCTACGCCAACGCGCCTTGAGATGATGGGAAAAGGCGATCGCTCTTCAAAGAATTATCAGATATGCTAGAAACATAAATGTAGCCGATAAAATCTACTAAACCTTATGGATATCCATCAAGAAACCGAATATGTCTTGGGCAACTCACATCTAATGCAACAGATCAGTCAGTTCAAGGATAATTCTCAAAAATCACACCCTAACCAACCAATCCATTCGATTGATTTCGACTACATTTTAAACAATCCAGAATTAATTACACAAATTCAATTACTAATCGAAACCCACAAACAGCAGCATCATGCGATCAATCGTATTTCATGAGGACACTCTGCAAACCTATGAATATTTCAGAGAAACTAATAAAATTATTCACAAAAAATTGTTTAATATTATCAAAGAAATGCAAAAAGGAGATCCCACACAAGGAACAGGAAAACCTGAAGCTTTGAAGTATGAATTAGCTGGATATTATTCAAGAAGACTATCTGATAAAGATCGATTAATCTATAGTTTTGATAAAGAAAATATATACATCATTGCGATTGGTGGGCATTATGAAGAATAAACTGAATCGTAGTTGCGTAGTTTACCGCCGTAGGCATCGCTCTTGAATATTGCAGACTTAAGCGATTGCGCCTTGAGATGATGGGAAAAGGCGATCGCAAAATATAATAGCCATCATTATACATCTCCAGATTCATACGTAAAGACGTTCCGGCGGAACGTCTCTACGAGGGTAGGTATGTTTTTATTACTATTAATTAAACGGACATGATATAGGATTCCTATTTGATTTTTGAACAAACACGTAGGGTGTGTTAGCGACAGCGTAACGCACCTTTTTTAAGGGTTTGGTGCGTTACGACGTTCCGTCTAACGCACCCTACAATACTTAAATTTTTTCATAAATCAAACCGGATTCCTATATAAGTCCTAAGTAAGTAGGCAAGAATAAATCAAAGTAAATTAAGTAATGTAAAAAATGTTGAGATTAATTCGTAGTGAGGGCTTCAGCCCTCAAATGATGACTAAAGTCCTCTCTACGAGACGCTACGCGAACACTACAAAGCTTTAATTATTTACGCCTTTCTACTTACCCAATTTATTAGGAAATATTTACATTTAACTTTTGAAGCCGAAATTACAAAATAATTTTTCTTATATATGCCTTCCATCACAATGTTTAAATTGATAAAAATGCAAGATAAGCGTACACATTAGATACAAATTGGCGATTAGGAGTTTATGCCTTTTGTGATGAAACTATTATCGTCAAAAAAGTATGCTGAAAAAGAGCAATATTTGCTACTTTTACAATTACATAATTTATGCCTTTTATTACAACTTTAAAAAATATTTACATGCAAAATAAAAGCAGAGAAAAATACTGATATTTGCGTTCGGAGACGAATAATGGTAGCGATCGCCGAAAATGCCCAAAAAAGGCTAACAATACAAACTGTAGAAATTGCCCCGGATACGACAGCGATTCGTTCTCTTGATTGGGATCGCGATCGCTTCGACATCGAATTCGGTTTGCAAAACGGTACAACCTACAACTCATATCTCATTCGCGGTGAGCAAACCGCATTAGTTGATACTTCCCACCGGAAGTTTGAGCAACTGTATTTAGACACCCTCAAAGGTATAATCAACCCCAAGGCAATTGATTATATCATCATCAGCCACACAGAGCCAGACCACAGCGGCTTAGTGGAAGAAGTTTTGCAATTAGCGCCTAGAGCAACCGTCTTGGGTTCAAAAATTGCCCTACAATTTCTTGAAAGCTTAGTACACGAGCCATTTTCCAAGCGAATTGTTAAAAGTGGCGATCGCATTGACTTAGGCAAAGGACACGTTATAGAATTCGTGAGTGCGCCTAACTTGCACTGGCCCGATACAATATTTAGCTTTGATCGCAAAACCAAAACTCTCTTCACCTGTGATGCTTTTGGGATGCACTTTTGCGACGAGCGTACCTTTGACGAAGACTTAGAAGCAATAGAAGCTGACTTTCGATTTTACTACGATTGCTTGATGGGTCCCAACGCCCGCTCTTTGCTAAATGCAATGAAGAGAATGGGAGAACTAGGGAAAATCAACATCATCGCCAACGGTCACGGACCCTTACTCTACCACAACCTTGATTTTCTCACAGAACGCTACCAAAGTTGGAGCCAAGTCCAAGCAGAAGCGCAAACAACCGTAGCTTTATTTTACGTCTCAGACTACGGTTATAGCGATCGCCTCGCCATGTCGATGAATGAAGGAATTCAAAAAACTGGGGTAGCCGTCGAAATGATGGACTTAACTAGTGCAGAAATCCAAGAAATTCAAGAACTGGCAGGTAGAGCAGCTGGTATAATTATCGGAATGCCGCCAACCGCAGCCGTTGCCGCTCAAGCAGCGATTAATTCACTTTTAGTTGTCGCCAACAACAAGCAAAAAGTCGGCTTATTTGAATCTTACGGTGGCGATGACGAACCGATTGACACCCTCCGGAGAAAATTCATCGATTTGAGTGTCAAAGAAGCCTTCCCCGCAATTCGGATTAAAGGCGAACCTACCGCAGCTACTTACCAATTGTGTGAAGAAGCGGGTACAGACTTGGGACAATTGTTGATGCGCGAACGCAACATCAAGCAGATTAAATCTCTTGATGTCAACATGGAAAAAGCCCTCGGACGCATCAGCAGCGGATTGTATATTATCACCAGCAAAAAAGGTGATATCAGCAGTGCAATGCTGGCATCTTGGGTAGCGCAAGCGAGTTTGCAACCATTAGGATTTACAATTGCCGTTGCCAAAGATAGAGCAATGGAATCATTATTGCACGTAGGCGATCGCTTTGTCCTCAATGCCTTAGAAGAAGGAAATTATCAAGAACTGAAAAAGCACTTTCTCAAGCGTCTACCTCCCGGTGCTGACCGATTCACCGGCATTAAAACCCAAAATGCGAAAAACGGCTCTCCCATTCTTACCGATGCCTTAGCATACATGGAATGTGAAGTCACCGACAGCATGGAATGCAGCGACCACTGGATTCTTTACTGCACCGTCCAAGAAGGTCGTGTTTCCAAAGATGGACTCACCGCAGTTCGTCACCGCAAAGTAGGTAATTACTACTAAGTAACGAGTCAAGGGTCAAGGGTCAAAAGTCAAGAGTCAAAAGTCAATAGTCCAGAGTCAAGGGTCAAGAGTCAAAATTTGACCATTGACCATTAACCATTAACCATTGACCACTGACCATTAACCATTGACCATTGACCACTGACCATTGACCATTGACCCTTGACATTCTCAAGCTATCTCACCCTTCACTCCACACCTATGAGCGATTCCAAACCCCGTGACGTTCAGGTTTTACCTATCGCCACAAATACTACAGTAATGAGAGCGCGTAGCTGGTCGCGTCTGCGGTTTGAAATTGAGTATGCATTGGAAAGAGGTACAACTTCCAATTGCTATTTAATTGAAGGTGATAAAACTGCACTTATCGACCCACCAGCAGAAACCTTCACTGACATTTTTCTGGAAGGCTTGCGGCATTCTTTCGACTTTAAAAAGTTGGATTATGTCATTTTAGGTCACTTTAGTCCTAACCGCATCGCTACCTTCAAAGCGCTGTTAGAACTTGCACCGCAGATTACCTTTGTCTGTTCGTTACCAGCAGCAGGAGATTTGCGTACCACTTTCCCTGACCGAGATTTAAAAATCATCGTCATGCGGGGTAAAGAAACTTTAGATTTAGGTGAAGGTCATATTCTCAAGTTTATCCCTACACCGAGTCCACGCTGGCCCGCCGGTCTTTGTACCTACGACCAACAAACGCAAATTCTCTACACAGATAAGTTATTTGCAACTCATATCTGTGGGGAGCAAGTTTTTGATGAAAACCGCGAAGCTTTAAAAGAAGATCAGCGGTATTACTACGACTGTTTGATGGCGCCTCATGCAACTCACGTACAAGCAGTTTTGGAGAAACTATCAGAACTGCAAGTGAGAATGATTGCCACCGGTCATGGACCTTTGGTGCGTTACGGTGTTGTGGAACTGATCAATTCTTATGAAGAATGGAGTCATTCGCAAACGAGTCGGGAAATCACAGTTGCTTTATTGTATGCTTCAGCTTATGGTAATACAGCAACTTTAGCCCAAGCGATCGCTCTGGGATTAACTAAAGGTGGAGTTGCGGTACAATCAATTAACTGCGAATTTGCCGAACCTGATGAAATTCGCGCTGCCATCGAAAAAGCAGATGGTTTTATTATCGGTTCTCCTACCCTTGGCGGACATGCACCCACCCCAGTGCAAACAGCTTTAGGTCTTGTGCTTGGTGTTGGTGATAACACCAAACTCGCCGGTGTCTTTGGTTCCTATGGCTGGAGTGGTGAAGCATTTGATTTAATTGAAGGTAAACTTCGCGATGCTGGATATCGGTTTGGGTTTGAAACCATGCGTGTCAAGTTCAAACCCTCAGATGTTATTCTCAAGCAGTGTGAAGAAACCGGTACAGACTTTGCCCAAACTTTGAAAAAGGCGAAAAAATTGCGTTTGCCACAACAAGCTGTAACTCCTGTGGAACAAGCCGTTGGTCGAATTGTTGGTTCGCTATGCGTTCTGACTGCAAAGCAAGGAGAAGTTTCCACAGCAATGTTAGGTGCTTGGGTTTCCCAAGCAACTTTTAACCCACCTGGAATCACCGTTGGTATAGCCAAAGATCGAGCGATCGAATCTTTGATGTATTCTGGGGGTAAGTTTACCCTGAACATCTTAGCTGAAGGCAATCAACAAGATTTTGTCAAGCACTTCCGCAAATCTTTTGCCCCAGGTGAAGAGCGATTTTCCGGCTTCTCTACAGAAATTGCCGAAAATGGCTGTTTAGTCCTCACCGAAGCCTCAGCATATCTTGAATGTTCTGTCAACCAACGCATGGAATGTGGCGATCACTGGGTTGTCTATGCCACCGTTGACAACGGTAAATTACTCAAACCTGATGCTGTGACTGCTGTTCACCATCGCAAATCAGGTAATCATTACTAATTACACCATGTCCGTTTAAAAAATATCTTCGTAGTCAGGACTTCAGTCCTGATCCGATCAAACGAGGACTTCAGTCCTCACTACGAAATTATCGCCTATATACAACCGCTTTGGCTAAACAATAGCCAAAGCGGTTTCTTGTATCAGAATCTTATCCGGATGAAGCGTCAGATGATCAGTATGTGTATATGTTTGTCTGTAATTTCTTAATTCTTGATGTATTCCACCCAATTGAAAGCCACAATAATGCTTAGCCCCCGCAAAATCAATACAATCAGCGCTGCTTTTGCTTGGAGACAAGTAGTCAGAGGCAATATTATAAGTTATTTATTCAATATACTGCCATTAATTTTATATATTAGAGAGCGATCGCTATTTTATTATGCGTTGCCCGAAATCCTTGTAGAGACGTAGCATTGCTACGTCTTTTCTCCCAGATGTCTATTTTCTCAGCCAGAAAATGTCAAATAATTAAATTCGTCTGAAAAAATTCCGCAATTGTCACAAAGGCAATTGAATAGATAATATGTAATGTTTGACTAGAATCTCAGTAGTCAGCATCTTTTATAGTAAATGCCAACTACTATCCACAACACTTTTATAATATTTTACCTTTCTTATGACTTCTAAACGCCGCAAGATTAAATTTCCTCTCTGGCAATATCTCAACCAGCCCCTATTTAGCGATAATAATAAGTTGGTATTAAATCCTCATCGTTTTGCCAACGTCTGGAGAATAGAACTTCTTAAAAGGTGTTGGACTAAAGAATGTGATGCTAAAGGACCACAACAGCATTAAATAGCTACTAGACATCGATCGCTATACTTATGATGCGTTAGCACAAAGCCAAGAGACGTTACATGTAACGTCTCTACATTCCCTGACTTTTCGCTCTTATGTGGGGTTTAAAAACGCGATCGGATTAATGCGATCGCTGTAAGTAATCGGACAAAAATATTTACAGTCATTGCTCGCTGAATATTAGTATGGAATCCGTAATTTATTGTAGAGACGTTCCGACGGAACGTCTCTGCCGACAGTCACGTAAAATCCAAAATCGTTAAACTTCGTCAACAGAACGAGGCTTTTTGCCGTCAAGCAAAGCACTAACAGTCATGTCTCCCATAACATTAATCGCAGTGCGGCAGCGATCCAAAAACCAGTCTACCGTAACCAACAAAGCAATATACTGAGTCGGCAAACCAACAGAAGTAAACACCAAAGTCATCGTTACCAATCCCGCATTCGGAATACCCGCTGCCCCCACCGATGCAAAAATCGATGTTATAACTACAATCAACTGCTGTCCTAAATTCAAATGTTGCCCAATCACTTGGGAAATAAACAATGCAGACATTGCCTCATAAAGGGCAGTCCCATCATTATTAAAGTTTGCCCCAACCAGCGCCCCTAAAGAAGCAGAAGATTCTCGCAAACCAATTTTTGTCTGGAGAATTTCAAAGGTGATAGGCATTGTCACCGTTGAGGAAGAAGTAGAAAAAGCTGTCAAAAAGGCATCAGCACCCCCAGCTAAAAACTTCAACGGGTTCACCCAAGAACCAAGTTTGACTCTAGTGAGATAGTAGCAAGCTTGTAATGCCAGTGCCAGTAACACTGCCACGATGAAGGCAAACAGAGCTTTAAATGGCGAAAAGCCCTGCAAGGCAACAGTTTTAGCCACAATTCCCAAAACTGCCAGAGGTACCAGGGCAATCACCCAGTTGAGGATGCGAATTACTGCGTCAAACAAAGTTCCAACTAAATCCTCAATCGGTTGGTATCCCCTTTTCCCTTGAGCGATTTGTTCTGATTTGATTGCCCGCAAAACGATACCAAAGCTCAAAGCAATGACAATCAGTTGTATAACGTTATTATCAACCAACGGCTTGAGGATGGCTTCCGGTACGATATCTTTGAGTAATCCCCAAGGATCAAGACTTTGGCTGGCTGCTTGTGTACCTTCTGGAGGCGCCAAAGTTCCCCAAGTGCCGGGACGCAAGACGTTTGCCACTAAAAGCCCAATTATTATGGCTACGGTTGTGTTAGTTAAAAGTAATACAGCTAATTTCCGTCCGGCTGTACCGGGAATCTCAGTAGTCATGAAGGTATGCAACACTGCTACGAGAATCAGCGGTGTCGCTAAGGTGCGGAGTGCTTTCAGCACCAATTCAGCGGGAATTGCCAAGTTGTTGATTAAGTCTTTATTGGCTGCGTTGGGGTTGCCTGCACCTAAAGCAATCCCTAAGCAAATTGCCAGCACCAAAGCGATGATAATTTGCAACGTGAGAGGGATACGCTGCCACCAACGGCGAGATTTGGAGGAATGCGAAGTAATGCTCTCTGTTTCGTTCATTGCTATTTGCTGAGTTAGTGATGTATTTATTTAAACATCACTTTGGATATTATAAATTCCGGATTCACATCGGGTAAAACTAAGATAATCTTAGAGCTTGTTGCTTGACAAAATTTTGTTTAAAAAGGGCATTCATTTTGAATGTTGATAAAAATATTGGTTTGTGGTAGGAAAAGTATATGCCTTTTGTCCCTTTGCACATTCACAGTGATTACAGTTTGCTTGATGGTGCCAGTCAGTTACCGGAATTGATTGATCAAGCACTTGCACTCGGTATGAAAGCGATCGCTCTCACGGATCATGGTGTCATGTATGGTGCGATCGAACTGATCAAAACCTGCCGCAGTCGAAATATTAAGCCAATTATTGGGAACGAAATGTATCTCATTAACGGCGATATCGAGAAACAAGAACGCTGTCCCCGTTATCATCAAATTGTTTTAGCAAAAAATACAAAAGGTTACAAAAATTTAGTTAAAATAACTACAATTTCTCACCTCAAAGGTGTGCAAGGGAAAGGTATTTTTTCTCGTCCTTGCATTAACAAAGATTTACTTAAAGAATATCATGAAGGCTTGATAGTTACTAGTGCTTGTTTGGGTGGAGAAATACCCCAAGCAATTCTTAGCAATCGACCCGATGCCGCACGTAAAGTAGCTCAATGGTATAAAGAAGTATTTGGTGATGATTTTTATTTAGAAATTCAAGACCACGGTTCCCAAGAAGACAGAATTGTTAACGTTGAAGTTGTCAAAATTGCCCGTGAATTAGGAATTAAATTAGTTGCTACTAATGATTCCCATTATATTTCATGTTTTGACGTAGAAGCACACGACGCTTTGCTATGTATTCAAACTGGCAAGCTAATTAGTGAAGATAAACGGATGCGTTATAGCGGCACAGAATATTTGAAATCTGCCGAAGAAATGAGTCAGCTATTTCGCGATCATTTACCAGATGATGTCATTGCCGAAGCTATAAACACTACCGAAGAAGTTGCAGATAAAGTCGAGCCTTACCAAATTATGGGTGAGCCTCGCATTCCCAATTATCCCATACCATCCGGTCACACTGCTGACACATATGTTGAAGAAGTTGCTTGGCAAGGACTTTTAGAACGATTAAACCGCAAATCGCGTCACGAAGTTGCTCCAGAATACAAAGAAAGGTTGGAGTATGAATTAAAAATGCTCCAAAAGATGGGTTTTTCCACCTACTTTTTAGTCGTATGGGACTACATTAAGTTTGCTAGAGATAATAAGATTCCCGTCGGTCCTGGTCGAGGTTCAGCCGCAGGTTCTCTAGTTGCTTATGCAATGCGAATTACTAATATCGACCCTGTACATCACGGTTTGTTATTCGAGCGTTTCTTGAACCCAGAACGCAAATCAATGCCCGATATTGATACAGATTTCTGCATAGAAAGACGGGAAGAAGTTATTCAATATGTAACTAAAAAATACGGGACAGAAAGAGTAGCTCAAATCATTACCTTTAACCGCTTAACTTCTAAAGCTGTGTTGAAAGATGTTGCCAGAGTGTTGGATATTCCTTATGGGGAATCAGATAAAATGGCGAAGTTAATTCCGGTGGTGCGGGGTAAACCGACAAAACTCAAGGTGATGATTTCTGATACAACCCCAGCACCAGAGTTTAAAACAAAATATGATGATGAACCGCACGTTCGTCATTGGGTTGATATGGCAATGCGAATTGAAGGAACTAACAAAACCTTTGGTGTTCATGCTGCTGGTGTAGTAATTTCTGCCGATCCTCTCGATGAAATTGTGCCGCTACAAAAGAATAATGACGGTTCTGTAATTACCCAGTATTTCATGGAAGACTTGGAATCTATGGGTTTGTTAAAGATGGATTTTCTCGGTTTGCGAAATTTGACATTAATTCAAAATACTTTGGATTTAATTGAACAAACTAGAGGATTGCGTATTGATCCTGATGAAATCACTCGTCAAGAAAGAAAATCGCAGGAAATCTTAGCTAAAGGTCAACATGGCATCCTCATAAACAAAGAGGTGAAAAAAACTTACGAACTTTTAGAAGCTGGTGAGTTAGAAGGTATCTTTCAATTAGAATCTTCGGGAATGCGTCAGATAGTGCGAGATTTAAAGCCTTCCAATATAGAAGATATTTCTTCTATTTTGGCACTTTATCGACCAGGACCATTAGATGCGGGATTGATTCCTGATTTTATTAACCGCAAGCACGGACGAGAGCAAATTAAATACGGTCATTCTATTTTAGAACCCATATTGAATGAAACCTATGGAATTATGGTTTATCAAGAGCAAATCATGAAAATTGCTCAAGATATGGGTGGATATACTTTAGGACAAGCCGATTTAATGCGTCGTGCAATGGGTAAAAAGAAAGTTGCGGAAATGGAAAAGCAACGAGAAAAATTTATTGATGGTTCGGCAAGAAATGGAGTTAGCAAACAAGTCGCTGAAAAACTATTCAACGATATGTTAAATTTTGCCGAATATTGCTTAAGTTATGAAACGGAAGTTTTAACTGTTGAATATGGCTTTTTACCGATTGGGGAAATTGTCGAGAAAGGCATTGAGTGCAGTGTATATAGTGTTGATAGTTATGGCAATATTTACACTCAAGTAATTGCCCAATGGCATAATCGCGGTCAACAAGAAGTTTTTGAGTATTGCTTAGAAGATGGTTCGATTATTCAAGCAACAAAAGACCATAAATTTATGACTGTTGATGGTCAAATGTTGCCAATTGATGAAATATTTGAACGCGGATTGGATTTGATGCAAGTTCAAGGTTTGCCAGAATAATATCATGTCCGATAAATTACTTACAATGTCAAGACGTTCCACCGGAACGTCTCTACGAGGGTTGCGATGATTTTATCACTGTTAATTAAACGAACATGATATAAATGGCTCTTGCGCTACTTTTATGGTGAATTAATACTAAAGTTAGGACTTACGCACTTGTTACGAGAAAACAAGACTTTGAGATTGCTTCCTTACGTCGATAGGGACGGAAATACGTAGTTCGTGCGTAAGTCCTGTAAATAATTGGTGTCGGATAGAATTTTCCCATCCGCACCAAGCGTCCAAAAGCTAATTTAAAAAGTCTTGACAAACTCAATTAGCGCTTTTTTATCTTCATCTAAGAGTTCAGAGCCAAAAGTATGACCCTTGTTTTCAACAAAGTCAGGAGATTTGTTGAATCTTAAAAGCACACGCGTCAAGATAGCTTTGAGTCCACCACCAGGTTTCAAGTCTTTGAAAAGGTTTCCGATGTTGAAATTTGCGATCGCATCTTTGGGGTTGATGTTGGCAATCAAGTTAACAGGTGTACCTTCAGGAATCGGAATCTTCGCTTTAGGATTTGGATCTCCTTGTGGCAATTCTAATTTGGTCTTTCGATCTGTCTTGCTGATAATATTCTCACGCTTTTCGGGTGACAATAGCTTTTCGATAGCATCTGTATAGGCTTCTACACGTCCTTCTACGGAGGGATTTTCGTTGTAAAGTCCTAAAGTGTTGTTGTGCAGAAATGGTGCTGTTGCCCAGATACTCACAAGGGAAGGTGTGCGGTAATATCCCAAACCCCCGTTGGGAATTTTGAAGTTGAATGTTTCACCTTTAACGGGACTAGGTAGTTCTAATGTACCTGGAGAAGGTAGTTCTTTATAGGTTTTAGACGAGAACTGATCCCATATATGTCCTTTAGTGGCATTTGTGCCTAAAGAACGAGCGATATTGGTACCAATGAGTGTAACTGGGTAACGCTTGTCATCTGACAAGAAGTTGTGATCGAGAAAATCACTATTGAGTACAGACTCTTCGTACCATTTCTTAGCCTGTTCAGGATCAGCAGCAATCTCAGCCGATGGCTGTTTGCTGGAATGACAGGTAGCACAACTCTGGGCAAAGGCTATCTTGCCACGTTTGAGAACTTCTTCATCCTTAGTTAAAAAGGCTTCACCACCTGGTGCATCTGCTAGGTGCATGGGTTTGATGGTTTTTAGGAAGGCTTCCGCATCAGCCATGCGTGCTTCTGTTTGTCTCCAATCTTCGCACTCCTTCCTTGCCTTTTCGATATCAAAAGGTTTTTGGGGAGTTCTACCTTGCAAAGGTTCATGGAGAGTTGTCCAGTAATCACCGCACATGCCAATATTGACGTAGACTCGTAGTGAAGCATTGGCTACACCTGTAGAATCTGCGCCATCTTTAAGGATATGATTTACTTCCTTGGTTGAACCATCGTTCATCACCTCTGGGTATTTGGGGCGATCGCCTAAATTAAAAATGGCATTGATCGCATTCGGGTTGTTGATGTGATCGGTGGCAATCCGAGAGGTGTCGGAAGTACCCGGTTTCTGGGAGTTCAGTACTTGTCTGATAAAATTAGTTTCAAGAATGTTCCCAGCAAATAAGTTGTTTTCCTTGATGTACTGATTACCCAAGGCTGGTACTAGATTTTCCCATTGCGGGTGTTCTTTGTCTTTGGCTGGGTTAAGCGGATCTAAGGCTACGTGACAGATCGCACAGGATTGTCCAATCACATAGGGAGGCTCAATATTAACGTTTGTCGTATACTTCTGAGCGTCCCATTTTGCCTGGTCGAAATTGGGATTGTTGAATTTACGCAACCCAATAACCCCAGTTGAGAGGGGATCTTTGCACTTATCTAGCCACAACCCGTATTTATCTGCTGCTGTCGCTTTTTCACATCCAGGATCGTTAATTGCACCATAGCGTTTGAACCGCTCATCATGTATACGGGAGTCAACCAATTTTAGTAAGTCAACACTGCCTTGTGTGCGTTTGGCTAGATACCGATAGTATTTTGCGTTACCGCCAGTCCATAAGTACCAAGTGCAACGACCCCGCTTTTGGGCATCGGTCAAATTCTCCTGTGTGTAAGGAGGGAGATATCCGATACCGTCACAGTTATCTACATAATCGTATACGGATGTATCAGTATACTCACTTGCCAGAGCTGTAGGTGTTCCATTAAAGCCGCTAATTATGAAAATAATCACGGAGAGGAGCATCAGACAGCATTTCAAGATTAGACTCGTCTTTTTCATAAAACTCTCTACAGTGATGAGCTTTGAGTATTTTTAGAATTCAAGGATGAAGTTTAATACTCGTGTTTTTTCCCAGTAGGCATTACCCAAATAAATGCCAGGTGCGACTTCTCGGATTTCGTCTCTAATTTTTTGGGCAAGAAACGAGGTTTTGGAGTAGTCCAAGATGATAGATTCTCCATCGCAAAACCAGCTTTCACCTTTGTAGACTTCAGCTTCGATTAACCTGATTTTAAAAGGGGTAATCTTATTTAGCAAATGCTTGCGATCGCTATCAAAGACTTTTCCTTCCCAAGCAATTAAGCTAATCAGCAATGAAATAACTTCCATTAAAACGAATCCACCAACGGTGACTACTGTCCCCTTGCTGTTACCTTCAGGTATTGTTCCTGTTGGACTGTTCTTGTACAATTCGTCCAGTTCAGCTTGGGACATATGCATCAAGTCTTGTGTTTTCAGCACTTGAATGGTCATGTTTCATTACCTCATTTTTTACTTCGTTTGATTTACATCTATAGGAATACTATCTGATTTATAATACCTTCGCCAAAATCCAACACCCTTCCTGGGTGCGGCTATACAGACAAAGGCTGCCTCCGCAGCCTGTAAGGATTTCAGCCCGCGCAGGTGGGCTTCGCTTGTGTAGCCCCAGGCTTTAGCCTGTGGGCGTTTTATAGAATTGGCGAAGGTATTGGATTTATAAACAGGATTTCAGATGAAAGCCTGATCAAACGGGCTTTTCAGTCTCAGTATTTTTTCATGCAATCAAATCGGAGTCCTAGAAGACATAAGTCCTATAGCTGTAAGTGAAGTCAAGTTATGCACTAGACATCTCCGAAAAAGAGGTAAAGACGTAGCAGTGCTACGTCTCTACAAGGGTTTCGGGCAACGCATATTTAATTGTTGGAGATGTCTACTTAATAAGATGAAATATTATTTGTACCGCGAGTTACTCCTTTTTTGTTTCCGCTTCAAATGATTTCAAATTGCTATATGCTTTGAGTAACTAAACTTAATCAACTAGAAATTGGTAAAGAAAAGTGAATCTCCCTTTAATTACTCGCGCTCAAGAATATAACGATAAAATAGCAATTGCTACAACGGATGGAGCATTTACCTATGGGGATTTGCTGCACACTTCCAGTCAAATAGCAACATGTCTTCTTCAGAATGCAGAAGATTTACAGGAGCAGCGAGTTGCTTTTCTCATCCCACCTGGGTTTGAGTATGTAGCTACTCAGTGGGGGATTTGGCGTGCTGGTGGAATAGCGGTACCTTTGTGTATGTCTCATCCACGACCAGAATTGGAGTATGTGATTATAAATTCAGGCGCATCGATTATTGTTGCTCATCCTAATTTTGAGGGTATACTGCGATCGCTCGCCCAAACACACAATTTGCGATTTATCCTCACCTCAGAAACGCTCCCAGATCATGTTCGTCCCCTCCCAGAGATAGATATCACTAGACGCGCATTAATTCTCTACACCAGCGGTACAACAGGTAAACCGAAGGGTGTAGTTACGACTCATCAAAATATTCAAGCGCAAGTGACTAGTTTAATCACCGCTTGGGAATGGACATCTAGCGATTCTCCTGGGGAGACGCTGCGCGAACGCATTTTACATATATTACCCTTACATCATATTCATGGAATTGTCAACGTCTTGACTTGCGCTTTATGGGCTGGTGCAGAGTGCCATATGTTGAGCAAATTTGATGCCGAAACCGTTTGGAATCGAATTTGTGACGGTGACTTAACCCTATTTATGGCAGTACCGACGATTTATGTAAAGCTGATTGCTGCTTGGGAAGCTGCTTCTAGGGAACAACAAAAAAGCATGACCGCAGGCTGTGGGAAAATGCGTCTAATGGTTTCCGGTTCAGCAGCTTTACCAGTTCAAGTATTAGAAAAATGGCAGAGTATTAGTGGTCATTTTCTGCTTGAGCGCTATGGGATGACGGAAATTGGCATGGCACTATCAAATCCTTTACACGGTCAACGATACTCAGGATATGTAGGTCAGCCTTTGCCTCAAGTTGAAGTCAGGTTAGTGGATGAGAGTGGGGAGTTGGTTCCACCAGGGATACCAGGAGAAATCCAAGTCAAAAGCCCCGGAGTGTTTTTAGAATATTGGCAAAACCCCCAAGCAACCGCAAAAGCTTTTAGAGATGGCTGGTTCTGTACTGGAGATACCGCCGTAGTTGAGAATGGCAACTACCGTATTTTAGGACGAATGAGCGTGGATATCATCAAAACGGGAGGGTATAAAGTTTCAGCTTTGGAAATTGAAGAAGTGTTGCGATCGCATCCAGATATTCAAGAATGTGCAGTGGTTGGGGTTGCTGATTTAGAGTGGGGTGAACGGGTTTGTGCTGCATTAGTATTGCAACCGCAACGCGAGTTGACATTAGAATCTTTTAGGATTTGGGCAAAAGAGCAATTGGCAGTTTATAAGATTCCAACCCGAATTTTGACACTTGAAGAATTACCGCGCAACGCTATGGGGAAAGTGACTAAGCCGACAGTGGTTGAGCTATTTCGAGTATAGCGATCGTTCAAGTACTTGATAAAACTGGTTTCTTATCGGTAAGGAAAAGCGATCGTTAATGCTGAACTAGACCTAGAAATTTTAAACCTTGTAAGTCCTTAAAATTAAGTGAATTCCCAGTGATCTCTTCGGATAACATGAGAAAGTCAACAGCTTAATTCCATATGAGCGAAACTGTTTACATCGAAACCAGTATTGTTGGCTACTTGACTGCTAGACCCAGCAACAACTTGATCCTGATGGCTAATTTAGAAGCTACGCGGGAATGGTGGGACACACGTCGCGATCAGTTTATGCTCTACATTTCTCAAGTGGTTTTGGATGAAGTAGCACGAGGCAATACAGAGATAGCAACGAAGCGACTTGAAATAGTGCGTGATTTTCCTTTGCTTGAAGTCAGTGAAGCTGTTCAAAATTTAGCAGCACAATTTCTCGCAAAAAGTAGCCTTCCACCGAAAGCCGCTGATGATGCGCTTCATATTGCTGCGGCTACAATTTACGGATTGGACTATCTGTTAACGTGGAATTGTAAGCATATTGCCAATGCTCAAATCCAGAAGAAGCTAGCCCAAATCAGTCTTGATGCCGGATACGAGTTGCCAACCCTTTGTACACCCTACGAATTAATGGGAGAGTAGATATGTGGAAAGATGAAATTCTTGAAGAGATTTATAGAATTCGAGAAGAACATGCAAAGGCTTTCAACTACGACTTACAAGCAATTTGTGATGATTTGCGACAAAAGCAAGCTGTAAGTAGTCGGCAGATCATTTCACAGCCACTCAAACAACCCAGTCGTCTGCATAGCAAGTCACAATACCCAACTAGCTAAAAATTATCTGTTAGGCGAGATAGTGTAAGACGGGCTAGGGACTGCAACTGTTGTTTGAACCCAGAATCCCCGCACTTTTAGTGCGGGGAGTATGTCAAATTGAGAATTATATAGGGGCAAGGAGGGTTTTCATTCCGTAAGGTTTGGAACCAGCGATCGCTTTTACTCTACAATTGGTTAGGCGATCGCTCTCCAGCACCTAACATTAACCTCAAGTCGTAAAAACCAATTCGTGTAATGTCTTTTGGTACTCGTTATCTGCCAAATCAAGCATTTCCCCAAAAATGGGTGAGAAGGGACGGTTTGAGTCCATTGCAGTATTAGCTTGGCTGTCAGACTCAGCAGAAAAAACTGCAAATTCAGCGAACAATCCATTAGCTTTACTAACAATAGGCATTTGACACCTCAGAAAACTGCTATTTTCATAATCCATCTTTCCACGAAAACTTTTAGAAAAGCATTTCCCCTCCCGATCAACCTCAAATCGTATGATAGAAGATGCCATCATATGATGTAGTTTTTCCCCTACCTAGTTTCTCACCCTTTCGGTGTTTTCGGTGGGCACCAGAAGAGGTTTTTGCTGGATACCCCAAGAGATTCCAGAATTCCTTGCATCACCTCTGTGCAGTACATCCAGTGTCCCAAATCGTCATACATGCGATCGGGATTAAACTCGACATTGTAATGCAGCACATTGGGCAGGTCTAAAAACTCATCAGAGCTTTGGGGAGAAAGGAGCAGGAGTTGAAAAGGCTTGCCCTGGCATTGTTTTTCCAGCTTGTTAACCAGGTCAATCACCCCACTGCGATCGCTAATTCCTGTGCGGACAAAAAGCACTTTGTCGCAGTGCCGCAGTGCGTACCAAAATCGTTCAGAGCGTGCCGTGTAACGAACCCGCATCCGTTCATGAACGGGAGACATATCATTAATTGGGTCGTCTGTCTCCTCAACTTCATGGGCAAAAGACAAACCCGACCACTTACTGTGGTAAATTCTGCCTGCATCGGGACTGTAGTGCAGGAAGGCAGGGTTCCACATATCATAAAAGCCGTTGGCGATCGCATCGGCAACATCTCCAATATTGGTGGTGCGCGTCAGATCAAAGGGAAAAGCGGGACCATCGTACTCCATTTTATACAACATCATCCGGACGGCACAGCGATCGCCCAGCGGGAGAATAGCGACACGGCTAATGTCCGATAATTTGCACTTGTATTGGAAAAACACTGCTGACTTGGGTGGTGCCTTCACTCGGCTTTCCAACCCGTCGTTACCAATCATCATGGTACGAAAAGGCGCATCGGGATGAAGGGGATCTTCATATACACCTGATGGCATGGCTTTCAGTGCTTTGCGTACCTCCTGCCACATGGGCTGAATGTTGTACTCGTTGTCTGATTCGTTGATTACCCAGAGGTAGCGTGAGCCTTGCATCCCGGATGGCATCTCGTCTGCTTGCAAAATCCCCAAATGCCCGTCATAGAACAAAACTTGTGAATTATTGGGCGCAAAGAGATTGAAGGCAGCGCTGTATTCCAGGTTAGCATTAGGGGGTATTTGTACTGTGGTTGCGATGGCGCCATCCTCTTGCACAGCAAAAAAGGGAAGTGTTCCTTTCTGGGCATTTTTTGCAATGTAGATGCCTGGGATCAATCCTGCTTTACTTTGCAGTGCAGTTTGCAGTTCTTGCCAATAGGGAGCAATGGTGTAGTTGTATTTTGATGGATTGCTGAGGAGCAAACGCTTTTCTTCGATACATGCACAGACATAAAAGCCTGCACTGTCAAGGTAGATGGGGACTTCATTGGGCTGCCAGAAACGTTGCAATTCTATTGCCAATTCCTCTTTGTCAATTTGGAAGAGGTGCAGATCGATCGCCTGATACATGAGGCTGTGACCGATAGTGTTGGGATGAGCGTGGTCGAAGGATGTCCCCTCTTTCCAGTGTCCGTGTCCATTATCCACTGCTGCAAACCAATCTAGTATGGGAACACCCCCATTTAACATGCGGTTGTGTGTGTCCTTTAGCAGCCAGTAGTGTTCAGCAGAATAGTCGTCATTGGGATAAACCCCGCCCAAAATCGGACGCGCTCCCAATGCCCGCGTCATTTTCACAAGCTGCTGCAAGCCGCTTTCAAACCGTCGCTGTATTGCCCTTCGTTCGTGAGGGGGACAGTAGGCTAACCCTTCATTACCTAGAGACAAGGCAATAATGACAACATCTGGTTGTTCTGGTGTGACTACTGAAGCAAACCGGGCGATGGTTCTGCTGACATTTGCCCCCACTTCTGATACATTTACGAGTTGATGCCCATATTTTTGTTGCAAAGCCTGTTCCAATAGCCACACCCAACCTTTCAACAACCAGGCTTTATGACCTAAGGCAACAGAACTGCCAATGACGACGATTTTTAGCCCTTCAAACCTTTCGTTCAAGGACATCTTGAGAGCAGACTCCTGAATGTATCCGAATGGATAAGGCTGCAAATAGCCAAATACGCCATCATCCACAATAATAATACCGGACTGATCGTTAGGGTTGATCGGCACCCAACGGTTTGATCCTAGAGCTTCCCAACGCCCATTGCCTCTGGCATCGAGACGTACATACTTATATTCAACTCTCTGGCGAACACCTGACTCCAAAGATGGCTGAATGTCGATATATGTGTCTGTCCACCATAAAGGATAGCGATCGCTACTTGTACGCAGGTGAATACACTTGCTGATGTCCCACAATCCCAATTCGGGAGTAGAACCTACCAGAGCAATGGATTCACCCGTTTGCGTGTATGCACTAACCTGGAATTGATACATAGGTTTTTTGCTGATTTAGGGATACGATGCCACACGAAAAGGCTGAATCCTTACAGATGCACCCGGATTTCTCACAATTTGAGAAAAAAGATGGTTCCAAAACTGAAATATATATAAAATGGATTGCTTTGTAATTAAATACACGTAGAGACGTTCCGGACCGAACGTCTTTACAAGGTTTGGGTTTTATGCATGTACCTCGTCAGGAGTGAAATCTTCTGTAAAACAGTATTTACAGCAGTTATAAAGCATGACCCCAACATCAACAGATTGTATAGCAAAACAATTCAAGTTGGAACGACAAAAATCACGCCCAATTTTTCGGTAAAAATGAATGTAGAGACCTAGCACTGCTACGTCTAATCAAGGGTTTCAGGCAAAGCATAATTAATTTCTTGAGTCTAGGAAAAATGAAGGGTCTTTATTTTCATTTCCTTTTCCCCCTTTCCCTTTTTCCCAATAGCTGGTAAATTTTGAGGGTAGCCCTGTAACATCAGATGCACCGATTTGCCTTGATTGCAGAACCAGTAGTCCTGATATTGGTTTTTTCCTTCTGTCTCCAGGAATACTGAGTTAATATTAATTTTTTGCTCTATAGGAGTGTTGAACATGCGTACATTGTTTAGTTGGTCTAAAAAATTACTGATTTCTCTACGTAGCTTGGCAATACTAAGCTTGCTATGTCTGATTTTAGGCTGGTCATTGCCCGCACAAGCAGCCAGTCGCATCAGTCCCAAACTCGAAGAGCAAGTTCTGCAAATCATCCGCGAACATCCAAAGGTAGTTCTAGAATCTCTCGTCGCATACCAGCAGCAACAACGGCAGCAAATACAACAATCACAGCAGTCATTTTTGCAAGATTTGCAAACTAATCCCCAAGCGGTGATTGGTAATTCTCCTGTTACTGGTTCTTTAAAATCAAAGATTGTTTTAGTAGAATTTTCCGACTATGAGTGTCCCTATTGTGCTGAGGCTAACAAAACTGTGAAACAGTTTATGGAAAAGCATCAAGATCAAGTAACATTAGTATACAAGCATTTTCCCCTGACACAAATTCATGCTGAAGCAGTGCCAGCCGCAAAAGCTGCTTGGGCAGCAAATCAGCAGGGCAAATTCTGGGAATATAGTGATGCGCTATTTTCTGATCAAAAACAACTCAGTGAGGCAAAGTATTTGGATATTGCCACAAATCTCAAGTTGGATTTAGACAAGTTTAAAAGCGATCGCACTCTCGCCGATAATGAAATTATTAAAGACATGCAGCTAGGGCAAAAATTGGGGCTGACTGGTACACCTTTCTTTGTCATGAATGGTGAAAGTCTCTCTGGTGCCGTGCAGCTATCAGAGATGGAACAAGTGTTAGCTCGTGCTACTAAGTAATTATCTTCTTTCGGCGGGGTATCCCCCGCCCTAAGTTATCCTGAGTAAGCTTACTATTGGCGATTTTTGTTCTCAAGGTTACAACTGATACATTAATGTTCGATTGACTTAATCGATTCGGTGTTAACCCTGAGAAAATAAATCGTGAGGTAATAAATGCATCGCTTAGGATTGTGTGTCATTTTCTCGATTGCTTTGATAGCTAACTTTTCTCATCAGCCAGCAAGAACAAATACATCTACTTCACAGTCGGCTGTAGTCCAAAAAGTTAATCCGACTTTGTTAGCAAAAGCAAGTTACCTCTCACCTTTAGAAGAACAGGTGATTACCCAAATGAACAAAGTGCGGACAAATCCCAAGGCATATATCCCAATTATGGAAAGCTATAAAAAGCGCTTTCAAGGCAAACGAGTCAAAATTTCTGGTAATAGCTATTTACAGACGCAAGAAGGGGCAAAAGCTGTTGAGGAAGCCATCGCATTTCTTAAGTCTGTTCGTCCTGTAGGTACTTTAACTCCATCTAAGGGTATGTCTTTAGCCGCTAAGGATCACGTGAAAGACCAAGGAGCAAAAGGTGTAACAGGTCATTATGGTGCTGATGGTAGCAGCCCTTCTACGCGCATCAGTCGTTATGGAACTTGGCTAAAAACCGCTGGAGAAAACATCAGCTATGGTCCAAATACGGCTCAAGATATTGTCATGCAATTAATTATAGATGATGGGGTACGCGATCGCGGTCATAGAAAAAATATCTTTAACCCTGCTTTTAAAGTCGCAGGAGTCGCTTATGGAACTCACGCTACATATAGAACGATATGCGTGATTGATTATGCTGGAGGGTACAAAGAAAAATCCTTTTAATAGCAAGTCCTGAAGAGCCAGATTTTTTCTGGTGTAGTTGTTTTAATAAATACTATTTATTAATGCGAATTAAGTAATTATCAGGAATCTTTGGTAAGGTTGCTGGATCTAAAGAAAGTTGACTGTTTACTTACTGATTATGAAATTATTCAAGAGTGGGATACAATCTCCGAGACTTGACCAACTAAAATCATTAGCTATTTTATGGAGATCCTCTGTGCTAGAAACTCCTGAAAAAGATGCGGAATTATTCCCACAAAAAGAAAATAGTCTCTCCCCACTGGAACAACAAGTAATTGAGCAAATGAATCAGGTAAGGACAAATCCAGCTGTTTATGTTGCTGTCTTAGAAAACTATAAAAAGCGCTTTGAAGGCAACAGAGTGAAAATCTCTGAAGGTGTATTTTTACAGACCACTGAAGGAGTCAAAGCAGTTGATGAAGCGATCGCATTTTTGAAATCAGCCAGACGTGTAGGTAATTTAACTATATCCAAGCCTATGTCTTTGAGCGCAAGAGATCACGTCAAAGACACTGGAAAAATAGGTGCTATAGGTCACGATGGCAGCGATGGTAGTGACGCTTCTACTCGAATGAAACGTTACGGAACCTGGCTAATTACCGCAGGTGAAAGTATTACCTACGGTTTAAACAACCCCCAGGATATTGTCATGCAGTTAATTATAGATGACGGTGTACCGTCGCGGGGTCATAGAAAAAACATGTTTAACGCCGATTTCAAAGTTGTCGGAATCGCTTACGGAACTCACGCAAAATATAGAAGAATGTGCGTGATTGACTATGCTGGAGGATATCAAGAAAAATCCGTTTAATGTACCACCCTTCTCGTAAAGCCGTTAATCTTAAAGTAGAAGTCCAAGGCGAAGGATTTCCTATTTTATGCTTGCACGGTCATCCTGGTTCTGGTTCTAGCCTTTCTGTATTTAGCGATCGCTTATCAAAACGTTTTCAAACTATCGCCCCAGATTTGCGCGGATACGGCAAAAGTCGCTTTAAAGGCGATTTTCATATGCGCGATCATTTGACCGACTTAGAAGCGCTTATAGACCGCTTGGGGGTCGAAAAATGCTTAGTTTTGGGATGGTCGCTTGGTGGCATTTTGGCGATGGAATTGGCACTAATGCTACCACAGCGCGTCACTGGATTAATTTTGATTGCTACGGCTGCCAAACCGAGAGGAAATCATCCGCCGATTAGTTTGGCAGATAATTTGTATACTGGGATTGCTGCTTTATTAAACTATATAAAACCAGGTTGGCGCTGGAATATTGAGACATTTGGCAAGCGATCGCTTTTTCGTTATCTGATTCAACAACATACACCTACGGCTTACCGTTACATAGCCTCATCAGCGGTGCCGGCTTATTTGCAAACTTCCCCTGCTGCCACTCGCGCTCTTTATACTGCGATTCAATCTGGTTACAATCGAGTTACAGATTTAGAGCAAATTTTGTGTCCTAGTCTAGTACTCGCTGGTACCGAAGACCGACACATCACAGTTAATTCTAGCTTAGAAACTGCTCAACACCTGATAAATTCTCAGTGGCAAAGCTACCCTAACACCGCTCATCTCTTCCCGTGGGAAATTCCTGACCAAGTACAGAGGGATATTGACTACTGGCTGCAAGAGCATCCGCAAGTTATTATTCAATAGTCAATAGTCAACAGTCAAGAGTCAATAGCACTGTTGTATTACTCTGGAGAGAAAAAAGAGGACATTTATTGTGTTATTCGACACCTAATCTAGATTATAAGATAGGGATAACCACTCTGGTTTTTCTAACTTAAAGTTTTTTTGAAGCATTAACTCTGTAGTTTTCAAAGCCCCTTCTACCCAAGTTTGTTCGCTAGCAGCATAGGCTTCGCCACAAATATAAACGTTCTCATTTTGTTTTGGTCGTCGAACTCTTTTAGCAACTTCCCAAGGTTTAATATGGGGTTTCCAAAAATGGAAACCTCCACCAAAAGGTTTAGCTGACCAGTTTTTAAACACAGCAATATAAGGCTGAGGAATATTCTCTACTTGATGTAACTCTTTTAGCTGATCTTGAACAGTTAATACCATATTTTTTGTAGCCAATAGTCCAATACAGTTCAGTTAAGAACATAAATCAATTACCACAAACAAAACAGATCGACTTTTTGGAGGGGGTTTGGGGGACGCAACCGTCCCCCAATTGGGGGTTTGGGGGAGAATCCCCCAAGTCTTGGTTCTCAACAGAATATATAAGTTAAAAACCTTAACTGAACCGTATTGGCCAATAGTCCATCCAAACTAGTAGATTTAGCGAACATATTTTTTGACCCTAGATAGGGATTTCCCTCAATCAATGGTTGCCAAAAACTCATAGCTTGATTAAACCCTCGATGATAACTAGCTAAAATAAATGAATTGAGATTATTTTGATTTTCAATTTTAAGAGAATTAGCTTTAGAGAAATTTTCGAGATAAATTACTATGACAATGGCAATACAAAACTTCTTTAGGGGATGATTCATAGTCAGGTAAATCTAAAATTTTATTATTGTATGGATAATCACCAAATTGTAAAACCATATTTTTCATTTTGAAGTCTTTATTTTCTGGCATTGCTGATTAATGGGATGATTTTTGTCTCACGCAGAAGCGCAGAGAGGAAGCAATCTGCGTAGGTTTTGCCCTTTTTGGGCATCATAGACAACGATATTTCAAGGGTTTCAGCCTACTTGATTTCCAAGACCTACGCAGTATTGAGAGAGGAAGAGTTTTTCAAGTTGAAGTTCAATGATTTTATCCCGCATTTATGCAACGCCTATTTTCTATTTGTTGATGGCTTAAATGAACCCAGAACAAAAGCAAGCTCTTCAAGAAGATATTCAGGCGATTGCTAAAATATCGCCCTTGTCAATTTATTTTCTCAGCGCGATCGCTTACGGTAGGCGGAACGGTATCGCAGAGAACACGTTGGAGCGCGATCGCATCTTTGATTCCCCTGGTCAGCAACTTAGTTCAAAAAATGACAATCTCAAGTTTCGGATGGCTACGCTTATATTTAATGTATATCAATCGCCGTAAAGGTTTGCCCTGTTCCCACCGGAAACTAGTCTAAACTCCAGTTTTCAAAAACTGCCGATGGAAATGTCAAAAATCGTTGTGATACCGCTTGTTGACTAACTTTTGTGGGATTACACCACAAAAAACGTAAAGACGTAGCATTGCTACGTCTCTACGTTTTTTGTGGAGATGTCTATTGACTATTGACTATTGACTAGCAACGTTCTTGAAAATAACTTTGTTGAGTGCCTTTTGAACGTGAGATTACATTTGACCGCTAAAGGCAGGCTTTACTTTACGGTCAATCCATTCCCCCAAATCTTCAGTAATTGTTAAAGTATCTGGTTTGCAGCGTTTGACATTTACTACAATTCCTTGCGCTCCTTCAATTTCCAAATCTTCTACATAGCCTGTAATTGCTGCATTGGCTTCAGAAGAATTGAGAAATGGTCCAAAATAGTAAGTGCAATTGGGCTTTTGTGTCCCGATCTCAACCCACCAAGCCAAACCAAAGCTGTCGGACGCATTGATTAAGACTTCCTTGAGGTTATCCCAAATGGTTTTCATAGTTTTCGCCAGTTAATAAGTGTGCTTTTTGGTTATTAAATGTTTCTTGCTGATTTTTGTTCCTTTACATTTCTTTATACTCTGTTATTATTCATTTTCCAAGCGGTTTTTTGTAATTTGTCTAAATGCAACGTATTTAACCAGCGTTGGCGATAAATTTCATAAAGCGCCATACCTGCCGCCACGGAAGCATTCAAGCTAGGAGTATTGCCTTGTAAGGGGATCGACACCAAAACATCGCAAGAGCGTTGTGTGAGCATACTTAAGCCTTCGCCTTCTGAGCCAACTACCAAGACAATCGGAATTGGTTTTTTATGGTCATCTTTAGGATTTACGAATTCAACGGTATGGAGCGGTAGGCTTCCAGTGGCAGCGGTGCCGTAAATCCAAAAATTAGCGGCTTTCAATTCTTCCAAAGCGCGGCTGAGGTTAATTACTCTTGCAACCTGAAAGGTTTCTAGCGCACCAGCTGCGACCTTCATCACCGTGGAAGTGATTCCAGAGGCTCGGCGTTGCGGGATTACTAATCCTTGAGCGCCAATCGCTTCCGCTGTGCGAATAATTGCTCCCAGGTTGTGGGGATCGGTAATACCGTCAGCTACGACAATTACTGGTGCATCGGTAGTAGAAAAAGCTTTGGTAATTAACTCGTTTAATTCAATGTAGTCGTGGGGAGCAATTTGCGCTGCTATTCCCTGATGATTTGCGTTGTAGGTAATTTGGTCTAGACGCTTTGGTTCAACTTCATCAATCACCGCTCCGTTGTCTTTCGCTTGCAAAATCAAATTATGAAAGCGGTGATCGTAGCGCAGTTTAGAAGTAATCCAGATTCTATTTAGACCGCGCTGATTTTCTAATGCAGTCAACACTGGATGACGACCGTAGATTAGATCGCTATCTTCTATTGGTTTAGATGAAGATGCATCAGAGAACTTACGACCTGGGCGTGAGTCTTCTCTTGAGCCTTCGCTCCTGTTAGATGAAGATGCATCAGAGAACTTGCGACCTGGGCGTGAGTCTTCTCTTGAGCCTTCGCTCCTGTTAGATGAAAATGCATCAGAGAACTTGCGACGTGGGCGTGAGTCTTCTCTTGGGTCTTCGCTCCTGTTAGATGAAGATGTATCAAAGAACTTGCGACGTGGGCGTTGATCGTCTCTTGGGTCTTCACTCCTGTTAGATGAAGATGCATCAGAGAACTTTCGACGTGGGCGTTGATCGTCTCTTGCGCCTTCACTTATTCGTTTAGATGGGGATGCACCAGATAACTTGCGACGTGGGCGTGGTTCATCTTTTGAGTCTTCACCATCTTGAGGTCGGGGACGAATCGAACTAGAAATGACACGTTTGCCTTTAATTTTTAAAGATGGTGCGCGATTATGTTCGCGATTCGAGTTGAATTTTTTTGGATTTGACATATTACTTGGGTAGAGCGGATGGGTGAACATCCTGATTTAATCACGTTGGACTTACGCACTCTCAGTTATTGTTTTTTTTAGTGAGGTATATTTCTCACGATTTTTCTAGCTGGAGTTTTTGCAGTAGTTCGGTTAAGCGTTGAGAATCGGTAAGATACAAATAACCAATTAGAGTTTCTAGGCTAGTTGCTTGTTGATAAATTTCTCTTTCAAGGCGCTTGGGACTTTTTGTGGCGGCATTACGACCGCGCCGAACAATTTCTAATTCAGTGTCCCTCAGATAAGGAGTGAGCGATCGCAATATTTTCGCTTGTGTTTCTGCTCGGACTTGTGCCACGACTAAACGATGGTAACTTTCCACTCGCTGTGGTGGCAGCAGATAAAACATCCTCATATGAAGTTCATAAACTGCATCCCCCAAATATGCCAGGGCTGCCGGAGAAACTTTTCGCACCTCTTGAAGGGAAATTTGTTGAGGTAATTGCTCTGTGGTTGCCTTAATTAATTGGCAGGAAGATGAATTTTGCATGTTTGTTGCATTTGATTCATCTAATAGCTCTTCCTCCTTTGATTCCACAACTCAACTATTCCTTTTGGCTACATTGATTTTTTCCACAGATTCTAGTGCTGTTATACCTAGCATAATCAACACTAGCAAACTTATTCCTAATTTTATCTTTTTAGTTTGAAATTTACATTTATTTGGACAATTTTCAGATTGGTCTATCACTTTACCAATAGGTTTTATCAAGCTTTTGTATCTGGAATTGCGATCCCCAAGTTTCTGTTAATTATTCTTTATTTTATTCGGCGATGGGCTAGGCATTTATACGTTGATTTCAGATGTGTGGATTTAGCTGGAAGTGGGCGATCGCACTTTTATTTTTACCAGGAGAAATATCTGTTATGTCGGAAAGTAATAAAAATTAAGCTATCCGAGATAAAAATCTGGATAGCTTAATTATATTTGTCAAGCAATTCTCGACTACTTAATGTTTTCTAGAGCCGCATCAACAGATGTTTGCAGGGACAGAAACTTCTCTAAGCGAACAAGCTTGACTGTTTGAGTAACGCGAGCGTTTGTGACGATTTGCAAAGTGCCTTCGGCGTTAGCCTGCTTGGCTAGCTGCACTAAAGCACCCAAGCCAGAGCTATCAATAAAGTCAATCTGTGAAAGATCCAGAATTATGTGCTTTGGACCTTCATCAATCTTGCTCCCTAGCACCTTGCGAAAAGTCGGTTCTGAAAAGGCATCCAACAGACCCGTGAGACGGAATAGCTGACAGTTCTCCCGGACTTCGCGAGTACCTCTCAGGCTCACGGTTAGATTAAGTGATTCAGCTATAACTCCCTCCTCATCGTTAAGGTAAACGTTCAAGTATATATAATTTTTCAGCAAGTTGTCTACAACTGACTTTATGGGTTAGGGGTTGGTGGATAGTGGTTGGTGGTTAAGAGTACTTTTCGACAACCAACAATGCTCCAACCAACAAATAACCACTAACAACCAACAACCAACAACCAGCAACTAACCATTGCCATTTTTTTAGCTTATGCCAGAAGCGGTGCTACGTGCTGCTTGCATCGATTGGACAAACTGTTCAAATAAATAATCAGCATCGTGAGGTCCGGGACTTGCCTCTGGATGATATTGGACTGAAAATACAGGTAAAGACTTATGACGCAATCCAGCAATGGTGCGATCGTTTAAGTTCAGGTGGCTAATTTCTACTTGAGTGTCGGTTAAAGAATCTGGGTCAATGGCAAAACTGTGATTTTGGCTAGTAATTTCTATCCTTTCTTGCAATCCTGCGGGTTGATTTAAACCCCGATGCCCAAATTTTAGTTTAAAGGTTTCTGCCCCCAATGCATGACCTAAAATTTGGTGTCCCATGCAAATGCCAAATATGGGTTTTTCCGCACCAAGCAAAGCTTTCGCGGTTTCAATTCCTTCGGTGACTGCGGAGGGATCGCCAGGACCATTGGAAAGAAAAATCCCATCTGGATTGTATTTCAGAATTTCCTCGCTTGACGTGTCTGCGGGAACAACGATAACTCGGCAACCGTAAGCAGCTAAACGGCGTAAAATATTGCGTTTGATGCCAAAATCAAGAGCCACAACGGTGAAGGTACTTTGAGAATTTGCTACACCAACTGGGTTAAATTCCCAAGTTGCAGTGGTGGGTTCTGACCATTCATAAACTGTTGGGGTGGTGACTTGGCGAACCAGATTTAATCCCTTCATGCTTGGAGCCGCTTGTACTTTTTCTAACAATTCCGCCTCATCGAGAATTGAGGTGGATATGCCGCCATTCATGGCTCCAAACATGCGAATTTTGCGGGTGAGGGCGCGGGTATCAATCCCGTAGATACCCGGAACTTGGTGCTGTTTGAGGTAGTCTGGTAACGATTGTGTCGATCGCCAATTACTCGGTTTATGACAAATATTGCGAGCGATCGCACCTTGTACTTGTGGTCCTTCTGATTCCTCATCAAGAGGATTCACCCCAGTGTTTCCTAATTCTGGATAAGTAAAAATAACTATCTGACCGCAGTAACTAGGGTCGGTCAGCACTTCTTGATATCCGGTCATCCCAGTATTGAATACCACTTCCCCGATGGCAGTGCCAGTAGCACCAAAAGACCAACCGCGATAAGTAGTTCCATCTGCCAGGACAAGTAAAGCTGGTATTGCGTCAGACTGGGGCATTTTAAAGAGGGTTAAAGGGGAAAGGGGAAAGGGAAAAGGGGAAATGCCCATTGCCCCAATCGAATGTTAATTATCCCATGAGTTGTTCAATTTTGAGTTGGAAGTAAAATTAATTAAAATTTAATAATTAAACAGATAAAATCTTAGAAGGAGAATTAAGGTGCAGAAGTAGATTTCAAGAGCTTTGGGCAAGTAAAATGTCAAGTAATTATGCTTCATTATTTATCCCGTGGATTGCTAATTTTTCTATCAGGCACTTTGGCGGTGTTAAGTTTTGGCTGTCGTGAAGACAAACAAAATACCGCCATCGGTAGCAGTGAGCAACCTGCTCAAATGAATAATCTGGCAGCAGAGCCTGACATCAGAGAAACTGCACCAGCAACTAGTCCGGAAACAGAATCTCAGACACCAGTCAAAATTGAACCGACTTCTTTTGAGTTGGGGTTGGATAAAGCGATTGGTGGTTTAACTATTAGTCAATCTGCCCAATCAAGGGCAGATTGGAGGTTGGTAGCGAGTCAATATGAGGATGCGATCGCTCTGATGAAACAAGTTCAGCAAGAAAGTCCCGACTTTGCCATCGCGAGAAGAAAAATTACTGAATATCAGATCCAAGCCAAATATGCTCAGGAAAAAGCGACTGTTAACCCGCTTTTAACGACATCACCAGAACCTCAGAAAATAGTAGTTGCTGTTCCCGAAGCATCACCATCACCAAAGTTCATCCTCCAACCTTTACGGGTACAAGTAAAAAAACTACCATCTGCGGTATCATCGGTGCCACAAACACTCAACCAAGCCAAAGAAAAAGAACGGCAAGAAGTATTTTCAGTACCCATCAAACGGCGAATCGGTGGCACACCAATTATAGAAGTTACCTTCAATGGCAATCAACAATTTGAGATGATTGTCGATACAGGAGCGAGTGGTACAGTTATCACTCAGCAAATGGCTTCTTCTTTGGGAGTCGTGTCTGTGGGGAAAGCGAAAGCAAACACCGCTAGCTCCAAAGCTGTGGAATTTTCCATTGGTTATGTTGATACCATTGAAGCAGGTGGAGTATCAGTTAATAAAGTAGCAGTAGCGATCGCTGGCTCAGATTTAGAAACTGGACTTCTCGGACATGACTTTTTTGGCAATTACGACCTCACCATCAAACGCGATGTGGTCGAATTTCGCCCCCATGCCGATTTACAGCCTAATTCCTCAGAAACTCAACTAACTGTTCCAACTTCGCCCAAGCCGCGCCGGATTGTAGAATATCCCTGATTCCATATATGGCTTATGTGCTGATTTTTATCGGTTTTGTGGGTGCAATTTATACCACCCATACAAGTGAATAACTGCTAACCAGACTGCGGAAAGTAAACCCGCAAGGCTAAGGGTAAGACCGCTAAATGAGACTAATAAGCCAAAAACGGGTAACACTGCACCAACGATCGCGCAAATGAAAGCAGCAAGGGATGCACGAAAATTTGCTCCTAACCCCCATGACAAAGCTAGTAAAATCACGGAAATCAGCGTCCAAGCAAATTCGGCGTTAATTACACGGGCTAAATAAGTCAAAGTCAATAGACAAGCAAAGAAAATTCCGCCGGCGATCGCTAGGTTTTTTAAACTCACTGGGATGGATAAATATAACAACAATATCCACCAGAGAAATAACGCCGGCGCTAACAATAAGAGACGCGGTATGATGCCAGTGTTACGAATCGGGTCGGTGCTGGTATATACTCCAAAAGGATTTTTGACAGAAACAGTATCATATATCCAAGTAAATTGGGTGCTTTTTCTGTCAACTTTAATGTACTTTGGTGTAATACCGCTGGCAAAGTTAGCACCACTGAAGTTAGCGATCGCTATCAAACGAAAGTTAGAAAGTAATTGCCCTTCGGCATTATAAACCCAACGCGGTCCCCCTTGCGCTTTGTAAGTAACTCGAAAGCTGGTTTCTTCCCTTGGTTGCAAGGGAAAGGCAAAGTTATAATCACCGGGATTCGTTTGTTGTAATGTAGTCCCAGCACGCTCTACTTTATAGCTTTCCAGTAGGGAGTAGCCGTTAGGTGGCGGTATTTCAAAGATAAAATTATTAATATTCTCAAGTTGATTGACAACTTTGTAGTCAGCGCTGTAATCTAGGCGATAAGTTGCACTCCGACCTTGAATATCTGGAATCTGGTCAAGCTTTACTTGAATTTGCGAACCAGCTACCGTTAAAAAGCGGTTGACATCTCGCGTTTCATTTATTTTGACTATTTTGCCATTAACTTGAGTCGTGGTGGTATATGGCTCTTTAACGATGTAGCGTACTTGTGGCGCTGATTGTTCTAGTTTGTCTCCTGCTACCAAAAGAGCAACGTTCGCGACTTTTGCCTGTTCCCAGTAATGATAGCGATTGCTAAGAGTTGAACAGAGAAAAAATCCCACCACCAGTAAAATTAATACCAAGGCTAGATGCTGGAAGCCTCGCAAAAGTTCAGAATAACGCAGTGTCCACTCACCGATAAATAGAGATTGTTCTTTGGGCAAACGACGGAGAGAAAAGCTTAGTAGCGCGATCGCTATTCCCAAAGCTATGACCAGAAATACTAACAAAACTGAAGCTTTGAGTATCTGGCTTCCCAACTGAACTAGTTCAACAGGATGTGTCAAATCAGGCACTCCGGGAATGCCTTGTGCAGAAACAGACATTAGCTTTTGCCAGAATGTACACAATCAGACAGATGAAATTTCTCAAAAGTTTCTGTAATTTACAAACCTTTAAGCAAGCGATCGCTAAACTACCTATAGTAGTTGTTTACCCGGAGTTTCCAGGTTTTCTCCTCAAATTACAGTTAATAGATAGGAGTGCCGTACAATAGATTCATGAGAATTTCATTTCTGATAGAAAAAATTAACTTTTTTTATCCTTCTCAATGGCAAAGACGCTCATAGCGTTCATCGCTTATTTTTCTGCATTCATCAGTTATCACGCAAGAAGTAAAACTATGACTCAAATTCTTGATGATCTAAATATTGACTCGGAACGTCAAATTTTATGTGGATATACAAATAACACTTCCCAAATTCAAATTATTCGGATTTCCAACATTACCAATTGGTATTTTGAGCGAGTGGCTTTTCCCAAAGAAATGCTTTTGTTTGAAGCTTTACCAGAAGCAGAATTAGAAATTCATACAAGTACGTCGTTGGTTGAGAAAATCTGCTGTACTGATTTACACCTGGATCATGAGCGATCGCTATGCCTCTAATCACTAATTCATTGGGCAAAGGTGGACAAAGCGAACAAAGCATAGATTAAATCTAGGTTTTTTTGATTGGAAACCTAGAAAACCAACTCGGAATAGTCCGGTAATGTTTTCCTCTCCCAAGGGGAGACGCTTCGCGAACGTCAATATTAAGAAGGCTTGTTGGGTCAAAGACACTGACTTAACCAAATACATCTGTTTAATCTTTGACGACAGAGCTACAAGCTGGAAAGCACCTGTAGGTGTCATGACCTTCTTAACGTAGTCCGCGAGTGGACTGAGACTGGCTACCTCTCCACAGATACTGGTTTTCCAGTTTTGTCCAGTGTTTGGCGGATAGCATTCTTTGACTAGTGGGTAAATCCTATCCACAAAGCAAAATCCACCTACACATTAGTGTCAGGTGGACTCTTTAGCTATCTTAGTGGAACCGGGCAGAATTGAACTGCCGTCCGCAATGGGTATTAACCCCCCACTCGTTCACAGGTTTAGCCTTTCTGACCCTCAAGGCGGGAATCGTTCATTATCCCGAACGTAGGATGCTCTGATTTAATCTTAGCTAGCAAGCCAACCAGAGAACGCTTACTAGAGCATCCGTTGGGGGTTGGTCTCTAGCCCTTAACGGAGTCAAACTAGAGACGCTCGAACCTGAAAGAGGTGTTTTAGGCTGCTACTAGAGCATCCTTACGAGCAAATTTTACGATGTTGTTCGCATTTACTTTTTTTTCGAGCCTTTGATTTGCGAGAGGAGACTCACTCTCGACCTGAATCACAGAGTAGCTTTCGCCACCACGTCGAAACCTTTACGGCCCCATGTCTTATTCTGATTATAATGTAGTATTTGGAAATTCGCAACAAAGTGGGGAGATGGGGAGAGTGGGGATAAATGTCCCATGCCCCATGCCCCATGCCCAATGCCCCAATCCCTAAGTCAACGCCTGGGCGCCGCCAACAACCTCTAGAATTTCTTGGGTAATTGCGGCTTGTCGGGCTTTGTTATATGACAAAGAGAGAGATTTAATCAATTCGCCGGCGTTGTCGCTGGCATTGTTCATTGCTGTCATCCGTGCGGCTAATTCGCTGGCGGCTGATTCTTGTAACGCTCGCAATAGCTGGTTACTAAGATACAATGGCAATAGAGAATCGAGAATCTGCACTGGATCTTGCTCAAAAATCATATCGCGGGGAAAAGCGCGAACTTGGGTAGTGACTTTCTCGCGTTGCACTTCAAATTGACCGCCACGAGTTGTGAGGCGGAAAATTTCGTCGTCACCGGCTTCCAGACCTTGAACGTCAAAAGGAAGCAAAGTTTGCACCACAGGGCGAGAACTAACCAAGGAGATGAACCTGGTGTAGACTAGCTCTACGCGGTCTACGCTTTCTGAAAGGAACAAAGAAAGCAGTTGATCGGCAATTTCATTTGCCTCAGATGCCACAGGAATTTGCTCTAAACCGGTGTAAGTTGCATCAATTGGCTGTTCTCGGCGTTGGAAGTACTGAATTGCTTTGCGTCCTACCAGTACAAACTTGTAGTTTACGCCTTCTGCGGTGAGTTCCTTGGCGCGATTTTCGGCACGACGAATGACGTTGGTGTTGTAACCACCACACAAACCCCGATCGCCTGAAATCACCAATAACGCGACAGACTTGACATCGCGTTTTTTCAGAAGTGGTAAATTTGCTTCTTCAAACCGCAAGCGAGTTTGCAAGCCGTACAAAACTTGTGCCAAGCGATCGGCAAAGGGACGGGTAGCAATTACTTGTTCTTGAGCGCGACGGACTCTGGCTGCTGCTACCAGTCGCATCGCTTCTGTGATTTTTTTGGTGTTTTTGACCGATTGAATGCGATCGCGTATTGCTTTGAGATTAGCCATAATTTAGTCCTTAGTCCTTAGTCCACAGTCAGTAATCCAGAGTCCAGAGTTTTTTGATTCTTGACTATAGCGGTTCTCATTTGAATCACATACATGTTCAAAAAATAAATGTAGAGACGTAGCAGTGCTACGTCTCTACACCGCGTATTGCACACAACCGAGAAGCGCTATAATTACACTGTCGCCAAGAAAGTCTTCTTGTACTCGGTAAGTGCTTCTTTCAAAGCAGTTTCCTCAGCGTCACCTAATACTTTCTGAGTCTGTACTGCTTGGGTATATTGAGGTTTGCTGGTCTTTAAGTATTCCCGCAGACCTTTGGTGAAGTTTGTAACTTGATTTACGGGAATTTCATCTAGATAGCCGTTAATACCTGCATACAGAATTGCTACTTGCTCGTATACAGATAAAGGTTCATTTTGCGACTGTTTGAGAAGTTCGCGCAAACGCTGACCCCGCGCTAGTTGGTCTTGGGTGGTTTTATCTAAGTCAGAAGCAAATTGTGCGAAGGCTTGTAAGTCGTCAAACTGCGCCAATTCCAACTTAATTTTACCGGCAACTTTTTTCATTGCCTTGGTTTGAGCGGCAGAACCTACGCGGGATACAGAAATACCGGGGTTTACAGCCGGACGGATACCTGAGTTAAACAAGTCAGAGGAAAGGAATATCTGACCGTCGGTAATGGAAATTACGTTGGTGGGGATGTAAGCAGATACGTCACCAGCTTGGGTTTCGATGATTGGTAAAGCGGTCATACTGCCTTTACCTAGTTCATCGCTGAGTTTAGCGGCTCTTTCCAACAAGCGGGAGTGGATGTAGAATACATCTCCAGGATACGCTTCACGTCCGGGTGGACGACGCAACAGCAAGGACATTTGACGATAAGCTTGCGCTTGTTTGGACAAGTCATCGTAAATAACTAAGGTAGCTTTGCCTTTGTACATGAAGTACTCAGCTAGTGTTGCCCCAGTGTAGGGAGCCAAGTATTGTAGGGTTGCTGGTTCACTGGCACTAGCAGCAACAACGATGGTGTAGTCCATTGCGCCTTTTTCTTGCAATGTTTGCACCACGTTAGCGACTGTGGAAGCTTTTTGACCGATCGCTACATAAACACAAATTACATCTTCTTCTTTTTGGTTGATGATTGTGTCAATTGCGATCGCAGTTTTTCCGGTTTGGCGATCGCCAATAATCAACTCACGCTGACCCCGACCGATGGGAATCATCGAATCAATGGCGGTGATACCGGTTTGCATCGGTTCGTGTACCGAACGACGCTCAATAATACCAGGTGCGGGAGATTCAATCAAACGAGTTTCTGTAGTCTTGATTTCTCCCTTACCATCAATGGGACGACCGAGAGCGTCAACAACTCGTCCAACCATAGCTTCACCCACCGGCACCTGAGCAATTCTACCAGTGGCGGTTACAGAGCTACCTTCTTGAATCTGACGACCTTCACCCATCAACACCGCGCCCACGTTGTCTTCTTCTAAGTTTTGGGCGATGCCGATTGTACCATCTTCAAATTCTAATAGTTCCCCAGCCATAGCCTTTTCTAGACCATAAATCCGGGCAATACCGTCACCTACTTGCAGGACGGTACCAACGTTAGCAACTTTGACATCTTGGTCGTATTGCTCGATTTGTTTCTGAATAATGCTGCTGATTTCGTCAGGTCTGATGTTAATAGCCATGTATCTATCTTTATTTGGGAGACTGAAACAGATGAGAGTTAAAAGTTGAGAGTTAGGAGTTAGGAGTTATGAGTTTTATGGATAGTAAGTTACACATTGGAGAAGAAGTTATGAATTATGAATTCTAACTTATGAGTTGTGAATTGAAGAAATTTTTCAACTCCTAACTTTTAACTCCTAACTCCTAACTTTTAACTCCTAACTCCTAACTTTTTAAGAACCACTTAAGCGTAAGGAAAGACGGCGTAACTGACTCCGCAAACTCGCGTCAATTACTTGGGAACCAACTTTGATGATTACACCACCAATCAAGTCGGGGTCTATTTTTGTTTGTAGTTCGACTTGGTGAGCGTTAGTCATGGCGATGACTTTTTCTCGGATTGCTTGTTCTTGCTCTTGGGAAAGAGGAACGGCTGAGGTTATTTCTGCTAAGACAGTTTTATTTTTCTGTCTGAGAAGAGTTATGTACTGTTCGCAAATTGGTTCTAGCAACAAAATGCGGCGTCTATCTACCAACAGCATCAAGAAATTGCGTAAGTTGGAATTAGTGCTTTCGCCAACGACTTCGTTGATGACTGCCTTTTTTTTGTCAGCTTCAATAAAGGGGTTGCCGATAAAACCTTGCAATTCTGATGAATTTTGCAATAAATTCAGCAAAGAACGTACATCTTCGCCGAATTCTTCTGTCTGGTTTTTTGACTCGGCTACTGACATTAATGCCTGTGCATAAGGCTGGGCGATTTCGGCTATTGCTATGTCGCTTTTCATTTCTAGCCTCCCACCTGCGCGATGCTGCGGTCAATTAATGTTTGTTGAACGTCGTCGGCAATACCGCTTCGCAGATCGGATTCAACTTTTTGCAATGCTAGGGTAGCTACCCGTTGACGCAGTTGGGCGATCGCTCGATCTCTTTCTGTGTTTAAATCAGCTGCGGCTGTTTGTTTCAAACGTTCTACGTCTTGGGCTGCCTTTGCTAAGGTTGCTTCTCGCGCTACTAAAGCGTTTTCTTCGGCTGCTGTGCGGATGCGTTGTGCTTCTGCTTGCGCTTGAGTCAACTGCTCTTGCACTTTTGAAAGGGCAATTTGTGCCTCTTTTAAACGCGCTTCAGCTCCTTGAATTTCGGTTTCAATGTTTGTCCGCCGCTCATTCAGGATATTGGTTAAAACTTTACGTCCAAAGTAAAATAGTATGCCAATTAGAAGCGCTAAGTTAATCACATTGGTTTCAAAAATGTCTAAGTTTAGACCGAAACCACCTTCGCCTTCTGCCTCTGAGTGAACAGCGGCTTCTGCGGCAAGTAATATGAAAGTCCCCATGTTAGCCATTTACACGTTCGCTGCTCGCTTGCTGATTAATTTGATTTTTCCCCCAAAGGGAAAAAGTACCTTTCTTACATCTTGCTCCGACACCCGACAAAGGTGTTGCTTTGAGAATCGCGAACCGAAGCGGACTTAGTTGTAGCCGGAGGGCGACTTAAGCGCCCTCAGACTTTTGTCGAGATGCGCCTATACTTTCAACGGAACCAATGTTATAATCTGGAAGATATTGCTTTATCTAACCAGACTTGTTGGTCCTAATAGTTTCTCTAGAATCTGCCTGCTGAGGGCATCAACTTGTTGTTCTAAGGAACGCATTGCTTCTTGTTTTTGCTGCTCGATTTCCACAGATGCTTGTTCGCGTTGAGCTTGAGCTTCTTTTTGCGCTTCAGCAATTTTATCTGCGGTAATTTTCTTCGCTTCAGCAAGAGCCGCTTCCACAGTAGCTTGCGATTGCCTGCGGGCATCAGCTAGCTGCTGTTCATATTCTTTAGTTAGGCGCTCGGCTTTCGCCAAACGTTCACTTGCTTCAAGGTTATTCGTCCGGATGTAATTATCGCGATCGTCTAGTACCTTGGTCAGTGGCTTGTAAAAAATGACATTCAACAAAGCTGCTAACAGCAGAAATTGCAATGCCATTAAGGGCAAGGTAGCATCGAAATCAAACATTTCTCTCCTATGCGGGTTGGAATAGCACTCTTTTCTGGCTAGCTAATTCATCCAACCTTTGATATTCTACAGACCCCATAGCCAATGAGGGTCAACTTACATGGAAACGACTTGGAAAAGCGGATTAGGTCAGTTGTAGAGACGGTTGGATGCGTAACAACTTGCGCTGTGTTTACATCCATCACGTCTCTACACTAACAATTTTTATGTTTTAGGCAAATGGGTTAGCAAACAGTAGCACTAGGGCAATAACCAGACCGTAGATGGTCAGGGATTCCATGAATGCTAAGGTTAACAGCAATGTACCGCGAATTTTTCCTTCTGCTTCTGGTTGACGCGCAATACCTTCTACTGCTTGACCTGCGGCATTTCCTTGACCGATACCAGGTCCAATTGCAGCTAAACCAATTGCTAGAGCAGCAGCGATAACGGAAGCAGCAGCAACTAATGGATCCATTTTGATTTTCCTTACTTTGAGAACAGAATGAACAATTTTCGGTTTTAGATTTTCAACAAAATCTAAAATTACATCAACTGAGAAGGTTTAATGCTCCTCATGCCCTTCATCACCGTGACCAGCTATTGCTTCGTGAATGTATGCTCCTGCTAAGGTGGCAAAAACCAGGGCTTGAATGGCACTGGTAAATAAACCTAAAGCCATAACGGGCAAAGGTACAAACAGAGGAACCAATAGAACTAGTACACCTACTACCAATTCATCCGCCAAAATATTGCCAAATAGACGGAAGCTTAGGGAGAGAGGCTTGGTGAAGTCTTCGAGAATGGCGATGGGCAATAAAATCGGTGTCGGCTCTATATACTTCTTAAAGTAGCCTAAACCCCGTTTGCTAAATCCGGCGTAAAAATACGCTAAAGAAGTTAACAATGCCAACGCGACTGTCGTATTGATATCATTTGTTGGTGCTGCCAATTCACCCGAAGGCAGTTTGATTAACTTCCAGGGAATTAAAGCACCCGACCAATTCGACACGAAGATAAACAAAAATAGCGTGCCAATAAATGGCACCCAAGGACGGTAGTCTTTCTCACCAAGTTGGTTTTTCGCCAAGTCCCGAATAAATTCTAGGGCATATTCCATCAAATTTTGGATGCCTTTAGGAATTCTCTTGGCGTTGGTAGTAGCAGCGATGGAAGCTATGGCAAGAAGCCCAATCACAAACCATGAGGTGAGAAAAACTTGCCCGTGTATTTTCAGGTTGCCCAATTGCCAGTATAGGTGATGACCTACTTCCAATTTGGCGAGGGGAAAAGAATTAAAGGCGTTTAAGACACTAAGCATGTGCATTCTTCAAGATTTTTCCCCAAAAAGCGAGGATTGGAGATATTGTCTTTGTGAGCGTGACGTTTAAGAATCAGGAATAAACGCAGTTTGCACCGTATAGACGATGAGCGTGGCTTTGTAAGTGAGAAATCCCAAGAATATTGGCAGGACATGTAAATCGTGCCATTGAGTTGCCACTACCATCAAGCCAATAAATAGAGCAAAACGATTTTTGCTCAAACTGTTTTTTTCGCTACTTAGCCGCTCAACGTCTCTAGCCAACAATTTTAAGTAAACCACACCCGCACACGCCCCTATCAAATAATTTAGGGAAATGTTTAGGGAATAAAAAATCCACACTGAGATAAAAATAATTCCCGTCAATACGAGTGTGATTCTCAACAACTTCTGAAAGAGTTGATGAAACTCTTCCATAGAAGAGGTTTCTGGTTTTGTGTCTTCAAAACCAGGTTGAGCATCTTGTCGTGTTGTCGGCGTGGGGTTAATCGATTCGTCTGACAAGCTCACGGGAAGCAGAAACCAGTACAGCTAAGGAATGTTGACTGCACATTCAGTCAGCTGAATCATATCACGCTTGGGTAACAATACTTTAGGAAAAAACAATTAACTTCTTATTTGGGTAGGGGGGAGATATCAGAATATCTTGAATCCGTTGCTGCTAATAGACACTATGAAGCAGAAAAGACCTAGAGACGTAGCATTGCTACGTCTCTACAAGCGTTTCGGGCAACGCATAATTAATTTATACGCCTATGTGTAATCTGTGACGTACTCCCACACCGATTGCAAGCAATAGAGTGTGGGCTTCTCAGTGACTCCCGGTATCCCGTCGGACATTAACTGAGCTTTGCTTTAAGTCCACGAGACGCCCCTCCGCAGACTATGCAATTTCTTACCTTGTACCCTACGAATTTTACTACCCTAGATGAAATGCTGGCTTGTTCGCGCCCTGAAGGCAAACCCGAAGGTGATCCGTATTAATCAAGATGTGCTTACTTATTTCGGGAGCTGTGCAACGGAGTCGCTTACCAATGATCGCATTGCCACTGGACAGAGGCTTATCAGACACCAATATGGGTTAAGTTAACCAAAACAATTCTACCAAAAAATACGTATCTCACAAATATTTTGTTCGTTTCCGACCTATCCTCCTCCCTCGCTTTCAGCATTGGTCGGAGGACTGTCGTCAACTCACTTCTCTATTCATCTCACGCTTCCGCTTTGCGGTAAGACGTGAGGCAACATGGCTGTTTCAGCTAAAAGACACGAATCACATCCTTTAAATCTGTTTGTTTTAAATGTTCCTTCAAAGCATCTCGAGTCCCCATATGCACAGAACACCCCAAAATATCCTCTAAATACAGTTGCACAAGGCTAAAGTCAAACAGTCCGACTCGACGGCTAAACTCTACAAAAAAATCTACATCACTATCTAGTTCAGCCTCATCCCGTGCTACTGAACCAAACAAATCTAAAGACTTTACCCCCATTTTTTTCAATTGCTTTTGGTGTGCTTGTACAATTTCCAGAACCTTATCCCGCTTTATTATCATAATTGCTCCAACTCGGAATAATCGGAAAATTCTTGCCGATTAACCTGGCGTCAGGATTATTAACTGCTTTTGAAGAAGCGATCGCACTTCCTCTATACTCAACTCCACACCCTGTAAAATTTCTCTTACCGTCGCTTTTCTATCACACTTTTGTAAAAATTCAAACTCGCTTACCGAAAATTTGACAATTTGATAATCGTAGTTAAAAATACACTGACTCGGAAACCCATTATTACAAGGATTAAGTTCGGGAATCGCTGCCAACAAAGCATCATCGGCTGACCAATCCGCTTTGACTCTCGGAGGACGACCGAGGAAAAACTCGTAATGAGTCACTTCTGGATCTAGTAATTCTATCAGACGATAAACATCGCGATCGCTTAAACTGAGTGTCCGTTCAATCAATTCTGGTGCTTTGCTCAAAAGTCTTTCTAACTGCCAAAATCCCGGATTGGAAAAATTAATAAACTCCAAACCCGAAGCATCAATTAATTCAAACAGCGTCTCAATGTTGTAGTCAATCTCTTGGGGATGGACATACATATCGGCAAAGCATTCGTCTCGTTGGTTTTCCATTGCCCAACGTTGTTTCTCATACTTGACAAGTCTATTGTTTTCTGGTAAAGATGAAAATAATTGTCGTCCGACTTGAACACCATCGGGATAATCGCCGCGCTTGTCACCTTGAAGAAGTGCGATCGCTTTTTGCATAAGTTGAATTTCCCAGCGTCCCAACTCACCATAGACGAAGATGTGCATCAAGCCACCTGGGGCTAATTTCTTCGCCAAAGCTTGAATACCGCGAATTGGGTCGCTTAAATGGTGCAGTACCCCAACGCAGTTAATCAAATCAAACTCACCCGGAAGCTGTTCCACATCATACAAACTGAGGTGATGAAATTCTACTCTGTTTGCTCCAGAACGTTTACAGCGCTCTTTTGCAACTTCCAAAGCGCCGGTACTTAAGTCAATTCCCACAACTTGCGCTTCTGGGTTGAGATGCACCAAATATTCAGTACTTACCCCGGTACCGCAGCCAGCATCTAAAATGCGAATATCTTGCTTTTGCGGTTTTTGTCCAGTGCAGAAGTTGTATGCAGCTAACCAATTCCAGCGCCAATTGTAGCCTGGAGGTGGCTCATCTAGCAGCGGATCTGGTGGGAAGGGATAGGTATTGTAGAGTTTGGCAACAGCAGCGCTAACGGTTTGATCGGACATTTTTGGAGAATTATGGCAGCATTTTTGAGTATAGCGGACGACTGAAGTCGCACGCCAGGTGCTACAACGGGGGGGAACCCCCGCAACGCACTGGCTTGGCTATACGAACAAAGTCCGCCTTGCCTGCGGCAACGGCAAAGCCGAACGCGGACTAATAACGTAAGTTGCGTTTTTATTATTCCATCGATTTTACATCGAACCCGACAACGATTAAAATCGCTGTCTAACAGTGCAAGTCGGTGTTAATATTTTGTCCTGGTAGGGCATTTGCAGGGGCAATAGTTAAAGCGATCGCACAAACGGATAAAGTAGCAGTAGATAAGAAGTTAAATTTACGACTAGCAAACATCGGTTTACTGGGGTGGTAGATAAGTATTATAGTTTAGGCGATCGCACAGTATCTTGAATATTTCAAGGTTGTACAACAGATATATTCTGTGTCAACTTGAAGGCAAGATTCGTGTTTGGTTTTGGTAAGCCATCAGCGGTGTTCGCCCACATGAGAGCTAAAGTGAATAAAGCAGCGTGTAATAGTAAGTAAAATTTATTACGCATAAATATAAGTTTTTTATAAGTTAACGTTGATAAATACAGCTTCACTCACTTCTATTTCGTAATTAATCGGAAATTTATTTTTCGTCACGAGTGCGTAAGTTCTAGAATTCATAATTTTGTTATTCTGTCAATGCGTAAGTCCTGTATAATTTGGGCGATTAGATCAGTTTGTACGATCGCTTTAAAAAAGATGAAAAGACTTACTTGTTTTGTTTTAGCTGCTTTATTGTGGCTCGGCACTGTGTCTCAAGCTTCTGCCGCCCCAACTTCTACTCCTAAAGAGGCTCCTAAAGAGGCTCCTAAAGAGGCTTCTACTTCTACCCTAGCTCCCACCCCGGCTAATGTTATCAATGCCCCAATACTCTGTGAGGAAGGCTACAAATACTATAAGGGGAAGTGCCGGAGGAAGTTATAGGTATCAGTCGTGCCACAGGCACACTTGTCACCACCAACTAAAAATCACCACTCTTCATAGTCCGCCTACGCGGACTTTGTACGCGCAACGCCGCGACTTCCAGTTGTCAGGCTAACGACACAAAACTTAGACTTTCTCTCACAGGCGCCTCCCATCCACTTGCCCAACCAGACGCTTGTAGATTACAGATTGACATACTTCTTAATAAAGCCGCTCAGACGCCACAAAACGTTCTAATCTAAAAGCTGAACTGGGTTAAATTTTTTTGGCAGTTTTGAAAGTGGCACGGAACTCCATGACCACACCGATGTGTCAAGCTACAAACGAACCCAGGCTTAACACATAAATAATTGTCAGGAACCCTAGCCTAAAGGCATAGGGCTTGAAAGAGAAATCTAACAAGCCATTCTGACCCGACCACCTAGCAATAGGTAAACGTTATTTGAGTCACGACACCGGAGAATGCGTTCGCGTAAGCGTGTCGCAAGACAAGCTAGTTTTCCGCTCTGTCGCTTGTGATTAAACAAAACTAAGGTCACTGGTTTAGTGTTGCAAGCCCAACAAGCTCTTATAACAGGTCCAAGCTAACATCACCCCGCAAGGGAGGCTCGAAAGAGCAAACATTATGCGTACAGGATTGTGAGATTTGAATCGGTAATTGTCCCGCTTGAAAGTGCATTACAATGGCACACCTAATTAAGCAATTCCCTTGCGCGGTAATGGTGTAAATATAAAGCCGTCCTGTAAGGACGGGGCTTCTACGCAATTTTCTGATATAGGAGTTTTAGAAATCCGATGAGTGTTAAGGCAAGTGGTGGAAGCTCGGTTGCGCGTCCGCAACTATATCAAACTTTAGCTTTGTCAACAATTACCCAAGCGGAACAACAAGACCGCTTTTTGGGAATCGGCGAATTAAACGAACTCGAAAGCTATTTTGCATCTGGTGCAAAGCGTTTAGAAATTGCCCAGACGCTCACGGACAATTCTGAGATTATTGTCTCACGAGCCGCCAACCGAATTTTTGTTGGTGGTTCGCCAATGGCTTTCTTAGAAAAGCTCAAAGAACCAGAATTGGCAACAGTCGCTTCTGGGGGAATGGATGTAAGAGAAGGAATGAAGTTAGGAACCGTTACCTACGTGGAAACTCGTGGTGGTTTCTTAGAAAACTTGCGTTCCATTTTTAACTCCTCTCCTAGTGGTGGTGCAACACCTGCGGGTTTTAGACCAATCAACATTGCCCGTTATGGTCCTAGCAACATGGCTAAGAGCTTGCGGGATTTGTCGTGGTTTTTGCGCTACGCAACTTATGCGATCGTTGCAGGCGATCCCAACATCATATCCGTGAATGCACGGGGGTTACGGGAAATAATTGAAAAGGCTTGTTCTGCTGAAGCGACATTTGTTGCGTTGCAAGAAATCAAACTAGCATCACTCTCCTTTTTCCGCAAGGATGCTGAGGCAACAGATATTGTGACTCAGTACATGGATATTTTGCTGGGAGAATTCCAAGCATCCACTCCATCAAATAAAGTCCGCCAACGTTCCTCTAGCGACCAACAAGGGTTAGAACTGCCCCAAATTTATTTTATAGCGGCAGAGCGACGACCCAAGTTTGTCATGAAGACTGGATTGAGCGCAGGTGAAAAACTTGAAGTCATCAAAGCAGCATATCGACAAATCTTTGAGCGCGACATTACCCGTGCTTACAGTCAGTCGATATCTAACCTGGAATCTCAGGTGAAGAACGGTACAATCTCCATGAAAGAGTTTGTCCGTCGTCTTGGCAAATCTCCCCTTTACCAAAAACAGTTTTATCAACCTTTTATCAACAGCCGCGCTTTAGAATTGGCATTCCGTCACTTCCTCGGACGCGGACCAAGTAGCCGAGAAGAAGTACAAAATTACTTCTCGATTGTTTCCAATGGCGGTTTATCTGCTTTAGTCGATGCCTTGGTAGATTCTCAGGAATATTCTGACTATTTTGGTGAGGAAACAGTACCATACCTGCGAGGGCTGGGTCAAGAAGCTCAAGAATGTCGCAACTGGGGACCCCAGCAAGACCTGTTAAATTACAGTGCGCCTTTCCGCAAAATACCCCAATTTATCACGACATTCGCTGACTACGAACAGCCACTACCAGATCAACACGTTTACGGTTCTGGTAACGATCCGCTGGAAATTCAATTTGGAGCGATTTTTCCGAAAGAAACTCGCAACCCCAGCAGTCGTCCGGCGCCTTTTGGCAAAGATACCAAGCGGATTTTGATTCACAATGGTCCCGGTATTTCTAGCCAAAATAGCAACCCCAAAGCGCGTGGTGAGTTCCCAGGTTCCTTGGGTCCGAAAGTGTTTAGGTTAGATCAGCTACCAGGCACAAGAGGCAAAAAAGCACCAAAAGGTGTCAGTGTAAAATACTCGGAAAGCTCCACCCAAGCACTAATTAAAGGTGCTTATCTGCAAGTTTTCGGTCGCGATGTTTACGAAGCTCAACGTCTGAAAGTAGCAGAAATTAAGCTAGAAAACGGTGAAATTTCTGTAAGGGAATTTATCCGGGCTTTGGCGAAGTCGGATCTATTCCGGAAAATGTATTGGACTTCGCTTTATGTGTGTAAGGCGATCGAGTACATCCACCGTCGCTTGTTGGGTCGTCCTACCTACGGTCGTCAAGAAAACAATAAGTACTTCGATATCTGTTCTAAGAAGGGCTTCTACGCGCTTGTAGATGCTATTCTTGACAGTCTGGAGTACAGTGAGGCGTTTGGTGAAGATACGGTTCCTTACGAACGTTATTTGACTCCTCAAGGTGTGTCGCAGCGACAACTCCGCGTTGGTAGCATTCGCGAAGATGTCGGTAACAGAGTTGACAAAGTAGAAATGCCACGCTTTGTGGAACTTGGTGCTGTCACTCAAGAACGGTCAGAACCGGATATTCAGTCTCGCATTAACCAAGGTGTTAGCAAGAAGCGCGAACAAACGAAAATCTTCAAGCAGGTTGCTGGTACTAACGACAAAGTTGCCGTTAAAACTTTGATCAACGCTGCCTATCGTCAGATTTTCGAGCGCGATATTGCTCCATACATCTTGAAAAACGAGTTTACGGTATTGGAAAGCAAACTGGGTAACGGGGAAATTAACGTTAAGGAATTCATTGAAGGTTTAGGTTGTTCGAGTCTATACCAAAAAGAATTCTACGCGCCTTATCCCAACACCAAGGTAATTGAACTGGGAACCAAGCACTTCTTAGGTCGTGCGCCATTAGACCAGGCAGAAATACGCAAGTATAACCAGATACTGGCTAGTCAAGGGGTGCGTGCGTTCATTGGAGCGATGGTGAACTGTGCTGAGTATCTCCAAGCCTTTGGTGAAGACGTGGTGCCTTATAACCGCTTCTTAACATTGCCTGCCGCGAATTATCCGAACTCTCAGAAATTGTACAACCAGCTCACCAAGCAAAACGATGATGTGGTTGTGCCCAGTTTTGATACAGTGAAGCCGCGTATGGATGTGGCGAAAATGCCGATTTTGGGCAAGGCGATCGCAGATTTGGCGGCGAAAACTCACGAAATCGACAAAACCAACTCGCAGTTTATCGAACTCGGTCGTTCTTTCAACGAAGATCGCCCACAGTCGGTGGAAACTGGTGTCGGTACAACCCGTCGCAAACCAGCGCGTATTTACCGCATGACCGTAGGCGCAAATCAAGCAGAAATGCAGCAGGTGATGGACGCTATTTACTGTCAGGTAATGGACGTATTTAGCGGAGAGGTTCCTGATTACTTCCGTTGTTCTGACTTAGAAAGCAAACTGCGGAATGGGGAAATCTCCGTGCGCGAGTTTGTCCGCGACCTGGCTAGTTCAGAAATCTATGGCAAACGCTTCTATACGCCTTATCCTAGTACGAAAGTGATTGAATTGCTATTCCATCACCTATTGGGGCGCGCACCAGCAACTCAGGCGGAAATATGCGCCTATAACAAACTGCTGGCTGATAGTGGTTTAAAAGGCGCTGTAGAGACGATAGTCCAAAGCCCAGAGTACGGTCGTTACTTTGGTGAAGACGTGGTGCCTTACAACCGCTTCCCGTCTTTGCCTGCGGGTAACTACCTCGGTAGCGTCCAAGCGGCAGCGGACTTGGTGGAACAACCCGGATCTAGCTTGTCACCGTCTGTGTTCACCGACGGACGTGCTAGGTAGCGATCGCGCTTCGTCAACAGTCAATAGTCCAAGGTTTTTGACTATTGACTATTGACTTTGGACAGCCTCACAACCCGCAGCAACAAGGCTTTCAGATTGTTTGTGCGACTGCAAATCTGAAAATAAATATTACAAAGTGTTAAGAGCAGTCATAATTGCTCAACATAATGCCCGAAAATATTTTGCGGAAGGTATATGAGTTTTACGCCTTGTGTAGTTCTATTTACCCAAGTCAACTCGAAATTCTTAGCACAACACAAGCAATTTTGCAAGTGTTTTGTCTAAGAAAACGAGAAAAACTCTGTCAATCCAAAAAGTCGCACCAGTTTAATCAAATTCTGGTTTCATTAGTACTGGAGGAATCCAAATCATGAGTATCGTCACGAAAGCTATCGTGAATGCTGATGCAGAAGCTCGCTACCTCAGCCCCGGCGAACTAGATCGTATCAAGAGCTTTGTTACAGGTGGTGAGCGTCGTCTTCGTATCGCTCAAATTTTGACTGAGAACCGCGAGCGAATTGTTAAGCAAGCTGGTGACCAACTGTTCCAAAAGCGTCCTGATGTTGTATCTCCTGGTGGTAACGCTTACGGTCAGGAAATGACTGCTACTTGCCTGCGTGACCTGGATTACTACCTCCGCCTCATCACCTACGGAGTTGTTTCTGGTGATGTAACCCCCATCGAAGAAATCGGTGTTGTGGGTGTTCGCGAAATGTACAAGTCCTTGGGAACTCCCATTGACGCTGTTGCTTCAGGCGTAACCGCAATGAAGAATGCATCTGCATCCCTGTTGTCAAGTGAAGATGCTGGTGAAGCCGGCGGTTACTTCGACTACCTAGTCGGTGCAATGCAATAGGTTGAACTTGTTTCTCTCTCGAAACAGAACAATTGCAATACGGTTGGAAATAAGGAACTAACAACATGCAAGACGCAATTACCGCTGTCATTAACTCTTCAGACGTTCAAGGTAAGTACCTCGATACCTCTGCTTTAGAGAAATTAAAAGGCTACTTCTCAACTGGTGAACTCCGCGTTCGTGCTGCTAGCAGCATCAGCGCAAATGCTTCGGCGATCGTTAAAGAAGCTGTAGCAAAAGCCTTGTTGTACTCTGATATCACCCGTCCAGGTGGCAACATGTACACCACCCGTCGCTATGCTGCTTGCATCCGCGATTTGGACTACTACTTACGTTATTCTACCTACGCTATGTTGGCTGGAGATCCTTCCATCCTTGATGAGCGTGTGTTGAATGGCTTGAAAGAAACCTACAATTCCTTGGGTGTACCCGTTGGTGCAACTGTGCAAGCTATCCAAGCAATGAAAGAAGTAACTGCTAGCTTGGTAGGTCCCGACGCCGGTAAGGAAATGGGCGTTTACTTCGACTATATCTCAAGCGGCTTAAGCTAAGAGTTAGTCAGCACTTAATAAGTTAGGTGCGCCTTGATTAAGGTCTGGAAATCAATCGTGAGTGCTAGAAAGTTATTTCGCTTGTCTTTTTGAATTTAGATATTTGGAGTGATGAGTGTTAGCTGTCTAGTATTGATGATTGATTTCCAGCCTTGGAGTCAAACTAAAACTATCTACCATAAGCCAAAATCAAGCGAGTTTAGTGGTAATATATAGCTGATGCCGAAACATACGGCTTAAATATCTGTTTTGTAAACCACAGTTGATTCAAAACTAACCAGCCTATAATTAGGTCGAACGGGACACGATTCGTTAAATTGGTTGAAAATAATGGCTGAACAATAACTAAAAGCTTCAAAAATATATGGACTATTTAGATAGGGTGGGCTACTCCCAAATTTACGCTTGTGGACAAGAAGGAGCCGACTCCCTTGGTTGAAGCAAGAAGCAGACCCTCTAAAGTTTTCTTTAGTTGAATGGCTAGCTTTAAATAAGTTTAGCCAAGTTCTGTATAGCAGTAAAACTAAAAAGATTTACGTAAAAGATACACTCCCATTTTTTAGACATAAAAAAGTTTTTCACGATAAATAAAGGAGATTTAACCCGATGCGGATGTTTAAAGTTACCGCTTGCGTTCCCAGTCAAACTCGCATTCGCACTCAACGCGAACTGCAAAATACCTACTTTACCAAGTTGGTTGCTTATGACAACTGGTTTTGTGAACAACAGCGCATCATGAAAATGGGCGGCAAAATTGTCAAGGTGGAGCTAGCAACTGGCAAGCAAGGCACCAATACTGGGTTACTGTAATTCCTACCTATATAACAAAAATTATTGTAGGGAGTTACAAAGAGGTCAATGATGACCTCTTTTTTGTTTACGTAGTAAGCACACACGAGTGCTTACCTTCCAAGTTGTAATTGCCAAATAAGGCATCCTACCATACAACGAATCACGTCCGATGCGATATTTTTTGAATAATTCTGGGCATGGTCGTGGCTTTGTTGCAGTTGGGGGAGTGGCGACTTCTTTTCCTTTTTGTGCCTCGGTTTCGACTTGTAGCTCCTGCTTGATTTGGTTTTCAAGTCTTCGGATGGAGTAAAGTCGCGATGAATTGCGATCGCTATTCCATTTCTGTTAGCGATCGCACGCACCCTACCCTAGAAATCGACAAGATACTTGAATGAGGTTAGACAGAAAATCGGGAAATTATATCTATGTCGGAGATTAAAGACTACGGAGTAACTGTAGAAGAATATTATGTTAACTGCTGCAAGTTTTATGTGATAGTTGATATACTCTTGATATACTTCCGTATTTATCCGGAAAGTGAATCACTCCTGTTGTATGAAAAAATTGTGTGAGTAAGATTTTTTACAAGCAATTCTTGCTCAGGCTATTTACAGTAAAAGTACTAGTACAGCGCGGCGGAAATAAGTAGACTATTAAATAGCCAAGACTTTACCCTTATATGTCCACTTAAAAGGTTTAGCCATTGTTTTATTAACTACTTTAATAAAATCGATGATTCGATTTTTCAAATCATCCTGACTTGTGAAACTTGCTCTTCTTAGTAGTTTACGAACTAAAATACTGAACCAAATTTCAATTTGATTGAGCCAAGAGGAATGTTTTGGGGTGTAATGAAAAACGATTTTATGTGTTGGGTCTTTCAAAAAAGCAGCACGGGATTTCATGGATTTGAGTATACCGCTTTCTCCCTTAATACCCAGGTCTAGATTCAAGCTTTCTTTTTGTGCAACTAAACGAACGAGGGATTCAGACTGATGAGTATTGAGACAATCCATAATTAAATGCCATTTTTTCGCATCGGGGTCACTTTCAATAACTCGACGAATATGTTGGACAAAATCCTCTTCGGTTCTTGAATCTCCGCAACGCCGGTTCAATAATTTTACCAGTCGCAATATCAAAACTAGCAATTAAGCTTTGCGTACCATGACGGATATACTCAAACTCTCTTTTTTCAACTTTACCCGGTCGTATTGGTAAGTCTTTTTCTAGACGCTCAGTGGCTTGAATCCCGGTCATTTCATCAATCGATATTGTACGCTCTCCGACTTGATGACGTTCAATCGCAGTGATATATAAACCAGTAATTTAATGTTCGGGCGATTGAGCGATGATTGTTACCATCAGATGCTAATAAAATTATTTTTGCTCGCAGTGCTAACTGTTGCGGCGTATTATGGCGGTTTATCAACTGTTCGAGTGACAAACGCTCACAATCGCTTAAAATAAATGGTTTTGAAGTTAATTTTGCCACACCCTGATTTCCTACTTTGTTAACCAAAACAGATCAAAAAGCTTATTATTTAGTATCTCACAATAGTGGTCTATTTATTTACGCCGACCTGCACTAGAAAAAAAGCTCTGGATCTCGTTTGTGGTATTCCATAATGTGCAGCATTTAATGATGAAAAGACAACTTTATAGCCCAATAATTCAAGTTTTTCTGTTATTTCTTTGCTAATTACCCCATTGTAAGCCTTCAAGATTTCAGGCACGTTCTCCATTACGACATAAAGGGGTCTAACGGTATCGTCAAGCAACTCCTTTATAAAAAGATAGTAATCTCTAGATCAACTTTTATTGGGGTAACTTTGCAGGTTTGATATTCTTGGCTTTATAGAAAGTTTCCAAACTATCGCGATCGCCTACAAAACGCCAGTGCCACGGCTCATAACTCACACCTTGCGGATTTTCCTGATTGAAAGACATCTCAAAGCTGTAACGCGCTGCATTCGCTTCTAACCACTGATAAGCTTTCGTCTTGTCGAAAATTGTTTGCAGATTAGTTGCTGGTGTTGCCCCGTCGCCAATATCCACAGCGTAACCTGTATGATGTTCGCTATGACCCGGAGGAGCGCTCAAAGCAGCTCGTTGTGCTGGGGTTTGATTGCGCTGGGCACCAACTTCAAAAAACAACTTTTCTTGGTCTTTCACAGAGCGAAAGCCGGAAATTGGCACTAATATTACACCCGCACTCCGCGCTGCTTGCACCATCGCTTGATACTTTTCGGCAGCAGGTTTTCGCATTTTGATGCGTCCATCTCTAGAAATCGGTGCTAGTTCTGCTTCCGGTGCTTCTGCGTATGCCAGATGCCCTAAAACAGTATCAGCATTATCTTGGGGGTTGACAGAAGTGCCATTTTGTGCATTTGGAGGAATTGAACTAGTTGGGGAAGGTTGATTAGCAGTTTTTTTGGGTGCAGTGAGGAAAAACAAAAAACCACTAATAACGGCTAGCACAATAAATCCTACCACGCCGCCAATTACCAAAACCATAGGTTGCAATTGGCGCACCTGGTTAGGTGTTGCTTCGGGAGTATCGCGTAAAGCTGGCGGAATCTCCTCACCAGGCTCAACAGATGAGTTTTGCGGTTTTTCAGAAAACCCAGGATTATTCAAGGGTCAACTCCTGATAATTGTTGAATCGCCATAACAGATTGTAGACTGGATAAGAATAAACGCGATCGCGAAGATTTATACATTTGGATTTCTAGGCGTAATTTTGACAAATATCCTAGAACTATACGTCAAACTGGTGGGATTAGTCCTGGTAGGATTTATCTTGGGACGCAAGCTACCAAGCTCAGTTCCCACTCGTTTGGCTCAGTTTCTTTTCTGGGTGGGTGTACCGATAGGGATCGTAGCTTTTTTACGAAAAGCTGATTTATCGGGACAGATTTGGATTGCACCAGCGATCGCTTACCTAGCTATTTTACTTGGAGCATTTTTAGCTTGGTTAGGCATCAAAGGTCAAGCCTATTTTACAAATACTATCCTCGCTCAACCAACTCAGGGTAGTTTTATTCTGGCGTCAATGGTGGGTAACACAGGTTATCTTGGTTATCCCATCACTTTAGCAATGGTAGGACAAAAATACTTTGCTTGGGCGCTATTCTACGATATGCTGGGGTCACTTTTCGGGGCTTATGCAATTGGAGTAGCGATCGCAGTTCGTTTTGGTGGTGGGGTGCAAAATTATTGGCAAATTACTAAAGCAATTTTCATCAATCCAGCGCTGTGGAGTTTCGGGTTTGGTTTGCTCTTTCGACAGGTGACGATTCCCGCAGGTGTTGAATTTTTCTTAGATAAATTTGCTTGGAGTACAGTTGCTTTATCTTTGATGTTAATTGGGATGCGATTGAGCAATCTTAAATCTTGGCGGAGTTTACCACAAGCGGGGATGAGTATAGCAATCAAAATGCTCTTAGTTCCCCTGATTTTGGGTAGTATGTTACCGCTTTTTGGTTTAACTGGGGCAACAGCACAAGTGATGGTCTTACAAATGGGGATGCCACCAGCTTTCGCTACACTGGTAATTGCGGAAACCTTCAATCTCGATCGCAATCTCGCAGTTACGGCATTGGCAGCAGGGTCTATAGTATTGTTAGTTACTTTGCCGATTTGGTTGTGGCTGTTTTGATTGAGAGCATCCCAATTTCGCGGAAGTCAAAAGTCAAGAAGTTTGCCCTATAAACTTTTTGACTATCGCTCTACAAAAGTTGCCGAAATTCATCAATAGAATTTACAGTTTTGATCGCCTGCTGAATTGCTTTTAATCGTTGTAAATCTGTAACTTCATAGATAATTGGCATTAATTCCAAGCCAGAATTGCCAAATTTTATCTCTAATGATGTCTCAAGACCCGTCTGAATTCCACGGACTTCACCGCGTGCTTCACCGCGTGCTTCACCGCGTGCTTCACCGCGTGCTTCGCCTTCGCGTAAAATTTCTTGATACCAAGGTGACTCGCGCAACACAGCCATATCCCACCTCATGATTTCCTGAATTAGGGAACTCTCTAATACAAAAGTAGCAAAAAAAGCCAAGACTGTTTCTAGTTGGTTTAATTGTTCATCTGTACGCAAAATTTGCAATGCTTCTCGGATTATTGACTCATTTTCGCCACCTTTGAGAATTGGTACAAAGGGAAGCAAAGAGGGTAAAGGTTGGTCAAATACGATATTCACATCAACTTCCCACAAATTAATTACGCGGTAGTCTTGACGCACATACAATCCTGCAATGTTTGATACATATGCTGTGGGGATTTGCGCGTTACCTGCTTTGAGGATGTTGATTAGTACGGGGTATGTCGGTAAATCATACTTCTCTTCGGCTAGTCCTGCATATGCACGCATACGGCGTGGCATTTTTGGATTGTAGCGTAATTGTAGTTCGTTAAGAAGCAGAAATTCTCCATGTTGCTGGCTCTCAACGCGGATTAAAACATCACTTTCTCTACTTATCCATTGAAATTCAGAGTTGAGAATTTCCCCAACTGTTATGTCTGGAATTTGCGTTACCCATTTTACCCAGTTGTCGGGTGCAAGACCAATTAAGCGTTTAGTACTGACATCTGCGGGTTTGGTCATCGGGAGTAGATGGACTGATATTCAGAAACTCATGTTATACCAATTCTATGTGAGGTTGCGCCTTATTCCCCCCTCAGGCTGGAAGCCTGGGGCTACAGGAACAAAGCCCACCTGCGTGGGCTAAAATCAAATGCAGGCTGGGTCGGCAGCCTTTGTTCGTATAGCCTCACCCTTCTAGGGTGTGAGGATTTTTTAACCTATTTCTTAAACGCACTCCAATCACCGGAAGGGACAAAACTTGCCCAATAATAAGGATGTTCGTATCTGGGTGTTTTCAATAACTCCATTTGCGCTTCTCGTAAAGCTTCATGTCTCCCCTTACCCGCTTTCAAATTTTGGTAATACTTCACCATCAAATCCTTCGTCCCCTCATCGCTGACTACCCACAAACTTAAGACTTGACTTTGAGAACCGGCAATTACCAAAGCACGACGCAAACCATAAAGTCCATCTCCGACTTTGATATCACCCAACCCAGTTTCACAAGCAGAAAGTACTACTAACTGCGTTCCCCGTAAATTTAAACCGGCAACTTCCAAAGCTGTGAAAACACCATCATTAGTATTTGATAATGCTTTGGTGCGATTGTTAAAACCAGCTAAAGCTAAACCGGAACGCAACAAGGGATTTTCGAGACGTAGTGACGCGATTAATCGCGTCTCCATATTGGTATTTCGCGTCTCTAGATTATCTTGTTGGTCGGGATAAAAGAAACCATGAGTCGCTAAATGTAATATACTCGGAGCTTGAAGTTGTTTAATAACAGCTTCCGTTGCTTGCTTGCCAGGGTTAGCGCATCTCAAAGCCTATTGACAAATGGATTCTATGAGAGTGTTGAGTTAGGGAAAGCCGCCGCCAACACAGAAAGCATATACTGATCATTCATCGCGGCTCGTCGAGACTTTTGGCGAATGCTGCGGCGGAAAGATGATTCTCGCTCTAAGGCATTAAGGGCAATACGACGTAGCAAAGAAAAATTCTGTGGACTGTGCAGAGAATGAATTCGACATTCATCCTCATTGAAAGTGACATCTAATGTCCAATGAACAGAATTTTCAATACCCCAATGTTGTCGAATTGCACTACCAATTTTGTTGGCATCACTCTTCAGACTAGTAATGTAAAATTGCACCTCCTGGGTAGTTTTATTCCAATGCTGAATCGAACGTACTACCATCACGACTGTTGTTAGTCCTGTCCACAAATTTTGTTCATGAAGTGCAGGAAGTTGTGACACTGGTACGGTGTAAACCTGACGATTCTCGATGGGGTGATGTCCTTTTTCAATACGTTGACTCATACTCACATCAATATCTTTAAATCCATTGGACTGGGCTGTCGCAAACCAATCTTTGACTTGTTGATGTAGTGTTGGATGATTCTCTTTCAGACTCAGAATATAATCCGCATCAGCCGCGATAATTTTCTGGGCAATGGATTTTTGAGTCCCCATTGCATCAATAGTAATAATGTAGCCAGATATGTCTAGCATTTCTAACCCACATTCCGCACTTCAGAATGTAGCATAAAATGTTAGGCAATAGCTCTCTGGTCTGAGTAAATAAAAATACCAAAAATCTTTAAGTAAGTCGGCATTAAGAAATAAACTTATATTACGAAGT
>JAESGE010000101.1_pt1 | contig 89471 bp, 72 predicted proteins | sample 9269601 | NCBI WGS metagenome assembly JAESGE01 (sample SAMN14515569, study PRJNA621662) | algae metagenome | isolation source: Tolypothrix brevis GSE-NOS-MK-07-07A and co-occurring heterotrophs from wet... | place: USA: Grand Staircase Escalante National Monument, Utah | collected 2006-04-16
CAATCTTCTGCCACTGCGCCTCGCTCAACTCATACCGCTTGATACCCATCACAACCTCCGCAAATCGCGGAAACCTATGAATCAGACACGCAACGCTTTGGGAATCCCTGAATGTCGATACAACCTACGACCCCTGCTGCGGGTCGGGCGGTATGTTCGTGCAATCGGAAAAATTCGTCGAAAGCCATGGCGGGCGCATTGGCGACATTGCGATCTATGGGCAGGAAAGCAACCACACCACCTGGCGTCTGGCGATGATGAACCTCGCGGTGCGCGGCATCGATGCGGAGATCAAGTGGAACAGCGAAGGCAGCTTTCACAAGGACGAGCTGCCCGATCTGCGCGCGGACTACATCCTTGCCAATCCGCCGTTCAACGTGTCCGATTGGGGCGGAGACCGGCTGCGCGAAGATGTTCGCTGGAAATTCGGCCCGCCGCCTGCGGGCAATGCCAACTTTGGCTGGTTGCAGCATATCCTGCACCACCTGGCCCCCACCGGAACGGCGGGTGTGGTGCTGGCCAATGGTTCGATGTCCTCCACCCAGAATGGCGAAGGCGAAATCAGACGGGCGATGGTCGATGGCAATGTGATCGACTGCATGATCGCCATGCCGGGGCAGTTGTTTTACTCCACCCAAATTCCGGTGTGCGTCTGGTTCCTCGCGCGCGACAAATCGAACGGCATCGGGCGTGACAAGAAACTGCGCGATCGGCGCAAGGAAATCCTGTTCATCGATGCGCGCAAGCTGGGCCATATGGTGGACCGCACTCGCCGCGAATTCAGCGATGCTGATATTGAAAAGATCGCTGGCACCTATCACGCCTGGCGTGAGGGAGATGGATATGCGGATGTGCCCGGCTTCGCGGCAGCGGCCAGCCATGATGTGATTGCCGGGCATGGCTATGTGCTGACGCCGGGGCGCTATGTCGGCGCGGAAGAAGCAGAAGAGGACGCGACGCCGTTCGTGGAACGCTTCGCCGCGTTGCAGGCGACGCTGGAGGAGCAGTTTGCAGAAAGCGAGCGGCTGACCGGGGTGATCCGCGAGAGGCTGGCCGGGGTGATGGTTGGTGGTGCTGCGTGATGGGGGAGTGGAAGACACGACAATTGTCTGAACTCATCGAGATCAAGCATGGATTTGCCTTTAAGGGCGAGTGTTTTTGTGATTATCCAACATCTGATGTTTTGATCACACCCGGCAATTTTGCAATTGGCGGTGGATTTCAATTAAATAAGCCAAAGTTTTACGACGGCCCCGTCCCAGATGAATATGTTCTGGCATCTGGGGATGTTATTGTCACAATGACTGATCTCAGCAAGCAAGCCGACACGCTGGGCTATTCCGCCATTGTGCCAAGCGGTGCATTGAGGTTTCTGCACAATCAGCGGGTTGGAAAGGTCAGCGTCAAGTCGGACGAGGCGGACCTTAGGTTCATAGGGTGGTTGCTTCGCACAAATGACTATCGGAACACGGTAGTAGGCAGTGCCACGGGATCGACAGTCAAGCACACGTCGCCAAGTCGAATTTTGGAATATACCTGCATGTTGCCGCCGAGGGGCGAACAACAAGCCATCGCCGCCGTTCTCTCCACCCTCGATGACAAGATCGAACTCCACCGGCGGATGAACGAGACGCTGGAGGCGAGCGCGCGGGCCTTTTTCCGGGACTGGTTCGTCGATTTCGGCCCCACCCGCGCCAAGATGGCCGGCGCAGTCCCTTACCTCTCCCCCGACCTCTGGCCCCTCTTCCCTGCTACCCTCGACGCGGAAGGCAAGCCGGAGGGATGGGAATGGTCCACCATTGGCAAGGAAGTGGATGCCGTTGGCGGCTCAACACCAAGCACGAAAGACGATGCGCTTTGGAATGGTGACATCGCCTGGACCACACCGAAAGACCTATCCGGGCTGAATTCACCGGTTCTCATGCGGACTGGCAGGACGATTTCTGAAGCCGGTTTGCGGACAATCTCATCTGGCCTATTGCCTGTCGGAACTGTGCTGATGTCATCACGTGCCCCTGTGGGTTATCTGGCGATTAGCCAAATTCCATTGGCCATAAATCAGGGTTACATTGCCATGCGCTGCGATGGCAGGGTGTCCAATTGGCACGCTTACCTGTGGGCCAAGGAAAACATGGATGCCATTCTCCAGAATGCCAATGGCTCCACATTTCAGGAAATCAGCAAATCAAACTTTCGCCCGCTGCCGATCCTCGTGGCCAACAAGACTGTGCGCAATCGATTCGACCACGCAATCCAGCCGATGTTCGAACAGATTATTTCCAATGAACGCGAAATCCACACCCTTGCCGAAACCCGCGACGCGCTGCTGCTCAAGCTGATGTCGGGCGAAATCCGGGTGGCACAGACTGGGTCCGACATGCGCAATTTGCTGTGACGCAGGATCAGGACCCGATCTATGATCTGATGCGGGCGGTTGATCGCTTTGCGGACTGGCGCGCAGACCAATTGGCTGCATCGGTCATCCACCGGCTGCAACGGATGCCTGTCACCGGGATATTTGGCGATGACTTCGCCTATCGCACCGTATGGGACGAATATTGCCATGAATGCCAATTCGGTCCCCATGACATGCTCGATCTGGCGTGGGACGCGACCGTGAATCCCTTGATCGCGGCCGTTCTTGAAAAAGTCCCTTCCGAAGAAATGGCCTTGCTAGATAGCGCGGAGGCCGCCGATCTGCGCAATGGAGATATGACGACGTCCATCCGCTTGGCCATCACTGGCAAAGCCATGGACCGCAACCTCGACAAGTTCGCCCGGCCATGAGCGAAAGCTGGTATCCCGGCATCAAGGCGTTTTGCCAGCACTGGCAGCACGCGCCGATGCTGCAACAAACACTCGACACGCTGGAGCGGGAATTCCAGTCGGACAATGACGCCTGCATCGATGCAGCCAAGGCCATTGTCGAATGCGCGTGCAGGGTCATTCTGGAGAGCATGGACGATCCGGCGGCCCCGGTGTCGCCCACCAAAGCGCACCCAGCTTTTGGCGAATGGGTCAGCTCAGCCGTCAGGGTGCTCAAGCTCGACCAGGTCCTTGACCGATCCTTCCAAAAGCTGATCTCGCAATACCATTCGCTTACGACGACACTTGGCGACATGCGCAAAGACGCGGGTACGGTGAGCCATGGCAAGGAAGGGTTCCTGCTGAAACTCAGCGTCCACCAGCGCCGCGCCGCCCTGCTCGCCGCCGATGCCATCGTCACTTTTCTGCACGAAGCCTATCTGGAACACGAACCCGATCTGGCGCGCACGCTCGAACCCTATGAACGGTTTCGCAAAAATAACCTGCTGATCGATGGCAATGTGGGTGTGGCAGCGTTGGAGTCAGAAGATCAGGCCGCCGTGGACATCACCATCGCCTTGCCCAATGACGAAACCTTCTCGTTCACGGTCGAAGCATCGAGATTGCTGTTCGAATTCGACCGTGACGCCTATATTGCGGCCTTGATCGCTTGCCAGGAGGTAGTGACCGACGTTGCCGTGGAACCTGCCGATCCTGGCGATGCCGTCGCCTGATCCGGTGGCGCTGGTGGGGAATGAGGGGAAATTCCCGGCGATAATGGGATTATTAATCCCGGCATATTCTCCGAATATCGCAAATTCATTGACCGGCAAGGATTGCCGCTTATATGCAGTTTCATATCTCCCTTGGCGCTTCGGGGCCAAGGTGCGCGGCGGCCCTAGTGGCCGCCGCTGCTTTATTTGGCGTATGAAATATCGCCATGTGGCCTTATCGCCCTTGAAAATCCTTCCCTATCTGAAGCTCCGTCGCTTATGCAGGGGCAATGCGCACACGTATCTACATTGACGGGTTCAACCTTTATTACGGTTGCTTGAAAGGTCGGCCCGGCAAATGGCTCAATCCCTTTGCGCTTTGCCAGAATCTCCTCCCGCGCAACCAGATCGACATGGTCCGGTATTTTACCGCCAAGGTTAGCGCGCGGCCCAATGATCCCGATCAGCCCAACCGCCAGCAAACCTATTTTCGTGCGCTGGAAACAGTGCCCGAAATTGAAATTCACCTTGGGCACTTCTTGACCCATCAGGTCACGATGCCCGATGCCGCCGCCTGGCAGCAAGGGCGCTATCTTCCAAGCAATGTCATCAAGACCGAAGAAAAGGGCTCAGACGTCAATCTGGCGACCTGGCTGCTGATGGATGCGTTTGACAACCACTTCGACTGTGCGGTGATCGTCAGCAATGACAGCGATCTGAAAGAGCCGATCAACCAGGTCCGCAATCGCTTCGGCAAGACCATCGGCATCCTCAATCCGCAGGCGAATGTCAGTCAGGCGTTGAGGCCGCTGGCGCACTTCATCAAACCAATCCGTGGCGGTGCCATAGCCAACGCGCAGTTTCCTAATGTGCTGACCGACGCTGTAGGGCAATTTCAGAAACCGAGGCGGTGGTAGTTCAATCACACGTAATTTTGGGGGCAGCACGTGAGCCAAGCAAAGACCATCGACTCTGAAGACCTCAGCATTGCTCGGGTGTTTCAATCATTTTACCGCGTTCCCGACTATCAGCGCGAATATGTATGGGGCGAGAAAAACGCCGAAGGGGAGCGCGGCGACGAGGTCGAGCAGTTCCTTCACGATATTTATGCCGAGTACGAGCAGGCGAACGACAAAGACGCTCCCGAATATTTCATCGGCACGATTGTGGTGTGCGAGGGCAAGGATGGTGTGTTCGATCTGATCGACGGTCAGCAACGCACCACCACCAGCTTTCTGGGACTATGCGCCCTGCGCGATGCTTTGCACGATCTGCAATCGGATGTTCCCGCGACACTCGCTGACCAGATTTCATCGAGCAGCACCGATTGGAAGGGCGACACGGTGCAACGCATGCGGCTTGACCTGCAATACGAGGACGCATGCGGGGTCCTTAAGGAATATGGCGATGGCAAAGGGCGCGAGGCCAGGCGCGATGATACGCGCTCGATCCGCAACCTCGCCAATGCCTATGACGCGATCCGCGAATTCCTGACCGACAAATTTGGAGATGACGCCAAGGCAATCCGCAGATTCCACGGCTATTTCACCAACAAGGTCAAGCTCATCCGTATCCTTACTCCGAACGTGAGCCGGGCGCTTAAGATTTTCGAGACGATCAATGATCGCGGCGTTGGTCTCGATGCCATGGACCTGCTCAAGAACCTGTTGTTCATGCACGCCAAAGAGGAGCAGTTTGGAAAGTTGAAGACCGAATGGCAAGATTTAGCGCAGGAACTTTATGAAGCAGGCGAAAAGCCGCTGCGCTTTCTTCGCTACTTCATCCTGGCAAATTTCAATGTCAAGGAATCTAAGCTTCGCGAGGAGGAGATCTATGACTGGCTGGTCAAGGCTTCCGATCAGACCAACCACGTCAAGGACCCGATCGGATTCGCAGGGATTCTAAAATCTGCGGCTAAAGCGTATCGGCATTTCTCAAAGGGAGAGAGTCCGACTGGCCAATACGAGCATGGACTCCATAACACCCGCGCCTTGGGCGGGAGCGCCATCAAGCAGCATTACATACTGCTTTTGGCAGGGCGGCATCTAGGAGACCAAAAGTTCACCCGGCTTTGCAACGGTATCGAAGAGGTGATGTGCGTCTGGCTGATTTCTGGCGTACCGGCGAAGGACTATGAGCGGGTTATCACACAAGGTGCCAACGCTTTGCGCGACGCGCGCACAGACGATCAATTTGATGCCTTTTTGTTGGCGTTCGTAGACGGCCAAAAGGGCCAATATCGTGATCGGTTTGCCGACGCGATACGCTCGCTAAAGACCTGGGACGTCAGGCAATTCCGCTTGAAATACCTGATCGCCAAGATCACGCAGTATTTTGATATCGCAGCCTATGGCTCTGCTGGGAACGAGCGTCTGGCGGATTATCTCATCACAAAGAACGAAATTGAACACATCATGGCAGTGGGCGCAGACGAGGGCGCCCGTGCCGAGTTCGGGGAATCGTTTGACGATCCCGAACTAATCCAGTCGCTCGGCAACCTCATGCTCCTAGAAAAGTCGGTCAATGTAGTCGCCAGTAACGTCGCTTACTCTGTGAAAGCAGGCGTGTATCCGTCATCGAAGTTTCTTCTCACTCGCTGTCAACGCAATGCCCTCCAGGTGGGCGTCAACGATAAGATTACCCAGGCAATGAACCGCCTCGACCCCGCACCCGAATGGAATGCAGATTCGATACGAGCGCGGCAGAGCTGGTATGGCGACATAGCCCTCGACGTTTGGAACCTTCGCAATGTCACCACGGCGGGTTTTGAACACGGGGTGGAGACAGAAGAAGTTGGGTAAATTATCGGAATCCCATGTCGAAGAGGCGGCGCTCTCCTGGCTCGAGGTGCTGGGCTGGAAGGTAGCCTATGGCGTGAACGCCTCTCCCGACGGCGCGCATCCAATCCGGCTCTCCAATAGCGATGTAATCCTTGAAACGCGATTGGTTGACGCGATTGAGAGGCTGAATCCGTCGATCCCGGAAGAAGCGCGTGCCGATGCGCTGCGCAAGGTCATGGCCGTAGAACTGCCATCGCTCATTGAAGAAAACCGTCGCTTGCACCGCTTGATAGTCGAGGGCGTCCCTGTGGAATATCACGGGGCAGACGGCACAATTCGCGGTGACCGGGTCAGGCTCATCGATTTTGAAGGAGCCGACGGCGGCCTCGATATGAACGATTGGCTGGCAGTCAATCAATTCACCGTGATCGAACGCGGTGCAAATCGGCGGCCAGATGTGGTGCTGTTCCTGAACGGTCTGCCGGTTGCGGTGATCGAGTTGAAGAATCCCGGCGATGAGAATGCCACCGTCCAGGGGGCATATAATCAGTTGCAGACCTACAAGCAGGAAATCGGCTCCCTCTTTCGTACCAATGCCCTGCTGATCGCCTCGGACGGTGTCACGGCACGGATCGGCTCGCTAACAGCCGATCTCGAACGGTTTATGCCTTGGCGCACGCTGGACGGCGAAGGCATTGCGCCCAAGGGCCTGCCAGAGCTTGAGGTGATGATAACCGGCGCGCTCGACAAGCGTCACCTGCTGACGCTGATCCGCGACTTTACGGTGTTTGGAGACAATGGCAGCGGGATCATCAAGATTCTGGCAGGCTATCATCAGTTCCATGCGGCGCAGCGCGCCGTTACTGCGACATTGCGTGCCGTACCGGGGATCGACCAGCCAAGGTCCATGCGTGAAGATCCGCGTTCGTTCGGGTTGCCCAGCGCAGCCGACCATGCACCTGGCGATAAACGGATCGGCGTTATCTGGCATACGCAAGGTTCAGGAAAGAGCCTGCTGATGGCTTTCTACGCCGGGCTATTGGTTCGCAGGCCCGAACTGGAAAATCCGACAATTGTCGTCATCACGGATCGCAATGATCTGGATGACCAGCTTTTCGCGACCTTTTCCATGTGCAGCGATCTCATTCGCCAGACACCGATTCAGATTGAGAGCCGAGAGGACCTCGCTGAACGCCTCGACCGCGCTTCGGGCGGCGTGATCTTTACGACCATGCAAAAATTTGCCCCAGCGGCAGGCAAGAGCGACTATCCGGCGATCAGTACCCGCCGCAATGTGATCGTCATGGCGGATGAAGCGCACCGTTCGCAATATGGCTTCAAGGCGCGGATCGACAAGAAAACCGGCGAACTCGGCTATGGCTTCGCAAAATATCTGCGCGATGCCCTGCCCAACGCTTCATTTATCGGTTTTACCGGAACGCCCATTGAAAAAGACGATGTGAACACGCCAGCGGTATTTGGTGACTATGTTGACGTCTACGACATCAGTCGGGCGGTGGAAGACGGGGCAACGGTCCCGATTTACTACGAAAGCCGCCTCGCTCGCATCGAACTGCCGCTTGACGAAATGCCGGTCATCGATGCCGAAATCGACGATCTGACCGAAGACGAAGCGACCACTGAGCAGGAGCGATTGAAGCAGCGTTGGTCAGCGGTAGAAAAATTGGTCGGCTCGAAAAAGCGACTGGAGATGATCGCAGCCGATTTCGTCGCTCATTTCGAAGACCGTGTTGAGGCGATGGAAGGCAAGGCCATGGTCGTGTGCATGAGCCGCCGGATTTGCGTTGCCCTCTATAACGAGATTGTCGCATTGCGACCGCATTGGCACAGCGACGACGACGCAGCAGGCACGATCAAGGTCGTGATGACCGGCTCCGCTGCCGATCCGCCGGAATGGCAACCGCATATCGGCACCAAGGCCCGCCGCGATGCGTTGGCTAAACGCGCGAAAAAGGCTGATGATCCACTGAAGATCGTCATCGTGCGCGACATGTGGCTGACCGGCTTCGATGCGCCCTCCATGCATACTATGTACATCGACAAACCGATGCGCGGGCATGGGCTGATGCAGGCTATCGCGCGCGTGAACCGCGTGTTCCGCGACAAACCCGCCGGACTCGTTGTCGATTATATCGGCATTGCCCAGAATTTGAAAAAGGCGCTTGACCAATACTCCGCATCAGACGCAGGACAGACTGGCATCGATGAGAAGCAGGCGGTTGCAGTGCTTGTCGAGAAGCACGACGTGGTTGCGGCCATATTCCATGGTTTTGATTGTGTGCCTGGGATTTCCGGGACACCAGTTCAGCGCCTGAAATGCCTGGCCGAAGCGATAGAATGGGTTTTGGCGCGCCAGCATGAGGCAGCAGCGAAGGAAACCAGCGACGACGCGAGAAAGGCCGCCCATCGACGCTATCAGGACGCGGTTCTAGCCCTGAGCAAGGCATTTGCCCTCGCTGCGGCGAGCGACGCGGCGAGGAAAATCCGCGATCATGTGGCCTTTTACCAAACAGTTAGGGCCGCGCTCGTCAAAAGTAGCAGCTCAGGCTTCGGCAAGTCAGAGCGCGATTTTGCTGTGCAACAGCTCATCGATCGCTCGGTGGTTTCGACCGAAATAGTCGACATTCTGCGGGCCGCTGGAATGACGACGCCTGACATTTCAATCTTGTCGGATGACTTTCTTGCCGAAGTGCAACAGATGGAACGGCCCAACCTAGCGCTTGAAGCATTGAAGAAACTGCTCGGTGACCAAATCCGATCACGCAGCAAATCCAATGTAGTTGAAAGTCGGCGCTATTCTGAACGGCTGGCCGAAGCCATTGCGCGCTATCACACCAATGCGATCAGCACCGTTGAGGTGCTACAAACGCTCATTGATCTTGCCAAGGAAATCCGCGCTGAGCAGGAAAGAGGCGAAGCCGAAGGTCTGACCCAGGATGAGGTCGCGTTCTATGCCGCTCTGGCAGATAACGATAGCGCGGTTGATATCATGGGAAATGATTGCCTTAAGGTGATCGCAGCTGAGTTGGTCAACAGCCTGAAAGCAAATGCGACGGTGGATTGGTCGCACCGTGAAAGCGCCCGTGCTAGAATGCGAGTGCTGGTAAAGCGGATACTGAGAAAATATGGCTATCCGCCGGACCTGCAAGACTTGGCGGTCCAGACGGTCATACAGCAAGCGGAACTGCTGGCAGATAGTTGGTAGTGGCTTAGAATTGATGTGGTCGCTTCACACTCGTTAGGCATCATCAGGTAGGCAATTTGCCGCAGGTCGATCAATTTTCGACCTTGCGCGATTCGCCCGCAAATTCCGCCGCGCGTGGCGCAATTCTCCGTCAGTTACGGCGGAGATTGCGGCCATCCCGCCTCAGTCGCAGGAAAATGGGAAAATAATGGGACCTATATACGTGCGTGACCCTAATTCACTTCACGAAAAATCAGAAGCGGCGTGACTGCATACGCGCCCATAGGGCGACCTAGAGCCGTTCTGATCAGTGGCGAAAACGTCGCCATAAGTTGACCAATGGCGCTGTTCAGCACACCCGGCGGCAGTGCTGAGCCTAGTTCAGCCATGCGAGTTTGATGCTCCTGCGCGCCAAAGTCAGGACGAGCGCTCAACACCCCCAACATTGCCCACTCACCGGGTAAAGAGGCACCGTGCGTTAGCAGAATTTCGGAGGACGGGGTGACCATGAACTCGTCCCGCAGGTTGGCCCACACCGTTTCGTATTCAGTCATTATGGTCGCGTGCACAGTGTGAGGGAGGATCGTCATCAGCTCCATCGTCATATCTTCGTCGCGCGGCATGCGGGGAGAATTTTGTTGGCGCGCCTGTGCTCGCCGTTCCTGTCGGTTGCCCGACACCTCTGCCGAGTTATTCTGCGCGCCCGCTCGGATAGCTTGCTGAACGGTTTTGAGTTCCCAAGCATGTTTAAAGACCGCGAGGTCTAAGATGGACAGCCAGCCACGGACCAGCACAAACTGGCCGAGGTTAGCGCTTTCCAATTGCGGCATGATCATGCCGCGCTCGGTCAGGATGTCGAGGAAGGCGACCGCATTGGTCCAGAAAGGATCGTAGGAGCGCTCAAAGGTCTCCGAACCACCTTCGCCTGGAGCGCGCTCTACGGCGACTTTCGCTCCGGCCAGCAAAGGCACCTCACCACCTAGCTCTACCGACCACCCGCGACGAGCGTTCCGACTAGCGGACTCACCCTGATTGATCGCCGTGAGTAAGCCGTTGTTGTCGAATTGAGAGAGGAACGAGCCGATCCGCCGACTGTCGTGATAGAGGAAGTCAAAGACGGAATCTGGCCCGGCTTCGCCTTGCTCCTCTTGCGATGCTGTCACGTCGTTCCTCGACATAGCGGCTGACTTCCTCCTCTTTCAGCTTTGCGGCTTCAATCGCCTCCTCCACTTCCTGTGGGTCAGTCTGGATAAGCCGAGAAAGAGCTTCGTCAAAGCCGAAGTTTGAAAGTTCCACGGGCGTGCTCCTTTTCTTGGTCACGCGATCAACGCCTTATAGGTCACGGGGTTGCGATCAGCACAGGCAAGCAAGTCGTTCAGGCGAGCGCCATCCTCAATGTCACGACGATTGAAGCGCCACGTCATCTCATCCAGATAGCGGCCAAGGTGTTTAGGGCTGATGACATGGTGAATGCCGATGATCTGCCGCTTGAGCAGCGCCCAAACGCTCTCGATGCCGTTGGTGTGAATGCAGTAGTCGCGGACGTATTCCCCAGCGCTATGGTTCACGCGATGGTGATAGTAGCGGCTTGAGAGGCCCACGTAAGACGCATGCTCGTCCGTCATGACTGTCGAGCCGGGGGCTACATGAGCATTGATCAGGCCTTGCACGGTCTTGGCGCGCTGATCAGGGGTATGGATCGTGCGAAGATCGCCGTCACGGTCGAGCATGCCGAAAACCACTGCCTTGCCTTTCCCACCTTGAGTGCCGCCCTTCCTGTCGCGAGCGTGCTTGTTCTTCTCTTTGCCGCCGACAAAGGTTTCGTCAGCCTCAATCACGCCGTCGAGCGGCGCATTGAACGACTCGGTTGTCGCCGCAGCGCGGAGGCGGTGGAGCATGAACCAAGCGGTCTTTTGCGTCACGTCGATATCGCGGGCCAGTGTCGTGCTTGCGATACCCTTCTTGTGTGAGGTGATCAGCCAGACCGCCATGAGCCACTTCTGCATAGGAATCTTCGTGTCTTGGAAGATCGTGCCGACCTTGATCGAAAACCGCTTACGGCAATCGCCGCACTTGTGGGTCCGCTTATCAGAGAAATGGTAAACCTTCGTGCTGCCACAGAGTGGGCAAAAGGCACCATTCTTCCACCGGATGGCGGTAAAGTGATCAATGGCAGCCTGCTCGTCAGGAATGACCTTCATGAGGTCGAACAGGCTCTTAAATTCGGTGGCGGTGCTCATGGGATTCTAAATAGCACCGCCCCTGATTTGGGTCAAGCATGTATATAGGCCCCAAAATAATTAGCCGCAATAGATCGCCCGGTGTTGGCGTGCGTATCCCTCTCTATGATTCCATAGCCGTCTCTTTCCTTATTTTGGTCAGTGTATCCCTCAATACGCTGGGGTTAGCAGGCCGAAAAATGCGCTTGCAACGCTCATTTTGTTTGCCAATTGTTCTTCCAAGGGGGTGCCAACGACTGTCAGAGAATGGAAGCAAATCCCATGTCGAACCTTGAAAGAATCATCCGCCTGAAAACTGTGTTGGCCCGCACCGGGCTGTCCCGCTCAACCGTGTATCGCAAGATCGCCGAGGGCACTTTCCCCCACCAAGTCAAAATCAGCGTTCACGGCACCGGCTGGCGTGAGTCCGCCGTGAACCGCTGGATCGATGATCCGGTTGCATTCCGTGACGAAGGCGCGGCGCGGTGACAACGTCACCGCCGGTTGAGCCAATTTGTGTCAGGATCAACGACGCCGCTCGCATGATCGGCGTCGGTCGCACCAAGCTCTACGAATTGATCGCGGATGGTGAGGTCGAAACGGTGAAGCTGGGCAAATCCACCCGTGTCATCACCGCCAGCCTCCACCGTCTCGTCATGCGGCAGCGCGGGTCAGAATAGGCTCGCCTGCCGCTTCGACTACGTGATGGGCTATGCTGGTCGGCCCACCGTCCAAATGCCGTGCCCACCGCGCCATCAGATCGCGCCGCTTCTCCAGAAAATCCGTCCGGAGATAGGCAGCCTCGACCTGATTGGTCAATTTGTGCGCCAGCACCTTGTCTGCAACTTCCTTGGGAAAGTCGGTTTTCTCTGCGGCCCAATCGGTAAATGCAGAACGGAAGCCGTGGACGGTAACACCCTTGATACCGCCATCGCGCAACAATTTGGTCATAGTCATGTCGCTCATGGGCTTTTCGCCGTCGTTGGAAAAGACCAGTCCGGTGTCGTTGACTCGTTCATTCCAGCGCCTGCGGAGCAAATTCATTGCCGGTGCTGACAAAGGTACGACGTGCGTTTCTTTTGCCTTCATCCGTTCGCCGGGAATGGTCCAGATGGCTTTGTCCAGATCGAACTCGGCCCACACCGCAAAGCGAGTCTCGTTTGACCGCACAGCGTTGTAGATGGTGAAGCGCAGCGCATCCCGGCCGGTCGTCGGTGATGCGGTAGCCAGCGTTTCCATGAGTGCGGGCACGTCGGCATAGGGCATGGCTTCCAGATGGACGCTCTTGCCGGTCTGGCGCGGCAAGCCCTTGCGAACCGAACGCAAGGACGCTTCTTCCTCCCGCCAGCCCTTGATATGCGCGAAGTCCAGCACTGAGCCGATGCGCTGAAGAAGGCGGCGGGCCGTTTCTGGTATTTCGAGCCAGATGGGCGACAGGACCTCCACCACGCACGCGCTGTCCACTTGATCGACCGGCTTGGTTCCAATCTGTGGGAAGACATGATTTTCAAAGCTGGAAATCCAGTTGGCATAGCGCCGATTTTTCCAGCCCTCCTTCAGTGCATCGTAGCAGTCGCGGGCAGCGGTCTCGAAGCTCGGCATGACTTTGCGTGCCTTGCGCCGTTCGGCGACTGGATCGGACCCCTCGCGCACCTGACGACGCAATGCCGCTGCCGCATCGCGGGCCTCTGCCAACGATACCTCCAGCGCTGATCCCAGGCCGTAGTCACGCCGCCTGCCGTTGCGCTGCATTCGTAGCACCCAGGTTCGCGCGCCGCTGTCTTTCACCAGCAAGCACAAGCCCCGGCCATCGACATGGCGACCGGGCTTTGCATTTTTCACCTTCAACGTCGTAAGTGCCATCGGTTTGAGTCCCTGCTAAGGAATCCGGCGTCTGTTCCCACATTCTGACGCCGGAAACGGTCCCACATTCGGTCCCACATTTCGGCGGGATTTCAGGCAAATGGGGGCGACCGACCGCGAACACCTTACAAGACAAATCGCTGATTTTACAGGGTAGGTAGAGACGCACCGGCATTGCCTGAGACGAAAGTTCTACGCCTCTTCTGGGCACCAAAACTACATCCGAGAATATCCGGTAATGTCTGGAAAGAATGGCGGTTTTCTGCCATTCTTTCCATTCAATCGGTCCCGGAAAGTCCCAGAACATCCGGACAAAGCCAGATCGATTCGGGAACAGGTTTGGGGGCAAGGTGGGGGCAAGGGGCCTCCAGGCCAATTGCCCTTGCCCCCAGCCCCGATCCTTCTCTCCGGACCTGCAACAATCCGTGGCCATGCCGGAGTGCATGCGATTCCGCTTACCGATCTTGAGATCCGCAATTTCCAGCCAGGGCCCAAGGCCTACAAGAAAGCCGACGGGCTCGGCCTCTGCATCGAGGTCTTGCCGAACGGCTCAAAGCTGTGGCGCTGGAAGTACCGTATCCATGGAGCCGAGGAACGGTTGTCGATGGGACGCTATCCCGAGATCAGCCTCGCCGATGCAAGAGCTGCGCGCGACGATGCGCGAACGCGGCTGGCGGCCGGCAGGGACCCGTCGATCGAGCGCAAGCGCGACAAGCTGCTGGCAGCGCAGAGCGCGGCGACGACCTTCAAGCTGATCGCTGACGAGTATGTCAACGAGATCATGGTCGGTGAAGGGCGAGCTGAAGCGACCATAAGCAAGGGGCGATGGATGATCTCCCTATTCCGACCCCTCTACGCCGTCGAGGAAGAGATACGTGGCCTATTTGCTGACAAGAGTCGCGACGCCCGCGACCAGCGCAGCCGTCCGTTCGTCGACGCCCTATAAAGGTTCCTCGAAGCACGCGGCCGCCAGGTCAGCGCCAAGGCCAAGCTCGGCGAAGCAATCGGATACGCCCTCAATCGCTGGGTTGGGCTGACGCGCTTCTTCGACGATGGTCGCATTGATCTCGACAACAACGTCGTCGAACGCGCCATCCGGCCGCTCGCTCTCAACCGCAAGAACGCTTTGTTCGCAGGCTCCGACGAGGGCGGCGATAACTGGGCGGTGGTCGCCGCGCTGATCGAGAACTGCAAACTCGTCGGAATCAACCCGCACACCTGACTGACCGCGCCACTTGCAAGCCTCGCCAATGGTCATCCGGCATCGCGGATCGACGAGCTCGAGCCACACGCGCACGTAGGCTGAGCGTCGACCAGCGCCGCGGCCGGGTGAACGGCACAGCTCGGGCTCAGCCCGCTGCCTGCTCCAGCCGCGCGCGCGCTTCGGCCTCGCCGATCAGCGGGAGCAACTCGCCCATGTCCGGGCCATGATCCATCCCGGTGAGCGCCTGGCGCAGCGGCAGGAACAGCGGCTTGCCCTTGCGCCCGGTCGCGTCCTTGAGCGCGTTGGTCAGCGCAGCCCAAGGGTTCTCTCCCCATGCCAGCAGCCGCGCAGCTTCCGCCAGAAACGCCTTGTCTTCGGCAGCGAATGGCGGCTGCGCGATCGGACCCGTCACCAGCCGCCACCAGCTTTCCGCTTCGCCGACATGGGTCAGATTGGGGCGGATGACATGCCACCCGGCCTCATCCATGCCTTGGGGCAGCCGTGTCGCCACGGCAGCAAAAGGCAGTTGATGAACGATCCCGGCGTTCAGCCGATCGAGATCTTCTTCATCAAACTTCGCGGGTGCGCGGCCAAAGGTCGCAAGATCGAAGCTCTCGATCAGCCGCGCGCGATCAACGATCGGCTCAACCGGTTCCGACGTGCCAAGCCGCGCCAGCAGCGAAAGGATCGCCTCCGGCTCAATCCCGCGTTCACGGAAAGCATCGCAGCCAAGCGATCCCAGCCGCTTGGAAAGCTTGCCCTCACGCCCCACCAACAGCGCTTCATGGGCGAAGGCAGGGAGCAAATTTGCTGCATTTTCTGCTGCAGCAAATTGTGCAGCAAAAAGTGCGGTAAATATCTGAATTTGAACAGCAGTGTTGGAAACATGGTCCTCACCGCGCAGCACCTGCGTGACCCCCATATCAATGTCGTCCACCGCGCTTGGCATCATGTAAAGCCACGATCCATCCGCGCGCCGGATCACCGGATCGGATAACTGCGCGGCGTCGAATTTCTGGGGTCCGCGAATGCCGTCATCCCACACAATCGGTTCGGCATGATCGAGCAGGAAGCGCCAATGCGGCTGCACACCCTCCGCCTCCTTTGCCACGCGCTCAGCTTCGGTCAGCTTGAGCGCCGCTCGATCATAGATCGGCGGCAAGCCGCGCCCCAGCGCGATCTTGCGCTTTACGTCGAGTTCCTGCGCCGTCTCATAGCAGGGATAGATCCGATCCGCTGCCTTGAGTGCTGCGAACGCCGCTTCATAACGGTCAAACCGCGCCGACTGCCGCTCCTCACGGTCCCATGCAATGCCGAGCCAGTGGAGATCGGCACGGATAGCCTCGACATAATCCTCGCGGCTGCGCTCTGCATCCGTGTCGTCGATCCGCAGAATGAAGGTGCCCCCGCTGCGACGCGCCAGCATCCAGTTGTGCAGCGCGGTGCGGATGTTGCCGACGTGGAGGCGGCCGGTGGGCGATGGGGCGAAGCGGGTGGTGGTCATGGCGCTCTCGGTAGCGCAGGCCAGCGGCTATTGCGAGTAGAGCGTGACGGATTTGCCAACGCCCGACAATGCGATGCCGTTGGACGGCGTGCGACTGGCCTGTGTGGCCGTATCGATTGCCTCTGCGAGGTTAAAGACCAGATGATGGATGCGCGCGTGGGCAAGGCAGGCAGGGTCAGGCGAAACAGTGCGTGCGGTTTCGATGCGCGTCCCGTCCACCTGGTAGTCCCAGGCATAGCCTCCGCATGGCCCTTCAAATGCAATGCGTGTGGCCGATACGGAGAGCGCGAGGCCGAAGGGCGCGTCAATATCTGCGCCATCGATCTCGGCTACGCGATATTCGCCAGCAAGATTGCCAACAGGGATCACCGACGGGACCGATTGGGCCGAGGGCTCGGTGGGCCGCGATGTGACGGGAGCCGTTTCGTTGGCAGTGCCGCAAGCTGCCAACGCAGCGAGGCATATTAGGGATAGGTGCGCTTTCATGAGGAAGGATTAGCACACCCGCAGCGATCCTTCACACCGCACGAAGTTCGGCCGCTGCCAGCGCCAGCGCGCCTTCCCACAAACGGTGCATCCGGTCAGCCCTGATCAGCCCGTCGAGTGCCGCTTCAAACCCAAACCGATCGCCCCCCGCCGCCGCATCGATAAATGCGCCGATAGTCGCCTCGTCATGGCTCATAAGACGGCAGCAGAAGCGCGAGACGCAGATATTCTCGGGCCAACTGGCGGCAATAGTCTGGGCAAGAATCAGTGCCTTGGCCGCCACATCGACACTTCCCATCCGCACCGCAAGCTCCGGCACCGGATCGCGCCCGATCCGCTCGTGCAGCGCGATCAGCCGCAGCGCATGGACAAACCGCCCGCCAATCGGCGCTAGCGCCTCAATCCGTGGTGGAGCGGCCAACGCGTGATGGTGGCGTGCGCGGTGGTGGACGGAATGGGGTGCTGGGACATGAAATCTCGCTGCTGCTACCTGTCGATGGGACGCAGACAGGTGTATCTTATTGCGAGTGCGTTGCAATAGCGTATTTGCCCCCGTCCATTTGCATATGCAACGCCCACGAAAGACCCCGCCAGAGCCGAGGCTCCAGCGGGGTCGTTCAAGGCTTGGCGCGAAGCCGCAGAGGAGGAGGCTTACTCCTCGCCAGCGTCTTCCATGTCAGCCACCGGGGCCGCAGCGGCCATGGCGGCCATAGCGGCCTTCATCCTCTCTTCCGAACCGACCGCATCAGGCGCAGGCTCAGATTCGCGTTGACCCGAAGCGGCCAGGGTTTCCTGCTGCTTCTTCCACGCAGCCTTCAAAGCGGCGTCGCGGCTGTTGGCGGTCACGCGCAACCGGTTCATGCCCGCACCGGTACCGGCGGGGATAAGACGGCCGACGATCACGTTTTCCTTCAGCCCGATCAGCGTGTCCTTCTTCCCTTCGACCGCCGCCTGCGTCAGCACGCGAGTGGTTTCCTGGAACGAGGCTGCCGAGATGAAGCTGCGGGTCTGGAGGCTCGCCTTGGTGATGCCGAGCAGCACCGGATTGCCCGCCGCGCCCTGCTTGCCCTTGGCCAGCTTACCGTTGATCTCGAGCATCTCGGCCAGATCGATCTGCTCGCCCGGCAGCAGGGTGGTGTCGCCGCCATCGGTGATTTCAACCTTCTGCAGCATCTGGCGAACGATCACCTCGATGTGCTTGTCGTTGATCTTCACGCCCTGCAAGCGGTACACTTCCTGAATCTCGTCAACGAGATATTCGGCCAGCGCTTCAACGCCCATCACCTCAAGGATGTCGTGCGGGTTGGGCGAGCCGGAAACAAGGGTGTCACCCTTCTTCACGTAATCGCCTTCCTGCACGTCGATCACCTTGGTCTTGGCGATCAGGTACTCGACGGCTTCGCCCTCCTCGGGGATGATCGCGATCTTGCGCTTGGCCTTGTATTCGCGGACGAATTCGATCCGGCCCGAAATCTTGGCGATGACCGACACGTCCTTGGGCATACGCGCTTCGAACAGTTCGGCCACGCGCGGCAGACCGCCGGTGATGTCGCGGGTCTTGGCGGCTTCGCGGCTGGCGCGAGCGAGAATATCACCCGCTTGCACCGTGTCACCATCACCCACCGACAGGGTCGTGCCGGGAGCGAGCATGTAACGCGCCGCTTCGGTCTCTCCACTGCCCTCGGCCAGAAGAGTCATGCGCGGACGCAGGTCTTCCTTCTTCTTGCGGCCTGTGGCGCGGTTTTCGGTCACCACGCGCTGCGCGATACCAGTGGCATCATCCATCTGCTCTTCGAGCGTAATGCCCTCGATCAGATCCTGATACTTCACGACGCCCGATTGCTCGGTGATGATCGGCAAGGTGAACGGATCCCATTCGGCAATCCGGTCGCCGATCTTCACGTGATCGCCATCCTTGAACATCAGCACGGTACCATAAGGCACCTTGTGCATTTCACGTTCACGCCCTTCGGCGTCGATCACCGTGATCTCGCCGTTGCGGGCAAGGCTGAGGATGCGGCCGCGCTTGTCGGAGATGGTCGGCATGTCGCGGAATTCGACACGGCCTTCCGAAATCGCCTCAAGGTGGCTGGTTTCGTTGAGCTGCGCCGCGCCGCCGATGTGGAAGGTCCGCATCGTCAGCTGGGTGCCGGGTTCACCGATCGATTGCGCCGCAATAACGCCGACGGCCTCACCGATGTTCACCGGAGTCCCGCGCGCCAGATCACGACCGTAGCAAGTCGCGCAAACGCCCTGCTCGGCTTCGCAGATCAGCGGCGAACGGATCCGGGCCGATTGCACTTCAGCCGCTTCGATCGCCTTGACCATCGCTTCGTCGAGCAGCGTGCCCGACTTCACAATGACTTCGCCGGTCGCCGCGTTGAGGATATCCTCGGCCACGGTGCGGCCCAAGATGCGCTCACCCAGCGAAGCAATCACCGAACCGCCCTGCACGATGGCGCGCATTTCGAGCGCGTTTTCGGTCTTGCAGTCTTCTTCGACGATGACGCAATCCTGCGACACGTCGACCAGACGGCGGGTGAGGTAACCCGAGTTTGCGGTCTTCAACGCCGTATCCGCGAGGCCCTTGCGCGCGCCGTGGGTGGAATTGAAGTATTCAAGAACGGTCAGACCTTCCTTGAAGTTCGAGATGATCGGGGTCTCGATGATCTCGCCCGAAGGCTTGGCCATCAACCCGCGCATGCCCGCAAGCTGCTTCATCTGCGCTGGGCTACCACGCGCACCCGAGTGGCTCATCATGTAGATCGAGTTGATCTGGGCTTCCTTGCCCGTCTCGGCATCGATCGGCTGCGCCTTGATCTCGGCCATCATCGCGTCGGCGACCATGTCACCGCACTTCGACCAGGCATCGATCACCTTGTTGTACTTTTCCTGCTGGGTGATGAGACCGTCCTGATACTGCTGCTCGTAACCGGCAACCAGATCCTTGGTTTCGTCGACCAGCTTCACCTTCGCGTCGGGGATGATCATGTCATCCTTGCCGAAGCTGATCCCCGCCTTGAACGCATGGCGGAAGCCCAGCGCCATGATCGCGTCAGCGAACAGCACCGTGTCCTTCTGGCCGGTGTGGCGATAGACCTGATCGATCACGTCACCGATTTCCCGCTTGGTGAGCAGGCGGTTGATGATGTCGAACGGAACCTTGTGGTTCTTGGGCAGGCATTCGCCGATCAACATCCGGCCCGGAGTGGTTTCGAACCGCTGCATCGATACCTTGCCGGTTTCATCGGCCTGCGGAACGCGGGCGAGGATCCGGGTGTGGAGCGTGACGGCCTTGACCTCCAACGCCTGATGCACCTCGGCCATGTCAGAGAAGCGCGGCAGGCGCTCAACCTTGGTGCCATCGGCATTGTCGAGATACTCGGGGGTCTTTTCCTGCCGTTCCATCGACAGATAATAGATCCCCAGCACCATGTCCTGCGAAGGCACGATGATCGGCTTGCCGTTGGCGGGCGAAAGGATGTTGTTGGTCGACATCATCAACACGCGCGCTTCGAGCTGCGCTTCCAGCGAAAGCGGCACGTGGACTGCCATCTGGTCACCATCGAAGTCGGCGTTGAAGGCCGAGCAGACCAGCGGGTGAAGCTGGATTGCCTTGCCTTCGATCAGCACGGGTTCAAACGCCTGAATGCCCAAGCGGTGCAGCGTCGGCGCGCGGTTGAGCAGCACCGGGTGTTCGCGGATCACTTCATCAAGGATGTCCCAGACTTCCTTGCGCTCCTTCTCGACCCACTTCTTGGCCTGCTTCAGGGTCATCGAGAGACCCTTGGCATCCAGACGCGCGTAGATGAACGGCTTGAACAGTTCGAGCGCCATCTTCTTGGGCAGACCGCACTGGTGCAGCTTCAATTCCGGCCCGGTCACAATCACCGAACGGCCCGAATAATCGACGCGCTTGCCGAGCAGGTTCTGGCGGAAGCGGCCCTGCTTGCCCTTGAGCATGTCGGACAGCGACTTCAGCGGACGCTTGTTGGCGCCGGTGATCACGCGGCCGCGGCGGCCGTTGTCGAACAGGGCGTCAACGGCTTCCTGCAACATGCGCTTTTCGTTGCGGACGATAATGTCCGGCGCGCGCAGTTCGATCAGGCGCTTCAAACGGTTGTTGCGGTTGATCACGCGGCGATACAGATCGTTGAGATCCGAGGTTGCAAAGCGGCCACCATCGAGCGGCACCAGCGGGCGCAGTTCGGGCGGGATGACCGGGATCACTTCGAGGATCATCCATTCGGGACGGTTGCCCGAATCGATGAAGCTTTCAACGACCTTCAGCCGCTTGATGATCTTCTTGGGCTTGAGCAGCGACTTGGTGGTGGACAGCTCTTCCATCAGCACGTCACGCTCGTTCTCAAGATCGAGCTGCATCAGCATGGTGCGCACGGCTTCCGCGCCGATGTCGGCGGTAAAGGCGTCTTCGCCGTACTCGTCCTGCGCTTCGAGCAGTTCGTCTTCGGTCATCAGCTGGAACTTCTCCAGCGGGGTGAGGCCCGGTTCGGTGACGATGTAGCTTTCGAAGTATAGCACGCGCTCAAGCTGCTTGAGCTGCATGTCGAGCAGCAGGCCGATGCGCGACGGCAGCGACTTAAGGAACCAAATATGCGCGACCGGCGCAGCCAGTTCGATGTGGCCCATGCGCTCACGGCGGACCTTGGTCACGGTGACTTCAACGCCGCACTTTTCGCAGACGACGCCCTTGTACTTCATGCGCTTGTACTTGCCGCACAGGCATTCGTAGTCCTTCACGGGGCCGAAGATGCGCGCGCAGAACAGGCCGTCACGCTCGGGCTTGAACGTGCGGTAGTTGATGGTTTCCGGCTTCTTGATCTCGCCGTACGACCATGAGCGGATGCGCTCAGGTGAGGCGATGCCGATCTGGATCTGGTCGAAGGTTTCGGTCTTCGCGATCTGGTTGGTGAATTTGCTGAGTTCGTTCATCTGCTTCTTCCTCTGTCCCCCTCCCGCTTGCGGGAGGGGTTAGGGGTGGGACTGCTCCGGGCAGGCTGCGTGATTTCGCGCCCACCCCCGACCCCTCCCGCGAGCGGGAGGGGGGATCATTGGCCTACTCCGCTGCGATCGCGCTGTAATCGGTCTGGTCGGCGTCTTCCTCATCGAGGATCGACTTCAACTCGACGTTCAGACCCAGCGAGCGCATTTCCTTGACGAGCACGTTGAAGCTCTCGGGAATGCCGGCCTCGAAGGTGTCGTCACCCTTGACGATCGCTTCGTAGACCTTGGTGCGGCCGACCACGTCATCGGACTTCACCGTCAGCATTTCCTGCAAGGTGTAGGCCGCGCCGTAGGCCTGCAGCGCCCAGACTTCCATTTCGCCGAAGCGCTGGCCGCCGAACTGCGCCTTACCGCCCAGCGGTTGCTGAGTGACGAGGCTGTACGGCCCGATCGAACGCGCGTGGATCTTGTCGTCGACCAAGTGGTGCAGCTTGAGCATGTAGATGATGCCCACGGTAACCTTGCGGTCAAACGCCTCGCCAGTGCGGCCATCATACAGCGTGGACTGACCCGAAGAATCGATCCCGGCCTTGATCAGCATTTCCGACACGTCCGGTTCGCGCGCGCCATCGAATACCGGGGTCCCCATCGGCACGCCAGCCGAAAGGTTGCCAGCGAGTTCGACGATGTCGGCGGTGGTGCGGCTGTTGAGATCTTCGAAATACTGGTCGCCGTAGATGTCCTTCAAGCGATCAACCACCGCTGCCGGCGGAGCGATTCCGGCGAAATCTTCAGCAGCATTGGGATGGGCAGCGCGCCAATCCGCCAGCATATCCTTGATTTCATGACCCAGAGCCCGCGCCGCAAAGCCGAGGTGCGTTTCGAAGATCTGCCCGACGTTCATGCGTGAAGGCACGCCCAGCGGGTTGAGCACCAGATCAACCGGTGTTCCATCTTCAAGGAACGGCATGTCTTCGGCGGGCAGGATGCGGCTGATCACACCCTTGTTACCGTGGCGACCGGCCATCTTGTCGCCCGGTTGCAGCTTGCGCTTCACCGCCACGAACACCTTGACCATCTTGAGCACGCCCGGAGCGAGTTCATCGCCGCGTTCCAGCTTTTCCTTGCGGTCCTGGAACTTGGCATCGATCACCGCGACGGCTTCGTCATATTGTGACTTCACCGCTTCGATCTGTGCCTGACGGCCATCATCGGCCACCGCGAACTTGAACCACTCGAACCGGTCCAGCTCTTCGAGCATCTCGGTGGTGATCTCAGCGCCCTTCTTCGCGCCCTTGGGAGCAGCCGATGCGGTCTGGCCGATCAGCATGTCACGCAGGCGATTATAGGTCGCGCGGTTGAGGATGTTGCGTTCATCGGCGGCGTCCTTGCGGAGGCGTTCGATTTCCTCGTTCTGGATCGCACGGGTACGATCATCGATCTCGATCCCGTGGCGGTTGAACACCCGGACTTCGACAATCGTGCCCGCAACGCCCGGCGGAAGCCGCAGCGAGGTGTCACGCACATCGGACGCCTTTTCGCCGAAGATAGCGCGCAGCAGCTTTTCTTCCGGGGTCATCGGGGATTCGCCCTTGGGCGTGATCTTGCCGACGAGGATGTCACCGGGGTGCACTTCGGCACCGATATAGACGATGCCCGCTTCGTCGAGGTTGCGCAGGGCTTCCTCGCCGACATTGGGAATGTCGCGGGTGATGTCTTCCGGCCCGAGCTTGGTGTCACGCGCCATGACTTCGAATTCTTCGATATGGATCGAGGTGAACACATCGTCCTTCACGATGCGTTCGCTGATCAGGATCGAGTCTTCGTAGTTGTAGCCATTCCACGGCATGAACGCGACGAGGCTGTTCTTGCCCAGCGCGAGTTCACCCAGATCGGTCGAGGGGCCATCGGCGATGATGTCGCCCTGCTCGATCACGTCGCCCACCTTCACCAGCGGACGCTGATTGATGCAGGTGTTCTGGTTGGAACGCTGGAACTTTTGCAGGGTGTAGATGTCGACGCCCGACTGACCGGGTTCAACATCACCGATCGCACGGATCACGATCCGGGTGGCGTCCACCTGATCGACAATCCCGCCGCGACGGGCAGCAATCGCAGCACCCGAATCGCGCGCCACGGTTTCTTCCATCCCGGTGCCGACCCACGGCGCTTCGGCCTTGACCAAAGGCACAGCCTGACGCTGCATGTTCGAGCCCATCAGCGCGCGGTTGGCGTCATCGTTTTCCAGGAACGGGATCAGTGATGCCGCGACCGAAACCAGCTGCTTCGGCGAAACGTCCATCAGGGTGACGTGTTCGCGCATCGCCATCAGGTTGTCGCCGTTGTGGCGGGCCGAGACCAGCTCTTCGACGAACGAGCCGTCTTCGTTCAGCTCAGCCGAAGCCTGCGCCACGGTGTGCTTCTGCTCTTCCATCGCGGAAAGGTAGATCACGTCCGTGGTCACCTTGCCGTCCACCACCTTGCGGTAGGGGGTTTCGATGAAACCATACTTGTTGACGCGGCTGAACGAGGCGAGGCTGTTGATCAGACCGATGTTCGGGCCTTCCGGCGTTTCAATCGGGCAGATGCGGCCATAGTGGGTCGGGTGAACGTCGCGGACTTCAAAGCCGGCACGCTCACGGGTGAGACCGCCCGGGCCCAAGGCCGAAACGCGGCGCTTGTGGGTGACTTCAGACAGCGGATTGGTCTGATCCATGAACTGCGACAGCTGCGAGGAGCCGAAGAATTCGCGCACCGCAGCCACAGCTGGTTTGGCGTTGATCAGATCGTTGGGCATGACGGTCGAGACGTCGACCGACGACATCCGCTCCTTCACGGCGCGCTCCATGCGCAGCAGGCCAACGCGGTACTGGTTTTCCAGCAGCTCGCCCACCGAACGCACCCGGCGGTTGCCGAGGTTGTCGATGTCGTCGACTTCGCCCTTGCCGTCCTTCAGGCCGACCAGTTCCTTGACCACCGCAAGGATATCTTCCTTACGCAGCGTGGTGATGGTGTCTTCGCACTCAAGGCTGAGACGCATGTTCAGCTTCACGCGGCCCACAGCCGACAGGTCATAACGCTCGGCATCGAAGAACAGACCTTCGAACAGCGCTTCGGCGGTTTCCTTCGTCGGCGGTTCGCCCGGACGCATGACCTTGTAGATCGCTTCGAGACCCTCGTCGCGATTTTCGGCCTTGTCAGCCTTCAGCGTGTTGCGAATCCAAGGGCCGGTGTTGATTTCATCAATGTCGAGCAGCGGCAGGGTGTCGATCCCGGCCTTGTCGAAGGCTTCGACATGCTCCAGCGTCACTTCGTCGCCAGCTTCAATATAGATGCGGCCGGTGGCCTCATCAATCATGTCGAGCGCGGCATAGCGGCTGACGACTTCTTCGGTCGGCAGCAGCAGGTCGGCCAGACCATCCTTGGCGGCCTTGTTGGCGGCACGCGGGCTGATCTTGGCACCAGCGGCGAACACTTCCTCACCGGTCGCAGCATCAACCAGCGCGAAGGCCGGCTTGGCGTTGCGCCACTGTTCGGCCACGAAGGGGATCTTCCACCCATCCTTGGCGCGTTCCCAGGTTACGGTGCCATAGAAGTGCGTGAGGATATCCTCGGCATCAAGGCCGAGCGCATAAAGCAGCGCGGTGACGGGCAGCTTGCGCTTGCGGTCGATCCGGACGTTGACGATGTCCTTGGCGTCAAATTCGAAATCGAGCCACGAACCACGATAGGGGATCACGCGGGCGGCAAACAGCAGCTTGCCCGACGAGTGGGTCTTGCCGCGATCATGATCGAACAGCACGCCCGGCGAACGGTGCATCTGCGACACGATCACGCGCTCGGTGCCGTTGATGATGAAGGTGCCGTTGTCCGTCATGAGCGGCATGTCGCCCATGTAGACATCCTGCTCCTTGATATCGAGCACGGAGCGGGTTTCGGTTTCGGAATCCACCTCGAAGACGATCAGGCGCAAGGTCACCTTCATCGGCGCGGCATAGGTGATGCCGCGCTGACGGCACTCAGTGGTGTCGTACTTGGGCTCTTCGAGTTCGTAATGCACGAAATCAAGCTCGGCGGTGCCGGCGAAATCGCGGATCGGGAACACCGAACGCAGCGTCTTTTCCAGGCCCGAGACATAGCCGGTCGCCTTGTTCGACCGCAGGAACTGTTCGTAGCTTTCGCGCTGAACCTCAATCAGGTTCGGCATCTGCACCACTTCGTGAATGTCACCGAAGATCTTGCGGATGCGCTTCTTAGCGGTGCCCTGCGCCTTGCGGCTGCGGGTGACGGGCGGCTTCGCCTTGGTTGCCATGGAGGAAGTGGCCTCTTTGATTGGGCCGCGCAATCATGTTCGCGCGGACAGGAAAATTGCAAGCGTTCCACGCGAAGAGATTGCCATGTCGAACGCACGAAAGCCGCGTTCCCAACCCCGCCAGTTTTTTGGCGTTGATGGCTGCAGCATTCGGTTTGCGTCGCGTATCTGGCGTCCCTGCTTCCATCCGTTGGCGGGTTCTCGCGCATGAACCAGCCCTGCTCGAAGCGAGTGGGAGCGCGCCATGTAGGGTTGCACCTGCGCCCTGTCAATGCCCCGAGCCGCATTCGGGAAATGCGCGATTTACCGAAAAACAACTCAGGCTATATCGTTTTTCAATATTATTGATTGACGATAAATCGAATCGGGCATAGACACTCCTTATCGAATCACGATGTGAACCTTAAAGGAGATCGATATGAACCGCTTTGTGAACCATGCTTTCGCCGCTGCAATTGCCTTCACCCTCACGCTGGGCTCGATCGGCGCAATCGTCACCGTGCCCCCGGCGCAGGCAGAGACCCCGGCAGTGCTTGCCATGCCCGAAATCGCCTAATCGACCTGCAAGGAGAATGACAATGAACCCTCCCGGAAATGACCTGCTGCTGCTTGCGGGTAAGATCATCACGGTATTCATGCAGATCGCGATGGCGATCGGTGCCACGGCTCTGATCATCGGAGCCGGTGCCCTGCTGTTCTACCGCGACACCATCAATGCCGAATTCATCGCCGAGAGCGGCAATCCGGATGCCGTGTTTCCGATATTCGCCCTGTTCGGGGTGATGCTTATCGGGCTGGCAATCGTGGCCGCGTTGTTCCTCTTTTTCCGCAGGTTGCGCGAAATCATCAACACCGTGAGTAATGGCGACCCATTCGAGCCCGCCAATTCGGGTCGGCTGAACCAGATGGCTTGGTTGATGCTGTCCGTGCAGCTGTTGGTACTGCCCGCCATACCTTTGGCACTGGAGCTGGCCAAGGTGGGTGAGGAGGTCGGCGAAGACCTGGGCCTTAGCGTGGATGGTGGGCTGGATCTCAGTGGGATCCTGATGGTCATCATCCTGTTCATCCTCGCCCGCGTCTTCCGCCACGGCGCCGCGATGCGCGAAGATCTTGAAGGGACCGTGTGATGCCGCCCATCAACGATGACATTGAAGGAACCCGGATCATGGTCAAGCTTGACGACCTGCTCTACGCCCGCCGCATGACGCTGACCGACCTTGCCGAGCGGGTCGGCCTCACCCTAGCCAACTTGTCGATCCTCAAGACCGGCAAAGCCAAGGCGATCCGCTTCTCCACCCTCGCCGCGATCTGCCGCGAGCTGGAATGCCAGCCCGGCGATTTGCTCGCTTACGAAGCGGAATAGAGAAACGCGACCGTATAGAGGGGTTGGGCAGGCCACTTGGCAGCTCAACCCCTCGCTCGATACGAGTTTGTAAAGACTTTGTTTTATTGCAAGGCCATGTGCTGCCTGACTTCCGAGCCATCCTTGACCGACCAGATCGCATATTCCGCTATCTCGGTCGTGTCTTTGTTCATCTTGGCTCCAATAGTTCTTTGGCTGGTCCCAAAATTCGTCTTGTTCGCTGTTCGTGAATTTCGACTACACCGGGCCGTCAGCAAAGCAGTAGCTAACTTTGGTGATGATCGCCTTTTGGAGCTGCTCAACACTATCTCGGCGCTGGGCAGCACAGAGCCGATGGGTTGCATGCTTCACGAAGTTTCGCGTGAATCAGAAACTGGATCTTACACAATCAGATTGCCCTCCGGCATCCCGGACTTCCCGTGGAGCGGGCAGATGGTAAGGGCTGAATTTCAAAATTTGCAGACGGAGAACCCCGTCACATTTTCTCTTTCAGAGAATGGAAGCGTCGACGACCTGCTGACACCCCACATTTTTTGGCCACCGCGTATTGCCAGGACCGGAAAAAAAGCGACGCATATTTATTCTCCTACGCGCCTTCTCAAGTTGTCACCCGCAGTGAGGCAGGTTGCTGAAAACGCCTTCCCGAAAGAACCGGTGAGATTTCTGGAAGGCGTTTTCAGAAAGTTTGGGCTGCTTGAATACTCTGTCCGTATCGGCTTGCAACCCGAGTGGGTGCAGAACTTCCGTCGACATCGCTGCTCTAAATGCTCTCAACCCGTGCGACTAATAATCCAGGTTCCAGGATACGAAATTCATGGAAAGCTCGGCGAGTTCGTGTTCTATTTTTTCGGCTGTTCGCGCCATCCTGATATAACAGTATCTGACTGGGACTGCTTCTGAGAAGCTTTCAGATCGCTTGACATCGACCCTGAAATCCTTAGAGGCTCATGACCGAACTGAGGGACTCTTCGAATCCCGACTGTTCATCCGTCCGAGACAGTTGGTGACCGGAATATGCCGGTCTTAATTTCCAGCCTAGACGGGGAAACGAGATTTTGGCGGCCTGCGCAAGCGACCGCCCTGCGTGTCTTGCCATCATGGCGGCACACACCCTCCTTCCCTTTCGACGGACTCGCCCGTGTTCGGAGCCTCGGCCCCGCGCATGGACAAACGTAGCCGATCGTGCGGGAGCCATCCCGGACGGTCAAATGTGAAGGAGTATGGCATGGATCGTTCGCAGAAAGCCGACGCGGTTGCCCAGCTCAATGCGGTCTTCAACGAGGTCAGCGTGGTGGTTGTCACCCGTAACCTCGGCATGACGGTGGCTCAGTCCACCGCCCTGCGCCTGAAGATGCGCGAAGTTGGCGCCACCTACAAGGTTGCGAAGAATCGTCTCGCCAATCTCGCCCTCGAAAACACCGACTATGTCGGGCTCAGTGACATGCTCACTGGCCCGGTCGGGCTGGCCTGGTCGACTGACCCGGTCGCGGCTGCCAAGGCCGCTGTCGAATTCGCCAAGACGAATGACAAGCTCGAAATCATCGGTGGCTCGATGGGTGCGGTCGTGCTCGATGAAGCTGGAATCCGGGCGCTTGCCTCGATGCCAAGCCTCGACGAGCTGCGCGCCAAGCTTATCGGTCTGGTCAACGCCCCGGCGACGAAAATCGCCCAGGTCGTTACCGCACCGGCAGCGAAGGTCGCCCGCGTGTTCGCCGCTTACGCGGACAAGGCAGCCTAAGAGACATTTTTCGTCAGACGACACAATCTTGGGGTTTTGGACATGGTGTCCGGCCCCGCCACAAATTGGAGTGAACCATCATGGCTGATATTGCCAAGCTTGTTGAAGAACTTTCGAAGCTGACCGTCCTTGAGGCGGCTGACCTTGCCAAGGCCCTCGAAGAAGCATGGGGCGTTTCCGCCGCTGCTGCTGTCGCGGTTGCCGCTGGCCCCGCCGCTGCTGCTGAAGCCGTGGAAGAGCAGACCGAATTCGACGTCATCCTGACCGGCGACGGCGGGAAGAAGATTCAGGTCATCAAGGAAGTCCGCGCGATCACCGGCCTGGGCCTGACCGAAGCCAAGACCCTTGTGGAATCGGCTCCGAAGGCTGTCAAGGAAGGCATCAACAAGGCCGAAGCCGAAGAGATCAAGAAGAAGATCGAAGAAGCCGGCGGCACCGTCGAGCTCAAGTAAGCTTCGAAGCAGGTTTTGCGGGTGTCTTGAAGCACTCGCAGATAGGAGGGCGGTGCCAGCAATGGCGCCGCCCTTTTTCATTCGCGTCCGCGTTAGACAAATGCGACTAACGAGATGCTCTAAATCTGCCTGCCTATCGCCAGTCTCACCGCCTGCGGCGTGCGGAAAATGGGCAATAAATGTCGGTTGAGAAAACCGTGCAGGATCGGTGCGAAGGTAACGCTCTTACACACAACATACTTTACACCCTGTTAATAACCCCCAGTATACGGTCACCGAGCCAGAGCGCTTCACATCAAACCCGCACCATCAAAGGCCGGGACCAAACACCTAGCGCCAGATTTGATCCATCGCGGCAGTGTTCAACCCGCGTTCGGGCGTGCTGATCTGATCCATATGGACTTTGCGCGCCGCTGTGGGCCGGGTGTCGGTCTTACCCACGTTGAATTCGTCATAGACCGGATCATAGCTGATCGGGATCCCCTGCGCCTGCAAGTCTGCCAGCGGGACGTATAGGCTGCTCGCTGCCGATGCCTTGATCCGGGCAATCTCGCCCGGATCATAGCGGTCGGCGAGCAAATCAACGATCGAGCCGAGCCGCACCGCAAGGCCGGTCGTGGTCTGCTGAAAATCGACCGTGCCAACCGCTTTGCCATCGACTCGGGTCATCAATTGCGACTGAATTTCGAACGCCTGAGGGCCGCTTTTGCCAATGCCGGGAGGCGGCGCGGCGAACACCGGCTTAGGTAGCGGTGCAAGCGCGACCGTTGGCGTGGCGGGCCGCGACGCAGCGGAGGCGGCAGCAGCGGGTAGCGGCGCCAGGGCGGGCGCGGCGGCAAGCGCCACCGGCTTGCCCAGCCCGGCCGGAGCAGGCTGTGGCAAAGCAGTCGTCAATGGTGCGGCAAGCGGGGCTTGGTCCACGATGGTCTGAGGCGCAGGCGGAGGCGAGGCCAGCGCAGTCTCGCGCATGCCTTCGTCAGCCAACCCCGGTGCAGCAACAAGCGCTTCCGGCACAGGCGCGGCAAGAATCAAGGGCGCATCGACCACTTCTGACAATGCACGCTCGAAATCCGCCACCGCGTCGCCTTCGTGCTCAAACGTCACTTCAGGCCGCAGCGCCGCCGGCTCAGCGAACTTCTCGAGGGCCGCAGCAGCGTAGATCGCCGCTGTGGTGAGCGAAGGCTTTGATGCCGCTGGAGCAGGCGGCTTGGCCGCGGCTGCCAGTGCTGCCTCAACCCGCCGTCCTGGCACCAGATCCTGAGCTTCGATCACCGTCGCGGCGTAGGTGGCAGCCTGATCAAGCGCCGATCTCGCCGCAGCAGCAGCGCGGCGGGTTTCGGCCCGCTCCAGGCTCGGCCGTGTTGAAACCCGTGGTTCGATCGCGGAAATGGCGGCCAGCGCAGGCACTGCGCCATCCGCATTGATGGCTGGCGGAGTGACATCTGCGATGCGCGCTGGCGTCGCGGATGTCGTCGCTGCGGAACTGATGTCGAACAAGGCACCGTAACGCACCCCGGCGAGCGGCGCCTTAGCCGCATTTGATATCAGCTTGCCTAGGGCTTGCCGCGCACTAGCCGATGGGTCGAGCGGCTTTTCGCGGCCCTTGGCCCCGCCCAGATCACCGGCCCCGACCGAGAATTCAGGCACCGTCAGTGCCGCGACCACCGCCACGCTGCCCGGCAATCCGCGGGTCAGCAACAGCCGACCAAGCGCGCCAACGCGCACCGCGCTGCCGCCATCGGCCTGATCTGTCTGTCTGCTGCGTGTCACAATTGCCCCCAAGCTGTCGCACTATGTGCCTCCCAACCGATTCGGAAAAGCGGAATCCGCGGAATCCTGCGATTCCGTAAACGACAGCCATTTGGCTGCCGGGATTTACTCGAGGCGGCATTGCAAGACCGGCATGGAGTAATATCCACCGCAGCAGTGCAATCGCACTTTCCTTGCCCTGCCCTTGCGCCTATTCGGACCGGCTCGCCTGCTGGCGGGTAGCGTACCGACCCGACCACCGGACAAAACCCTGCCATGCCGCAAAGCACCACTCTTCAAACGCCCGGCTGGGGGCAGGAACTGCGCGCGACGCTGGGGCTCGCTGGGCCGTTGGCGGCGGCCAATCTGTTGCAGATGCTAACCTATGCGATCGACGTGATCTTCATCGCGCGGTTGGGGGAGCAGGAACTGGCGGGTTCTGCGCTGTCTGTGGCCTTGTTTGGGCTGGTACTGTGGGCGCTGACGGGGCTGACTGGCGCAGTCGCTCCACTGATTGCCGAAGCGCTGGGCGAGCGCGCGCCTGCATTGCGTCCGGTGCGGCGGTCGGTGCGGATGGCGCTGTGGCTGGCAGTGATCGCGGGGATCGGCGGGATGGGCCTGTGCCTGCTGCTCGACCCCATCATGCGCCTGTCCGATCAGCAGGCCGGGATCATCGCGCTGGCGAACCAGTATAACACCGTGATCGTTTTCTCGATGGTGCCGATGCTGCTGGCGGCGGTCCTACGCAACTTCGTATCGGCGCTAGGCCGGCCAATCTTCGCCACCGCGATCACCGGGCTGGGCATTTTCGTCAATGCCGGGGCCAATTACGCCTTCATCTTCGGCAAGCTGGGCGCGCCGGAAATGGGCCTAGCGGGTGCGGCGGTGGCGACGATCCTGACCGGGTTCTTCACCCTCGCCGCTTATGTCGTCGCCATCCGATACGACCGGCGGCTGCACCGCTATCACGTGTTCGGGCGGCTGTGGTCGCCCGATTGGGCGCGGCTGGGGCAGATCATCCGGATCGGGACCCCGATTGCGCTGACCATTACGGCCGAGGCGGGGATTTTCGGAGCGGCGGCATTTCTGATGGGCCGCTTTGGCGCAGCTGAGCTGGCGGGACACACCGTGGCGTTGCAATTGGCGGCTTTGGCGTTTCAGGTGCCGTTTGGCGTGGGTCAAGCCGCCGCGATCCGGGTGGGCTATCACTACGGCGCGCGCGACGCGCTTGGCGCTGGGCGCGCGGGCTGGGTGGCGCTGGCAATCGGCACCGGGTTCATGGTGATCACTGCGGGGGCAATGATCCTCGTCCCCGAATTGCTGCTGACGATCTATGTCGATCCGGCTGCACCCGCCAACGCCGCGCTGGTCGCTTTCGCGCTGCAATATCTGGCGCTGGCGGCGATTTTCCAGCTGGCCGATGGGGTGCAGGCGGTGGCGGCAGGCGCCTTACGCGGCCTGCAGGACACCCGCATGCCGATGTGGATCGCGATCTTCAGCTACTGGGTGCCGGGGATCGGTGTATCTGTCGGGCTTGGGTTCTTCACCCCGCTGGAGGGGACGGGCGTCTGGGTCGGGCTGGCCACGGGGCTGTTCTTCGCCGCTATCCTGCTGATTTGGCGCTGGCACCGGCGCGACCGGTTGGGGTTGATCCCGGAGCCGCTTGGGCCGCGTTGAGGTTCACCTCCAGCGGCGGCACGGCAATCGTGATGCCAACCTGATCGAACCGATGCTTCACCGCCTCGGTCAGATCCCACGACAGCGTCAGATAGTCTTCGATCGAGCACCACACCCGCAGGCCGATGCGGACCGCGCCATCCGTCAACGCGGCGACAAACACCACCGGTGCAGGCTGCGACATCACGCGCTGATCGTGGGTGGCAATCGTCAGCATCTCGGCGCGCGCATCAGCGATGCTATCGGCATAGGAAATCCCCACCAACAGCTCGAACCGACGGGTTGGCAGGCGGCTGAAATTGGTGATCGGCTTGTTCCAAAGCTCGTTGTTGGGGACCATCACATACAGCCCATCGGCCTGCGTGATTTCAGTCGTGAACAGCCCGATCCCGCGCACTTCGCCGTTGACGATGCCAGCAGTGATCGTCTCCCCCACGCGGAACGGGCGCTGGATCAGGATCATCACGCCCGCCGCGACATTGCTGAGCGTGCCTTGCAGCGCGAGGCCCACCGCCAGCGCCATCCCGCCAAGCGCGGCAATGATGCTGGTGGTCTGCACTCCGAACTGGGTGAGCACCGTGATCGCGACGACCACCCACAGCGCATAGCGGATGATGTTGCTGAGGAACTTCGCGACCGTCGGCTCAATATGAGTGGCATTGCTAAGCGCGCGGTCAGCCCAGCGCGACAGCAGCCGCGCGAGGATCACGCCGATCACCAGCACCGCGAGCGCGCCGGTCAGATAGGCAAGGTTGGTCTTGAGCCACAGCCAAGCCTCAGCCGCGACGTTGATTTCGTCGCTCAGCCGGGCGGCAATATTGGGGGGCAGTTTGCTTGCAGGAGAGGTCACAGGCACTCACTTCGGACGGGAAAGTGACGGGGCGGCACAAGGTCCGCCCCGCAATGTCCCCTGTGCCTAGCCGGGCGTGACGGTGATTTCCACCCTGCGCGCTCCGGCAAGGTCGACCGCTTCGTCGGAAGAGTCGGCCGGTTTGACCAGATCCATCCGATCTTCGGCCACGCCCTGCTCGGTCAGCGCAGCAGCGACCGCCTGTGCGCGCCGCTTGGCCAGTTCGGCATTGGCGGCAGCATCGCCGGTCGGGTCGGTGAACCCGCTCAACTGCACGCGGTCAGCCGGATTGGCATCGAGCCACGCTTTGATCGGGGCGACAGCCGCGGTGAATTCCGGCGCAATCTCGTTCTTGCCGACGTCGAAGAACACCGAAACCTTGGGCCGCCCCTCGACAACTTCGGACACGATGCCTGCACCGTCTGGAATGACCGTGGCGGCGGGCTCAGCCGGGGCAGAAGGAGCAGCAGGGGCGGCAGGCGGCGGCGCTTCCGCATCGAAAGTCCCGCCAATGTAGCTTCCAGCGATAGCCGCAAAGATCATGACCGCCGCCGCGCCGCCAAACATGACGGCTGCCAATCCCATGAAACCGTCGCCCGATCCGCCTGGCATCCCTGCCGGAGCCGTTGACCGCAGCGTGTAGACTCCGCGCGTCCCCGGGGGGAGCGCAGCAGTGCTCGCCGGGGCGGCAGGCGCGGCCGCCGGAGCAGGGGCTGGAGTGGGGGCCGGTTCGGGGTCGACCGGAGCGGGGGCAGCAGGCGCTGCTGGGGTCGCCGCAGCCAGTGGCGCAATCGGCACGACCGTCGCGGCAGCGGCGGTGGCCACAGCAGCAGCCCCGGCTGACGCTGTGCCTGTGCCCGTCCCGCCAAAAAGCCCGAGTTTGCCGAAATGTTCAGCAAGCAGATAATACACCGTCACGCGGTTGCGATAATTGGTGTCGCTCATCCGCTTGCCGACCTTGGCGATGGCGGCGTCGATCACCTCATCCGAGTCCTCCAGCGCCAGTTTTTTCTTGCAGTACTTCTCACGCACCCGATCGGTTTCGGCCTTGTCGGTGAAGGACACCATCGACGCATCGCGGGTCCGCAGCGCGATCCCGCAATAGCTTACGATCTTGGCGATCACGCGGTCATCAGCATCCGGCACATAGCGCTTCACATCAGCCGCCCAATCGGTGGGCGCTTTTTCGTCTGCCATATTGTCCTCCCATTGCTCCTAAAGTGGAGCACCCCGTCCATAATCCCGACTCAGCTTTATCAGAGCTTGGGGCCGCACCCAAAATTTTTATGCCCCTCCCGGCTTGACTCATGTGTGCCCCACAACCATCTGCGCTCTCGTTGGCACTCTCAGAGGGAGAGTGCCAAGACACCCCATTCACTCAAGGAAAGGTCATCATCATGGCATTTCGTCCGCTGCACGACCGCGTTGTGGTCCGTCGCATCGAAGCCGACCAGAAGACCGCTGGCGGCATCATCATCCCTGACAGCGCCCAGGAAAAGCCGAGCGAAGGCGAGGTCATCGCCGTTGGCGAAGGCAACCGCGACGACGACGGTGATCGCATCGCGCTCGACGTCAAAGTCGGCGACCGGGTGCTGTTCGGCAAGTGGTCGGGCACCGAAGTCAAGATCGACGGGGAAGACCTGCTGATCATGAAGGAAAGCGACATCATGGGGATCATCGGCTGATCGCCTGATCCTTTTCGCCTCTTTCAACTCGTAACCAATTCTCAGGAGAAACAATCATGGCAGCCAAGGACGTAAAGTTCGGCCGCGAAGCCCGCGAAGGTATTCTGCGCGGCGTCGACATTCTCGCCAATGCCGTCAAGGTGACATTGGGCCCCAAGGGCCGTAACGTCGTGATCGACAAGAGCTTCGGTGCCCCGCGCATCACCAAGGACGGCGTCACCGTCGCCAAGGAAATCGAGCTCAAGGACAAGTTCGAAAACATGGGCGCGCAGATGCTGCGCGAAGTCGCCAGCAAGGCGAATGACAGCGCAGGCGACGGCACCACCACCGCCACCGTGCTCGCGCAAGCCATCGTCACCGAAGGCATGAAGTCGGTTGCCGCCGGCATGAACCCGATGGATCTCAAGCGCGGCATCGATCAGGCCGTGCTCGCCGTGGTCGCCGATCTCAAGGCCCGTTCCAAGGACGTGTCGGACAGCTCGGAAATCGCGCAGGTCGGGATCATCTCGGCCAATGGCGACGTCGAGGTCGGCGAAAAGATTGCCGAAGCCATGGAAAAGGTCGGCAAGGAAGGCGTGATCACCGTCGAGGAAGCCAAGGGCCTCGAGTTCGAACTCGATGTCGTTGAAGGCATGCAGTTCGACCGCGGTTACCTGTCGCCCTACTTCATCACCAACCCCGACAAGATGACCGTGGAACTGGATAACCCCTATATCCTGATCCACGAGAAGAAGCTGTCGAACCTGCAGGCGATGCTGCCGATCCTCGAAGCCGTGGTGCAGTCGGGCCGTCCGCTGCTGATCATCGCTGAAGACATCGAAGGCGAAGCGCTCGCAACCCTCGTGGTCAACAAGCTGCGCGGCGGCCTCAAGGTCGCAGCGGTCAAGGCTCCGGGCTTCGGCGATCGTCGCAAGGCGATGCTGCAGGACATCGCGATCCTGACCAAGGGCGAGATGATTTCCGAAGACCTCGGCATCAAGCTCGAAAACGTCACTGTCGGCATGCTTGGTCAGGCCAAGAAGGTCTCGATCGACAAGGACAACACCACCATCGTTGACGGCGCTGGCGCGGCGGAAGACATCAAGGCGCGCGTCGCCGAGATCCGCACCCAGATCGACAACACCTCGAGCGATTATGACCGCGAAAAGCTGCAGGAACGTCTTGCCAAGCTTGCTGGCGGCGTGGCCGTGATCAAGGTTGGCGGCGCGACCGAAGTCGAAGTGAAGGAGCGCAAGGACCGCGTCGACGACGCTCTCCACGCAACCCGCGCTGCGGTGGAAGAAGGCATCGTCCCCGGCGGCGGCACGGCTCTGCTTTACGCCACCAAGGCTCTCGAAGGCCTCAAGGGCGCGAACGAAGACCAGACCCGCGGGATCGACATCATCCGCAAGGCGATCACCACCCCGCTCAAGCAGATCGCCCAGAACGCCGGCCATGATGGCGCGGTCGTTGCAGGCAACCTGCTGCGCGAGAATGACGAAACGCAGGGCTTCAACGCCGCGACCGACGTCTACGAAAACCTGGTCAAGGCCGGTGTGATCGACCCGACCAAGGTAGTGCGCACCGCATTGCAGGATGCGGCTTCGGTCGCTGGCCTGCTGATCACCACCGAAGCGGCGATCGTCGAGCGTCCGGAAGACAAGCCCGCATCGCCCCCAATGCCCGACATGGGCGGCATGGGCTTCTAAGCCTAAGGCGGGACGGGGCAGCTTCGGCTGACCCGTCCACGCCGCAGGCCGGCCAGCGGGGCAAAGCCCCGTCTGACGACTCCGGCTTTGCCGGAGACGGCCCTGCCAAGCACCAAAACACAAAACCCCGGCGGAGTGATCCACCGGGGCTTTTTGTTTCTGCCGTCATCACACCCCGAGAATGTCTGCATTCGGGCGAAGCCTCATATGCCGCGAATGTCGTCAAGCGGGTAGGACGCTGACTTTGGGCACCTCAAAGGCTTGTGAAGTGGCCTTCGGCTCTCAATCCGTCCAGGAATCCCGGCGTATACGCCTGCTCCGGATGCGCTCGAACCGCCTTGTCGAGCGCCTCGGCGTCTTTGCCGACCAGAATGCGCCACTGCCCAGCCTTCACTCCGTCCAGTATCACCTTGGCCGCCTCGGCCGATGACATCGGCGCGGTATCGCGGAAACCGGCATTGGCGAGTTCGATGATCTGATCGTCGCTCAGGCCTGACGGATCGATCCCTTGCGTTTCCAGTATAAAGTTGAGCTCTTTTTCGACCTCGCCCTGAATCCGCATCGAATTGCCCGCAATGTCGGTGCCGATATGGCCAGGCATGACGAGTGAGCATTTGATGTGCGGCGCGTTGTTCGCCAGATCAGTGATCAAGGCCTCGGTAAAGCCCTTCACCGCGAATTTCGCGGCCGAATAGGCGGTATGCGGACGCTGCGGCCCCATCGTCGCCCAGAAGCCGTTGATACTAGAAGTGTTGACGATGTGTCCCGCATCGGCGTTCTTCAGCAGCGGCAAAAACGCGCGGACGCCGTGAATAACGCCGTAAAAGCAGATGTTGAACGTCCGCTCCCACGCCGCGCGCTCGCCCGCAACAAAGCTGCCGCCCCCAGCAATACCGGCATTATTGAACAAGAGATGGATCTTGTCGGTATCGAACGCGGTTCGCACTTCCTCGGCCCATGCATTCATCTCCGCTTCGATCGCAACATCGGCGCGGGTGCAATGAACCATCGTCCCCTGCGGTGCGGCGGCGCGGCAAAGACGCTCCGTCTCTGCCATGTTGGCTGCTGACACATCGCACATTGCGACAGAGCAGCCTTCAGCCGCCAAAGCCAACGCCAGTTCGCGCCCCATGCCCGTACCACCGCCAGTGATAACCGCAATTTTTCCTGCAAAGTCTTTCAGCGCCATCGGTTTTGTCCCCCCAATTGTCAGACCCAATCTGTCCGACCACCATCCCGCCTCTATCACTACGCCTCAGTCGGCGGATCGCAAAATCGTTAGGGCATCCGGATCAATTCCGCCCCTGTAAGGATTTGTCGCAATGTCGCGGCAGAATCGGGGGCGTTTCCCAAACGGCCGCCTTTGATGCAACTCCCTGCATCTCTCCCACAGGCCCTAACCCCGCCCATCCAGCCAAGCACGGCTGGTGCGCGCCACCTGCCGGGCGCGGTCGGTCAGGTCGGGGAAGGCGTCGCGCAGCGCGGCGGAGCGTTCCTCTACCGCCAGCGGCAAGTCGTCCGGTAGCGCATCGACCATCGCACCAAGCGCCAACCCGCCCTGCCCCAGCGGCATCCGGCGGTTGATCGCATCATCGATGATCGCATCGAAATTGCTGAGATCGGGCGGATCGGCGGGAGCATCGCAGGGCTGGCAATAGGACAGCCATTCGCGCGGGATCGCCCTGAGGTCTTCGGTCGTGCCGCCTGATCGCGCCCAGTGGAGTGTATCGACCAGCAGCGACTTGGCATCGCCCTCCACGCCTTCGAGGATCGTGCGAGCCATGTGGATCGTCTTGACCTCGGTAAACACCCCGAATTCGAGATTGACCCTGACCCCGGTGCCTTTGGCCCGGTCAACCATCGCCTGAAACTTGGCGGTGGTCGCGGCCAAATCGGGATCGCTGGAGACGCAGAGCAGATTGCGAGCACCCAATTCCGCCGCAATCTCAACCAACTCGGTCAGCCACGGATCGGGCGCGCCGGGCAGGATCCATGCGACTTCAAGGTCGAGGAATTCGACCCCGGCATTGCGCGCCTGTGTGCGGATCGCGCGGGTGGTGGCGGGCGTCCAAGTCTCGCGCTCCACCCACATCCCGCCAAAGTCGAAATCGCAGACGGCGGCGCATTCGATCAGCTGCGCAGGGGTTGCTTCGGGCATGATCCCGGCGGCGAGCGAGATCAGCCTCTTAGGCAAGGGGAGCGGTTCCCGCAGGGATACCGCGACAAAGCCCGCGCGGCACTTGAGCGTGCTTTTCGGTTCGCGTCAGCCTGAACCGAAAACGCATCATAATGTTTGCCCGTCGTCGAGCACAAAATTGGTGCCCGTCACGAACTCCGACGCATCGGAACACAGGAACAGCACCATTGCGTCCAGCCCCTCCTCGCCCATCAAGCGGCGTTTGGGGAAGCGGGCGATCTGCTTCTGGCCCGGCTCGGTATCGAACCATTCGTCGTTGATTGCGGTGCGGATATAGCCGGGTGAGATGGTGTTGACGTTGATCCCTGCCCGCGCCCATTCGCGCGCCAACGTCCTGCCCGCCTGCACCACGCCCGCTTTCGACGCGGCATAGGCGACGAGGCCGGGCGAGGGCTCGAAAGCGGTGATCGAGGCGACCATGATGATCCGGCCCTTGGTCACCCCATGCGCCATCATCCGCTTCGCGCCTTCGCGCGCGGTCAGGATCGCGCCTTTGAGGTTGATCGCGAGTGTGTGTTCGATCTCTTCTTCGGAGATGATCGTCGCCATCCCCGCGCCGTCCACGCCGGCGTTGGCGATCACCGTGTCGACCGGGCCGAAGGCGGCTTCGGCGGCATCGAACCCGGCGATGATGTCGGCCTCGCGCGCGACGTCCATTTGCACCGGGCAGGCATTGGCCCCGATCCGGTCGGCGATGTCCTCCAGCCGATCAATCCGCCGCGCGCCGAGCGCGACCTTCGCCCCGCTGACCGCGAGGATACGGCCAAAGCGGGTGCCAAGCCCCGATGACGCGCCGGTGATGAGCGCGGTGCGCCCAGTAAGTTCGAAGGAAAAGCCCATGCCCGTCACTTAGCCGTGGGCAGCTCCCCGTCGATATATTTCTTCAGCGTCGTCTGGAAATGCCGCACCCGGCTGTCCTGATAATGGCCCAGCTCCATCAACCCATCGCGCATGCTCTTCATGCCGGTCTGCACGAATGGCAGGTTGGCCATGTCCTGATCGAACACATTGGCGAGCTGCGGGCCCATGATGTCATTGGCCCAGGCGAAGGGCTCGTCATCGGGGATATAGGTCGGCGGGACGGCGCGGGGGCGGTCCTGGCCCTTGGGGGTGGGGAACAACAGGCGGATTTCCATGATGCACCAATCGGGCGTGTCGCCGGGCAGCCAGCGATAGACCAGCGTCGGCAGGAATCCGATCCACGGGGCGAAATTGGGGAAGATGTTGTAGGTGAAATTGTCGAGAATTTCGGTGTCCGACGCGTCGGAATAATCATAACCGTAATTCTCGGCAAAGCCCTTGCGACCGGCATCAGCCAGCACTTTGCGCGCGCCGAGCGGATCATTGGCGTCGTAGCCTTCGACCGGTTCCTCGCTGGCGTTAAAGCGGCGATTGGTCTTGGCATCATCCCCGCCCGAAAACTCGTTCATCTTTTCGAGCACGTAATCCGAATTCTTGCCCTTCATATGCGGGCTGAGCACGCCCGACGGCGTGATCGCGCGGTTGAAGTGATCGCCGATCAGGTCATAGCGCGTATTGGCATCGCCAAGGAACGCGAGCAACTGCGGGTGCGTTGTGACCGAGTGCCAGGCTTCCATGAAGGCCTCAGCCGTGGCCTTCCAGTTGGCGGGAATCTTCTTCTGCACCCACATCCCGGTGTAGCGGTTGCCGAAATCATACTTCTCGTAATGCGATGCTGCCGGGCCGAGCCAGGTCTTGAAATCGGGCAAGGCATGGTTCTCGGTCAGCATGACAAAGCCCTGCCACAGCTCGACCCGCGCTTCGGGCAGGGTCATGTCCTTGCCTTCGAGGTGCTTGAAGTCCCACGCGCAGGGGATTTCCTTGAGGCTCCCATCGTTGCGCCAGGTGAAGCCGTGGAACGGGCAACGCAATTGCACTGATGGCCCGCTTTCGGTGCGCAGCTTGCGGCCGCGATGAAGGCAGGCGTTGTAGAAGGCTTTTACCGCGCCATCTTTCTGGCGGATCAGCAGGAAGCTCTTGCCAGCGATCTCGAACACTACGGTGTCACCCACATCGGGCAATTCATCCTCGCGCGCGGCGAACAGCCACACGTTGGGCCACATCTTTTCGCGCTCAAGACGCGCAAATTCCTCCGAGATATAGGGCGCGACCGAGAGCGGCTCGTCCCCCATTTCGATGGTGGTTTCTTCGAACAGGTAATCGGGCGGACGGCGCGTGTCGCCGTTGAGCATGTCGGTATAGCTGATGCCCGGGCAGCGATCTTCGCGGGCAATATCCTTGATCTCGTTCATCGGAGTCGTCCGTCCTCGCACTTTGTGCAGTGTTTCGTGGGGAGAATATCACACAGGTTCGCAAGCCGTGCACCCTAGCGGATTGGAGAGGAAAATTGGCCTTACCCGGAAAAATCGCCGCCTTGGGCGACATCATGCAGCTGGCTTTCGTGCCGGAGGATTTCGACGCGGCGGTGAAGCATTGGACTGAGACCATGGGCGTCGGCCCGTTCTTCATCATCGAGGGCATCCATCTTGAGGGCATGAAGTACCGCGGCGAGCCGACCGATGCGGTGTTCGATCTGGCGCTGGCCTATTGGGGTGATTTGCAGATTGAGCTGATCCGCCCGCGTGATGACCACCCTTCGATCTATCGCGGCGAATATGGATCGACCGGCACTGGGTTGCACCATGTGTGCATGCTGGTCGATGACTTGGCTGAAGCCCGCCGGGTGTGTGACGCAACAGGCGCGGAAGTGGTCATCGAGGGCACGTTCGGCACCAGTCAGGTGATCTATGTCGATCCGGGCACGGGTCCGGGGACGCTGGTGGAGATTCTCCAGCAGGCCAAGGATGGGCCGGACCTGTTCGGGATGATCAAGGCGGCGGGGATTGGCTGGGACGGGTCCGAGCCGCTGCGGAAGCTGGGCTGACGAGAGCCGCCAGTAGCCGCATATCGTCAGCAAACCTGCCTGTTTCCTGTCTGTTGGAGACAATGAGACACTGTCCAGAGACAGAAAAAGCACCCCAAAGGCAGGCAATGCCGATCCGCAACCGGCGATTGCTGCGGCAGCATGTTCGGGTGAGCACAGGCACTGCGGTATCGACATCTCGCCGGATTGGCATGGAGCCGGCCAGTAGGAAAGGCGCCCGTCGAACCGATCGCGCGCTTGTTTGGCGAGGAGGTTGGTGGCGGGGGATCGACTGGGATGGCAGCGCGCCATCGCCATGAAGCGCTGGTTCGGGCCACAGGCCCGCAAGGCCACGCGGCCGCCCCGCAGGTGCTCAAGCCCGCAGGGCTTGGAACAGCACCGAGGACGAACGCGCGGAGGCGCGTTCGCTAGTCAGACGCCCCCAAGTACCCCAACTGCCCCGCCTTGAAGATCGTCTGTGCCCGGTTCACCGAGTCCAGCTTCTCGCCCGCACGGTGGATGTGGTAGCGGATCGTGGCGTGTGACCGATCAAGGATCATGCTGATTTCCTTGTCGGTCTTGCCAATCGCCGCCCAGCGCAGGCATTCAACCTCGCGTTTGGACAGCACGCAGTCGGATGGGATCCGCCGCTTGGTGCGGTTGGCCTGCACATAGCCTGCGACAAAGCAGCGCGTGACCATCGCGAACAGCGCGCCATTTTCCGCAAATTCAGCCGACAAGTCTTCCTTGTCGCGGTCCATCGAGATGAAGCTCGACGCCGAAATCTGGCCAAACGGCAGGTGCACCGGGATCACGATCGCAGCCTTGCACAGCGCGCGCTTTTCAAAATCGGCGAGGTCGATCTCGTCGAGATAGCAGTTGCGCCAGCGGGTGTTGAAGCCGTTGCGGTTGACCCAGAAGGGCTCGCTTTCATAGCGGCAGGCGCGCGGCAGCGGCGAATGCAAGGCGAGGCGGTGATCTTCCCACCAGCGTGCGCCATCATCGAGCCAGCGGAAGATATCGGCGTTGAGGATCGTGCCATCGGCGTCGACCATCGGCTCTTTGGAGGAGATGTCGTCGCACACGGCGATCTGCATTCCGCGTTCCTGCGCGATCCGGGCGAGATTGACGGCGGCATCGTGGATATCTTCGGGGCAGGTGATCGTCACCTGTTCCAGCAGCAGATCCAGCGACTCGCGACCTTGCGGCGTGCGCAATTCGACAACATTCGTAGCCATTGTCGGGCCTTGCTCCTCTCTTTGTTTTCTGATTCGGCAGACTAACGCAATTATTCCGATTGTCCTCATCATTTACGTAGGGGAAGCCGGGGACGAGGGGCGCTAGCGAAAGTGATGAGGAGACGGCCAGACATGGGCTTTGCAGGCGGGAATTTTGGTGTGGTGCTCAAAGCCTTGGCGGGCGCGATCCCGGCGGATCGTCCGGCGCTGGTGCATGGGGAACGGGTGGTCAGCTGGGGAGAGCTGGATGCCATCACCGACCGGATCGCCGCCGGGCTGATCGCGCAAGGCCTGAAGCCGGGCGACATTGCCGGGCAGATGCTGCGCAACACGCCCGATTATATGCTCGCCTATTTTGGCTGCGTGAAGGCGGGCGTGGTGCCGGTCAATGTGAACTACCACTACAAGCCGCGCGAGCTTGCCGACATCTTCGGCCGGTTTGGCCTGAAGGCGCTGTTCACCGAAAGTGCCTTTGCCGCTGCCGCAGCCGAAGCCATGCCCGCAGGCACGCTGACGGTCGATGTCGGCCGCGCTGGCTGGACGGCGCTGTGCGCTACGCCGCTGCCCGCAGGTTTCGCCATCCATGATGACCCCGAGGCGCTGTTCCTCACCGCCACGGGCGGCACCACGGGGATGCCCAAGGCGGTGATGTGGCCGATGGATCAGGCCTGGGGCGCGTTCAATATCGGGTTGTGGCAACGCCCGCCCGGCACGCCGCCGCTGGTTGTTGCCAGCCTTGCAGAGCAAGTGGCGGAGGCCGCACGGATCGGGCCCGAGCATCCCGCAAGCCCATCGCCGCTGCTGCTGCTCAGCCCGCTGATGCACGGCGCGGGGCAGTTCACTGCGGTGATCCACCTTCTGAAGGGCGGCACGCTGGCGCTGCTCCCGGCGGCAAAGTTCGATGCCGACGCGGCGCTGGGCGAGATCAAGCGCATTGCCGCGCGGGCCGTGTTTATCGTGGGCGATGCCTTTGCCTTGCCGCTCGCCGACCGTTTGGACGCGCGCGGCGACGGAGCCGGGGTGCTGGCGAGCTTGCGCACCATCACCTCGTCGGGCGCGGTGTTCTCGCCTGCGCTGAAGCAGCGCCTGATCGCACACCACCCCGCGCTGACGATCATCGACGCGCTGGGATCATCCGAAAGCTCGGGCACCGGCATTGTGATCACCACCGCGGCGGGATCGAGCGGGGGCGGCAAGTTCCAGCCGCTGCCGGGGCGCGAGACCAAGCTGTTTGACGAGAACTTGCAGGAAATCCCGCCCGGCAGCGACGGCGTCGGCATTGTCGCGCGCACCGGCCCGCTGCCGCTCGGCTATCTCGGCGAGGATGCGAAGAACGCGGCGACCTTCCCCACCATAGGCGGCCAACGCTGGCTGATGACTGGAGACCGCGCGCGCTGGTCCGCCGACGGCACGCTCGAATTCATTGGCCGCGACAATATGTGCATCAACACCGGCGGCGAGAAGGTCTTCCCCGAGGAGGTGGAGGCCGTGCTGCTTGATCACCCGGCGGTGCAGGATGCGCGCGTGGTCAGCCTGCCCGATCCGCGCTTTGGTCGCAAAGTGGTGGCGGTCGTTCAGCCCGAGGGCGCAGCGCCCGCCGATTTGCAGGCGCTGCTCGATAGCCATGCCCGCGCTGGGCTGGCCGGGTACAAGATACCGCGCCTCTATGTGTTCACCGAAGCATCGCTGCGCCTGAACAATGGCAAGCCCGATTACAAGACTGCGCAGGCGCTGGCTGACGCAGCGAGCGCAGGGTAGCGCTGCGGCGGTGGATGTGTCACGCTATCGTCAATGCCGGGGCCAGCCCGGCCCATATTCAGACGGTGCCATGGACCTCTCCATCCGGATCGCAACGCTTGATGATGTGCCCGCCATGGCGGAGGTGATCGACCGCGCGATCGATGATTTGCAGCGCGCCTTTCTCTCCCCGGCGGAGATTGCGGCCAGCCGCCTGTTCATGGGCATCGACACCCAATTGCTGCAGGATGGAACCTATCTGTGCGCCGTGGCCGAGGGCCTCGTAGTTGGCTGCGGCGGGTGGAGCTGGCGGCGGACCTTGTTTGGCGGGGATGGTTCGGGCGATCTGATCGATCCCGCCCCGGTTGATTCGCGGCATGAACCGGCCCGGATCAGGGCGATGTACACCGATCCGGCCTATGCCCGTCGCGGGGTTGGCCTAGCGATCATCACCGCAGCCGAAAATGCTGCGCGCGCCGCCGGATTTCAGGTGACCGAATTGATGAGCACGCTCGCGGGTGAGCCATTGTACCGGCGCTGCGGTTACCGCGCTGAAGGCGAGCGTGTGCTGTATGCCAACGTCCCGCTGATCCCGATGCGCAAATCACTGGTAGGGCTTTAGACCGTTCCGGTGCTTCGCGGGAGCCAGCATACGCCCGCGAAGCCCGGTCCACGATCAGAAGCTGGCCGATACCCTTGCGTACCAGAAGCCGCCCAGCTGCCCGATGGGCGCAAAGTCGTTGTAAATCGACCCATTGGCCGCCCCGCCGGTGGAGGTGAAGACGTTACGGGTCTCACGCTCTGGGAAGGTGTTGAACAGGTTCTGCGCCCCCACCGCGATCCGGTACTTGTCGGCCAAGGTAACGCCCACCTCAAGGTCGAAGCTCGCCTGCGCACCGAACTCACGCGAAAACGGCACGGGATAGAGCGCCTGAGCCTCTGCCAGCGTATTGATTCCCACACTTGGCGTCGGGCCGATGCCGGTGGTGATCGGATCAAAGAAGCTGGTATAGCTGCCGAAATAGTTCACCCGCGCGGTCGCATCGAAGATCCCGTTGCGGTAGCTCGACGACAGCACCCCGCGCCATTTCGGCACGCCGCCTTCGATATTGCCGACGCGCACATCATCGACCGGCTGGAAGTTGCTGAGCACGCGGCCGCTCGCCAGCGTGCCGTTGATCACCACCCGGTCGGTCACCTCAGTGGCGTTGTAGTTGACCGCCAGACTGGTGTTGAACCGGCCGAAATCAGTATTGGCGGTGTGCTGGATCACCGCATCAAAGCCCTGGGTGCGGGTATCGAAGGCGTTGGTGAAATACCGCACCGCGCCCAGTTCAGCCGCTTCGGCAACGCCCTGCGACAGCAGGAATTGCGCGTCGGTCATGCCATTGGGGTTGACCACATTGGGGTTCACCAGACCCGAAATGCCGATCCGGTCCGTCACTTCGATATTGTAATAGTCGATCGTGATATTGAACCCGCCGCCGGGTTGCAGCACCACCCCGCCCGAGAAGCTGACCGATTCTTCAGGCGTCAGCGGCTCTGCCAGATAGAACCGGCCAATCTCGCTATCGGGCCGGGCGGTCTGGATGCCGAGCGGCACGGTCGATCCGAACGGGAAGCCGGTCGTCAGGTTCTGCGTGAATTGCTGGCCGGGCGTCGGCGCGCGGAATCCGGTTGAGGCTGTGCCGCGCAATGCCACCCCTTCAAAAACCTCCCAGCGGGCCGAAAGCTTGCCGTTGAAGGTGTCACCAAAGTCATCGAAGTAATCATAGCGGAAGGCCACACCGATATCGAGACCGGGCAGCGGCGTCGCTTCGACATCGACATAGCCGGAATAATTGTTGCGCCCGCCTTCAACCACCGACGCCGGGCCGAAACCCTGGAAGCCGTTTGAGCCGGGCAGCACGGTCTGAGTCCGCACAAAGGTCGGCGCAGATGCGCCCGGCGTGGCGCAAGGCACAGCGGTTCCGGCCAGCGTGCATTGGAACAGACGCTGCGAGGCAAACGGCCCCACCTCGAATGATGCCTGATCGCCCAGACCCACCTCGAACGCCTCACGCCGCACTTCTGCGCCCCAGGCGATAAAGAGCGGCTCGTCAAAGCCGATCTCGACTTCCGTGTTGAAATCAGCGTTGAAGTTGAATTCCCGCTGGACGAATTTGCCCATGTAGAATTCGGTCGGGGTGTTCGGGCCGAGCGAGGCATTGACCGTGTCCGACATGAAGAAGCGGATCTGATTGACGCCGTACATCAGCGAGAAATCGTAGTTGATGCCCGATGTCTCGCCCTTCAGACCGGCCACAATTCCGATATCTTCATTGGTGGATTCAAAGAACGGGATGAAGCCGTTGCGCAGCTCGGGGAAGCGGTCGTCATTGAAAATGTTGAAGGTGGCGCCGTTGATGTCAAACTGCGGACGGCCCTGCGTATCGAACCCGATCTGGGTCAGGAACACCGGCGGCACCGCGGCCCCGGTCGTCGCTGTGCCGGGGCGACCGGGGATCGGATCATGGGTGGTTGTTACCGGGGCGCGGTAGTTGAAATCATTGCCCTGGCGCTGCCAGCCGTAATTGGCGAAGGCATAAAAGATCTGATCACCGGCCGGAATTTCGGTGTTGATGGTGGCGCGATAAGCGCGGTTTTCCGGGCCGCCGAGCCGGTTGCCGGTCGGTCGGTCAGGCACAATGCCTAGTGCTGCGAGCGGAGCGATGGCGGGGCGGGCAACCGAACGATCAAACACGTTTTGATCGATGAATTCCGCCGTGACGTTGAAGAAGCCGCCGTCCTTGCCAAGCTCTGCGCCATAAAAGGCGGTGAGCTGCGTGTCCTCCCCATCGCCTTCGTAGGACTGGCCGTAACGCGCGGTCACTTCGTACCCGGTGTCGCGCCGCAACCCGATATTGATTACCCCGGCAATCGCGTCCGAACCATATTGCGCCGCTGCGCCATCACGCAGCACTTCGACCCGGCCGACTGCGGGGCTGGAAATCTGCGAGAGGTCAGCGCCCTGCGCCCCCGCGTTGAGCGCGCCTGCGGCGACCTGCACCAGAGCAGAGCGGTGGAAGCGCTTGCCGTTAATCAGCACCAGAATCTGGTCAGACGGCAAGCCGCGCAGCGTTGGCGGTCGCACGAAGGCGGAAGCATCGCCCAGCAGGTTGCGCTGCTGGTTGAAAGACGGAACCAAAGTTTGCAAAATCGTTTGCAACTGCGGCGCTGGCTGCGCCTTGAAATCTTCGGCGGAGAACACGTCAACCGGCGCGGAGCTTTCCAGCACGGTGCGATCGGTTCGGCGGGTGCCGGTCACCACGATGGCCTGATTCTGCCCCGCAACGTCAGCTTCTGAATCTGGCTGTTCATCCTGCGCAAAAGCAGGCGAGAGAGGAAGAGCAAGCGTAGCAAGAAGAAGGTAACGAAGACGCATTGACGGGGCCCCTTTGCATTATTGTTGCACTGCAGCGATAACGCAAAGCGGCGCACCGGGATGCAACAAAAGGTTCACACAGAGGTGGTTAAATGACGTAGATTTTGCGATAATTGCGCAGAGTCTCAGAAAAACTTATCATTTATAATTCGGATTAATTCTTAAGTTGCTCCAGTGTGATTGTATATTCCGATTTCGACTGTAATTGTGTTGCATAGTGTCGCAGTTGAGTTGTGCGGCGCAACAAAATGCTTGGCGAATCCATTGCTCGGGCTATCACTGTCCGGGTGAGTGAACTCTCTCCGCTTTATCTCGCCGTGCCAGCTTTGCTGTTTGCGGGTGCCGCTGCCGGTTTCGCCGGTGGCCTGTTTGGCATCGGCGGCGGCTTTGTGGTTGTGCCCGCGCTGATGTTCCTGCTGCCGCTGCTGGGGGTTGCGACGGAAGAGGTCGCGCATGTCGCGGTCGGCACCTCGCTCGCCTCGATCATCTTCACCTCGCTGCGGTCCACCCAAAGCCACGCCAAGCGCGGAGCGGTGGACTTTGATCTGCTGCGCAGCTGGGCGGTGTGGGTGGTGCTGGGCACCGCTGTCGGGACGATGGTCGCGGGCATGGTATCGAGCCGCCAACTGGCGCTGATCTTCGGGATCGGGGTGATGGGCTTTGCGATCTACTTCCTGCTGCCCGCTCGCAAAGGCGCGCCGCTGTTCGCCGCCTTGCCGACCGGGCTGCCGCGCGCCGGGATTGCCAGCGCGCTGGGGGTTTTTTCAACCTTGTTGGGCATTGGCGGCGGCACAGTCACCACAGTCACGATGACAGTCTGCGGCGCGCCGATCCACCGCGCCATCGGCACGGCGGCGGGGATGGGCGCGATCATCGCCGTGCCATCCACCATCGGGTTCATGATCATCGGGTTCGGCGCGCAAGGGATCGGCTGGGGATCGGTGGGATATGTCAACTTTCCCGCCGCTGCTGCCCTGATCGCCACATCTGTGCTATTCGCGCCCCATGGGGTGGCCGCCGCGCACTATCTTCCGGCTGGCATTCTGCGGTTCTTCTTCGGCCTCTATCTGGCCTTTATCGGGCTTGTGATGATCACGCGTTTCTGACTTCTGCCACATACAACAAGGGGACTAGACTCATGCCAACAGACCGCCGTTCTTTCCTCGCCGGAGCTGGGCTTGCCGCCGGGCTCAGTGCCGTTCCCCTTCACGGCTTGAGCGCCGCAGCTGAAACGGCCTTGGCCGAGCCTGACTTTGGGCCAAAGATCGGCCAGGCGCTGTTGAGCCGCAACGAAAACCCCTATGGCCCGGCCCCCAGCGCGTTGCGGGCGATTGCCGAAACGGCAAAGATGGGCTGCTATTACAATGATCGCGGCCACGCCAAGCTTACGGCGATGATTGCCGAGAAGTTTCAGGTCTCTCCCAAACAGGTGGTGATCGGTGAAGGATCAACCGAAGTGCTGTGCGCGGCCGCGCTGGCATGGGGGCGCAAGGGCGCGATCCTGTGCCCCGATCTGTTCTGGGATACGACCGTGCTCTATGGCGAGCGTCAGGGCGTCGAATCGGTCCGCGTGCCGATGACAAGCAGCATGGGTGTCGATCTTCCCGCCATGGCTGCGGCGCTGGATGACAGCGTGGCGATGGTGCAGATCTGCAATCCGAACAATCCCACCGGCATTCTCATTCCGCCCGCCGATCTCAGGGCCTTCGCCGCCAAGGTCACCCCCAAGGCGACCTTGCTTGTGGACGAGGCCTATAATGAGCTGACCGATCAGCCCGAAGACAACACCATGATCGATCTGGTGCGCGCCGGGGGCAATGTGATCGTATGCCGCACCTTCTCCAAGATTTACGGGATGGCGGGCCTGCGCGTCGGCTATGCGATTGCCAGCGAAGAAAATGCCGCACTCATCCGTTCGCACCAGATGAGCTTTGGCGGCAACCTTGGCGGCCTTGCTGCGGCCATCGCCAGCTTCAACGACACGCCCTTCCTCGAACAATCGCGCGCTGCGGTGCTGGAAGCGCGGCAGATGATCAACGAGGCCGTGGCCAAGGCCGGGTTGAAGGCGCTGCCATCGCAGACCAATTTCGTGTTTGTGATGGTGCCCGATGCCAATGCCTTGCGCGATGCGATGGCCAGCCGCGGGATCGCCATCCGGGGCGCCTATGGCAGCCTCAACGGCTATTCGCGAGTCAGCACCGGGAAGCTGGATGACGTGGCACGCTACACCGCCGCCTTGCCGGAACTGTCGGCGCAATTGTGGGGGTGATACGAGATCGCGGGTGACCGCACCTCCATAGCCACTCGACGATCTGCGCCAGATGGCGTATTTTGCGGACGGGGCGTGCAACGATAGCAGGCGGCATGATGCCGCTTGGAGTAAAGTCGTGAAACAAAGCCTGATCAACCTGCTGCCACCCGCCACGGTTGCGTCATTGTGGGCGTTCTGGGCCTTTGCCCCCACCGCCTGGGTTGAGGCGCCCTACACCATCATTCTGGTGGGACTGGCGACGCTTGCCTTTGTCCAGCTGCTCGAACTGGTGTTCGAACGGCATGAAGGCTGGCGCATCAACGGGCGCGAGCTCGCGACCGATATCTTCTATGTCGCCTTCGGCTATGGGGTGATCGGCTTTCTCAGCGACACGCTGATCAACGGGCCGCTGGGCGAAGCGAAGGCAGCCTGGGGCATCGCCACGCCGTGGCTCGCGGCCAGCCCGTTCCTGGTGCAGGTGCTGGTGGTGATGTTCGTGTTCGAGTTCGGCCAATACTGGATGCACCGGGCGATGCACAATTGGACGCCGCTGTGGCTGACCCACGCGCCGCACCATCACATCACGCAATTGAACGCGATGAAGGGCTTCATCGGCAATCCGATCGAGCTGTTCCTCATCAGCCTCGGGGTGATTGCGCTGCTCGATGTCGATCTCAACGCGCTGTTCGCGGCGATCACTGCCGGAGGCGCAATTGCGACCTATGCCCATGCAAACGTGCGCGCCGATCCGCCGATCTGGTACGGCTATTTCTTCACCACCATCCGTAACCACTCGCTGCACCACACCGCACTGAGTTATGAAGACACGCGCTGCAACTATGGCAACAGCGTCATCTTCTGGGATCGGGTGTTCGGCACCTACAAGGAAGGCGAGAGCGAGGTGGTCGGCCAGGATGATCGCAAGCGCCTGTCGATCTGGGAACAATGGACCTTCCCGCTGCGCCCGTGGCTCGAAAAGCGCAAGGTCGCTCAGGGGTAGAGGCGGCGGCTTTCGAATGTCGGCGACATGTCGTGAATGGCCGGATCGGGGTGGATTGCCGCCGCTATCCCAGTCTTCATCCATTCCACCAATGGGCGCCGCAAGCCGCCTGATTTCTCCTCATCGCACCCCAACGGAACCTTATCGTGTTGCGAACAACCGAGTATGCTGGCAGTTTGGTTGACGATCCAACGCTTCGAAAAGAGAATCATTGTTAAATCATAATATTACCCCCGTTCCATCCGAACTGGAGCCACGCAAGCTGATCGCTGCGTTAAAGCCTTTCGTGATGCCGCACACGGGACGAAGCATCTGGGAGCTATCGGCAACGCTCGCCCCGTTCTTTGCCGTCGTTGCGGTTATGCTCATCGCAATTGACCAGGGCTATATCGCAGCGCTCGCGCTGTCTCCCTTGGCAGGCTTGCTGTTGCTTCGGACGTTTATCATCCAGCATGATTGCGGACATGGGGCGTATTTCCGCAACAGGAAGGGCAATGACTGGACCGGCCGGGCGCTGGGAGTGCTGACCTTCACGCCCTATGATTGTTGGAGCCGCTCCCACACATTGCACCATGCCAATACCGGCAATCTTGATGCCCGCGGATTTGGCGATGTCGATACTTTGACCGTAGACGAGTTTCGCTCGCTCAGCGGGACAAAGCGGCTGTTCTATCGCGTCTATCGCCATCCGGTCGTGCTGCTCGGCATCGGTCCAGCTTATCTGTTTCTCGTTCGGCACCGGTTGCCGATTGGCCTGATGACCGCCGGATCGAAATATTGGATCAGCGCCATCGCTACCAATGTCGCGATGGCGGTCGTCCTTAGCTGCCTGATTTTCCAATTTGGTCTGGCCACGACCACCCTCGTGGTCATCCCGACGCTGTTGATCGCTGCATCAACCGGGGTCTGGCTGTTCTACATCCAGCATCAGTTCGAAGATGCCCATTGGGACAAGCGCGCGGATTGGTCGTTTCACGAGGCGGCTTTCCGCGGCAGTTCCCATCTCGATCTGGGGCAACCATTGCGCTGGTTTACCGGCAATATCGGCATCCACCACGTCCATCATCTTGTGAGCAGGATCCCCTTCTACCGCCTGCCGGACGTGCTGCACGCCATCCCCGAGCTGCGCCAAGTCAACCGCTTCACTGTGCCGCAAACTCTGCGGCCTTTGATGCTTACCTTGTGGGATGAAGAAAAGCGCAAGCTGGTCACATTCCGGGAAGCCGCTGCGTAATCCTCCCGAGCAGAGATGCGGGTTTGAACCATCCTGAGCCAGAACCTGCCGGTCCAAGTTCCCGATCTGAATGTCGCAAAATGCGGTCGCAAGCCGAACGGCAGCTTTTGGCCCCGAAAGAGCCAAAGCCGCCGTCCGCGTTCAGCGCGCCCCCTCATCCGCCCTTGCGGCTCGCCTCGGCCGCCTCGACCACAGCCGCATCCCACGTCACCCGCGTCTGGGTTTGCGGGTTGAAGCGACCGTTTTCGAACCGTGCAGCCGTGGCGGCGGCGATTTCAGCTTCGGTCAGGTGCTCGCTTGGGGTGAGGGCAAAGACGTCGATCCCGCGTGTGATCTCGGTGCCGTAGATGTGGCCGTTATACCAATAGGTCGACCAGTAACCGCCGACCACCATCTGCTTGTCATCAATCGGCCCGCGATCAAAGAAAGCGATTTCCTTGGGGTTGGCGCTGTCGGTGAAGTCCATCACAGAAAGGCCGCCCTGATACCACGCCTGCGCGAACAGATCGCGGCCCGGCACCGGGATGATCGAGCCGTTATGCGCGACGCAGTTTTCCTTGTCGCTCTGCGGTGCGGGCATTTTGTAATGCGCGCGGAAGACGAGCTTGCCGTCCTTGATGTCATAGATCGCATTGGCGCCCCAGGTCTTGGGGTCGGAGGCCTTGCAACGCGGCCGCCCGCCGCCGCCCCATTCGTCGGTGAAGATCACCTTGGTGCCATCATTGTTGAAGGTGGCCGAATGCCAATAGGCAAAGGTTGTATCGGTCACCGCATCGATCCGCTTGGGATTGAGCGGGTCCTTGATATCGAACAGGATGCCATTGCCCGAACAGGCCCCGGCGGCGAGCTTCAGCGCGGGGAAGACCGTGATGTCATGGCACTGGTCGGTCCGCGAGGTGTCCTGCGTGCCGTCACCGTGGTCGCCGCCCTTCCACAGCCCGGCGATCTCACCTGTGGCGAGGTCGGCGAAGACGCGCGGGCTCTTGACGATCCGCGCCTTGGACGGGTCGGCCACCGGCACCTCGATCACGTCGATCGAGAACAGCGCCGTGCGGGTGTCGCCGGGCGTGCCGCCGATGCAGCCTGCCAACTCCTCTTCCTTGCGGATACCGGCGGTGCCCGAATTGTAGATGATCAGGCGCGTGGCATCGGCGCTGACGACCGAATGGGTGTGGCTGCCCCGGCAGGTCTGCACCCCGCCCACCTGACGCGGCTGGGTGAGATCGGAAATGTCGAAGATGCGCAGGCCCCGGAAGCGATCGGTGCTGATGTCGCCCGGCGCGCCCTCCAGCCCGCAATCCACCCGCCCGCGTGTCTGTTCGACGCTCATGACCAGCAGGTTGCCGACCACCGAGACATCGCCCTGCCCGCCCGGACACACGACCGAACTCATCAGATTGGGCACGCCATCAGTGCCGAGCTTGTAGAGGTTGAACCCGTGGTAGGAGCCGGCAACCAGCACATCGCCGAAAAACGCCATGTCGGTGTTGGCGAAATCGAGCAGCGGGGAGCGTTCGGCGAATTCGGTGAGGTCTTCTTCAGTGCGTTCAGGAGTGGCCGCATCGGTCTCTCCGGTTGCAGCGGCTGCTTCTGCTGCGGCAACTGCGGCCGGATCGGTCTTGGGCTTCTCTTCCTCGGCCATGTCCTTGCCCATGGCATCCTTTTCGCCCTCGGCCTTCTTGTCCTTCTTGGGCGCGACCGGCGGGCGCAGGTCGGCGGGGTTGGCGGGGTTGAAGAACCCGGCGGGCTTGCCCAGCGTCGCCACCTTGGAGAGATTGAGGATCGCCTCACCCGCATTGTCGAACCCAGCCGCAAGGCCCGAGCGCGGATCGGCTGAGAGCCCGGCGAGCAGCTTGTCCATCCGCTTGATCTCGCCCGTCTGTTCGCTGTCGATATCGCCGACGAACTGGTAGAGCACCGGATCGGCGGCCGTGCCGTCTTCATCGAGCAGCTTTTCGACCATATCGACCGCGCCTTCGTGGTGGGCGATCATCAGGGTCAGGAACTGGCGGTCGAACTCGACACCCTTGGCAGCGGCCAGCGCGGCCATAGCTTCGGGCGAGGCCATGCCCATCATGGTGTGATGCGCATGATCCTTCATCATCGCATCCTCCACCGGCTCATCGCGGGTCGCCAGCCAGCCCTTCATGAAGGTGATCTCGTCCGCTTGGCTGGATTCGATCCGGCCCGCGATATCGACCAGCTCCTTGGTGTTGGTGCGTTCCTTGACCAGCACTGCCATATCGACCGCCTGTTGGTGGTGGACGATCATGCCCTGCATAAACGCAACGTCCTCGGCAGTGTAGCTGGCTGCGGCCAGCTTGGTCGCCTGATCGGCGGTCAGCGTCTTGCTGGCCTGCCCCGGCGCGCCGGGCTGCACAATCGGCGCATTTTGAGCAAACGCGATGCCCGATGTGGTCAGCAACAGAGCGGAAAACACGGCGCGCGAAGCACGCAGCGAAGCAGTTTTGGTCATGATGTCCCCTTGAGCATAGTCTTGACCGCAAGACTGCCGTGCTGAGCGGGCCAGTCAACCCCCCAGCAATGCAGGCCAGCGGCTGTTCGACGAAACCGCCTTCGCGGTCGAGCAGCGACGAATCGCCCCGGCAAACCATCCCGGTCGCTGACGACGCACCTTTCACCGCACAAGGCAGGACGAGGCCTTGTCGCGGCGAATCGTGCGTGCGTAGTAAGCAGCGTTAATTCCAGCGAAACCCTGATGGAGTAGTTTGTGCCTATGGCTCATCCCCGCTTTCTTGCCGCGTTGACCGCTTTTGCCGCTGCTGCGGCAGTGATCGCAGCGCCAGCGTCAGCGCGCAATGATGAGCTTCAGGCGACCTTTGACAACACCTTCGGCACCAAGGCCCGCCAGCCGCAAAGCTTTGAGGCGATCTACGCATCAAGCTTGGAACAGCGCATTGCCGAGCTCGCCAACCCAGCGTTGGGCCGCATCGGCGTGGCGGCGATCGACCTTGCCACGGGCGAAGAAGTGATGGTGCTGGGTGACCAGTTGTTCCCGCTCGCTTCGACCAGCAAGATTGCGGTGGCGGGTGCCTATCTCGAAATGGTCGAACAGGGGCGGTTTTCGCTGACCAGCGAATTCCCGCTGATGCTGCCAGTCCGTTCGGCCAAGTTCTCATCAACCCGCGCGCCGGTGCGCGAAGGGCAATATATGCCCGCGATTGATCTGATCGAGATCATGATCACCCGGTCGAGCAACCCCGCCACCGATGCGCTGCTCGCGGCGGTCGGCGGCCCGGGTGTGGTGAACAATTGGGTCCGCCGCCGGGGCATCAATGAATTCAGCATCAACCGCGATATCGCCACGCTGGTGCGCGATGATGGCGAGTATAACCCGGCGGAATATATCGATCCGCGCGATGCCGCCACCCCGCGCGCCATGGTGCGGCTGCTGGCCGGGCTCTATCGCGGCGAGTTCCTGTCGGATCAGAGCCGTCAGGTGCTGCTTGGCGCGATGAGCCGGACGATCACCGGCAAGCGCCGCATCGCTGCCCACATTCCATTGGAAGCGCGGGTCAGCCACAAGACTGGCTCGCTCAACAACACATCGAGCGATATCGGGCTGATCGAATGCCCCGATGGCCGGGTGATTGCGGTGGCGATCTATGTCACCGGGCAAGGCACCAAGGCCGCGCGCGAAGAGCGAATCGCGGCGATTGCCCGCGCGCTGTATGATGGCTTTGCCGCGCGCGCCCAGCAAGACCCGACCCGCAACTGGACCGCTGCCCCCTACGCCACCGGCGGCTGATCCCGGCAGAGCGGTTCATCTCGCGCGGCCTTCCAATAGCATCCATCCCAACGAAAAAGGGCGGCACCCGCAGGTGCCGCCCTTCTCAAGTGACCCTTGCCGCCTGAGCGGTTTAGGCCAATCCGATTACTCGGCAGCCTTCATCGCTTCTTCAGCGGTGGCTTCAGCAGCGTCGGCAGCGCCTTCAGCAGCTTCGGCAGTCGCGTCGGCAGCGCCTTCAACGGCTTCGCCAGCAGCTTCGGTGGCTTCGCCAGCAGCTTCAACAGCGGCATCGGCGTTGGCTTCGGCGTCAGCAGCCATGGCGTCGGCAGCTTCGGTGGTTTCGGTGGCGGTTTCGCCCGAGCAAGCAGCGAGGCCCAGAGCCGAGGTGGCGATGGCGGCAGCGAGGATGATCTTGCGCATAATGAAAATTCCTTCTTGAACGTTGGCACGCCCCCCGGAAGGGAGAGCGTCGAGACCGGTTACGACCCCGGTTCGACTATCCAAATAGTGGCAGGAATGGGGCAGCGCAAGGGGAATTAAGGCACCACGCCCAAATTTCGCCTTTTTTGTGCCACATTTCACCGGGCGCAGCCCCGCGATCCCACTACCCGCCCGGCGCGCGGGATGCTAGCAGGCGGCATGATGAACCCGCACGCACCCGGCAAGCAGCACCTCTATCTGGTCGATGGATCGTCCTACATCTTCCGCGCCTATCACCGGCTGCCGCCGCTGACCAATCCGGCGGGCACGCCGGTCGGCGCGGTCTATGGCTACACCACGATGCTGTGGAAGCTCGCCGCCGATCTCGATGCGGCCGATGGCCCGACACACCTTGCCGTGATCCTCGACGCCAGCGGAGTCAGCTTCCGCAACGACATCTACGAACTCTACAAGGCCAACCGGCCCGAGCCGCCCGAGGATCTCGTCCCGCAATTCCCGCTGATCCGCGACGCCACCCGCGCCTTCAGCCTGCCCTGCATCGAAGTGCCGGGGCTGGAAGCGGATGACCTGATCGCCACCTATGCCCGCCGCGCGCAGGAGCTGGGGTGGGATGTCACCATCGTCAGTTCCGACAAGGATCTGATGCAGCTGATCGGTGATGTGAACGGCGCGCGGATCGACATGCTCGATACCATGAAGAACCAGCGCATCTGGCTCGAAGAGGTTGAGGAGAAATTCGGCGTCACGCCCGATCTGGTCGGCGATGTGCTCGCGCTGATGGGCGATGCGGTGGACAATGTGCCCGGCATCTATGGCATCGGCCCCAAGACTGCGTCAAAGCTGATCGCCGAGCATGGCTCGCTCACCGCCGCCCTCGATTCCGCGCCCGCAATGAAGCCCTCCAAACTCAAGGATCGGCTGATCGAGGGGCGGGCCGATGCTGAACTCAGCAAGGTGCTGGTGACGCTGAAAGAGGATTGCGACCTGCCGCAACCGCTTGAGGAAATGAAGCTCGGCCCGGTGCCGCCCGAGCCGCTGGCGGCCTTCCTCGAAACCCACGGCTTCACCTCGCTGCTGCGGCGGCTGGACGCGGGCAAGGGCAGCCCGGAACGCGCGACCCAGCTCAATCCGGCCAAGCCAAGCACCGCTGGTGACACCGCCACAGCGGCAGCCAACCGCCAGCCGCTGCCCGAAATGCCGCCAGTCGATCACAGCGCCTATGAGACGGTGCAGACGCTGGAGCGGCTCGAAGCCTGGGTGACGCGCGCCCGCGCGGCGCGGCTGGTGGCGGTTGATACAGAGACGACCTCATTGGATTCGATCCGCGCAGAACTGGTGGGCGTCAGCCTCGCTCTCGGCCCGAACGACGCCTGCTACATCCCGCTCGCGCACGGCGGCACCGACATGTTTGCACAAAAGCCTGAGCAGGTGCCGATGGCTGCTGCGCTCGCCGCATTGCGCACGCTGCTGGAGGACGATTCGGTCCTCAAGGTGTTCCAGAACGGCAAGTATGACCTCAATGTGCTCGCCCGGGTCGGCATCAATGTTGCCCCGATCGACGATACCATGGTGATCAGCTTCGCGCTCGACGCTGGGCGCGGCGAGGAGGGCATCGGCGGCGGTCATGGGATGGATGAGCTTTCCCAGCGCCACCTCGGCCACACCCCGATCCCGTTCAAGGACCTGTGCGGGACCGGCAAGAAGGCGATTTTGTTCGGCGAAGTCCCCTTGGACCGCGCCACCGCCTATGCCGCTGAGGATGCCGACATCACCCTGCGGCTCTATCGCCACCTGAAACCGCGTCTCGCCATCGAAGGCGGCACGCGGGTCTATGAGCGGGTGGATCGCCCGCTGATCCCGGTGGTCGCAGGCATGGAGCGCGAAGGCATCCGCGTGGACCGCGCGCGGCTAGCGAAACTGTCGGAGGAATTCGCCATCGAAATCGGTCGGTTGGAGGGCGAGATCCATGTCGTTGCCGGGCAGGAATTCACTGTCGGCAGCCCCAAGCAGCTGGGCGATATCCTGTTCGAGAAGCTCGGCTACAAGGGCGGGAAAAAGGGCAAGAGCGGGCAATATTCCACCGACGTTTCGGTGCTGGAAAAGCTCAGCGCCGAAGGCGCGCCGATTGCGCGGCTGGTGCTGGAATGGCGGCAGCTCGCCAAATTGAAATCGACCTATACCGACGCGCTCCAAGCCGCGATCAACCCGGCAACGGGGCGGGTGCACACGAGCTACAGTCTGGTCGGCGCGCAGACCGGGCGGTTGTCTTCCACTGATCCCAACTTGCAGAACATCCCGATCCGCACCGCCATCGGCAGGCAGATCCGTGAGGCCTTTGTGCCCGAGCCCGGCTGCGTTTTGCTGGCCGCAGACTACTCCCAGATCGAGCTTAGGCTCGCCGCGCATATGGCGGGGGTGGACAGCCTTAAGGAAGCGTTTGCCAACGGCGAGGACATCCACAGCCGCACCGCAACCGAAATGTTCGGCGAGGTAACCCGCGATACCCGCGCACGGGCCAAAACCATCAATTTTGCAATACTTTACGGAATTTCGCGCTGGGGCCTCGCAGCAAGGTTGGAAGTGCCGCCGGAAGAGGCGCAAGGCATGATCGACACCTACTTCCTGCGCTTCCCCGGCATCCAGCGCTATATCCACGAGACCCTGGAAAGCGTCCGGATGCGCGGCTATTCGGAAACATTGTTTGGCCGCAAGACTTGGTTCCCGCGGATCAATTCCAAGAACCAGGCCGAACGTCAGGGATCTGAGCGCGCCGCGATCAACGCCCCCATTCAGGGCACCAGCGCCGACATCATCAAGCGCGCAATGGTGCGGATGCTCCCCGCTCTGGCAGACGCTGGCCTCCGCGATGTGCGGATGCTGCTGCAGGTGCACGACGAATTGGTGTTCGAACTGCCCGAGGGGCGCGTTGAAGCCGCCACTCCGATTATCCGGCAGGTGATGGCCGAAGCGGCCTTGCCAGCGGTCGAGCTGTCGGTGCCATTGGGGGTCGATATCGGCACCGGGCAATCATGGGACGCGGCGCACTGATTTTGGGCGGGGACATGTCGAGTTTTGCGCGGGTTATAGCCCGGTTAAAGCCAAGTTTCCTCGCACCAAAGGGGTCAATTAGCGAGACACCGCCAATGTTTCACGTGAAACATTGGCGGAACATCGCCTCATTCCCCCCACCGTTCACCCTGAGCTTGTCGAAGGGTCGTTCTTCTTCCTTTGGCGACGGCACAAAAGAAAGTGCAACCCTTCGACAAGCTCAGGACGAACGGGTTGTGAGGTATCCGTCAATGTTTCACGTGGAAGCGAAGCTGTGCCGCAGGCACAAGCATTGGCGGAACATCACCCCCTCAATCGTGCTTCTTCTCGCGCGTCGGAGTGAGCCGTTCGGGCGGGAAGAAGCCGATCGGCTGGACCGCAGCGGCGCGTTTCTTGAGCTCGCCGCGCATCTTGAGATACTCGTCCTCCATCTCGACCGTCACCGTGGCACGCGAATCCGCAAGGGCAGAGTCGAAATCCTGCGCCGATACTTCGGTGACCTCGCCGCCCAAACGCCGCAGCGCGGCTAGGCCCGCGCGGCGCACCACATCTTCAAGATCCGCCCCGGTGAAGCGCTCGGTCTTGCCCGCAATCAGCGCCAGATCCACATCCTTGGCGAGCGGCATCTTGGCGGTGTGAATGCCCAGAATATGCGCCCGCCCAGCCTTGTCGGGGGTGCCCACATAAACCAGCTCATCAAAACGGCCAGGACGCAGCAGCGCCGGATCGACCAGCGTCGGCCGATTGGTCGCGCCGATCACGACCACTGATTGCAGTTCTTCCAGCCCGTCCATTTCGGCAAGGATCGTGTTGACCACCCGGCCCGTCACCTGCGGTTCGCCCTGCCCTGTGCCGCGTGCGGGAACGAGGCTGTCGATCTCGTCAATGAACACGACGCAGGGCGCCACCGCGCGGGCGCGAGCGAAGAGCTTAGCGATCTGCTGTTCGCTTTCGCCGTACCATTTGGACAGCAGGTCGCTGCTTTTCATCGAGATGAAATTCGCCTCGGCCTCCTTCGCCACCGCCTTCGCCAGCAGGGTCTTGCCGGTGCCGGGCGGGCCATAGAGCAGGAAGCCCTTGGCCGGACGGATACCCAACCGCCGGAAGGCCTCGGCGTTTTTCAGCGGTAGTTCGATCCCTTCCTTCAGCTTGTCGATTGCCTCGCCCACGCCGCCGATATCGGCCCAGCTGACATTCGGCACCTGCACCATCACCTCGCGCATCGCCGAAGGCTGGACGCGTTTCAGTGCGGCGAGGAAATCTTCGCGCGAGACGCACAGATCCTCGAGCACTTCGGGCGGGACCGTGCGCTCATCCAGATCGAGCCGGGGCATGATCCGCCGCACCGCCTCAATCGCAGCCTCGCGGGCCAGCGCAGCGATATCCGCGCCGACATAGCCATGAGTGACGCGGGCCAGCTCATCGAGATCGACCGCCGATTCGAGCGGCATCCCGCGGGTGTGGATCCCCAGAATCTGCCGCCGCCCGCGCTGATCGGGCACGCCGATCACAATCTCGCGGTCAAACCGGCCGGGGCGGCGCAGGGCTTCGTCGATTGCATCCGGGCGGTTGGTGGCGGCGATGACCACCACGTTGGCGCGCTTTTCAAGCCCGTCCATCAGGGTCAGCAGCTGCGCAACAAGGCGCTTTTCCGCCTCGCCTGGCACCTGCGTGCGCTTGGGCGCGATCGAATCGATCTCGTCGATAAAGATGATCGCAGGTGCGGCACGGCTCGCTTCTTCGAAGACTTCGCGCAGGCGTTTTTCGGATTCGCCATAGCCCGAGCCCATGATTTCCGGGCCGTTGATGGTGAAGAAAGTGGCGTCGGATTCGTTGGCCACCGCCTGCGCCAGCCGGGTCTTGCCGGTGCCCGGCGGGCCGTGGAGCAGCACGCCCTTGGGCGGTTCCACGCCGAGGCGGATGAACAATTCAGGGTAGCGCAGCGGCAGTTCGACCATTTCGCGCAAGGCCCGGATGGTCTCCTCCATCCCGCCGACATCATCGTAATTGACCATCGCCCGGCCAGCGCTGGCCTCCTCGAATTCGGCGCGCAGCTCGACCTCGGTGTTCTCGTCGATATGGACGATTCCCTTGGGGCTGGTCGAGGCGACGGTGAGCCTGATCTGGGTCAAGGCATAGGCTGGCGCGCGCAAGAGCTGGCGAACATCGGCCGGCATGTTCTGCACCGGCTGCTGGCCGGTCGTCGCGACCAGATCACCGGCCATCAGCGGACGACGGAAGAAATTGCGCTTCAGCGCCTGAGTCGGCCCCTGCAGCCGCATCTCGCGCTGGGCCGGGGCGAACACCACGCGGGTGGCGGGGCGCGATTCGCCGCGGGTTATCTCGACATGCTCGCCCGATCCCGCCTCAGCATTGCCGCGCTGCAGACCGTCGAGACGCACCACATCGAGCGCATCATCCTCCGGGTAGGCCGCCATCGCAATTGCCGCAGTCACCCGCTTGCCTTTGATTTCGACCACGTCGCCTTCGGTTATCCCGAGCTTCTGGAAAGCCGAACGCGGCATGCGCGCGATCCCGGCGCCCGATTCCTCCTGACGCGCATTGGCGACTTGCAAACGCACGGCCCGGGTAAGGCTATCGGTTTCGGCATCGGGCATAAGGCAGTCCCTGTCTTGCTGGTGCAAACAAGACCGATAGCTAGGCAGCGGGTCCGCCTATTGCAATCCGCGAGCAGCACAGCGCGGCGCTGAGGCGTGCCAGATGCTGGAGCATCTGCGCGGGCCAAAAGGGCGCGGGCAAGAAAAAAGCCCGGCATGCTTCCCGGTCTGTGCCGGGCAAGAAAAAAGCCCGGCACGAGGCCGGGCTTGAAAAGTTTGGGAGAGGATGCCTGAAAGGCACTTCGCATATGCAGCACAGATCGGTCCTGCGCAAGTGAGAAAGCTACATAGTAGATTGCAAAGCTTGCAACTAAGCGTGATTTTTGGCCAATTTTATGCAAAACATTGCACAAAACTGCCTAATTTATTGGCAGTTGCCCAATGCATCAGCAAATTTTTGCTCGAATCGCGCCTACCGCACTGCAACATGAACCATGATTCGATTCGACGACTCGCAGGAGCGTGACAGCGCGCCCGCAAACCACTAATCACGCCGCATGACATTCCGCTGACGGTATGTCCTAAGCTGATCCAGTGAATGAGCAGGCCAGCCCGATGACAAAACTTTACCCCGATGCTGCCCATGCGCTTGAAGGCGTGTTGCGCAACGACATGCTGATTGCTGCAGGCGGATTCGGCCTGTGCGGCCTGCCCGAACGGCTGCTCGATGCGATCCGTGATAGCGGTGTGACCGGACTGATCTTTGCCAGCAACAATGCTGGGATCGACAATGAAGGCATCGGCAAATTGCTGCGGACACGACAGGTCCGCAAGATGATCAGCTCCTATGTCGGCGAGAACAAGGAGTTTGAGCGGCAATATCTCGCAGGCGAGCTCGAAGTTGAATTTTGCCCCCAAGGCACGCTGGCAGAACGTATGCGCGCTGGCGGCGCCGGGATTCCCGGCTTCTACACCCGCACCGGGGTGGGCACCGAAGTCGCCAAGGGGAAAGAACACAAGCAGTTCCCCGACCGTGACGGGGTGATGCAGACCTACATTCTTGAGCAGGGCATCTTTGCCGACCTCGCGATCATCAAGGCGTGGAAGGCGGACACCACTGGAAACCTGATCTTCCGCAAGACCGCGCGCAATTTCAACCTGCCCGCCGCGACCTGCGGCAAGGTCTGCGTGGCCGAGGTGGAGGAGATTGTCCCGGCGGGCAGCTTTGATCCAGACCAGATTCACCTGCCAGGCGTCTATGTAAACCGAATCATCTGCGGCGCGCCCTACGACAAGAAGATCGAATTCAGGACCGTGCGCGAGCGGGAGGCGACATGATCCAGCGCCCGCTCGCATTGCTCGCCCTGCTGTTGCTGGCCGGGGTTTCGCTTCAAGGCTGTATCGCGGTGGCAATTCCGGCGATTGCCGGTTCGGCGCTTGCCGGCAGTCGGGTCGCCAGCAACAGTGACAAGGACTCCGAGCCGCCAGAAACCGTGAGTGAAACCACGGGTCAAACGGCGCCCGACGCTTCCACTGCGCCATCGACCGCAATCCCTGCGCCGCAAGAAATCTTCCCGCAGCCCAGCACCTTGCCTGATCCTGCCAGCCCGTCGAGCTACGCCGATTTTGGCTTTGACCGCTTTGTAGAATACGCGCGGGCATCGGCCGTCGGAGCCAAGGGCGGGGTTGATCTGGTGTCTGCGATGCTGCGCGATCCCATCGCGCTTGACGGACAGCGTCGTCGTTGCGCAGCAGGCGAACAGCCGGTCGCGCTGATCGATCTCGATCCCAAAGGCAGCGTCTTTGCCCCGCCCGCCAATCCGGGCGCGCAACCGGGCAAGGCGCTTGGATTGGCGATGCTGCGCGAGGCGGGCGTGGAGATCGCCTGGCTATCCGACATGTCGGTCAACCAATCGGGATTGCTGCGCACCGCGCTCGAACAATCCGGGCTCGATCCGCGCGGGGAGGACATCATCTCGCTGCGCCGCGACGGCGATGACAGCAAGTACAAGCGCAAGGAAAATCTCGCCGGCATCACCTGCATCGTCGCCATCGCTGGCGATGAACGGCCCGATTTTGACGAGCGCTTCCTGTATCTGCGCACGCTGGAGGCAGGCGCTGGGCTGGAACCCGTGATTGGCAACGGATGGTTCCTGATCGAACCGGTCCTCAGCACAGAAGGGCAATAAGAGGCATGACCACGCTTCCCACCGGCTGGACCCGCGACGAAATGGCGGCCCGCGCCGCGCGCGAATTGCAGGACGGATACTACGTCAACCTCGGCATCGGCATTCCGACGCTGGTGGCGAACCACATTCCGGAAGGGATGCTGGTGACGCTGCAGAGCGAGAACGGGATGCTCGGCATCGGGCCGTTCCCCTATGATGACGAGGTCGATGCGGACCTGATCAACGCGGGCAAGCAGACCATCAGCGAGCTGCCGCATTCTGCCTATTTCGACAGCGCGACCAGTTTCGGCATGATCCGCGGCGGGCATATTGACCTTACCGTCTTGGGCGCGATGGAGGTGGCGGAGAACGGCGACATCGCCAACTGGATGATCCCCGGCAAGATGATTAAGGGCATGGGCGGGGCGATGGACCTCGTCGCCGGGGTCAAGAAGATCATCGTGGTGATGGACCACACATCCAAGGACGGCGCGCCCAAGTTCATCCCCGCCTGCACCCTGCCGCTGACCGGCGCGGGCGTGGTGGACATGGTGATCACCAACCTTGCGGTGTTCGCGCGGCCCGATCACGCCTCGCCCTTCCGGTTGATCGAGATGGCGCCGGGGGTGACCGAGGCGGACATCGCGGCGAGCACGACAGCGCATTATGTCATCTAGGGTGCCGCGCAGCGCCGGGACGCCATGGCTCGTGTGCGCCGCGGCGCTGTCAGCGGCGGCGGCGTTTCTGCACATGGCGGTGATAGCGGGCGGGCCGGAGTGGTACCGCTTCTTCGGTGCGGGCGAGCAGATGGCGCGGATGGCCGCCCGCGGCCACTGGTATCCCTCGCTCGTGACGACCGGCATCTCGGCGGTGCTGGCCGTTTGGGCCACCTTCGCGCTCTCGGGTGCGGGGCTGATAGCGCGGCTGCCGCTGCTGCGCACAGCGTTGGTGGCGATCACGCTCGTCTACCTGCTGCGCGGGCTGCTGATCGTGCCAGTCGTGGTGATCGTGCCCTACCCGGAAGGCGCGTTCGATTACTGGTCTTCGCTGATCGTGCTCGTTTACGGTCTGGTGCACGCGATCGGGTTATGGCGGGCATGGCCGCTGCTGCGGCCTCTTCGCGCACAGGCGGCTTGAAACAATGTGGCTCACCCACCCCCGCAACGCCAATGCGCCGCTCGCCGGTCTCAAGGTGGTCGAGCTGGCGCGGGTGCTGGCGGGGCCGTTCTGCGGGCAGATTCTGGCGGACCTTGGCGCGGATGTGATCAAGGTGGAGAGCCCGGAGGGCGACGGCACGCGCCTGTGGGGTCCGCCGTGGGTGGAGCGCATCGACGCGACTGGCAAGGTCCACCGCGAGGCGGCTTATTACCACGCCTGCAACCGCGGCAAACGCTCGATCATCGCCGACTTTGGCGACACCGATGACCTTGCGCGGATCAAGGCGCTGATCGCCGATGCCGACGTCGTAATCGAGAACTTCAAGACCGGCAGCCTCGCCAAATTCGGCCTCGACTACACCTCGCTTTCCGCCGCCAACCCCGGCCTTGTGTACTGCTCGATCACCGGCTTCGGCCTGACCGGGCCGAGGGCGCATGAAGCCGGATATGACTTCGTGGTGCAAGGGATGAGCGGCTTCATGTCGCTGACCGGCGAGCCCGAGGGGCACCCGGTCAAGATGGGCATTTCGATCTCCGACCTTTCGACCGGGGTGTGGGCGGCGAACGGCATTCAGGCGGCGCTGCTGATGCGGGCGCGGACTGGGAGAGGACAGCAGGTCGATATCAGCCTGATGGACAGCTCGGTCGCGCTGCTCTCCAATCAGGCAACCTATTTCCTCACCACCGGTCAAAACCCGCCACGGATGGGCAATGCCCATGCGCAAGTCGCGCCGTACGGGGTGTTCGCGGTGAGCGATGGTCACGTGATCCTCGCGCCTGCCAATGACGGACTGTTCCACAAGCTGATGGCTGTACTGGGCCTCAGCCACCTCAGCACCGATCCGCGCTTCCTTGCGAACGGTGACCGGACGGCCAACGCCAAAGCCTTGGACGCGGTGATCGCGGCGGCAACGGCTGGCTGGACCAAGCAGGGCTTGCTTGATGCCTGCCACGCGGCGGGCGTTCCGGCGGGGCCGATCAACCGCTTGGACGAGGTCTTCGCCGATCCGCAGGTGATTGCGCGCGGGCTCAGGGTCGACCTTGGCGGGATGCCGGGGGTGCGCAGCCCCTTCGTGTTCTCGGATGCCGAACTGGCGCTCGACCGGCCTTCACCCATACACGGGGAACACGGCAGCGCCTGACCGGTCCGCGCATGCCTGTTGGAGACACAGGTTACACTGTCCAGGAACAGAAAAACCGGCCTTCCCGAACTGCTCCACCTGAAATCCACGGGGCAGGGCGAAAGCGGAAGACCATGCCGGCGATCCTGTCAGGTCAGGGCAAAGTAGGAAAGCGCCTCAACTGAGCGCCCGCGCCCCGGCGCGCCATAGGCGTTCGAACGGGCCTTGGCCCAGCTGTGCCACCCACGGCTGTGACCATGCCAGCATCGCAGCCACCGGCACCAATCCCAGCGCAAACGCCTGCCAGCGGGTCACCTCGCCGAACAGCCCAAGCCCCCAGCTGGCAAAGATCGCGGCCAGCACCACGCTGGTCATCAGATAGTTGGTCAGCGACAAGCGGCCCACGGCCGCCAGCCTTCGGGTCACGCCGCTGCCCTTGTTCAGGAAGGCCATCACCAGCGCGGCAAAGGCCACTCCCAGCAGCGTATCGAACGGGGCTGACAGCACCAGCGTCACCGGGCCGACCAAGGCGGCGGGAAAGCCCTCTGCCTCCAGCCACGCCGCCAAAGCGAACAGCCCCGGCAGCGCCACAAGTGCCGCCAGACCGGCCAGCCGTTGCAGGTGGAAGGTGCGCCATTCGCCCTTGAGCATCCCGCCGCGCCATAGCCCCATGCCAAGCGCCATCGCGGACAAATTCGACGGCAGCGAGGCGACCAGCGTCTGCAATTGCGCCGGGATGTTCAGCGTGCGCCGCACGATCCGATCGCCCAGCGCCTCACGCCCCTGTTCCAGCAGCATGGTGATTGCCGCCGGATCGCGGCCAAACTGCCGTTCCGCCCAAAGCAGCGCATCGGCGTCCCAATGTTGCATCTGAAACGCGGCCCAAGCCCCGCCAAAAACGGTCAAGCCGAGGGCAACATGGACCAGCAGCAGGCCTAGCGCAGTCACCACCAGGGCCCGGGCGGATAATCCCGCCAGCAGCGGCAAGGCCAGCCCGGCCAGCGCATAGGCCCGCAGCACATCATTATTGGCCAGCAGCACGCCGTGCACCAACCCGATCAGGAACAGCACCGCCATCCGCGCATAATGCGCACGCCATGGCCGCCCATCTTCCTTGGCACCGCCGCGCTCCAGCAGGATCAGGCAGCCCACCCCAAACAGCACCGCAAACAGAGTGCGGAACTTGTCCTCGATGAATACAAAGCTGCCCAGCCACACCCAGTAATCTTCCGGGCCGGTGCCGCCATAGGACATTGGATTGTAATAGGCCGGGGCTGGCAGGGCGAAGGCGTGGACATTCATGCCCACGATCCCGATCACCGCAATCCCGCGCAGCGCGTCGAGCGCAAGGATGCGGGGTGCAGGCGAGGTGGGTTGAATCACAGGCCGATACCTAGCGCATCTGCGAAGGCGCGGCAGTGGTTTTCTCGGCGGTCGCGCAGGCCCACCCCGCTGCGACTAGGCGGCTGAGCCGCCAAGTCTCGCTCCCCTCCCGCAAGCGGGTGGGGGAATTACGCGCTGATACTCCCCTCCCGCTTGCGGGAGGGGTTGGGGGTGGGCAAGTGCGCGGACCTAAATCAGCCCAAAGCCGCCTTCAGATCGTCCACCAGATCGACCCGTTCCCACGGGAAGAAATCGCCATCTGGCTTGCGTCCGAAATGGCCATAGGCGGCGGTCGGCTGATAGATCGGCTTGTTGAGGCCCAGATGTGTGCGGATGCTGCGCGGGGTGAGCCCGCCGAGCTTGGCAATGCCGAGGATTGCCTGCTCGATTGTGTCATCGCCTACGGCGCCGGTGTCATGCGTATCGACATACAGCGACAGCGGCTTGGACACGCCAATCGCATAGGCAATCTGGATCGTGCAACGCGTGGCAAGACCAGCGGCCACCACATTTTTGGCGAGATAGCGGGTGATGTAAGCCGCCGAACGGTCAACCTTGGTCGGGTCTTTCCCACTGAACGCGCCGCCGCCATGCGGGGCCGCGCCGCCATAGGTATCAACGATGATCTTGCGCCCGGTCAGGCCCGCATCACCATCCGGCCCGCCGATTTCAAAGCTGCCGGTGGGGTTGATGAAATATTCGGTTTCGCGCAGCAGCACCGGCGGGATGATGTCCGCCACGACTGTCTTCACATAGGCGACCAGTTCGGCCTGCTTGGCCGGGTCATTCTCGTCATAACCGGCCTTGTGCTGGGTCGAGACGACCACGGCGGTGGCCGCCACCGGAAGCGAACCTTCGTAACGCAGGGTCACCTGGCTCTTGGCGTCAGGCTCAAGGAACGGGGCCGCGCCTGAATGGCGATCGGCGGCCATGCGTTCGAGGATCTTGTGGCTGTAATATAGCGTGGCGGGCATCAGATCGGGGGTTTCGTCGGTCGCGTAACCGAACATGATCCCCTGATCGCCCGCGCCTTCATCCTTGTTTTCGCCCGCGTCTACGCCCTGCGCAATGTGCGCCGATTGGCCGTGCAGCCGGTTGATGAATTCGAACTGTTCCCAGTGGAAGCCGTCCTGCTCGTATCCGATGCGTTTCACTGTCGCGCGCACCGTGGCTTCGATCTCTTCCTTGGCGCCGGGGGCCCATTCGCCGTTTTCGAACACGCCCTTGCAACGGATTTCGCCCGCCAGCACCACCAGCTGCGTCGTCGTCAGCGTTTCGCAGGCGATGCGCGCTTCGGGATCTTTCGACAGGAACAGATCGACGATGGCGTCGGAAATCTGATCGGAAACCTTGTCCGGGTGACCTTCGGAAACGCTTTCGGAGGTGAAGAGATAATCGGTGCGCATGGATTCTCCGGGGGGCTGAAACTGCGGTGCCGCGCCGGATGCAGGCCCTTATGCAGATATAAGGAAACCTTTATGTCCGACCTCGTGTGCGCCTGCCCTAGCGGCGCGCGCGGATCAGCGCAAGCACTCTCGGCAGCACAAGCCCGGCGATCATGAACACCAGCGCCCAGCCCAGCGTCAGCCAATGGCCCGCCCACGCAAACAGCGTCGGCGGCTTGGCGGCGGGGACAAGGCCCTCCAGCTTATCGGCCTTGCCCGGCCCAATGTGCCCGCGCACGATCCCGTTGGCGTCGATCACCGCGCTGATCCCGGTGGTGGTGGAGCGCAGCACTGGCAGGCCTTCCTCCAGCGCCCGCATCCGTGCCTGCGCCAGATGCTGCGGCGGGCCCCAGCTGCCGAACCAGCCATCATTGGAAGGATTGAAGATATAATCGGGGCGGTTGGCATCATCTGCCACGGCACCTGAAAACACGATCTCGTAACAGATCTGGATGCCCGCCTTGCCATGCTGGCCCAGATCAAGCGTGCGCGGCCCCGGCCCTGGCTCGTAGTCAATCGCGCCGGCCACCAGCCGGTTGAGCCCCAGCGGTTCCAGCAGCCCGCGCATCGGCAGGTATTCGCCATAAGGCACCAGATGCGCCTTGGCATAGGAATGGGCGATCCGGCCCGCTCCATCCATCGCAATCACCGAATTGCGCGCGCTTACGGCACCCGGGCTGCCATCGGCGCGGCGGCCGATATCCAGATTGACCACGCCGGTCAGCAGCGTCGATTGCGGGCCGATGATTCCCCCGATCCGGCGGCGCGCAAAGCCCGGATCGGCGCCCACCGTCATCTGCTGATAATAGCGCTGGGGATAGCCATCCTCCAGATAATCGGGGATCGCGCTTTCGGGCCACAGCACGATCCGCGATTGGTTCTGCCCCGGCGCGGTGAGCGCGGCGATCCGGGCGAATTGTTCCTCGAACTTGCTGGCGTCGTTGATTTCGCTCTGCTTGAGCAGCGGCTGGACAAGGGTGTATTCGACCGCGTTGGCGGGCCGCGTGACCTCGATCGCAAGGCTCGGCAACAGCATGGGCAGGGCCAGCACAGCCGCAGCGCTCGCCCCGGCAAGCCAGCGGCGGGTGACAACCGCCCACAGCAGGCCTGCGGCTATCAACATGGTAAGACCCGAAAGTGCATAGGTGCCAAACCACGGCAGCAGCCGCGCGACGCCGGGCGTGTCCCACGTCCCCAGCAACATCAGCCCCAGCGGCGGCCAGGGATAGCCGGTGAAGAAGGTTCCCCGTGCCCATTCGGCCAGAATCCACGCGCCTGAAAGCACCAGTCCGAAGGCCCAGATGGGCGCGCGGCGGGCAAGCAGGTGGGCGGCCAGCGCGGCCGCCGCAGGATATAGCGCAAGGTAGACGCACAGCAGCGGCACTGCCGCCCAGCCCAGCGCTTCGGGCATCTTGGCCTGATGGGTAAAGGCGGTGGCGATCCAGTTATTGGCGAGCGTCAGATGCGCCCAGCTGAACCACCAGCCCCGCCACAGCGCGCCGCGCCAGTTGGGCGCAGAGTAGATCAGCCACACGAATCCCGCCAGCGCGGCAAGGCCCAGCGGCCAGAGGTGGAGCGGCGGATAGGCGCAGGCCGCGATCAGCCCCAAGGCCATTGCGGCAAATGCTGGGCGGCGCTGCATCAATTCAGGGATGGCCGCGATTCGCGCACGCAGGGCTCCGGCTTTCGTCACAGCAACGGCCCCGCGCCGCGATCAATCAGCCGACCGCTTCGAGCGTGCCGTCACTATCACCCGAGCTATCGCGGGCATCATCGCCGCGAATCGAGGGCGGGAGGATCGAGGAATCGAGCCCGGACGGGCCATCATCGGCAGTCTTGCGGGGGCGGCGGGCGCGCGGTGCGGGCTTTTCACTGCGCGCACCGTCGGCGCGCTCAACACGTTCGGTCCGTTCAGGGCGCTCGGTGCGTTCAGGACGCGGGGCGCGCTCAGCGCGTTCAGGACGCTCGGCCCGCTCGGTGCGCTCGGCCCGCTCAGGGCGATTGTCGTCACGCGGCTTGCGTGGTTGGCGACGGGCGTTTTGCCCCCGCGATTGCTGATCACCACGATCATTATCTCGGGCATTATCACGGGCATTCCCACGCGAATCGTCGCCATCGTCGTTCAGGAAGGATTCGCCTTCCTGTCCGGGTTCGCCTTCATCCACTTCGGACCGCGGCATGCTGTCCTGCGGTTCATAGCGGCTGCGCGTCGGCTGTTCGTTGCGGCGGCCGCGATCAAAATCGAGATCATCATCGCCGTAATCTTCGGCCTGTTCGCGCTCATCATTGCGGCGCCCATTCATCGGGCCGCCACGCTGTTCGTCAACGCGCGCCTTGTTGTCGGCGATCACGCGGAAATAGTGATCCGCAAATTGCAGATAATATTCCATCTGCACCCGGTCACCATTGTGGTGGGCGTCCTGCGCGAGCTTCTTGTACTTGTCGAGCATCTGCGGCGCGTTGCCGCGTGCGCGGCTGTCGATCCGGTTCAGCTGGGCGCCATTGCCGCCTTGAGTACGGTTCCCGCGCCCACGGCGCCGGTTGTTCCTATTGTTATTGTTATTCAAGGAAGTTGTTCCTTATCAGCGACCTCGCGCAAAAAATCCCTGCGCGACCAACCGACCCCTTGCCCTCGCGCGCCACTATCCGGCGGTGGCCAAATAGTGAGCCGCGCGCTCCGCGCTGCCGTGGCCGGGGACAATCCCTGACGGCCGTTTGAAGCGAAAAGTGGAGCTCAGCTCAGCGATTTGCGCCCTTCGCAATTCGTCTGGCCTGATTCGAGAGGTAGCGATGCGGAGTCGCTTTGCCAAGCCCAAGGGCCGTTTTTCCTCAACGAAGCACCAATGCGCGTGGCCGATTTGCCAGATCGCGGCGCAATTCTGCGCTGAACCCGTGGGATCCCGCCAGCGCAGAGACTGACTCAGCCTGACCAGCGCCAATCTCGAAAATTGCGATGCCGCCCGGCGCAAGCAGCTTGCCAAGCTGCGGGATGAGGGCGCGATAGTCGTCAAGCCCCTCGGGACCAGCAAAAAGCGCGCTAGCGGGTTCATGGTCGCGCACTTGCGGTTCGAGCGCAGCTGCCAATTCGACATAGGGCGGATTGCACAGGACGAGGTCGAAGGTGCCAAGATCATCTGCCCAGCCGGGGGTGTGCCAGCTCCGGCGACACCACGTGCTGCGCTCTGCCAGCCCCATCGCGGCGGCATTGGCCGAAGCCACGGTGAGCGCCGCTTCGGAGGCATCCACCCCCACCCCCTGCCAACCCGCACGGTTCGCCAGCAGCGCCATCAACAGCGCGCCCGATCCGGTGCCAAGGTCGATCACCCGGCCCGCCTCGCCTGCGACGCCCAGCGCCGCCTCGATCAGCGTCTCGCTATCCCCGCGCGGGATCAGGGTGGCGGGAGTGACGGTGAGGATGAGGCCGTAGAACTCGGCGGTCCCGGTGATATAGGCGACCGGTTCATGGCCTGCGCGGCGTTCGATCAGCGCGACGAAGCTGGCGGGCGCGGGGTCGCGCATGGCCTTGAGCAGCATGTCCGAGCGGGTGAGGCCGAGCACATGGGCCATCAGCAATTCGGCATCCAGCCGCCCGGTGTCGCTGGTCGCGGCGAGGCGGTCAGCGGCGGCGCGGATGGCCTCGGCGACGGTCATGCCCCAATCCGTTCGTGTCGAGCCCCCACTTCCGTTCGCCTCGAGCGAAGTCGAGAGGCCCTTGCGCACGGTGTCTCGACTTCGCTCGACACGAACGGGGGGGACAACCGAGTAACTCCGCCTCCCATCACTCAGCGAGCGCCGCCAGCCGCTTGCCCTCGTCCTCGGCGATCAGCGCGTCGATCATTTCGCCCAAGCCCGCCCCGGCCAGCACTTCCTCCAGCTTATGCAGCGTCAGCCCGATGCGGTGATCAGTCACGCGGCCCTGCGGGAAATTGTATGTGCGGATGCGTTCCGAGCGGTCGCCCGAACCAACCATCGCCTTCCTCGCCTCGGCCTCCGCTCCTTGCGTGGCTTCGCGCTGGGCGTCGTAGAGCCGCGTGCGCAGCACCTGCATCGCCTTTTCCTTGTTCTTGTGCTGGCTGCGCCCGTCCTGACAGGTCACCACGGTGCCGGTCGGCAAGTGGGTGATCCGCACCGCCGAATCGGTGGTGTTGACGTGCTGACCACCTGCGCCCGACGCGCGATAGACGTCGATCTTGAGGTCCTTGTCCTCGATCTGCACATCCACCTCGTCTGGCTCGGCCAGCACCGCCACAGTCGCCGCCGAGGTGTGGATGCGCCCGCCGCTCTCGGTCACGGGCACGCGCTGGACGCGGTGGACGCCGCTTTCGAACTTCAGCTTGGCGAACACGCCCGTGCCGGTGACGTTGGCGATCACTTCCTTGAAGCCGCCGATGTCCGAGGCGTTGATGCTGACCGCCTCGACCTTCCAGCCCTGTTCGGCGGCGTAGCGTTCGTACATCCGATACAGGTCAGCGGCGAACAGCGCAGCTTCGTCGCCCCCGGTCCCGGCGCGGATTTCGAGCATCGCGGGCTTGGCGTCGGCAGAGTCGCGCGGCAGAAGCGCGATGGCGAGGCGGCGTTCGAGGTCTGGCAGCGTCGCCTTGATCTGGGCGAGCTCGTCCTCGGCCATCGCCTTCATTTCAGGGTCGGCGAGCATGTCGGCGAGCCCCGCCATTTCCTCGCGCGCGGCCTTCACCTCAGCGGCGATCTTCGCCACGGGTTCAAGCTCGGCATAATCACGGGAGGCACGCACGAAAGCCTCGCCCTCGAGCGTGCCCGAGGCCATGCGCGCTTCCAGCTCCGCAAAGCGGTGCGCGATCTGGTCGAGGCGTTCGGGGGGGATTTGCATCTTACCTCCCCTCCCCTTCAGAGGAGGGGCCGGGGGTGGGGGCGTGTAAACAAGCGCCGCGCCCGCCTGATAGCCCCCACCCCCCGACCCCCTCCCCTGAAGGGGAGGGGGAGGAGGCGATCTGATCGAGGCATTTGGGGGGGATGGTCACTCTGCTGTCTTTCACTTCATCGTCGCCGCGCCAGCGGCAGTTATTTTCGCGCCAAGCCGCCAAGTCGCCAAGGGTTTGCGTTAGGCCACTGCCCTCTTGGCGACTTGGCGGCTTGGCGCGAACCAAAAACAGGATCGGCCTCGATCCGCGCTCCCGCTTCTATTGGAGCGGCGGAAAAAGGGAAGCGGGGCCCCGGGTCAAGCCCGGGACGGGGACTAAGTTAAACCTCGATAGGCTTTTGAAAATTCCAGAAAGTCTGACTCAATCGCGGCTTTGCAATCCGAATCTGATCGCACGTGTGACGCTTCGAGCGATTGCTGAATTGAGATGATCGCTGAGGCACCAGCTTTGACTGCTTTGTCGAAGCGTTTTCTTGGCGATCCCGTTGAGGACAGCTCTGCGCACCAGCCCCTTTTGCGGAAGAACGTCACAGCAGACAGCGCCTTAGCGATGAGTGCGTCATCCTCGACGACGATGATGACATCGGCCTTGTCCGCTTCCCGCGCCCCCACCAACATCGCCAGCCGCTCAATCCCCGCAGCCCAACCCACCGCCGGGGTCGGCGCGCCGCCGAGCGATTCCATCAGCCCGTCATAGCGCCCGCCGCCCAGCACCGTGCCCTGCGCGCCCAGCTTATCGGTGATGAACTCAAAGGCGGTGTGGCGGTAGTAATCGAGCCCGCGCACCAGAGCCGGATTGCGCGTCCATGCAACCCCTGCGGCATCAAGGCCCTTGGTCACAGCCTCAAAGAACTCGCCCGTTTCCTTTGAGAAGAACTGATCGATCTTGGGTGCGTCGGCCACCAAAACCTGATCGCCTGCATCCTTGCTATCGAGGATGCGTAGCGGATTAAGGGCGAGCCTCTCGTAACTGACCTCGGACAAGGCATCGCGGTGCTTGTTGAAGTAACTCACCAGCGCCTCACGCCAGAAATGGCGGGTCACCTCGTCGCCAAGAGTATTGAGGTTGAGCGTTACCCCATCCGCGATCCCCAGCTCCTTCAAAAGCTGATCCGCCATCGCCAGCAGTTCGACATCGGCCTGCGGTTCGCCCGCGCCGATCACTTCGGCGTCGATCTGGTGGAACTGGCGGTAGCGACCCTTTTGCGGGCGCTCGTACCGGAACAGCGGGCCGTGGGTCGCGACCTTCAGCGGCGCATATTGCTGCCAGCCATTCGTCAAAAACGCCCGCGCGATCCCGGCGGTGAATTCAGGGCGTAGGGTCAGCGATTCCCCGCCCCGGTCGTCGAAGGAATACATCTCCTTCGACACCACATCGGTCGTCTCGCCGAGCGAGCGCGCGAACACCTCGGTCTTCTCGAACACCGGCATTTCCACCCGGCGGAAACGGTACAGGCGCCGCACACGCTCGAAGGTTTCGACCACGAAGGCGAAAGCCTCGGCATCCGCGCCGAAGATGTCCTGGGTGCCGCGAATGGCCTGGGGCGTTTTCTTACTCATAGGGCGCGCAGTTAAGGCCACGCAGCCCCTTTCGCAATCCTGCGGCACGCATTAAGGGCCCGCGCGTTACCTCTCCATCTCGCAAACCACAAAAGAGACCCATCATGCGCATCGACAAGATCCCCACCGGCGTGAACCCGCCCGAAGATCTCAACGTCATCATCGAAGTGCCCACCGGGGGCGAGCCGGTGAAGTATGAGTTCGACAAGGAGAGCGGCGCGCTGTTCGTGGATCGCATTCTGCACACGCCGATGCGCTATCCGGCGAATTACGGCTTTGTGCCGCACACGCTGTCGCCCGATGGCGATCCGCTCGATGCGCTGGTGATCTCGCGTTCGCCCTTCATCCCCGGCTGCGTGGTGCGCGCGCGCCCGATCGGCGTGCTCAACCTAGAAGACGAGCAGGGCGGCGATGAAAAGCTGATCTGCGTGCCGGTGAACGAGACCTTCCCCTATTACGCCGACGTGATCGAGACGAGCGATCTGCCCTCGATCATCTTCCAGCAGATCGAGCACTTCTTCACCCACTACAAGGATCTGGAAGCCGAAAAGTGGGTGCGTGTGGGCAAGTGGGGCGATGCAGCGGAAGCGCGTCAGATCACCATTGAGGCGATCGAGCGGTATAAGGCGACCTGATTGCGCACCCGCCTCCGCGGGTGCGTCCTCGGCGCTGTTCCTTCGCTGCGCTACGGGCGCCTGCGGGCCGAACCGGCGCAATACGAGCGGGCCGCGCTGGGATCGGTCGCTTTAGCGACCGCAAGGCCGAACGGCCGCCCGCAGCGACGCGGCCTTCAGGCCGTGTGAGCGAGGATTTCGCAGCGCGGATGCGCTGCGGAACACAAGAAACGCGCCGAGGACGCGCGCCCGGAGGGGCGCGCGAAACTCAAAAAACGCTCAGCAGCGCCTTGAAGATCACGGTGAGGCCGAAAGGCAGGCCGATCGCCAGCGCCCATAGCGCGATCACATCGCGGCGGAATGCGCCAGCATAGGCAGGATTGGCGGCCTCGGCGTCGTCAAGCACGGCCCAGCGCTTTTCAAACCAGCGGCACACCGGGATAATTCCGGCCACCAGAACAACCAAAGCCAGATAGGGCAGCAGGCCCGATGATCCGGCCACCAAAGCCTTCACCGTCACGAAAATCTGCAAGGCGGTGTAAACCAGCAAACCATAGGCCACATGGTCGCTCATCGCCTTGCGCCAGTCGCGGGTTCGCAGTGCGGCCTGTTCGTGTGCTTTTGCCATCCCCATAGCTCCCCAGCCTGTGTGTGTTTTGCTGGCACACTATCGCAAAGCTTTCCCAGAGTTGCAAGAAGGCGCAGAATTGCGCCATTTTGTTGCGTTTTGCGCACATGATCCTGCACAAGCACCGGGAATCGCACGGGCTTTGCCAGACGGCGGACTGCGCTTGGCTTTCCCAGCAAAAATCCTGCCAAACCCCGCTCGCCTCTTTCCAGCCGCTTCAGGGCTGCTAAAGACATGGCGCAATGAACGCCGCCACACTTGCCGATCCGGCCGTCGACGCCGCCCCCACTATGCCACTCGGCAGCGGGCTGGAGGTGATTTCGATCGCCAAAAGCTATGACAAGCGCGCGGTGCTGACTGACATCTCGTTCGAAGTGGCCAAGGGTGAGGTGTTCGGGCTGCTCGGCCCCAATGGTGCGGGCAAGACCACCTGCTTCTATTCGATCATGGGTCTGGTGAAGCCGGATTCGGGCCGCATCCTGATGGATGGCGAGGATGTGACCAAGCTGCCGATGTATCGGCGCGCGATCCTCGGCCTGGGCTATCTGCCGCAGGAAACCAGCATCTTTCGCGGGATGACGGTGGAGCAGAACATCAACTGCGTGCTCGAACTGGTGGAGCCCGACAAGACCACCCGCGCGGGCGAGCTGGAGCGGCTGCTCGATGAATTCGGCCTCACCCGGCTGCGGCAATCGCCCGCGATGGCGCTGTCAGGCGGCGAGCGGCGGCGCTGCGAAATCGCCCGCGCGCTGGCGGCCAAGCCTTCGATCATGCTGCTGGACGAGCCCTTCGCCGGGATCGATCCGCTGTCGATCAATGATATTCGCGATCTGATCCGCGATCTGAAGCAGCGCGGCATTGGCGTGCTGATCACCGATCACAATGTCCGCGAAACGCTCGACATCGTTGACCGCGCCTGCATCATCTATGGCGGGCAGGTATTGTTCGCCGGAAACCCGCAGGAACTGGTCGCGGACGAAAATGTGCGGCGGCTCTATCTCGGCGAGAGCTTTACGCTCTAAGCATGGCGTTAGGCCCCCGCCTTGATCTGAGGCAGTCGCAATCGCTGGTGATGACGCCGCAATTGCAGCAGGCAATCAAGCTGCTGGCGGCCTCCAACCTTGAGATTGAAAGCTTTATTGCCGAGGCGCTGGAAGCCAACCCGCTACTCGACACGGGCGGGCCATCCGACCCGGGCGAGCCTGAGCGCGGCGAGATCGTGGCGGTGCTGCCCGAAGATGCGCCCGCCGATCAGCTGATCGCGCTCGGCGGCGGCGAAGGCGATGCGCCGCTCGACCTCGCTTCAGTCGACCGCGATTGGGACACGGGAGACGGTGAAGCGCGCAATGCCCGCGATGCCGAATGGGGCGCCGCAGCAGGCTCCGGTGGGGGCGATTTCGATGACATGCCCGATTGGGAGCAGCTGCGCGCGGCTGACATAACCCTGTCAGAACACCTCGAAGGCCAGATCGGTGCGCTGGCGTCCGATCCGCAGACTGCCTTCATCGCGCGCCACATTATCGGAATGCTCGACGAGGCAGGCTATCTCACCACCCCGCTTGACGAAGTGGCCGATGATCTCGGGGTCGATCTGTTCGATGCCAAAGCCGCGCTGCGGCTGGTGCAGTCGCTCGACCCCAGCGGCGTTGGCGCGCGCAATCTGGCTGAATGCATCGCGATCCAAGCGCGCGAGGCTGATCGTTACGACCCATGCATGGCCGCTCTGATCGCCAATCTTGATCTGGTCGCGAGGGGTGAGGTCGAACGGCTCAAACGCCTGTGCAAGGTCGATGACGAGGATTTCGCCGACATGCTGCGCGAGCTGCGCAGCTACAACCCGCGCCCTGGACTTGCCTTCATGTCGTCGGCCACCAGCACCGTGGTGCCCGACATTCTCCTCAGCGATAATGGCAAGGGCGGGTGGGACATTGCGCTCAACGAAGACACGCTGCCCAAACTGATCGTCAATCGCGGGTACTTTCTCGAACTCAATGCCGGCGCGACCAACAAGGAATCGCAAGGCTGGCTCAAGGAAAAGCTGGCGGATGCGCATTGGCTGATCCGTGCGCTCGACCAGCGCCAGAAGACGATCCTCAAGACCGCCGCCGAGATCGTGCGCCAGCAGGACGGGTTCTTTCGCCGCGGGGTGGCCGAACTGCGCCCGCTGACCTTGCGCGAAGTGGCCGAGAAGATCGAAATGCACGAAAGCACGGTCAGCCGGGTGACCAGCAACAAATACCTTGCCTGCGCGCGCGGGACGTTTGAGCTGAAATATTTCTTCACCAGCGGGGTCGCCTCTGCCGATGGCGAGGGCGCATCAAGCGCCGCGATCAAGGCGCGGATCAAGGCCTTGATCGACGCCGAGACCGCCAAGAACATCCTCTCCGACCAGCAATTGGCCGAAATGCTTCAGAAAGAAGGCTTCGATCTCGCCCGCCGCACCGTGGCCAAATACCGCGAGGCGATCGGATTGGGATCAAGCGCAGAACGGCGGCGGGCGAAGAAGCTCGCCGGCGCGCGTTAGGACTTTCCAGCTGGTCACGCGGCTGCACTCAGGCGATAAATTCACACATTGAATCCGCCCGCCCCGGTGTGACTCGAAAGACTCACTGCAAAAAGTTAACGCACTAAACTTCTTATTAACCTTTTTTGGTGAGAAGCAGCGTGGTTAACAGGCGGCAACCTCTCCTAAGCGGGGGTTACCAAAAGCAAGATAAGGGGCCAGCAATGCGAGTTCTGCTGATCGAAGACGAGCCGACTACCGCCAAGGCGATTGAGCTGATGCTCACCACCGAAGGCTTCAATGTCTATTCGACCGACCTCGGCGAGGAAGGTTTGGATCTCGGCAAACTGTATGATTACGACATCATCCTGCTCGATTTGAACCTGCCTGACATGCATGGCTATGACGTGCTGAAAAAGCTGCGCGTCGCCAAGGTGCAGACCCCGGTGCTGATCCTTTCGGGCATCAGCGAAATGGATTCGAAGATCCGCTCGTTCGGCTTCGGCGCTGACGATTACGTCACCAAGCCGTTCCACCGCGAAGAACTGGTCGCCCGCATCTATGCCGTGGTGCGCCGTTCGAAAGGCCACTCGCAGTCGGTCATCCGCACCGGCAAGCTCGCCGTGAACCTTGATGCCAAGACGGTCGAAGTCGATGGCGCTCGTGTGCACCTGACCGGCAAGGAATATGCGATGCTGGAGCTGCTCTCGCTTCGCAAGGGCACCACGCTGACCAAGGAAATGTTCCTCAACCACCTGTATGGCGGGATGGACGAGCCCGAACTCAAGATCATCGACGTGTTCATCTGCAAGCTGCGCAAGAAGCTGTCGCTCGCCTGCGGCGGTGAAAACTACATCGAAACCGTGTGGGGCCGCGGCTATGTGCTGCGCGACGACGAAACGGTGGTCGAAGCGGCGTAATCTGTTTTGCGAGCGCCCATCCGGGCTCTCGTCCTCGGCGCTGTCTCGATCCCGACGGGGATCGAGCGCCTGCGGGGCGGCCGCTTGGCCTTGCGGCCCTGACGGGCCGAGAGGCGGTTCTTCAAAGATAATGGGACGCTCGGGGTGGAAACACCTCGGGCGTTTTTGTTGATGCTTCCTGCAATGGGGCCGTAACCAGCGCGTCAGCCAAGCTTCCAGCGGAAATGACCAGTCAGCTGGTGCGCAAATATGACATCTTCCTCGCGCGTGCCGCGGCCAATATTGTGAATGGCGAGCGGATTGCCATTTCTCGCCCGCTTGTCTGACACTATCCCAATATGCGGCAAGCGTCCGTCGATCATGCTGGTAAAGATATCGCCGGGCTTCCAGTCATTGGGAATTCTCGTGATCGGCAATGCGGCACCCTCACGCTTGAGAAAAATCTGCAAATTTGGCACGCGCCGATGATCAATGTTTCTGTCGGTACGCTTGAGGCCCCAAATCTTTGGATAGAGCGCGAAGTTCGCCTTCATATCGGCATTGACCAGCGTTTGCAGGTCGATCCCAAAGGCATCGCGGTAGGCGCGGATCACCACGTCGGTACAAACGCCCTTGTCACGTGGAACATCACCGTTGGGAAATGCCAATCCCGAATAGGACGGATCATATCTGACCGTCACCCCGATCTGGCTGCGCGCCGCATCGATCAATTGCGCTGCCTTGGGTCTCGACTGGCGCGACACATTTTCTGTCGATGCCGCTTGGGCAACGCAGTGCGGCGCTGCCGCCAACAGCAATGCAAAGCTTCCGAACGATCGGCGGGTCAAGGTCATGCCGCTTTACTCCCGGCAGAGACCTATACCTTTGCTGAACAGACTAGAGATGGGACGAAGGACGGATCGCGCGCAATCTTGACCGGGATATGAGCACCTGCCAATCGCCCCTTCCATGACGGCATTCAAGGAAGGCGATCCCACCACTATTGCGCGGCTCTATGGCCGAAGCGTGGGCAAGAAGTTGCGCAAGCACCAGCAATCGCTGGTCGATACCCTGCTGCCGCAGATCAGTGTTCCTGCCGAAGGGCCGGTCACATCCGAAGCGCTGTTCGGCGATCCCCGCCCGCTGCATTTCGAGATCGGCTTTGGCGGCGGCGAACATCTCGCCTATCGCGCCGACCTGCTGCCCGATCACGGCTTTATCGGCGCGGAGCCCTTCCTTAACGGCGTGGCGCAGGCGCTGTCTCATGTCGAGGACCAGCGCCTCGCCAATATCCGCCTGCATCATGGTGACGCGCTGGAGGTGCTGGCGCGCATTCCCGATGGATCGCTGACGATGGTGTATCTGCTCCACCCCGATCCCTGGCCCAAGGCCCGCCATGCCAAGCGGCGGATGATGAATGACGGGCCGCTGAAACTGATCGCCGACAAGCTCAAACCCGGCGGCGAATTCCGCTTCGGCACCGATCACGACATCTACCTGCGCCACGCGCTGATGGTGATGCAGCGCCATACCGAGGCGTTTGAGTGGGTGGTCGAGAAGCCGTCCGACTGGCAGGTGCGCCCGTCAGGCTGGCCCGAAACACGCTATGAGCACAAGGCGCGGACCGTATACGGGCATGAGGTGTGGTACTTCCGGTTTCGGCGGCGGGCATGAAACAGACACTCGCCCGGCATTGGCGCTGGTTTGTTTTGGCAGCCATTCCTCTTGATATCGCGATCGCGGCGGTGCCTCACGTCACCGGCGATTTCACCGATGCCATGCTCATCGTTCCCGTTCGCTGGTTAGTGATGGCGGGCGGGGTGTTCGCGGCACGCTGGGCGCGGCAAGCTGGCACAATTTCTCAACGCACTGCCGGTTGGGCTGCCACTTATCTAATCTTCGGTTTCACAGCTGCAGGGCTGCTCGGCGGAGCGTTGTGGCGCTTTCAGGCTTAACCTCCAACGCCATCGCCGCCTGTGTCAGCGCAGCGACGCCCTGCGCACGATCAGCCACGGCATCAGCGCAAACACCACCTGCCCCGCCAATCCCAGCAGCGCGTGCGGCGCAGCAAGGCCGGTCAGCCACTGTGCAGGTGACTGCGCCATCAGCGTGACGGCAAGGGCGCATTCCGCCGCCATCAAAATGGCAAAGGCCAATGTGCCCACGGTCAGCGCCTCGCCTTGCCGGGCAAGCGAAAACCGGCGCAACAGCCAGCCCGCCGCCAGCCAGCTCCCCCCAAGAATGATCGGCAGTTCCAGCAGCGTCGCAGGCATCAGCCCCACCAGCGGGATGATCCACAGCACCCGGACGGTGCCCAGCACAAACCCGAGCGCGAACACCATCGCCCAATAGACGATGGCCGCGCTGGCGATCCTCATCCCACAACCCCCGCGCTTGCCAACACTGCCAGTGTCAGCACATCGGGCACGGTCGCAGTCATCGGCACGATCTGCACCGGCTTTTCCACGCCCAGTAGCATCGGGCCAATCGTCGCATTGCTGCCCAGCTCGCGCAGCAGCTTGGCAGAGAGGTTCGCCGATTGCAGCCCCGGCATGATCAGCACGTTCGCAGGCCCGGACAGGCGGCTGAACGGGTACAGCGCCATCACCTTGGGATTGAGCGCCGCGTCGGGCGCCATTTCGCCTTCGTACTCGAACCCGGGATCCTCGCGGTCGAGGATCGCCACAGCCTCACGGATCGAGTTAAGCCACTGGCCCGACGGGTTGCCGAAAGTCGAATAGCTGAGGAACGCCACCCGCGGTTCGTGGCCCATGCGGCGGGCGACCGCGGCGGTTTCCTTGGCGATGTGCGCCAGTTCCTCGGCATTGGGCCGCTCATTGATCGTGGTATCGGCAAGGAAGGTCGTGTGGTTCTTGCCGATCATCATGTGGATGCCGAAGGGCAGTGCGCCTTCCTTGTGGTCCAGCACCAGGTTCACTTCGCGCACGGTCTGCGCAAAGGTGCGGGTCATGCCGGTGATCATCCCGTCGCCATGGCCGAGCGCGACCAGCAGCGCGGCAAAGACGTTGCGTTCCTGATTGACCATTCGGCGCACATCACGCTGGGTGAACCCGCGCCGCTGGAGCCGCTTGTAGAGATAATCGACCATCGCGGGCACATGCTCGCTATCGGCGGAGTTCTGGATTTCAAAGCTGCCAAGATCGCTGACCGACAATTGGTGCAGCTTGTCGAGCACCGCCTTGGTGCGGCCCACCAGAATTGGCGTGCCATAGCCGAAATCGCGGAACTGGATCGCGGCGCGCAGCACCACTTCCTCTTCCGCTTCGGCGAACACCATCCGCTTTGGATTGGCCTTGGCGACTTCATAGACCCCGCTCAGCACCGAGGTGGTAGGATTGAGGCGTGACCGCAGCTGGATGCGGTAGGCGTCAAAATCCTCAATCCGCGCGCGTGCCACGCCCGAATCCATCGCCGCCTTCGCCACCGCTGACGAAACAACCTCAATCAGGCGCGGATCGAACGGAGCGGGGATGATGTAATCAGTGCCGAACTTATGATTCTTGCCATAGGCGCTCGCCACTTCCTCGGGCACTTGCTGGCGCGCGAGTGCGGCAATGGCCTGGGCTGCGGCGACCTTCATCTCTTCGTTGATGCTAGTCGCCTGCACATCCAGCGCGCCGCGGAAGATGAAGGGGAAGCCCAGCACATTGTTGACCTGATTGGGGAAATCGCTGCGCCCTGTGGCGATGATCGCATCGGGGCGGACGGCCTTGGCCTCATCAGGCATGATTTCGGGCACGGGGTTGGCCATCGCAAAGATGATCGGCCGGTCCGCCATCTTGCGGACCCATTCAGGCTTCAGCGCGCCGGCTGCCGACAGGCCAAGGAAGATGTCTGCACCAACCAGCGCTTCTTCAAGGCTGGTGGCAGTGGTGGCGACCGCGTGAGCGCTTTTCCACTGGTCCACCCCGTCGCGGCCCGGCGTGATCGGGCCGGAGCGATCGCACAGGATCACGTTTTCGTGGCGCACGCCCATCGCCTTGATCAGCGCGGTGCAGGCAATCGCCGCCGCGCCCGCGCCGTTGACCACCACCTTCACATCGCGGAAATCGCGCCCGGTGATGTGGCAGGCATTGAGCAGGCCGGCCGCCGTGATGATCGCGGTGCCGTGCTGATCATCATGCATCACCGGGATCTTCATGCGTTCGCGCAAGGCGGCTTCGATAATGAAGCATTCGGGGGCCTTGATATCCTCAAGGTTGATGCCGCCAAAGGTCGGCTCCATCAGCGCAACCGCGTTGATGAAGGCTTCGGGATCTTCGGTGTCGAGTTCGATGTCGATCGAATCCACATCGGCGAAGCGCTTGAACAGCACCGCCTTGCCTTCCATCACCGGCTTGGAAGCCAGCGCGCCGAGGTTGCCGAGGCCGAGGATGGCTGTGCCATTGGAGATCACCGCAACCAGATTGGCCTTGGCAGTATAACGCGCGGCGAGCGAGGGATCGGCGGCAATCGCTTCCACCGGCGCGGCGACACCAGGTGAATAGGCGAGGCTGAGGTCGCGCTGCGAGGTCATCGGCTTGGTCGCGACGATCTCCAGCTTACCGGGCCGGATCGTCTCGTGATAGAACAGAGCCTCGCGCGCGGTGAAACCGCCCTTGTTCTCTTCCGCCATATCGCTGATCCCTCTGCCTGTCCGAATGGAAAATCGCGTTTGCGCTTAGCGCCGCGCGCGGGGATGCGATAGGCCGGAAATGGCCCGGCGCCGGGGAAAGCCGTAGCGGCGGACATTTCCGAATCGCAGGGGATGAGGCAAGGCCATGACGATGGCCGCGCTCGACAATCCCAAGCCCACCCCGATGATGGCGCAATACCTTGCGCTGCGGGGGGAGGCGGGCGATGCGCTGTTGTTCTACCGGATGGGCGATTTCTTCGAGCTGTTTTTCGAAGACGCGCGGCAGGCGGCGCAGATCCTCGACATCGCGCTGACGACGCGCGGCGAGCATAATGGCGCGCCAATCCCGATGTGCGGGGTGCCGGTGCACTCGGCAGAAAGCTACCTTGCGCGGCTGATCCGGGCCGGATGCCGGGTGGCGATTGCCGAACAGGTGGAAACGCCGGACGAGGCCAAGGCGCGGGCCAAGCGCGAAGGCACGCCTTCATCCAAGGTACTGGTGGGCCGCGCCATTGTGCGGCTCGTCACCGCAGGAACCTTGACCGAGGAAGCTTTGCTGGAACCGCGCCGCGCCAACGTGCTCGTCGCTTTGGCAGAGCTTCGCGGCACCATCGGGATCGCCGCCTGCGATGTCTCAACCGGCGCGATGACGCTCGAGGAATGCACGCCCGCAATGCTCGGCGCAGCGCTTGCGCGGCTGAGCCCAAGCGAAGTGGTGGTACCCGAAGACTGGGCCGGCAAAGACCTTGGCGGCCCTGATGAGGCGATTTTGCGACCGCGCAGCACCTTTGCCAGCGACGCCGGGGCCGAGCGGCTGAAGGCGTTGCACGGCGTGGCGACGCTCGATGCCTTCGGTGCGTTCAGCCGCGCGATGCTTGGCGCGGCTGGCGGGCTGATCGCCTATCTCGACCATGTCGGGCGCGGCAACCTGCCGCTGCTGCTGCCCCCGGTGGCCCGGGTGGACAACGCGGGGATGGCGATGGACGAGGCGACGCGCGCCAGCCTCGAAATCCTCGAATCCACCACAGGCGGACGCGCGGGCAGCCTGATTGGCGCCGTGGATCGCTGCCTGACCGGGGCGGGAGCACGCTTGCTGGCCGAGGATCTTTCCGCGCCGCTGCTCGACCGCGCGGCGATCGAGGCGCGTTTGGCGCTGGTGCAGTTCTGGCACGACCGCCCGATCGAGCGCGCGCAGTTGCGCGATAGCCTGCGCGCGATCCCCGATCTTGGCCGCGCGCTGGGCCGAGTTGTGGCAGGCCGGGGAAGCCCGCGCGATCTCGGCCAATTGCGCGATGGCCTGACCGAGGCGATGCGGCTGCATCACTGGCTGCGCGGCGCGCCTGATCGCCCGGCGCTGCTGGATGAGGTGCTGGAGCGCCTCGTCGGTCATGGGGCACTGACCGATTGGCTCAGCCGTGCGCTCGTCCCCTCGCCGCCCACCGAGCGCAGCAATGGCGGCTATATCGCCGATGGCTACGACGCCGCGCTTGACGAATTGCGCGCCACCTCCGGGGACGCGCGCCGGGCGATTGCCGCGATGGAGGCGCGCTATCGCGACGAGACCGGGATCGCGACACTCAAGATCCGTCACAACGGGGTGCTGGGCTATTTCATCGAGGTCGCCGCACGCCATGCCGATGCGTTGATGGCGCCCGACAGCGGCTTCACCCACCGCCAGACGATGGCGGGCGCGGTGCGGTTCAATTCGCTCAAACTGCACGAGGAAGCCGCGCGGATCGCCGAGGCCGGGGGCCATGCGCTCGCCGCTGAGGAGGCACATTTCGAGGAGCTGGTCGCCGAAATCTCTGCCGCGCGCGAACGGATTGCAGCCACGGCGGCCGCGCTCGCCCGGATCGATGTTGCCGCCGCCAACGCCGAACGTGCAGCCGAAGGCGACTGGTGCCGCCCTGAGATAGCCGAAGACGCAGGGCTGGCGATAACCGGCGGGCGGCATCCCGTGGTGGAAGCAGCGCTGGCCAAAGCCGGAGAGCGGTTTGTCGCCAATGATTGCAATCTGGCTGAGGCCAATCGCTTGTGGTTGATCGGCGGGCCGAACATGGGCGGCAAATCAACCTTCTTGCGCCAGAACGCGCTGATCGTGCTGCTGGCGCAGGCGGGGTGCTTCGTTCCGGCCACAGCAGCCCGCGTCGGCCTCGTCGACCGGATGTTCAGCCGGGTCGGCGCAGCAGATAACCTCGCGCGCGGGCGATCGACCTTCATGGTCGAGATGGTCGAAACCGCCGCGATCCTCGCGCAGGCCACAAATCGCAGTTTCGTGATCCTCGATGAAGTCGGGCGTGGCACTTCGACCTATGACGGCCTCGCGCTGGCCTGGGCGGTGGCCGAAGCGGTGCATTCGCAAATCCGCTGCCGCTGCCTGTTCGCCACCCATTACCACGAACTCGCCCGGCTGGCCGAAACGTGCGAGGCTCTGTCGCTCCATCATGTGCGCGCGCGTGAATGGCAGGGTGATCTGGTCCTGCTGCATGAATTGGCGCAAGGCCCGGCTGATCGCTCTTACGGCCTTGCCGTCGCGCGCCTTGCCGGGGTGCCTGCGCCGGTGGTGGAGCGGGCCAAGGCGGTGCTCGCGAAGCTCGAAGCCACGCGCGAGGCGACCGGTGGTATTGCCGCAGGCTTGGGCGATCTGCCGCTGTTTGCAGCGCTGCGCCCGGAACCGCAGGCGACCCCCGAACAAGTGCTCGCCGATGCCTTGCGCTCTGCCGATCTGGATGCGCTATCCCCGCGAGAGGCGCTCGACCTGCTGTACCAGTGGAAGCGCGCCTTGCCCAAGCCGCGTGGCTGATTTCAACCAAAGCTTAACCGTGGATGGGATAACCCCGCGGCGATGTACAAGGCCGTTTTCCAGAACAGCAAAATCGCTCTTCTCTTTGCCGGGATGACGATCATCGGCGCCGTTTCGATGGTTGGATCGTCGGAAGATGAAGGCATTCTCAACAAGGCGGTCGATCGCTTTGGCCAGGAACGCGAAGCGATTGCCGATGACGCGCGCGAATTCGCCGAGGCGCAAAGCGTGCCCGACAAGGTCAGCGACCCCGCAGCGGGATGGGGCAGCAGCGAACCGTCCGTCTTCAGCGATTATCAGCCGGGCGACGCCACAGCCAGCAACGGCAGCACGAGCAACCCCCAGCCATCCCGCATCAAGCCCGGCCGCCAGCCGGGTGCGTTTGTCCCCGGCCCGCAACCTGTGGTGTCGGATAATGTGAGTCTGCCAGCGCCCGGCGATCCTGCTCTCGCCACAAGTCCGGCAGCCGTCCCGGTGATCACCTCGCGCAAGATGACGCTGGAGCCGAACTAGGCTGAATCGACATTCAGCACCAGAAGCTGATTGCTGCGAGGCATAGGCTTGCCATGTAGTTTTGCGGGATGCGGTCGTATCGGGTGGCGATGCGGCGGAGTTGTTTGAGCTTGCCGATGGTTC